>VOFK01001646.1_pt1 | contig 19957 bp, 27 predicted proteins | sample 5384121 | NCBI WGS metagenome assembly VOFK01 (sample SAMN12384730, study PRJNA508395) | human gut metagenome | isolation source: healthy gut J | host: Homo sapiens | reverse complement strand
TCGAGCAATCTGGATAATGAAAAGCTTTGAATATCTCCTTTTTCGTTCATTTTTCGTTTGTTGCCCCAATATAGCCAATGTTGTGCATTCTGTTTCTTCCATAGGTTCTAATTGAACCTTTTGACGAATCACCCGACGTCGAGGGCTGTCCGGTCGGAAGCAAAGCGGCAATTTTGCATTCGATAAAACGATGAAGATGAAAAAGAGTGACCTTTCTGGCAGTTGCGTTTCCTCGCGACAGCTCGCACTTCGCGGCAACCGCTGCGAACGGTCGAGCCCCTGCGCGTGGGGGACGATCGTGGCGGAACCTTCCGATGATGCGGTGTCCGCCGTCTATGTCGGGGACCGTGGCGGCCCGACGTTCCGTGGCCCCTGAGTTTCCCAAGCTTGGCGGAACCCTTGCCGCCGTTCATACGGACGAGGGACGCCGGGTCCGCAAAGGCGACCTGCTGGCCGAACTCGATCCCGCATCGGCCCGCCAGACCTACGAGGCGGCCCGGGCTGCACTCGAGCAGGCGCAGGATGCCTATGCCAGCATGGAGCAGCTCCATGATGCGCAGAGCCTTCCCGAGATCAAGTGGATCGAGATCCGCACCGTCTGCGGCAGGCCGAGTCGGCCTGCGAACTGGCACGCAAGAATCTCGACGATTGCCGGCTGCTGGCTCCGTTCGACAGGGTAGTCGGCAAAGCGCCGGGGGGAGGTTGGCGAGACCGTGCTGCCCGGTGCGGCCGTGCTGACGCTGCTCGATGCCGCGAATCCGGAGGTGCGTTTCGCCGTTCCCGCGCAGGAGATTGCCCGCATCGGCTCCGGTACCCGGATCCGTTTCAGCGTAGCGGCGCTCGGCGACCGGACTTTCGAGCCGGGACCCCCAGAAAGGGATTGAGCCGACCCGTGGCGCATACCCTGCGACGTGCGCGCCGCGGTCTGCAACCCCGATGGGGGGAGCTGCTCCCGGTATGGTCTGCCGCGTCACGGTGACCGCTGCGGAGTCGTCGCCGGAGATCGTGCTTCCGGTGGGCGCCGTGCGGCAGAGCGGCGACGGACAAAGGTTCGTCTGGAAGGTCATCGGCGACTCGGTCGTCCGCACGCCGGTGACGGTCGGTCGTTTCGTCGCGAGCGGCGTGACGGTCGTGAGCGGTGTCGCGGACGGCGACCGGATCGTGACCGAAGGGGTGTACAGAAGATCGGTGCGGGCAGTAAAGTCGTCTGGCAATGAGAAGTTCGAACAACATCATCGCATGGGCGATGCGGAATTTCCGCATCACCTTTCTGATTGTCGGGTGCCTGTTCCTGTTCGGTATCTTCGGACTGGTCCATATCCCCAAGCAGGAGTTCCCCGAGTTCACGATCCGTCAGGGTGTCGTCGTGGGTGTCTATCCCGGGGCGACGAGTGAGGAGGTCGAGGAGCAGCTGGCCCGTCCCCTCGAGCAGTTCCTGATGACCTACGAGGAGGTCAAGCGGGCAAAGACCACTTCGACCTCGATGAACGGCATGTGCTACGTCATGGTCGAACTGGAGGACCACGTCAGCAACAAGGACGAGGTATGGTCGAAGATCAAGCACGGCCTGACCTCGTTCAAGGCGCAGCTCCCGTCGGGGGGTCGGCCCCTGGTGGCCAACGACGACTTCGGCGACACTCGGCCCTGCTCATCACGCTCGAGTCCGACGAGCGCAGCTACCGCGAGCTCAAGGAGTACCTGGACGACCTGAGCGACCGGCTCCGGCGCATCGAGTCCGTGTCAAACATCCGCCCCTACGGCGTGCAGTCCGAACAGATCTCGATCCATGTCGATCCCGAGCGCCTCGCGGCCTACGGAATCGGTGAGAATACGCTGGTTGCGGCTCTGGCTACACAGGGGCTGACACCCGTGGGCGGCACGATCGACAACGCCTCCACGGTGACCCCCCATCCATGTTGCACCTACGTTCGCCAGCGAACGCGAGATTGCCGACCAGATCATCTGGAGCGATCCGGCGGGGAACGTACTGCGTGTCGGCGACGTGGCCCGCGTGGTGCGCAATACGACGATTCGCAGAGCTACATCCGCAACGCCGGCCACCGCTGTGTCATGCTCTCGATGGAGATGCGTCCGGGATTCAACATCGTCGAATACGGCCGTGAGGTCGATGAGGTGCTGGCCCGGTTCTCCGACGAGGTGCTTCCCCCGACGACGTGCAGGTGCAGCGCATCGCCGACCAGGCGAAGGTCGTCGGCGACTCCGTGTCGTCGTTTCTGCGCGACCTCTTCGTGGCCATGGCGATCATCATCGCCGTCATGATGGTTCTCTTCCCGTGGCGATCGGCCGTGGTTGCAGCGATCACCATCCCGATCTCGACGTTCATCTCCATCGGGCTGATGTACCTGCGGCATCCCGCTCAATACGGTGACGCTTGCGGCGCTGATCGTCGTCCTCGGCATGATCGTCGATAACTCGATCGTGGTGATCGACGGTTACCTCGATTACCTCGGGCGCGGCCATTCGCGGTGGTATGCCGCCATCGAGAGCGCCCGCGAAAGTTCTTTCCCTCGCTGCTGCTGGCCACGGTCTGCATCTGCATGATCTTCTATCCGATCCTCTTCACCATGACGGGCATGATGGGCGACTTCCTGACCTATTTCCCGTGGACGATCACGATCAACCTGATGGTCTCCTGCTGCTGGCCGTACTGGTCATCCCGTTCCTCGAAATCCTCATCATCCCCGCCGTACAGCCGAAAAAAAAGAGGGCAAGTCGGTCACAGACCGCGTACACGACCTCTACCGCCGCGTACTGGCGTGGACGTTCCGCCACGGCTGGCTGACGATCTCGATGGGCATCGCCACGGTCATCGTATCGCTGCTGATCGCCACGCAGCTCAAGCTGCGCATGGTGCCCTTTCGCCGACCGCGACCAGTTCGCCGTGGAGATCTACCTGCGCCCCGACGTGCCGCTGGAGCGCACCCCCCGCCGCCGTCGGGGAAGCCGACTCGGTCTACCGGGTGCTGCACGACGATGCGCGCGTGAAATCGGTCACCTCGTTCGTCGGGTGCTCCTCGCCGCGCTTCCAGATGAGCTACGCCCCCGCAGATGGCAGGCAAGAACTAGCGCACAGTTCATCGTCAACACCACCTCGGTCGACGACACCGAAGATATCCTCGACCAATATGCCGACGCATGGGCCGACCGTTTCCCGAGGCCTATGTCAAATTCAAGCAGCTCGACTACCAGAACGTCCCCTCGCTGGAGTTCCGGTTCTACGGCAGCGACATCGACTCGCTGCGCGCCGCGGCCGACGGCCTGATGGCCCGATGCGCGGATGCCCGAGCGCAATGGGTACACCCGACTACGAAGACCCCCGTTCGGTCATCGACGCGGCTGGATCCGTCACGGCACCGCAGCTGGGCGTCACGCGGACGCTGGCCGCGGTCAACCTGGCGCTGGCTTCGGGCGACGTCCCGGTCGGATCGGTCTGGGAGGGCGATTACCGGCTGCCCATCGTACTCAAGAACGACACACGGCAGGGGCGAACGCTCGCTCTCCGACATCGGGGACACCTTGCACATCTCGTCGCCGGTGCCTTCGGTCAGCGTGCCCCTGCGCCAGATCGCCGACGTGGAGCCGTCTGGAGCCAGAGCAAGTGATCGTACACCGCAACGGCATGCGCTGCATAACCGTCACGGCCGACCTCAAACGCGGTGCCAACGCCATGCGGATGACTTCGCGCATCAGCGACATCATCGACCGGGAGCTGGTGCTCCCGGCAGGCGTCACCACGGAACTGGGCGGCGCCCATGAATTCGACTGGGGAGACCATCCCGCCCATCGCATCGGGGCTGTCGATCTCGCTGGTGATCATTTTCTTCTTCATCCTCGTCAACTTCCGCAAGTTCGGCATCACGCTGGTGGTCATGGCCTCGATGTCGCTGTGCCTGTTCGGCGCCGTCGTCGGGCTGCGGATCGCCGACTTCACCATCGGCCTCACGTCGGTGCTGGGATTCATCACGCTGCTGGGCATGATCGTGCGCAACGTCATCCTGATGTACCAGCACGCCGAGGACAAACGCAAAGGTCTGCCACTGGTCGGCACACCTGGCGGCCTACGCCGGCAAGCGGCGCATGGTGCCGATCTTCCTCACGACTGCGACCACGGCCGTAGGCGTCGTGCCGATGATGTTCGGCGGCAGTACTTTCTGGGCGCCGGTCGGCGTAACGATCTTCGCCGGCGGCATCGGCTCGCTGATCCTCGTGGTCACGATCCTGCCCGTCCTCTATTCCAAAATTTACAAATGATGAAAAAGACCGTCCCTATTCACTCCTGCTGTGCATGGCCGCCGCCCCGGGCCTGTCCCCAGACGCTCACGCTCGACGAGTGCCGCGCCGCGGCCGAGGAGCATAACCGCACGCTCAAAAACAGCCGCCTCGGCCTCGATGCCGCCTTGCAGACGCGCCGCGGGCATTCACCACCTATTTCCCGCAGGTCTCGGCCTCGGGCGGCGTATTCCAGGCCCAGCACGGGCTGGTGCAGGCCGATTTCACGATCCCGCAGATGGGGTCGCTGCCCCTGTCGCTGGTAAAACGCGGCATCCTGGGTTCCGTCACGGCCGTGCAGCCCCTGTTCGCGGGGCTAAAGATCGTCAGCGGCAACAAACTCGCCCGGCTGGGCGAAGAGGTCGCGCAGCTGCAACTGCAAAAAGACCGCAGCCGAGGTGCGCGAGCAGACCGACGCCTATTTCTGGCAGGTCGTGTCGCTGCGCGACAATCTTTCGACCATCGAAGCCGTGGAACGCCAGCTGGAGGAGATTCACCGCCAGGTGGAACTCTCGGTCAAGGCCGGGGCTGGTGACGACGAACGACCTGCTGCGCGTGGAACTGCGCAGGCAGGAGGTAGCCTCCCGAGCGGCTGAAGGTCGAAAACGGGCTGAAAGGTGTCGAAGATGCTGCTCGCACAGCATATCGGCGCCGACTGGCATACGTTCGACATCGCGGCCGCAGCCTTCGGCGAACCGGAGGCCCCGGCAGCCTATTACCTGCCGGTGGACGAGGCGCTCGACCGCCGCGCGGAATACCTGCTCTCGGAAAAAAGAATGTCGAGGCTCAGAAATACCGCAAACGCATGGAACGCGGCAAACGCCTGCCGACCGTGGCCGTGGGCGCCGGTACCTCTATTATAACGTGACCGACAAGGACGTGGACGACGGAATGGTCTTCGCACAGGTATCCATCCCCATTTCCGACTGGTGGGGCGGGGCTCATGCCCTGAAAAAGGCCCGCATCGACGAGATGCAGGCCGAGAACGACCGACTGGAAGCCCGCGAAATGCTCGCCGTGGAGATCGAACGGACGTGGAGCGAGGTGCAGGAGGCCCACGCACAGATCCTGCTCATGCGGCGTTCAGTGGCATCGGCCACCGAAAATCTGCGGCAGAACCGCAATTTCTACGACGCAGGGACAGCTACCCTCACAGACCTGCTCGACGCCGAGACGCTCTACACCCAGAGCCGCAACAACCTCACCTCGGCCTATGCCGCCTACCACACCTCGCTCGCGAAATACATGCGCGTCACGGGGCGGTAAGGGGTACGGCCGGCATTCGACAAGTATATTCGGCAGTCTGGCGGATCGGTCGTACTGCCTGATCCCGGGTGTTTTCCGAGGCGCCGCATGAGGGTCGCGATATTCTCGCGTTTGCACTGGGTGATGAAATCGGCCCTGTCCGCCGCGAGCTCCCCGATAAGCGGGCGGATAATGGGGTAGGTGACGAACGTGAAGATATCGAGCGAAAGGATATCCAGCATGAGGTGCCGTACGTCCACACGTTCGATTTCACCCCGGCCCGCCGCGATCTACGTGGTGCGGGCGCCTTCAAACCTTTTTTCAGCAGCTCTCCCGGACAAGAAAAAAAACAGGCACAGCGTACGCCCCACCGCAAAAAACACTATATTTGCGACCCGGAGCGGCACTGAGGCAGACCGGACACCAAAAGGTGCCGAAGTCGTTTACCCGCCCCAAATAACTTCTACCCATGTATTGCGTCCGTTTTACCGTCGTATTCCTCCTGTGCCTGCCGGCCATCGGCTGCCAAACCATTCCCGAAGCCATTCCACAAGCCGAGGCGATCGTCATGGAGCATCCCGACAGCGCCGTGCGGCTCCTGCGGGGAATCCCCCGCCCCCGCGAAGAACCTGTCCCGCCGCAACTATGCCCGCTACGCACTGATCTTGACCCAGGCGCGGTGGCTCGCGGGCGAAAACTTGACCGGCGACACGCTTTCCGACGTCGCACTCGCCTATTACAGCACCCACACGAAGGATTTTGTCCGTGTGCACAAGGCTTATTACTATGCGGCCAAGATCGCCGATCGCCGCCACCAACCCGAAATCGCCATGTCACTGCTGCTGAACAGCCGGCAGGCGCTGCCCGCGGCGGGGGGAGTGGCAAAGGCACTATGTGGTGGAAACGTGGCTGGGCGTCTTCTGCGGCAAGCAACGGCTCTACGAGGAGAAGGTCGGCCACGCCATGCGGGCCTATGCCTACGCCGACAGCCTCGACAGGGACGGCTGGCGTTGCATTTCGCTCGGCGACATCGCACATGCGTACATGGGGCTCGGCAAATACGACAGCATGGAATACTATGCGCTGAAGGCGCTCCGCCTGGCCGAGGAGAAGGGGATCACCGAAAATACCTCCCAGAAATGGGCCATGCTGATCGAAAACGCCCTCCGGCGCGGGGACTATGCCGCTGCCGAGAGTACTGGGGAACGGGGATACGAATTCGCCCCCGAACGGGCCCGCTTTTTCGTGGATCAAGACCAAGGCAGAAATATATAACAAGCAGGGGCGCTACGACGTGGCGCTGCGTCTAATCGACAGTTCGCGGATGATGCCCGACACATCCGACCTCACCGCACGGGCGCTGTGGGCGTTCCACGCCTCGGAAGCCTACGAGGGACTGGGGCAGGCGAAGAAAAGCCTCGAAGCGCTGAAATATTATTGCAGCCTCAGGGATTCGCTCGAAGACAACATACACAGCGCCGATGTGCTCCACATCCGCGAATTGTGGCAGTACGAGCACCTCAAAGCCCGGAACACCGCCCTCGAGGGGCAGAAACAGTTCCGCGAACGCCTCGCATACCGGACGATGCTGGCCTGCGGCGCGATACTGCTCGGGGCATGGCTGGGGATGCGCATATGGCACCGGACAAAACTGCGGAAATCGCCCAGCAAAAACGCCTCATGAAGCAGGCGAACGAGCTCGACGAAATGCGCCGCAAGGAAGAACAGCTGCGCACGGCTTTCTTCCGCCAGCTCAACAGCCGCTTCATCGCGCAGGTAAAAGCAGCCCGGGGAGTCGAAGAAATGCCGGATGTCGGATGAAGACTGGAAGACGATCTACACCCACGCCGACGCCGTGTTCGATAATTTCACGGTTCGGCTCCGCCACCAGTTCCCGTCCCTGAACGAGGATGACATCCGCTATTGCTGCATGGTACGCATGCATTTGTCGCAGACCGAGATCGCCGGCGTCGTCTGCCTGGAGAAGGACTCGGTAAAAAAACGATTGAAGCGCATCCGCACCGAAAAACTGGCCTCGGCAAAGGGCGCAACACTGGAAGATGTCCTCTCCAAATTATAAAATGTCCCCTCTTGTCCCGCCTCTAGAACATGGAACGAAAAGATAACCAGTAGGTTGGAAAATAATCCCCCCCCCAATATACCCCTGTATACCCATTCCGGAACAGGTGCCCCGCAATTAACTTTGCACCGAATACGACCGTCGTGCCGCGACTGCCGTAAAACATCCCGCGCATAGTCCGCCGGATAACGCGAACGGGCATCATTCATCCAAATTTACAATAAAAATAAAAAATGCAGAAATTCAGCTACACCCCGACCAACCCCTTCAGCGGGTCGCTCTCATCGCTGGCCATCGGCGCCGGCATGGTCATCGTACCCCTGGTATATCCTTTCGGCATCCGCATCGGCCGCATGCCCATCCTGGGCGCCACTGCCACGACGATCATCTTCGTGGTCGGCGGACTCGCCCTGCTGACGTTCACCGTGCGCGAGATCATGCAGGCACGCAAGCTCATCGCTCAGGGCGGAGAAATCACCGTCGACGGCGACCTGGTCACGATTCCGTGGTGAAAAAAAGGGCACCGTAACCAACGAAGTCGTTCAGGCTCCCGGACGTCGAGTACACCAAATTCGATGCGGAGGAAAACGAATTCACCATCTCGCTGCCGGCCGCCCACCATGTCATCCGCGGCGCATTCTTCGAAAGCTCCGATGCGTTCGACGCCTTCAAGTCCACCTTCAAATAACAGAATATACACCACGAACAAACAACGTTTTGCAATACACGACACGTCCGCTAAGCAAAAACATTTTATCAATTAACGTTATAACCGGAAAGACAATGCGTCACACTTTCAAACTGCTCGCTGCGACCGTCGCGGCAGCAACGATCTGCTCCTGTTCCACGCTCACAGGCTATCCCACGGATGCCGAGGCAAGCTATGCCAAAGCCATCGAAATCGCCAAAAAGAGTGTCGACACCGACAAGTTCAAGGTCTATTCGCTTTCGTTCATGGAAGGTGAAACCCTGTCGGACAACCTGTTCCTCATCTCGGTAAAACTGGTCAACAGGGACAACCAGGCATTTTCGCAGTCCTACATGACCGGGCTCGAACCGACCGCCCTGCGCGACGTGCAGCGCACGTTCGAGGATCCCGAATACGAAAACCACCGTCGGCATCGACCTCACGAAGCTCGACGCCGCACAAATCGCCGCGCAGATCGCACAGGCCAAAGCCATGCTCCCCGAAGGGCACACCTTTCAAGTCGGTAGGCCGCTACCAGATCGAGGAGGATGTCCCGGCAGGCAATTCGGTATTCAACCGCAACAAGACATTCAGGGCAGCAGCATACGTCGTTCGTCGTCCGCTTCACCGAGACGGCAAGGAGACCGAAAGCAGCGCGGGCAAAACGTCGTATATCTACTACGAGGCCGAGGTGACCGTGGAACCAGACGGTACGCTTTCGATCGAAGAAAATTAAAGTTTTTCGCCCGGGAGCGCGGTTTTCTCCCGATTTTTTCCTAAATTTACATGACCGATGCCCAGACAACAGGGCATTGCCATAATGAAAAAACTACATGAAAACTACCCACCCATTCGTCGCCCCTGTCCTCGGCTCGACCCAGAGCAAGGTCAACATGGAGGCCTACGAGCAGGCCATAGACCAATACAACGAGGGTAGGCCTCGGGGCGTTCATCAGCTGCTCGACCACCTGAACCCGGAGTTCCGCACCAAATACGGCAATGCCGACGGCACGGAGTTCCATATCCCGCACGGTTCCATCCTGGTGAACATCCGCATCGCGGACGACAGGCTGCATATCAGCGCCGATTTCCTGGTACTCCCCGAAAAGGGACGCGTGGCCATGCTGCGCCAGGTCGCCGACCTGAACATCAACCGGCTGATGCTGGCGCGTTTCCGCAAGGAAGGCGACAAACTGATGATGGAATACGCCTGCCCGCTGTCGCAAAGCCATCCGCACAAACTGTACTTCATACTGCGCAACATCTGCCACGTCGGCGACCGCTACGACGACGAGTTCTGCACGAAGTTCGGCGCCCGGCGCAGCTACGAACCGCAGGTGACGCCCTATCCGGAAGAGGAGGTGGCGCGCATCTACGAAGCCGTCCGGCAGACATGCCGTGAGACGCTCGACGCGGTGAAGGAATACGAGACGGAACGCAAATACGGCTATTCGTGGAACGTGATCGACATCGCACTCTACAAGATCGCCTACTTCGCGCACCCGCAGGGGCAACGACCTCGACAAGGCGGTCGACGACATGGACAAGGAGCTTCCCGTGGCTGAACTGGTGGCCAAAGGGCAAGGCGTTCCTCGAACGGCTGCTCGCAATGCCGCGCGAGGAGATGGCGCGCGACCTCTACCTGGTCGACACGCTGGTTTCGACCAAGCGCCGTTCCTCGCTCAACAACGTGCAGGAAAACTTCAAGGAGGTGTACCAGGAGGCTACCGAAGCCATCGAATCGGAAAATTTCGAGCGCAGCACCGTGCGCATCCTCTACAAGTTCTACGAAATGTATTACTACAACGACGTGCAGGACGACCTGAACGAACGCCGTCGTGGCGGGGGCGCTCGGCAAGTCGGCCGGGAAAACGATGGAGGAGGCTTCGGAGATCCTGTACGAAGCACTCGAAAAAATCATGGAGGACGACCTCTCGGCGGACGACGGGGATTTCGACGCCGGGGAGCTGGGCATCGCCGGTGCGGCCGCCGCGGAGCAGGTGCAGCAGATGGCCGCCGCCATGCAGGGCCATGTCGCGCAGATGCAGGCCGCGATGCAGGAGGCACTGGCCAAAGGCGACATGGCCGAATACATGCGGCTGGCGCAGGAATTCCAGCAAAAAATGATGGAACAGGCCCTCGGGCAACAAAAATAACCGCTCTAAACCCGTATATCCTATGGAACAGAACAATATTTACAAGACGGTATTCAAAGTGACCCATTCGGGCGGCTCGGGCAGTTGCTTCTACCTCAAGGCCTATGACCTTTTCGTGACGAACTACCACGTGACCGAGGGCTTCCGCACCGTCGCCATCCACGACAACGAGCGCAACCCGTACCTGGCCAAGGTCGTGCTGGCAAACCCGGCGATGGACATCGCCCTGCTGGCGGCCGAAGGGGGATTTCTCCTCGCTGCCGGACATTTCGCTCGCCGAGGACGACACGCTGACGATCGGCCGCAAGGTCTACGTCGCCGGGTATCCCTACGGCATGCCCTTCACGATCACCGAAGGTTCGGTGTCGTCGCCCAAGCAGCTGATGGACGGCAAATACTACATCCAGACCGACGCCGCAGTGAACCCCGGCAACTCGGGCGGCCCGATCCTCGACGAAGACAACCGGGTGGTGGGCGTGACGGTGAGCAAGTTCACGCAGGCCGAACAACATGGGCTTCGGCATCGGGTCGAGACGCTGCACGCACTGCTGGATACGATCGGCGACCTCGACCGCACGGTATTCCAGGTGCAGTGCGGCAGCTGCGAGGAGCTGATCGCCCAGGAAGAGGAGTATTGCCCGTCGTGCGGCGACAAGCTGCCCGAAGGCGTCTTCGAAGAACGCGAACAATCGCCTCTGGGCGGGTTCGTCGAATCGGCCATCGAACAGATGGGGGTCAACCCGGTGCTGGCACGCGACGGCTACGACTCGTGGCTTTTCCACAAGGGCAGCTCGGAGATACGCATCTTCGTCTACGACAACAGCTACCTGTTCTCCACCTCGCCGATCAACCTGCTACCCAAAAAGGAGGTGGAGCCGGTGCTGACCATGCTGAGCGAGGATTTCGGCCCCTATAAACTGGGGATCGAAGGCCGCCAGATTTACATCGCATACCGCATCCATCTCTCCGACATCACCGACGAATCGGAGGAGGAGATCCGGAAGAACATCGTCGACCTGGCTTTGCGGGCCGACGCCATGGACAACATGCTGGTGGAACGCTTCGGGTGCGAATTCTCGGAGTATTCGAAGGCGGACGCGCAGTAGGCGCCACCCGCCAAGACAAGGCGATGCCGGGCTTCCTGTGAAGCCCGGCATCGTTTATTCCGGCATTGCACAAACCGGCGCTACGAGTTCCGGAAGGGCACAGGATCAGTAAGCGGCATCACGACGGCCGGGAACGGGCACCGTGCGGGCAAAACCACGCGACCAGGGCGCCATCGGGCAGCATGCGGCCGATACCCCCGCAGTACGACACTATACGGACAGGCCGCCGGCTATCGGGACGAACCCGCCAAAGCTGGAGTGGCGGCTACCGGAAAAGCTCCTTCAGCTCCAGCCAGAAGTCCATCGGGCGTTCGCCCCTGTCCGGGCAACAGGCGCCGATGGCCGTGGAAAGCCACGCGTAATTCTTCAGGTAACACGAAGAGAGGCGCACCTCGCGGCGCCCACCTTTCAGCAGGTAACGGTATTCGTACACTTCGCCCCGGCTGACAAGGACGGATGTGGTGACACCGTCGAAGTCGTGCATATCGTACCTGCGGGTCATGCCCCAGACCCATATAAGGTGTAACGCAGAGCGTCCCGGCATCGAGGGGCACAACCACGGCCGAGCGCCGCAACTCCCCGAACACCAGCCAGCAGGAGCCGAAAAGCATCACAGCGGCAGCCAGGTACAACGCGAATGGTTTTGCCCCCGGGGCGAACAGGAGGCACAGGAACACGGCGCTGAACCCGACGAAGAGCAGGGCAAGGGCGAGGAGCATATACCCGCGCCATGAAAACCGCGACACGACGGCATTCCTGCTGGCCGCGACCGTATGGTCGCGTACGAACACCGCGCCCCAGAGCGCCAGCAGCGCACCCACCGGCACATAAAGCCACCACCGCCCGAATGACACGGCGGCCGAAGCGGGTTTTACGGTGACGACATAAGGTTCCGCGGCGAACTCCCGGCCGCCGAACGACAACCGCGGGACACAGGAATACGTGCCGGGGCCGTCACCGGCGACCCGGTAGTGGTAAACGAACCCTTCGAGGCCGTTTTTCTCGGAATAACCGGACATCAGGGGCCCCCACCTCCTCACCGTTCACGGCCAGCAGCGGCTCCCTGCGGTCGGGCCGGGCGGTCGCACGGGCGCAGGATATGCCTCGCCCATCCGCCGCGAGACGACCGAGTCGTATATGATCCGGCATTGCGGCTGCACGGACACCAGCGCGGGGAGTATCTTAACGCGCAAGCCGTCGCAGCGGCACGTCTGCCCGCCGACAACCGCCGTCGTTCCGGGAATAACCAGCTCTCCGCCTACCGCAGAACGGACGAGGTAACGGTATGCATGGGTTTTCGGAACGGGTCATGACGCCGTCGCGTACCGAAGTCTGCGTGCCGCTCGTCCGTCCAAGTTCTCTGACCAGGGTCAGGGCGCCCCAGCAGGGCATTTCTATCGACTCGATCTCCCCGCCGGCCGTATACCGCACCTCGAATTCCTGGAGTGCCCTCGGTTGCGAAGGCACGGTTTCGATTCCGAGCTCCTGGGCATGTGCAGGGGCGGCGGCGGCAAACAGGGAGGGCCATGAGGAGGGGCAGTGCGAAGCCCGGGCGGCAAAGGTTTTTTCCATGGGTCAGGCAAGTTTTTGCGGATCGGCTTCAAAGGTACGAAAAAATCCCACGTCCGGCGCAATTCGGAGCCGGTTAATTCATCGCCGGAGGCTTTGCTGCGGGATTCCCGGCAGAAGCGGGCGCGCGGCATTCGGCAGGCAAACCGGATACACGACGTCCGCAAGCGGCATTCCGCAACGACACGGCGCGCAGGAGGAGAGCAGCCGAAAGAACCCCGCAGGCCGGAACGGGCTGCGGGGCCTATAAGCTATCCTGTTTGAGATGTTCGGCGAACCGGTCGATGCGGTGCAGTTCCTGCGGGATACGGATATTCTGCGGGCAATGCGGCACGCACTGGTTACAGCCGATGCAATGGCTGGCCTGGCGGAGTTTGGGGACGCTGCGGTCGTAGCCCACGAGGAACGCCCGGCGCGCCCGGCGGTAATTTTCGTCCTGCGACGAGGTGGCGACGTTCCCTTCGTTGACGCACTTGTTGTAGTGCAGCAGGATGGCCGGGATGTCCAGCCCGTAGGGACACGGCATGCAATACTTGCAGTCGTTGCAGGGGATCGTGGGGTAGCGGAGCAACAGCTGCGCCGTCTCCTCGAGAAACTCCTTTGTCGGCATCGGTCAGCTCGTCGAGCGGCGAGTAGGTACGCAGGTTGTCCTGCAAATGCTCCATGTAGGTCATGCCGCTCAGCACGGTCAGCACCCCGGGGAACGACCCCGCGAAACGGAACGCCCACGAAGCGACGCTCGACGACGGGCGCCGCTGTTTGAGATGGGCGGCGATGGTCGTGGACATTCGAAAGGCGCCCGCCCAGCAGCGGCTCCATGATGACGGCCGGGGATACCGCGCTTCTCCAGTTCGCCGTACAGGTACTCGGCATCGGTATTGCGCGTGTTGACCTCCTTGGCGTGTTTCCAGTCCACGTAGTTGAGCTGTATCTGCACGAAGTCCCACTTGTAGCCGGGTCGTGCTGCGCAAGCAGGTGGTCGAACACCGCGATGTCCCCGTGGTAGGAGAACCCGAGGTTGCGGATACGGCCGGCCTCACGCTCGGCAAGCAGGAAATCCAGCATCCCGTTGTCGATGTAGCGGGCTTCGAACTCCTCCATGCCGCTGCCCATGCCCACGCCGTGCAGCAGCAGGTAGTCGATATAATCGACCTGCAGCTCCCGGAACGAATTGCGGTACATGGCCATCGAGGCTTCGCGGCTCCAGGTCGAGGGCGCGAAATTGGACAGTTTGGCTTATGAAATACTTGTCGCGGGGATGGCGGCTCAGCGCCACGCCCGTGGCATGTTCGGAATGCCCCCGGCAATAGGCGGGCGAAGTGTCGAAATAGTTCACCCCGTGGGCAATGGCATGGTCGACCAGCGCGTTGACCATCTCCTGGTCGATCTCGTCGCCGCTGTCACGGGCGCTGCCGCTGCTGACGGTCGGCCAGCGCATACAGCCGTATCCCAGCAGCGACACCCGTTCGCCCGTCTTGGGGTGGTACGGAAGTCATCTGCCCCGCTGTGCGCCGTCTGCCTCAGAGGGGCGCTTCCCTGCAGTGCTTGCAGCCATACAACTTTTTTTGCGTTACGGCGGCACCCGGTACCCGCTGCGACTTTCAGGAACTCCCGGCGGCCTATCTTTTTCTTCTCTTTCATACGTTTGAAGCATTAAACGGTACGGTGATTCTGGTGCCCTTCGACATAAATGGCGCTGAACGGACGGCTCGGACAGAAGGTTCTCACTGCAGGCGCCGCAGCCGATGCAGCGGGCCTCGTTCACGACCGGAATACGCGGGGAGTCGGGCTTCCCGGGCTCCTTATGCACCATCTGGATAGCCCCGGCGGGCAGTGGCGGGCGCAGTTGCACGCCGTCGGTGTTGACGACACAGTTGGCGGCGATCCATACGGCGTGGCCGATCTGCACCGACGACTTGTCCTCCTTCGTGATCGGGCGTATGGCCCCCGTGGGACAGACCTCCGAACACTTCGTACATTCGGGGCGGCAGTAACCCCGTTCGTAGGACATCTCGGGTACCATCAGCGACATCAGCTTGCCCGACGGCCTCAACACCTGGTTGGGACACACGGCCACGCACAGTTGGCATCCGGTGCAGTGCGCCTCCATATTACGCACGGCGAGCGATCCGGGCGGGGTAATGGGCGTCGTACGCCGGGGGATTTTCTTCTGCTCGATCACGGCCAGGCCGCCGTCGACCTTCTTCTCCTGCGCCCTGACCGTCGCACAGGCCATGACCCCGACCAGCGAAAGGAACTTGCGGCGCGAAGCATCGGCCGGTTCCCCCGCCGCAACGGCCGCCTTCACGGTCGCAGGTTCCACGGCAGCGGGTTTGCGGCCGGCAGCGGGTTTGCGCGAAAAGGAGATCGCTCCCTGGCGGCATTTCCCCAGACAGTCCATGCAGGCCACGCAGCGGCTGTAATCGATCCGGTGCGCCTTCGCGTCGATGCACGACGCCTTGCAGTTGCGGGCACAAAGGCCGCAACCGTTACATTTCGAGCGTCGATACGCGGTTTGAAAACCGCGAAGCGCGACACGAGTCCCAGGATCGTGCCGACAGGACAGACCGTATTGCAATAGGTTCGGCCGTTGCGCCATGCCAGCACGGCCAGCACGATGAACGTCACGGCCGCCACGGCCAGCGTCGCGGGCGCCCTTGACCCAGCACATCGACCGTGTAGAACGCATAGCTGCCGGCTCGCTCGGCCAGATAGGCCAGCAGGTTGTTGCCCCACAGGTAAAGGGGCGCAAAAAGGTTAGACACGATACGCCCGTAGGCGCTGTACGGCGCCAACAGATTCGACACGGGCTTGAAATGGGCGGCCAGCGCCACGAGGAACAGCACCAGTATGCCGTAGCGCAGCCACGACAGCGCCCGCGAGTAGCGGAAGCGGTTCTTCCGCCGCCGGGCGGCCGCCCGCGACACGACATCCTGAAAGACGCCCAGCGGGCAGATGACCGAACAGTAGACCCGTCCGAAAAGCAGGGTCAGCAACACGAGTGCCGCGACCACGCCCGCATTGACGGCCAGGACGGCAGGCATCGTATTGCGCAGGGTAGGCGCTCTGAGGGACGATCTCGAAAAGATCCCCGTTCGTAGCCTCGGCAATCTGCCGCGCCATTTCGCGCGTGTTGCCGCTATGTGAGAAATAGGCGACGAGCACCTTTTTGCCGGAGGCCGTCTGGGGCCTGCATGTCCATGGCCGGGAATAAAACCGCGACGGCCGCTATTAAAACCGATAATCTCATAATCCGTAATTTTCAATCCGTTTATACGCCGCGCCCCATGGCATAGGCCTCATCCATCGCGGGCATCCCCTCGATGTCGCCGGCACGCCATGCCCCCCGACCCCCGTAGACCACGCCTTTCTCGCGGGGATCTTCGAGGCAGTCGAGCAGGCCGCGGAAACACTCCACCGTGCGCTCCATCATCGGGACGCTCTTCGGCGGCCGTCAGGATGAAATAAAACTCCTTGCCCTTCATCTCCAGGTAGCGGGCGCAGGTGCGGTCGATCAGGGTCTTCATCTGTGCGCTGAGCGTATAGAAATAGACCGGCGTAGCCATCACGATCACGTCCGCTTCGACCATCTTGCCGATCACCCCGGCCGCATCGTCTTTCTGCGGGCAGGGCCCGGCACCGCCGTAGCAGGCACCGCAACCCGTACAATAGCCGATCCTGCGGTCTTTCAGGAAAATCTTTTTTCGACCTCGTGTCCGGCCTGCTGCGCCCCGCCATGAAACGGTCGCAGAGCCGGTCGGAATTTCCCCCGCGCCGCGGGCTGGAGGAGAGTATCAATACTTTTTTCGCCATAATCTTCATCTTCATTCATTCCCGGGCGCCACTTCATTCAGGCAGGCAATCGCGTTGAGCGACCGCGGATAGCCCACATAGGGCAGCAGCTGCGTGATGACGGTGAGCAGCGTCCGTTTGTCGTTGCCGACATTCAGGTTGCCGCGGATATGCCCCTTGAGCTGCGGTTCGCAGCCGCCCAGCGTGAGCAGCATCGAAAATGTCGCAGCTCGCGCGTCCGGGCATGCAACCCGCCGCGGGTGACGAAATCACCGAAAACAATTCATCGACAGGTAATCCTGTATGTGTTTCTGGCCTTCGGGGCCGCTTCGCGCAGGGCGTCGATATGTCCTGCGCCGAAAATGGCCTTCTGGACGGCCAGTCCCCTCGAACCGCGTCCCCGGCGAGGTCGTCGACTTGTCCCTTCGAGCGGAAGCGCCACGCCGCGCGTCACCAGCATCGTTGGCGATATGTACGAAATCGAGCACCTTGGCCATCCCCACGTACGGCACCGCCTGGTAGAGGACTTCCCTTCGCCTCGACGGGCGTCACGCCGGCGTTGAGCGCCCCTGCGAGCATCGTCCGGAACTCGGCCTGCCCCTGCGCAGCGCGATACACGATGCGAGGATGCACATCATCCGCGTAGGGGGTATCGAGGTCGCCGTAACCGGCGACTTCGCCGAATGCAAAGTTATCAAAATTTCGATTAATTCGGGATCCGTCGCCCCCAGTCCCGAGGCATCGCCCGAAAAGTTCCGCACGGTTGCGAGCGCCTCGGCGCCCAGCTGCGGAACGATTTGACAGCCGCAGGGGCGGTCGCCGCGGCATACTGCGCGTCGTCGACCGGCTCCAGCCACGTATTGCGGTTTCGTCTGCGGGTTGGTCTCGACGGCCAGGTGCGAAAACCAGCTGTCGGGGGCCGCGCCGTGCCAGTGCACCACGCCGGGGCCGATCTCGACCACGTCGCCCGGCAGCAATTCCCGCGCAGGTTCGCCCTTGGCCTGATAATACCCCCCCGACCGCTCACGGCGACGAGCAGCTGCCCGCCCGTGTGGCTGTGCCAGTTGTTCCGGCACCCCGGCTCGAACGTGACGTTCGAAAACGGGGCAGTTCAGGGCCTGGTCATGCGTCAGCCGCGCAAAGATAGGCCTGCCCGGTAAAAATACTTCGCAAACATCTCCGGCAGCTTCTCCCCGGGAAAACCGATCCGTATATCCTCTCCTTCGTTTCCATGTTACCCGTATCGTTGGTTTGTGCGTAAATTTCCGCCGTCAGCGCCAGCGCCGCGACAAACGCCGCAAGAATTCCTTTTTTCATCCGCAGGCTATTTATCGAGGTCGTACTTCATAGTCCCGAGCCATTCGACCGTCTGCGGATCGCGGTGCGAAGGAAACAGCTCTGCTTCATGTCGAGCGCGGCGATCCGTGCCATATCCTCCGGCGGGAGGGTGAAATCGAACACGTCGATATTCTCGGCCATACGCTCCTTATGCACCGACTTGGGAATGACTACGATGCCGCGCTGGATCAGCCAGCGCAGGACGACCTGCGCGACCGATTTGCGGTGTTTCGCAGCCAGGTCTGTCAGCACCTCGTTCCCGAACAGGTTGTTGCGCCCCTCGGCAAACGGCGCCCATGCCTCGGCCTGCACGCCGTATCGGGCCATGATGCCGGCCTCCTCCGCCTGCTGGCAGAAGGGATGCGTCTCGACCTGGTTCACGGCGGGCACGACCTCGTTGTGGAGGATCAGGTCGACCAGTCTGTCGGGCTGGAAGTTGCTCACGCCGATCGCACGGACTTTCCCCTCCCTGTAAAGCTCCTCCATCGCCCGCCACGCGCCGTAGACGTCACCGAAAGAGCTGGTGGATCAGGTACAGGTCGAGGTAGTCGAGTTGCAGCCGCTCCAGCGACGCAGCGAATGCCCGCTTGGCGCTTTCGTACCCGGCATCCTGCACCCAGAGCTTCGTCGTGATGAAAAGTTCCCCGCGGGGATGCCGCTCCGGCGGACGGCCCGCCCCACGGCGCGTTCGTTCATATAGGCGGCTGCCGTCGATCGACCGGTAACCGGCCGCCAGGGCTTCCGACACGCACCGTTCGCAAATCGCCTCGTCAACCTGGTCGACGCCGAACCCCAGCACCGGCATCTCCACACCATTGTTTAAAATCTTCGTTTCCATAGTTTTATCGCCTTAACAAATTTTCATATTGCAAAAAGTAGGGGTTCCGCACTGCCCGTCATTACCCGGATTACAGTTCGTCATACCATTATTACCGATCTGCCGCAGCAGCAGGTGCGGCAAGCAAAGAAAAAAAAACACTAACTTTGTGTCAAACAAACCGGAACAACTATGGAAGAGATCGCAAGACTGGATCATGTGTACCAGTATAACGAACTGATGGGAATCGAAACCCCTGCACCCGCTGGTCAGCGTCATCGACATGTCGAAATGCCCGCGCATGCGTCACTCGCGCCGCCTGTACGGGTTCTACTGCATCTTCCTGAAAGATGTCAAATGCGGCGACCTGCGCTACGGACGCAATTACTACGACTATCAGGAAGGGACGCTCGTTTTCACGGCCCCGGGACAGGTGGTCGGCGTCGAGGATAACGGCGAGGTTTTCCAGCCCAAAGGCTGGGCGTTGCTGTTCCACCCCGACCTGATCCGCGGCACGTCGCTCGGGCGCAACATCGGCCGCTACACCTTCTTCTCCTACGAATCCTACGAAGCGCTGCACCTCTCGGAGCAGGAGCGGCACGTAGTGATCGACTGCCTGCAGAACATCGCGGGCGAATTGCAGCACGCCATCGACAAACACAGCCGCACGCTGATCGTCTCGAACATCGAGCTGCTGTTGAATTACAGCATCCGGTTCTACGAACGGCAGTTCATCACGCGCAGCGACGTCAACAAAGATGCGCTGTCGGGATTCGAACGGCTGCTCAACGACTATTTCCGGGACGACGCCCCCCAGCGCGACGGGTGCCTTCGGTACGCTGGTAGCAATACGTAACTGAACGAAGTACTACTGAT
>VOFK01001335.1_pt1 | contig 19957 bp, 30 predicted proteins | sample 5384121 | NCBI WGS metagenome assembly VOFK01 (sample SAMN12384730, study PRJNA508395) | human gut metagenome | isolation source: healthy gut J | host: Homo sapiens | reverse complement strand
TGTTGTACTTCGTTCAGTTACGTATTGCTCAAGAAAAAGAAAGAAAATATGGATATCATCGAAAAATAATAGATGATACTTTTCATGCTTTTTAATCTGATAACAATGATGTTCTTGCATTCCTGAGAAATAACAATGCACATAATAAATACCACTTATCCAATCTACATTCCAGCAAGTCCCCTCATATCTGCCGCAGCTTATGACTGGGCCTTGGTCGCCATCCGGGCAAGCATGATCATCACTGTCACCTTCTGCTAAAACATCTACGTTTATAGCGAAAAAAGATCAAACTGATTAACGCCGTGAATTTAAAAAATCTCTTTCCCATACATCATTAAATTTAAGTGAAACAAAAGTTTGAATACAAATATATATATATTGATAGTGTAATGATTTCCATGTGAAAATTTCCCCGGAATAAATTATTCATGTTAGATGTTGAGTTTGTCGAGAGATCATTTTCCGGGGAAGAATTTTTACTTCAATACGATCTTGTAGCTTTCTTCCCTCCGGTAGCCATGTGCAATTTGAGGACGTATAACCAACCCGTCGGGCGTTCTGGTGAGATTCTCGGAAAAATATTTTTAGTAGTTTCATCAGGAAATGACAAGATTCGTATCCCCCATCAAGGGCTAATCGCTTTCTTAAGCGGTATCTTCTTAACTCGATAGCCCGTACGGATACATTCATTAACGACGCGATTTCCTTCGTGGAAAGGGTTCATGCGGAGTAAGCAACAAATGCGCAAATCGCCTGCCGTTATATCTGCGTATTGCTGGCGTAAACGATCCATGAAATTCCTGGTGGGCGCTATTAAAATAGGTCTCGAACTGCACCCAATCCGCTTGATCGTTCCAAGGTAGATTCGATCAAGGAACGTAAACGGTATATAACTTATTGGGATATCGGTCACCCAATGTCTTTCTGCTTATCCAGTTCTTCCAACAAAGCTTGGATTGCCTCGTTTCTTTTTACCAAAGCTGTTGTCTGGAGAGTAAGCATTCATTGTTTTTTTTTGCAACTCCGTTTCCAGCATCTCGCTTTCATTTGTTGAAGCGCTTTGCAGTTCGGCTTTGTCGCTCTGCCTCCCAGCTTTTCTTGTTCTTTTTCCGCAAATTCCTTCCAAATGGTACCGAAGCCCTTCTTGAATGGCGAACCATATCAAAAGCGACGTAGATCAAATAGGCCCATACGGTATTATACCAAGGAGGGCGCACCGTGATTTGCATCGTGATCTCGGGAAACGGACCCCGGGTTACATATTTACGTACCCTTAGCTCATAAGTTCCTTCCGGAAGTTGTAAGAAGGTAATTTGCCGTCTTTCTGCCAAAGACCAATCGGCGGATACCCCTTCCAGCTTATAACTGATTTGGTGATTAGGGGTGAATACCGTTGTCCCGATGTATAGCGAGAGTTCTTGGAAGTTATGGGGCAGGTCGATTCTTTGCGTGTCCGGATATAAATAATGTGTAACCTTCTTGATCTTGATACTCGATGCGCATAAACCGTGGCATCGTCAATCCTCCTGGCTTCCCTCTATTAATTGGCGGGTGTTGATTAATAGGGTTCCTTGCATGGCGGATACCAAATCAAGAGAATCATTCAAGGGGATGATCCGTTTGCCGTTGGTCACCAGATTCAGATCGTAATTATCGAATAGGATCCGGCATTTTAAAGTTCCTGTACCGTTTTCCCGATGGAAGAGTCCGGCCTCATTCTGGATCGTGAGCCAATACAAATTGTCTGGAACCGGGTAAATACTTTCTGCGTTGGCGAATACGCCCAATACATCTTTATTCTTAAATAAAGTGCTTACCGATAAATGATTGTCTGCCGTATCCGGATGGATATATGAACGTCGATCTCATCCGGATATCGGGGTAAACTTATCACCAAACATCAGGCTCCGGCTGAAGTAGCCGAGATTTGTCCGGATATAGAGGCGGTTATCCTCTTTTACAACGTCTTCCAACTTTCCGATCTGGCTTCTTTTACCTAACATGGCGATGGGAGGATTGATATCTATTTGGGAGATACCATTATCCAAGGCGACCCAGATTAAGTTATTATCCTGTACGCAGATGGAACGTACGATATTATCTTGTAACTGATTATTGATGTTGAGATGTTGAAAGATCTCCCCTTCGTCGTTGGTGATATAAATACCGGACGTAGATGTTCCCGTAAAATTGAGACCTCCGGCGCTAGCGAAAAAGTGGTGCTTTTCACTCGATTTTCTTTCGGGATCGTGTAATTAGTTTTCGGGATCATCAGGAAATTTATATGACGGGGAGCGTATCGATTTGATCGGATGGTATTCCAGATTCCCGAGTTTTGTCGTATAGCCAATAGCCTAACGATGATTTGCCTTGGGTATAGATAGAATCGTTCTGGAAAGATACTTTTATAAATAGGGGCTTTTATCCGGTAATGGATATGTGTTCCCATGTATTCCCGTCAAAAGTAACCAGACCGGAATTATTAGCTACATATAAGATGCCATGATAGGAAACCGCTAAATCCCAATTTTGGCAACTAGCCTTGTAATCGTCTACGGAATAATTTTTGTACGAGGATAGAGGGAGCGACCACAGACGCACGCAAGGCGAAAACCGCCAGTATAGATAATAATATGATAAAAGGTAGCCGTCTGTACATGGTCTTTAAACTATAGAGACAAGGCATAAAGCCTTGTCTCTTTCTATGCATGCAAAAATATAATCAAATTTTTTTTGATTATTTGTACTCTGCCAGCTCTTAATCTACTGAATATCTTCTACGTTCATATTGCAGAAAGCGTCGATAAAGGCGCTGGCCAGACGGGCGTTCGTGATCAATGGAATGTTATGATCGTCGCCGCACGGCGGATCTTATAGCCATTGGTCAACTCACGTTTGCTATGTCTTTCGGGATATTTACTACCAATTCGAAAGCGTGATTGCTGAACATATCCATGATGTTCAAATCACCTTCCTCATCCGGCCAGCAAACGGCGGTTGCCTTGATTCCGTTATCGTTCAGGAACTTGGCGGTTCCGTGCGTACCATAGATCGACGTGTAACCCTTGGCATCCAGCATGCGACAAGGCTCCAATAAATCGACCTTGCTCTTAGCTGCGCCGGAAGAAACTAAAATGTTCTTCTTAGGAATACTGTTGCCTACGGCGATCATGGCGGAAAGCAAAGCCTCGTTGAGAAATCGTCGCCGATACAACCTACCTCGCCGGTGGGCTCTGTCCACACCTAATACGGGGTCTGCCTTGTGCAAACGGGCGAATGAGAACTGGGAAGCCTTGATTCCGATCCAGTCGATATCGGAAACGCGCTCTTATCCGGTTTCGTATACGGGCGTCCAGCATGATGCGGGTAGCCGTCTCGATAAAGTTGCGTTTCAATACCTTAGATACAAACGGGAAACTACGTGAGGCACGTAAAGTTACATTCGATTACTTTCACGAAGGATTTATTCTTCGCCAAGAACTGGATGAACGGACGCGATATTTAACTCGCCGCGATCATCTTGCTTACTTTCTTGATGCGGCGGGCTGTCTCGAAGTAAATCTTCTGGCCGGAACACCAAGGTAGCGTCACCGGGTGAACACCGGCGAACTCGATATGCTCGGAGATCGCGTACTCAACCCACCTCGCCATTCATAGCGACAGCGTCGAACTCGATCTCTTTCGTTCCTTGCATGAACTCGGATACGACCACCGGATATTCCTTGGAAACCTTAGCGGCCAAATCCACGAACTCGATCATCTGCTCTTTCGTATGGCAAACGTTCATCGCCGCTCGGACAATACGTAAGACGGACGGATCAAAGATCGGGAAACCTACTTTCTCGATAAACGCATCGATCTCTTCCATGCTGGTAAGCTCTGCCCAACGAGGTTGGTCGATACCTAGCGAATCAACATTGCGGAGATTTATGACGGTTCTCGGCACGGTCGATCGATAGCGGGGAAGTACCCAATACCGGAACATTCTGGCGGTACAGTTTCATCGCCAAGTTGTTCGGGATCTGTCCACCTACGGGAGACGATCACGCCCTTCGGCAATTCCAGATCGATCGTCTAGCACGCGCTCGAATGAAAGCTCGTCGAAGTAAAGACGGTCGCACATATCGTAGTCGGTAGATACGGTCTCCGGGTTATAGTTAATCATGATCGATTTATAACCTAGCTTACGAGCGGTCTGGGCGGCATTCACCGAACTCCAGTCGAACTCAACGGACGAGCCGATACGGTAAGCTCCGGACCCCAAGATAATCACGCTCTTCTCATTCGGGTAGTAGGTGATATCGTGCGGCGTGCCGTCGTAAGTCATATATAGATAGTTGGTCAATTCCGGGTGTTCCGGAAGCGATCGTGTTGATACGTTTCACGGTAGGGAGAATGCCCGATTTTCTTACGCAAGTTGCGTACGCGGATATTCTCTTTCTCCATATTTCCTTCCGGGTTCTCTACGTAACGAGCGATCTGGAAGTCTGAAAACCAAGGCGTTTCGCCTCTTTCAATACATCTTCCGGAAGATCCTCGATCTTGTTGTAACCTTTCAATACGTTGGCGTAATCCACGATATTCTTCAAGCCCTCCAAGAACCAGCGTGTGATCTTTGACAACTCATGGATCTTGTCTACGCTATATCCCTGTTCCAAGGCTTGCGCCACGGCGAAGATACGCAAGTCGGTAGGGTTCGCCAGCTCCTCGTCCAGGTTATCGAAATGGATATCGTTGTTACCTACGAAACCATGCATTCCTTGTCCGATCATACGAAGACCCTTCTGCATGATTTCCTCGAAGCTCTTACCGATCGACATGATCTCGCCGACGGATTTCATGCTGGAACCGATCTGGCGGCTGACACCCACGAACTTCGTCAAGTCCCAACGCGGGATCTTCACGATCATATAATCTACCTCCGGCGCTTTGTACGCGGAGTTCGGAGTACCCATCTCGCCGATCTCGTCCAATCCGTAGCCCAACGCCAACTTAGCGGCGACGAAAGCCAATGGATAACCGCTGGCCTTGGATGCCAAGGCGGAAGAACGGCTCAAGCGAGCGTTCACCTCGATCACGCGGTAATCGCAAGTCTCGGAGTTGAAAGCGTATTGGATATTACATTCACCCACGATACCTAAGTGGCGGATCGTCTTGGTAGAAAGTTCTTTCAATAAATCTAATTCTTTCTCGGTCAAGGAGCAAGTCGGAGCTACTACGATACTCTCGCCGGTGTGTACGCCTAGCGGGTCTACGTTCTCCATGCTCACTACCGTGAAGCAATGGTCGTTCTTGTCGCGGATCACCTCGAACTCGATCTCTTTCCAACCCTTCAAAGATTCCTCGACCAAGATCTGGGATGAGTAAGCGAAAGCGCTTTCCGCCAAGGTGCGAAGCTCGGCCTCGTCCTTGCAGATACCACTGCCCATACCACCTAATGCGTAAGCGGAACGGATCATTACGGGGAAACCGATCTTATAAGCGGCAGCCACGGCGTCGTCCATGCTTTCTACGGCTTGGCTGATCGGGGTCTTCACTTCTATCTCGTTCAGTTTCTTAACAAATAGGTCACGGTCCTCGGTGTACATGATAGCCTCAACGGATGTACCCAATACTTTCACGCCATATTTAGCCAACGTGCCGCTGGTGTAAAGTTGAGTACCGCAGTTCAAAGCGGTCTGCCCGCCAAACGCCAATAGGATTCCGTCCGGTTGTTCTTTTTTGTTTATAACTTCCTCAACGAAGTAAGGAGTGATAGGCAAGAAAATATACCTTATCGGCTACTCCCTCGGATGTTTGGATAGTCGCGATATTCGGTTTAGCAATACGGTACTGATCCCTTCTTCTTTCAGAGCCTTTAACGCTTGCGAACCAGAGTAGTCAAACTCCCCGGCCTGTCCGATCTTCAGGGCACCCGACCCCAGAACAATCACCTTTTTGATATCACTTTTCGACATAGTAATTTGGGTTGTTTTTGTTTATTATAATGATTTTAGAATATTATACCTTTATATTATATCACCGGACCGATGGACACAAAAAAAATGCGTTAGTAAAAGTAACCAACGCATCTTATATAACCAAATTATAATCCCGTAAAATAGAGAAAAGAGCCTCAACCTCCGACATATAACCGGAATAGAACTTCGGATTATCCTTATGTGTCTTGTTTGTCATCTGCTCTCTCTTCAAAATTTCGGCACAGATAGGGCTTTTGTTTGAAAAAAGAACAAGTTATTTTCTTAAATTTGTAGTATTGTATCAGAAAAAAGAAAGCTTATGGCACGAATAACGATTCCTTATGCGGTAGCGGATTTTGTAGAGATGCGGGAACGCAATTTCTACTATGTGGACAAGACCGATTTCATTCCGGGCTTGGAAGACTATAAAGGCTCAGTCTTCTTGCGTCCCCGTCGTTTCGGGAAAAAGCCTGTTTATCTCTACCTTGGCTTTGTTACTACGACCGTACCAAGGCCGACCGGTTCGAGGAACTGTTCGGCGGGACTTGGATCGGGGAGCACCCGACGGAGGAGCATAATCGTTATATGATCGTGCGCTATGATTTCTCAGCCATGGTTATGGCTGATGATATGGAGGGGGCTGGAGCGTAACTTCAATCGCTTGAACTGTTCTCCGGTGGAAATTATGGTGACGCATAACCGTGACGTGTTCAAGGATTTTCAATTCTCTAGCCGTGATGATGCTTCCCAGATGCTTGAGGAGGTCTTGGGATACGTTCATGCAGCACGGCCTCCCTCCAAGGTTTATATATTGGTCGATGAGTACGATAATTTCACGAATCAACTGCTGACGGCCTATAAAGATCCGCTGTACGAGCAAGTGACCACGAGGGACAGTTTCTTGCGTACCTTTTTCAAAGTCATAAAGAAAGGTATCGGCGAGGGGAGTGTGCGTACTTGCTTTTGTGCGGGAGTTCTTCCCGTCACGATGGATGATTTGACCAGCGGGTATAATATAGCGGAGATCTTGACCTTGCATCCGAGGTTTCTGGATATGCTTGGTTTTACGTATGAGGAAGCGAGCGCTTATCTGGGATACGTGTTGAAGAAGTATGGCACGGGGCAGGACTCTTTTGAGGAACTTTGGCAACTGATCGTGAACAACTACGACGGCTATCGTTTCCGTCCCGGTGCGGAGCCTTTGTTCAATTCCACGATCTTGACCTATTTCTTTAAGAACTTCGCCACGATGGATGGTATGATCCCGAGTGAGCTGGTGGGATGAGAACCTGCGTACGGATATCGGTTGGATCCGTCGCTTGACCCTCTCGCAAGAGAACTCCAAGGAGATGCTGGATGCGTTGGTGATTGACGACGAGTTATCCTATAACGTTTCCATTTCCTGTCGAGCAAGTTCAACAAGAGGAAATTCTTCGACAAGAACTTCTATCCGGTCAGCCTCTTTTATCTGGGTATGACCACGCTGCTGCGGAATAATTACCGCATGGTGCTGCACCCAACCTTACGATGCGCAGCATCTACATGGACTATTACAACGAGATGAATCATATAGAGGGAAACGCCCAAACGCTATGTGCCTACTTACGAGCGTTTCACGGAAGAGCGTCGTTTCGAGCCGCTGGTACAAAACTACTTCGAGCAATACCTCGGGCAGTTCCCGGCGCAGGTGTTCGACAAGATCAACGAGAATTTCATCCGTTGCTCCTTCTTCGAGCTTTGTTCCGTTACCTGAGCAGCTACTATACGTTCGCCATCGAGCAGAACAATTCGGCGGGCCGTTCGGATTTCGAAGATGACCGGTATCCCCGGTACGGACTATTACAAGGATGATCGGTTGGTGGAATTCAAGTATTTCAAGGCGAAGGAGGCTGAGCGCATGCTGGCGCTCAGCGATCCCCGTCCCGAGGACGTGGCGCAAGTACTCGCCTACGCCAAGGATACCAAGGAGAAGTTCCCGTACTACCATGTCCGTTCCTACATTGTATATATCTGTGCCAACAAAGGATGGAAATGCTGGGAGGAGGTGACTCCGTGATATCAATCAATTGCTTTATTAATAGTACTTTGTGGTGCCAATGATGTGCCATGCTATTGGCACGTTCGTAACATGGGTAGTGGCACAAGCCTCTCTTCCTTGGTTTACCAGTCGTACTCTAGAAATAAGCGTCGAAACCTTTTGGCTCTTTTTACCCCACAGCGTTTGAGCGCATTCAATACGACCTGTTGCTCGGAGGGTGAGAGCGGCGCTTTCTCCCCTTGCGGACACGGTAGTAAGTACGCCGGCTGAAGTGCCTCATGAGGTCCCGGGATAACGGAGAGCATCTGTTTGTGCGGCAAGCTCTCCAATAGGCTTACGAATCCCGCGGCATAGCGTACTTTCTTGTTCGGACGGTAATGGGCAAGTTCCCTTCAATGAGGCGAGGTGTCTCGGGCTGATGATCTGCCAATAGGCCGTCTCGTCGGGCTTTATTAAGTATTCTTGTTAAAAGGTGATTGTTTGTTTCGGCGTTCTGGAATAGGGGTGTTTACGCGTGCGGCCTACCTCATGAATTTACGAGGTAGGCCATAAAAATAGCTATTATCAAGTACTTATTTAACCGTAACATTCCATCCGGAAAGAATACCTCCGTAGAAGTAAAAGTCTACGCAGAATGTTTTTCCTGTGTTTAGCTCTTTGACCTCGTAGTATTTCGTGGCACCTTTTCGTTCACCATTTATAATCGGCGATATTCGGAATAGGCACGTTGGCGAGCTCCTTGATCTTTGCGTTTATCATGTTCAAGATATCCCATGTTCTCGAAAGAAAGGATTCGTTACTTTGGTACTCTTGGATAAAGCCGGATTCACCCCATTGTTCTCGGCACGAACCGCACGAACACTATCCGCGTAAGCCTTGAACATCGCACGGCTTTCCGGAGTGCGTAAAAAGCGGATACGGTAAAGATAGAGATTCCCTTCCGCCCCCATGATTTAGCGCGGCGTCCATGCTGGCTTGCTATCGTCTGAAACCATTAAGCCGCAGTAAAGCGTTGTTTTCGGGTTCTTATCCCGAACATCCTCTATCATACAGTCTGAGATAAAACTAATATCTTCCGTGTAGAAGTTATGGTATACCATGGGGAAGACAATGTCCAGATTCCATTTACCCCAGTCTTGACGAACCATTTTGGACGCCATCTTGGGGGTTGGGGAAAGGAGGCTGCCATTTTTCTTTCCATAGGAGTGAACCACGTCGGCGATCATATTGGCTACCTCGGTAATCTGGTCACAACGGAATTGAAGCCATTTCTCGTCTTGCGAGGGATCTTCTTGTTCCCTTGGATCATATCCGTAAGCGGCCTTGAACTTCTCGATCATAGCCGGGTGATAGCCAAAATCCCATTGCGGATATTCTTGATCTTGCACGATACCGTATTTCGGCCAAAGGGTAGTCGGCAGGGATAACGTCCACGAAACGGTTGTAATCGATAGCGATACCGTTCAAACCCTCTACCTCGCAGTAAGCCTCTATTTTCTTTCTTGATAAACTCCCGTACCTCGGGTAAGGCAGGGCACATAAATTTGTAGTAATCCACGTAAGCGGTCGTATCGGCCAAGCTTTGTCCGTAACGGTTTACGCTGAACCATTCGGGATGTTCTTTTAAGATAGCGTCCCGGTCATGTTCCGGATTCATCGTCCATAGCCAAGCGTAGACCTCATCCCATGTTTTTGGGCGATGGGAATAGCGGCCCGATAATCATCCGGAGTAGGGGCGTTTAGCATGACACCGTCTATCCCCGCCTCATTCATGATCGTGCAGATGGAGTCGAAATTCATTCCGGGCTGGTAATCCAACCAAGTCCAGAACATCGGATAAGCATCTTTCGTATCATTTTTCGGGGCAACTGCACCTACGCAGCAAGCTACCAGAAGCAATACTAAATAATTTTGTGTCTCATAAGTTTAATGAATTTGATTAACGATTTATCCGTTAAAGATACGTATTCCTGTTTAATGCCGTTCTTTTTTTTCAGCGTAAATATCGGTAAATAAAAGAAGATGCCTAGATAGACATGATAAGGCCGCCTATCGTTCCGGCGGCGAGCGGGAACCAAAAGGCTTCTTTATCGGTGCCTAGCATGAACGGGATAAATCCGAGTATGGTCGATATAACGGTTAGAAAATCGGCGTGATCTTGGCGTTCCATGCCTTTAGATAAGCACGGATTGGGGAAATAGCGGGTATCCGTTCCCCGAATTTGGTTATATTCGTTTAAGATATAGATACTGGCGTTTACCGTGATACCGCATAATAAAACGAAGGAGGCGAATCCACCTTGGTCGAAGTTTAGCTTGAACCAATAGAAGGTCAGGAATACCCCCGATATAAGAGATCGGTATGACAAAAATGACCGCCAGCGGCTGTTTCAAGGAATTAAACAAGATACTGGTCGTAAAGAAAATAATAACGATGATCAAGAATAATAACGCATATTGTTTATTATCTTTCTGATCCCATGACCAATAGTTCTTTTCCGCTTTAGCCGTATATCCCATAGGCAGGATCTTGTTAAACTCTCTAAGTTCCCTTTTCTGTATCTTCTCGCCTTGTGAGGAAGCTGACCGATATATTCATATTGCAGGCAGAGCCTGTATTGCTGGTTTACTTTCGCTATCTGTTGAGGGGTCTGGCTTTTCTCGACGATAGCGAGTTCGGACAACTTATAGGATTTATCACGGATGGTTTGAGGTACATATTGCATACTCCAGATATCGAACTCCTTTGATTGGCGGGAAGAAAGTTTTAGCTTTTTCCGTCTCGTTATTAACGACGATGGTACCTGCGTAGATATCTTTTACCGAAAACAGGCCGGATAGACGCTGAATAAATCGATAGGCAATATATCCGCTTGCGCCATACGGGATTTATTCAAGTTGAAGTAGAATTCCTGATAATCATCCTTCCACCAAGAAAACTCGGAATTTGATCAATACTTCCTTGATACGGCGATACGTAAGCAATTTCTCCCGCAGTTTCTCCGCCCATTCGTATAGCTCGTCATAATTATATCCGTACATCTCGATCCGGAAAGAACCTGCGTTCTCACGGACATCATTGCTGAAACCTTGGTCCATAAGTCCCCATACGCCCCCCAACTTCCACCACCTAATTCCAACGCTTTGCTAATCACCCTGCTTTTTCAAGGTGTAGGGGAAACCACTTCGCTCGTTCTCACGGGTGAAATAGACGTTGATACTGGCTTGACGTGCGTTATAGATACTGGTCTGGAACTGCCGTATTTCCTTATAGGTACTCAAGTAAGCCTCCATTCGGTTGATCAAGTGGTTCATTTGATCAAGGGTCGTACCGTTCGGCATGGAAGCGCTGATACTTAATACCGTTTCTTCATTCCGGGTAAAATAACTTCCCTCGTATACCTTTTTTTGGACAAATAGGCGCAAGGTTCCTCCCAAACTCTTATCGAGACGATAGGTTTTATCGTTTCCTTCCAAATATCTTTCGCCGCGAATTCATTGTAGCGGGCGATCCACAAAGAGTCCCTTGCGGATAGATCCTTCTCTTCCGGCTCGATCTTCTCCGGCAATAAAAATATCGGTAGTCCGAAAGCCAGTACTAGAAATAAGACAAGCCAGCTTTTTCCAATTGCAAAGGAAACGGATCTGCGCCCGGTAATAATGAGAGAAATAGACTGGAAAACGGTGTATGAACGACCGTATCGGACGGACTACCGGATGTTGTTTCCAATGACTCCGAGCTTTTTGGGGAAAAAGAAGCGGCTTTCTTCGGGTGCAAATTCATCTTATCGATCAATGCCGGAACCAAGAATAACGCGATGAACAAAGATACGGCCAGATTAATGATCACGACAGCGGCGAAATCTTGTAAATTCAACCGTATCTTCTCATCCAAGAAGAAGATGATCACGAGGGCGCCCATAGTCGTCAAAGTTGCCGCCAGAATAGACAAAAAGAATGCTTTCCGGTCATGATGGTGCCGGATGTGATCAGTCATCACGATCGTATTATCGATCACCAAGCTGAGAGAGATCGTGATACCTGCCAGCGAGTACAATTGCATCTCCAACCCTAATAAATAATAAAGGATAACGGCTATACACAGATTGATACTTAAAACTGATGATGATCAAGAACAGATAACGTACATTCCGGGTAATCAGCAGAACGAAGAGCAAGAGGATCAAGATGGTCAAGCCTGTACGGACGTAGATTTTATCCAATTCTTCTTGGATAAATTCGGTAGCGTCGTAACTGGTATGGATCTCGTAACCGGGAGGAAGCAAAGGTGCGGATATGTTCCATTTCTTCCTTCACTTTCTTGGCTAATTGCAACTGGTTGGCAGTCTCTTCCGCACGGATAGACAGGTAAATAGAGTTTAAACCATTGATCCGGTAGTAACTTTGCGGGGCCTCTTCTTGCCGGGTTACCTTTTATCAATTGATCCAGCCGGATTAAGCTACCATCTTTGTTTGCGACGGTGATATGCGATGGTTCGAACCCATTCGTGATCTTTTCCGGCATTAACGCCAGACGAATCCATTCCTTGCCGGTATCTCCTTGTCCCATATTAGCGGTTCCAAGGAACTCTTTTTTGTAATATTGGCTGATCGCCGATTGGATATCCTCTATCGTGATCCCCAGATCCCGTAGCTGGCGGCTATCGTATTCCAAGCGCCATTCCATAGGGGTCGCTCCGCTTACATCGATACGATAAATACCTTGCACGCTGCTAAGCCGGGGCTTTTATCTGATCCTCGGCGAATCGCTGGATGAATATCGGGGTAGCGGAAGCGTTCAAGGTATAACTCATGAATGGGCGTGATTCCTTGTCGTCCGGACGGCTCATCTCTAAAATCGGATAACTTAATTTCTTCCGGAAGGTCCGGCCACGTCTGCCTAACAATTGTTGATGCCTCAAAACGTGCGGCATCTATATTCGTATGTTTATCTAAGTTCCAAGGTAATCCTTCCCCATCCGTTTCCCGAGGTCGAGGAGATCTCTTTGATTCCTTTGATACGGGCAAGCATCGCCTCCAAACGGGAGGTTACCTCCATCTCGATAACCCTCGCTGAGTTGGAGGGCATATTATAGCTGATACTCAACTTCGGCAACGTACGGGAGGGAGATAGCTTGATCGGCAATAAAGGCACGAAAGCGATCCCCGCCAATGCGATACAAAGGAAGGTGACGATGATCGTAAAGGATGATATGTTCGGCTTAGAACCCATGCTCGTAATCAAATTCGTTGGCTAATGAGATGCCTGTCTCGAAATCATGTAAGGTGAGCTTACGTATTTTGTAATAACTCAACCAATAATTTTGCAAGGCCGTGATATAATTACGTTGCGCTTCCTGCTGTCGGTTCAAGGAGAGCGTAAGGCTATTAATATCCGCTTTGCCGATCATGAAACGTTGCTTGGTCTCGTTATAGGCCATGATCGCGATATCCAAAGCCTCTTCGGCGCTGGCGATCAGGTTTTGCTGTACATTGAAATCACCGACGGTCATGATAACGTCTTCCTCCAATGTGACTTCCGTCTGCCGTGCGGATATTTGCGTAACATTTAGATTGCTTTTTGGCTATATTGTATTTACCCTTCCGTACTCCCCAGTCTATAAGGGGAATAGAGATAGATATCGAAACCAAGTCCTGCTGCAGCGGATTCTTTGTAGACTTCCTTAAACTGGGTCGCTACTTGATTGAAACCGATACTGGCATTCAAGGAAGCGTTGAATAAGGTTTTCCTTTTTAGTCTTATCCACTTGTTGCTCGGCCTCTAACACTTCTTGCCGCACTTCCAGAAACTTGGGGTTATTCTCCCGGGCTAACGTCAATGCTTGATCCACCGGAATATCCATATCATGGGGGCGTGACGGCAGCCGAAGCCGTATCTCCGTATTCTTATCGAAATTCAAATACGAGGCCAGACTGAACATGGCTCGCTTCAAAGGCTATATCGGCGTTTTGTAACGTATTGCGGGCATTGATCGCATCCAGTTTGAGTGTTAGTAAATCCGCTTGACTAATAGCCGCGATCTTATGCCGCTCTTGGCCGGTACGGTATAACGTATCGGTTGTCGCTACATTTTCTTTGGCCATATCATATTCTACTTGAGCCATGGCTAAAGAGAAAAAATAAGTGGTGGCTTGCTCGCTGACGGTCTCGATATTATAAAGCAACTCTTTCTTTACTTTCTCATATTTTTAGAGGCTCTATCTTCTTCTCCCCACCGGAAAGGATTGTATCCCAATAAATCTTGGCTGTATCCGATACGGATTGGAACGGAGGTGAACTGATTATAAGTATTCGAGCCGAAATAGCGCATATACCCCAGATCCGTGTCCACGAAGAAACTACCACCCAGCATATCGAAGTTCTGCTTGATCTTTAAGTTTCCTCCCGCATAAAAGGCACTGTTGCTTACGGTATTCGTCAATGTCTTTTTCTGAGAATCGTATCGTTTCGTGATATCCCGGTAATATTCGGCGGGTGTAATATTCAATGTAAGACTAGGCAGTCGCTCCGCTTTTTGTAATACGAAACTCCCAGTAGCCGGACAAGAATAGGTTTTTTCGTACGAAAAGAACCTCCAGCGAGCTATCGGCGGCCAATGAGATCGTCTTCTCAAAGGGAAAGGATGAGCGATTGGGCCGATACTCCGGCTAATAGCGAACAGAACGCATAAAACTAGAATGTCTCTTGTATCTTTTTTCATAATGCATGTCTCCTATAGATAAACCAATAAACCAAAGGAATAATAAATAACTGACTGCCGTACCACGATCAGCATCGCCGAGATGGCAATGGAGAGTGGCTTTTGCAACTCACTTCCCATATCGAAGGTGAATAGTAGCTACCATACCGAATATAGTTGTCAATGAGGTCATGATAATCGGGCGCAGACGGCGACGCCCGCCTCATGGATCGCTTCCATCAAGGGTACACCTTCTTTCCGAAGCTCATTGATCGCGTCCAGTTTCAAGATAGAGTCGTTTATGATGATACCGCAAGTTACCACGATACCGATAGCACTCATCAGGTTTAAGGTATGCCCGCATATCCATAATACCAGTAAGGAGGCGGCTACGTCTATAGGTATTTCCAGCAGGACGATCAAGGGCTGCAAGAAGCTCTCGAATTGCGCCGCTAAGATAAAAGTACATCAAGAGAATGGATATGAACAAGATGACGACCAGTTCATTCAGCATTTGTTGGTTCGAGAAGCTTCCCGAAAATCGATGTCCCAATTCGTCTTATCTTTGGATTCGCTGCGGACGAGCTCCCGAATATTTTCCATTAACTGTTCTGCATTCTCTACTTGATAGAAGCTAAAAGGAATATATTCCCCGTTCTTTCCAGCGGTGAGTACCTTCAAATCCTCTCCGGGAGTAATTTTTGTTACTGCGCTAAGAGGGACATGATTCGTCTTTTGGTTTTCGTCCGGTTGCGTACGGATTAACGTATTATGTAGGATATGATCGACCGTTTGCTCGTTTCCGGCTAGCGTGATCGGTAAATACTGTTGATAAGAGCGTAAGGTAGTAGCGACTTCATTTTTCCTTGAAGGCCGTCTTAAGTACCCGGTAGACCTCTTCATAGGAGATATTATAAAGTAATAGTTTTTGATGGTCTATGGATATGTTTAATTGATTCTCGAAAGCTACGCCAACGGGAGCGAGACCGGTCTTACTCTCTAGTGTTTTCTCTAGTTTTTTGCAAAGTAGGGGCATCCGGAGCTTGTTCTTTGTTACGGGCATAGAACTCGGCTACGATATCGGCCTCACCGGTTACGAACAGTTTCTCAAACACAGTCTCCGGCGGAGAGAACGATAATACGGCTGTCGGGTAATTTCGCTTTACCCAAGCGGAGATTTCTTGTTGTAAAGGAGCGATAGCATCGGTCTCTTCTGTCTTGAAATAAAGCTCTACTTCCGAGATGGATAATTCCCTGTCTCGGTTTTAGCAGGAATTGTTGCTGTCCGATATAGGGCGTGTTGCGCACCTAACCGATCGGCCTCACCAAATAATTCGGTGACTCTCTTTCTATTCTCATCAATATGGATGTTCTCATTCCATTCAACATGTGCGATTAACTCATTCTGATCGATTTCCGGCATCCGGCTTTTGGGGATCATATAGAATAGGATCGCGCAAAGGGATAGTGACAGCTACAAATAGTAGGCTAGTGGTTTTATGCCTGAATATGAAATCACCCCCTCCGTCATAGAATCGGTCTAGCGTATGCTCCTTGATCAAATTGTTTATTTTTCAGATTGAAAAAGGAATGCTTGATCTCCGGTATGCTGTAAACTAATTTGTAAAGTACAGGCAGTAACATGATTCCGGTGAAATAAGAGACCATTAAACCAACCGTAACAGCAAACGCCTGATCGAAGAAAAATCGCTCCCGCTATACCACTCATAAATACCAGCGGAACGAATACCGGCGATCGTGGTAAATGTGGAACTAAGCATGGGGGTGATTACTTCTGTGGTCCCTTTATACACGCTTCTTCCAGATTATCTCCTTTTGCCCGGTATTGCGCTATATTCTCCGTCACGATGATGGGAGCTGTCTATCATCATACCCAATGCCAGAATTAATCCGGATAGGGAGATGATATTTAAGGACATATTGAAAAGGTAGAAGAACAAGAAACTAATGATGATACTGACTACCATACTTAGTCCGATTACCGCCGGGCTTTTTACGTCCCCGAGGAAAAGGATCGCTACGATGCAGATAAATAAGAAACCTAACGATAGATTCTGTTTGAGGTTGGAGATCGTATAATCCAATAACTCGGTCTGGTTTCTTGTGATCGTAAATTCAATATCCGGGTAAATAGACTTGAAATAATCGGTAACCTCGGCAAGCGCCTCTTTCATATTGTCCATATTCTCATCCGCTTTAGCTGATAACGGCTAATGTAACGGCCCTTTCCCCCGTTGGCTAGCGATAAGCCGGTTTCTTTTTCCGGTACGACAGCTACTTTTGCCAGATCTTTTATCTGGAAGATCCGGTCATTCTTACGGATATAGATATTTTGTACGTCTTCCGGTGTACGTAATAAGGTAGAAAATTTGATATTGTACTCATAATAACCATCCCGTACGGTCATGCTTCCCGGCTCTATATTATTGGCAGACAAGGCTGATTCCAAATCATTTAACGTAATATCAGCCATATCCAAGAGCTTCATATCCGGTACGATCTGTAATTGCCGTCCTAATATGCCCGTGATATCCACCATTGCGACTTCCGGCAACTGTTCGATCCTTCGTTTGATTACTGTTTCCGCGAATTGGCAAAAGATCGAGGAAAGCGGCATCATTTTCAATTGTCTTGAGTGTGAGGTTGAGGCAAAAACACCGGAATGTCCGTAGCGCTCGCCTTGACTACCCCGTGGACGTTCTACCTCACGGGGCAGGTAATTCATGGCGGCGTCTATTTTCTCATTGACCTCTATAAAGGCAAGATCCGTGTTCGTGCCAAAGTCGAAGCTAAGGCGGATAATACCCGCTCCATCACGAGTCTCGCTATGGATATCCCGTAATCCTGCCACTTGCATCAATTGCAAACGGACCCGGCTTCACGACGGTGTTTTCCAATTCCCGTGCGGATGTATTTTGTCCGGATATCTGAACGGTAATCTCAGGTATGGCGATATCAGGCAATAAGGAGACCGGTATGGTGAAATAAGTCACCAACCCCACGATAAAGCAGGCCGTAAAAGCCATCAATACCGCTATCGGACGTTGTAGCAGGAAGCGAATCATACGCAACTAATTTTCAATTCTCAATTCTCAATTCTCAATTTTCAATTACCTTGACCGGTGACTCATGCGCCAGATTAATATTGCCGCTTGTAATCACGACATCCCCTTCTTTCAATCCTTCCAAAAGGGTATAACTATCCGCGTTTTTCCAGTCCGGTGCGCACGTAGTTCCAATAAGCGTGCCCATCAACTAAAGTAAATACGACTTGTTTTCCGGAACGTAATACCACAGCCGTTTTAGGTACGACCAATTGCTTCCCGAGCGAGCGTTGTACGCTAACCCGTACATTCATGCCTTCGAATAATTTACCTTTGTCGTTTACCGCCGCTTTCACTTGTACCATCCCGTTCTCATCCACTAGCGGGTTGATCTCGGATATACGTCCTTCAGTCTTTAAGCTGGTGGTGGCGAAAGGGGTAACTTCCACTTTATCTCCGTTTTGGATAAGCGGCAACTCACTTTCCAATACGGTGAAAGAGGCTTCCAGACTATGAGGATCGATAACGGTACAGAATGCGTCCGTCGTAGACGCCACGTTCTCTTGTTTAGCGAAAAAGGTTTGCGATAATACCGTCGAAAGGTGCGATTAGCGTCGCGTTTTGTTCCTCATATTGGGCAAGTTGATATTGGGCGAGCGCCAGATCATATCCACTTTTTACCCGTGCTAGGTTGAGCGTTGCGGGCGGGACTTTGCTGAGTCTTCCCAGCGCCATATATCCTTGACCGATCAATACATCCTTAAATTCAAGCCTCGCTTTCTCGAGGGCGTCTTTGGCTTGCGCTGTTTTTTTGTTCGTGAGCCGGAAAGTGGCGAGTTCCGCTATTTTCTGTCCTTTGTTTACCCGGTCTCCGTTCTTCACGTAGATACGGGCGATGGGTTCCGCCGACTCAAACCGTAAGTCCACCAACTTGCGAGCGGATAATTTACCATTGCTTATCAACTCATGATTAAATTCCGTTTGCTTCAATGTCATGATCGTGACTTCGTTCGCCTCATCCGGCAATACGGTTTCTACGGAATCTGTGGTATCTGTATCTTTCTTTCTTTCTCCGCCGCATGCGCTTAAACAGAATAAAAGCGTAAAGGTCAACAATTTATAGTATTTCATACTCGTATGATTGATCGGTTTGTACAATTTATCATTCGCAAATATAAGTATTTATTGTTACGATGTAGTCGTAATTGCTATAAAAATAAGGATATTGTATTCATATTGATGTGTTGTTTAACATACTTCGTGCTTTCTCTTTCATTTCTTTAATAGCGGAACTTTCCACTTTGGGTTTCTTAGTTAATACGGAATCAATCGCCATTTTCAATTTTGCAGGTTGAAAATAAGATGGTTCCGTATAAAGATTCATTAACAGATAATACGGATAGATACGTTCCGGTAAAATATCAATGGCATGTAACAGGTGCTTTTCCGCTTGTCGGTATTCACCTAAACACTGCTCATTTTTAGCCATTACGTAATAAAGCATGGGATCGGGCTTAATAAGACAGCTCTCTCCAGATATTCATTCGCTTTCTCATATTGTCCGGTTTTGCTAAGAGATTGAGCGGCCTCGAAAAGGAATTCCGGTTTATGCTTCAATAATGGGTACAAAGGTTCATATACCTCCAAGGCCGCTTCGTAAGCTTTATTATTGTAAAACATTTGCGCCTTATTCCATTGTTGATAAGCCTTATAATGATCTTTTTTGCATCCAGAACAAACCAATTCAAGGATAGCGATTCCCATAAAAAATATCTGTTTGCCCCATCTATGGCCATTTGATTCGGCTTGGTTCTCACGGATCTCATCCTTGTCCGGTGTTACGCTCATCACCCCTAGGAATATCAAATACTACCCAAAACTCCGGCAATTGCAATGGATAAGAAGAGAAGGCGAATATATAGCCAGATTATCAATCCCCCCATAACAAGCATACCTTTTGTTCTTTATTCCTTTATAAAATAGAAGCCAGACAGCCAGCCTATAAATAGGGCTAATCCTACTAACCCCGTTCTAATCCAATCTGCAAGTATTCATAAACAGTGTACTCCGCATCCGGCAAACCAAACTTTTCCTCCTTGTTCAGTCAAGCTTTTTCCCCTGCATTCCGCTTTAAAGCAGCGTAAGCGGTGAAACCCACTCAGATGGCGTTGGTAAATTAGAGTAGAAAATG
>VOFK01001323.1_pt1 | contig 19958 bp, 40 predicted proteins | sample 5384121 | NCBI WGS metagenome assembly VOFK01 (sample SAMN12384730, study PRJNA508395) | human gut metagenome | isolation source: healthy gut J | host: Homo sapiens | reverse complement strand
TCAAACTTCGTTCCAGTTACGGTATTGCTATCCAGCTCGATTTCTTTCATTCGGTTTTTATGTATTTTTCGCCATAATTAAACTTTGAGTCTGAGCGCTACACAGTGTGTATGCTACCATCTAAGCCAAGCTGACGGCGGTGGGCTTCCTGCAAGGTACATACCGAAGGAGGTAACGCCGATGAGCATAACAGAGACAATCGCATTGTTCATGCTTGTACTTGCGGCTATAACATTGGGCGTAAACCTAAAAGAAATAGCCGCCCCCTAACCCACAGCAAAGAAGCGGCAATTTCAAGCTCTAAACTTTACGGTTGGCCGCTTCCCCGCCGGAACCGGGGAACCGTCCTTAGTGAGATTATAGCACCGGAAGGGGCGGAAGTCAACAAAAACGGCACCAGACGTGAGCCCGTATTCATTATGTATGTGCGGAGGATGCCGCGGCGAAAGCCGCACGCCCCTATGCGCACATACATCCCGCAAACAGCACAAAGGTTATTTTTACTCCGTAATAAATCCCCTTTTTGAATGAGAGGAAAATCGGCAAGGCCGAGGCGAAGTTCAAAAAGCCGCCGGTCACTATCCATACAAGCTCTGATGAAGCACTCGTATACGCCACGCTCTGCAATATTCCAACAACAGCCCCTGCCAGTCCGGAATATGCAGTCAGGCCAAAAGCTGAAATTCTTTTGACGCCTTGTGGCAATCTCCTTTTCATGTATTTTTCGAGATAAACAATACAGGCAACGCCGGCTACGACAGCGGTCAACGCAACGATGGCCATATAGTCCAGCACATGGCGGAAGCCGTTTCGGCAAAAGGTAAATAATGCCCGCCGTAAGATGCATTATCCAGCCGTAAGATGCATTATCCAGCCGATATCACACGAAAGCCCCAACACCATGAATGGAACATCCGGCATCATGGCAGTATAGCGGACTTGCTGTTCCCCCATCCTGCCGGAGCTGTTTGATATGCTCTTCCGTTGCCTTTCTTTTTCATGCAGGGCGTCTTTTATCGCACTCATAGAAAACCTCCAACTCCCAACTTATTTTTTCACGCCGCAATACCGTCATGCCTCAAAAGTCCGCCGCATTACGGCCTGTTACACCTTCAGGACAAAATGACTTTTGTTGAAAATCAAAAGCCCCTCGCTGCGCATTTTTCCAAGCTCCAGTGACAGTCCGCTGCGTTCGACCGCGAGATAATCCGCGAGCTGCTGCCTGAAAACGGAATGTCAAATTCATATTTTCAAGCCGCTGCGCTTCCGCGGAAAGGTAGGACATGATTTTCGACCGCGTGGTGCGCTGCCCCCATATGCGTGAGCTTTTCGTTGAATCGCAGATTTTTCTCGGCAAGCTCACTTTAGGAGGTTTCGGATGATGCGGCTGTGGTGCGCGCAGGCGGACGGGCACACATTCAGGATGCGCTTCACATTCAGGAACAGCGCGGTGACAGGTGTTTCCGCTACGACGCTGACGTTCAGCACCGAGCCGGGAGCGCAGGCATAGGCGGCAGCGAAGGTCTGGCCCGGCCCCGCCTTGGAGAGGATATTGCGGTTGCCCCAAATGTCCTCCTAGTATGACCAGAACGGTTCCCCGCCAGCGCAAGGCCGATCGAGTCCGCCGTATCGCCGGAACGCAGAACAAAGGCTTCCTTCGGGAAGTCCTTTTTTTCGGCTTTGAGGCAGGAGAGCATCGCGGTCAGCTCATCCTCAGAAACGCCGGAGAAAAGCTGAGCCGAGCGGATCACAGGCAAAAAATCTTTCATAAAAATCCTCTTTCGTTGAAAATCCAACCGACTTGTTGATTTAATTATATTATAATCAGGTCACAAAGGCAAGGAGGTATTGAAATGAAACGGAGAATCATTGAAATCGACCATGATAAATGCAATGGCTGCGGTGCCTGTGCCGCCGCCTGTCACGAGGGCGCTATCGCCATGGTGGACGGGAAAGCAAAGCTGATGCGGGATGACTACTGCGACGGTCTGGGTGACTGTCTGCATGCCTGCCCCACCGGGGCGATCTCCTTCGTAGAACGCGAGGCCGCGGCCTATGACGAGGCGGCGGTGCTGGCAAACAAGCAGAAGAATGAAAAAAATGCAGCAGGAGGGATGCGCATTCACGGCGGCTGCCCCGGAACACGGATGAAAAATCGATACGGCACGCAGAGCCGTCAGGCGTTGAGGCTACTCCTGCCGCGGTGCAGAGCCGCCTTTCCCAGTGGCCGGTGCAGATCAAGCTCGTTCCCGTGAACGCGCCTTATTTCGACGGTGCAAAGCTGCTTATTGCCGCCGACTGCACGGCTTACGCCTATGCCGCTTTCCACGAGCGGTTCATCAAGGGACATATCACGCTGGTGGGCTGCCCCAAGCTGGACAGCGTGGACTATTCAGAGAAGCTCACCGAGATCATTCGCAATAACGACATCAAGAGCGTGACCGTCGTGCGGATGGAGGTCCCCTGCTGCGGCGGACTGGAGCACGCGGCAAAAATCGCTTTGCAGAACAGCGGGAAATTCATTCCGTGGCAGGTCGTGACTATTTCCACGGACGGAAATATACTTGATTAAAGGAAGTGAGGGACGTCAAGGTATATAGCTTCGGCATTGCCCCTATCACCACGCCGGAGGAGGGACTTGAAGCAGCTTCTCAAATAACAACGCCTTGCAGGAGATATAAAGAAATCTGCACCTCACCGCCGCCGCGTCAGTGAGGTGCAGATTTTTGCCTATTCAGTTTTTGGCGTGGAAATATCCCGGCCTGAGAATGACCTCAACGTTTTCAAGTGTTGTCATTTTGTACCCTATCTAAAAATGATAAAAACGCTCCATTACATCCCGGTTGTACTGGTCAAAAAAGCCTCTTTATCCCCGGCCTTGACACGGTTCAGAATTTGTGCATATTCTGTTGCGCCGATTTTGTCCTCTTCCTTATAGCGCCACCACATATCAGGGAACTCGTCGGTATTTGTCATAAGCTCCAGCACCTTTGAACCAAAGGTCTTTGAAACACGGATATTCTCGATCCATGCCAAAGGAACAGTCTCGATATCATACCGGCTCATATATCTGTTCAGGCCCATCACAACAACACCGTCGTTCCAAAGCCGCCTGCTGATATAAACCTTCCTGCCGCCCGGAAACGCAGCCGTCCCATATCGGGTTATTCCGTTTTCATCCGTGTGCTCCATCACTATGTTGCCAATGACGCAATACTTCATCATTCCCGGCTCAATTCCGCTGCCCATCTGAGAGTCTCCTTTCCTGTAATATAAATTGAAAACACTAAAGAATCCCGTAGTTTCAACGGCTACGGATTCATCATGATATGGTGGAGGCGAGGGGAGTTGAACCCCTGTCCGAAAGCGTTTTGACAGCAACTTCTCCGGGCGCAGACGCTTATTTACATTCCCTTGCTCCGGCGTGAAACGTCACACTCCGGAACTCGGTAGCTTCATTATGCGTGGGCGCGCGCAAAGCTTAGCGCACTCACGTTCACCACTGATCGACGCCCCATCCCGGGCCATGGTCCTCCCGGGTGGAACGCTCGCTAATTACAGCGAGAAGAACGGTATCGTTGTCGTTCTTTAATTTATAAGTTTTGCCCGTTTTAAGGATGTCAGGCGCATCCGCCCGCTATTCCTGCCTCCGCACCCCCGTCGAAACCGTTACGCCCCCCATGGGGGCGGGGCACGGCGCGGCCCGCAGAGGAAAGAGAAAACTGTATGCTGAAAGCGTTGATCACGCCTTGACAGGCTCGGGATACTCCACGCCGAAGGTATCGACAGTGACCTTTTTCATGACCTGCGGCGTTCTGGGCTTGTCATTATAATCCGTGCGGGTGGAGGCGATCTTATCCACAACGTCAAGCCCTTCGATTATCTTGCCGAAAGCGGCATACTGCCCATCGAGGTGGGGCGAATTCTGGTGCATGATGAAGAACTGGCTTCCGGCGGAGTTGGGACGCCATGGTGCGCGCCATGGAAAGCACGCCGCGGTCATGCTTGAGGTCGTTCTTGAAGCCGTTGCCGGTGAACTCACCCTTGATGCTGTAGCCGGGGCCGCCGACGCCGGTGCCCGTGGGGTCGCCCCCCTGGATCATGAAGCCGGATATGACGCGGTGGAATATGATGCCGTCATAAAAAGCCCTTGCTGACAAGGGAGATGAAATTATTGACCGTGTTGGGCGCGACTTCGTGGTAAAGCTCCGCCTATCATCACGTCGCCGTTTTCCATTTCGATGGTTACGATAAGGATTGCTCATTGGTAGTTCCTTTCTTTCATAATTCTGTCGATATCGCGCTTGGATTCACGGTCGGCCTCGCTGTCGCGCTTGTCGTGCAGTTTTTTGCCCTTGCACAGGCCGAGCTCCACCTTGACGCGGCTGTCCTTGAAATACAGCGACAGCGGGATGAGCGCAACGCCGTCCTGCATCACGCGCGCCTGAAGCTTGAGTATCTCGCGCTTGTGCATCAGCAGCCTGCGCGGCCGAACCGGGTCTTTGTTGAAAATGTTGCCGTGCTCATACGGAGACGTGCATACCGCGGACGAAAAGCTCACCATTCTTCACGGTGCAGAACGCATCCTTGAGATTGACGTTCCCCGCGCGGATGGACTTGACCTCCGTTCCGGCAAGCTCTATCCCGGCCTCAAAGCGCTCAAGCACAAAGTATTCATGAAAAGCTTGCGGTTGCTGGTTATTTCCTTTATGCCCTGCTGCTTCGGCACGCGGCGCACTCCCTCTGCCGGTCATTGCGGCGGCACGCCGCCCCGGCTTTTAATGTATTCCCTACCACATGTATCCGCAAAATAAAAGCACAAATTGTGAACAGGACGCCGTACCCGCCGGACAGCGCGTCAGCGGATGAAATTCGTGGCGACGCGGGCCTCGCGTGCGGGCAGGGGCACACCGGCGGCGCGCCCGGCCTCAAGACAGCGGAGCATATAGGCCATGTTCTTCCCCAGCGTGCGCATTATCTGAAGCCCCTCAAGGTCCTGCCGGACCTCATCCGGCGTGTTGCCGTGGACCATGTTCCAATACTGCGAGGAGACGATGGGCATCTGGGTTATCATGAAATATTTATTGAGCTGGTCGAGCGTGACGGTCGTACCGGCGCGGCGCGCGGGAGGCGACGGCGGCGGCAGGCTTCATGAAGAACATTTCGCGCGGGGCGGCATAGAACACCCTGTCCATAAAGGCCGTCATCGCGCCGTTCGCGGAGGCAAAGTATACAGGGCTGCCGAAAACGAAGCCGTCCGCCGAGGCGGCGCGGTCAATGAAGTCATTGACGCAGTCGTCAATGAAGCACCGGCCGCTGTCATTGCACCGGCCGCAGCCGAGACATCCGGATATCGGCTTTCCGCCGATGTGGAACATCTCCGTTTCTATCCCCTCACGCTCAAGCGCGGCGGCGACCTCGGCAAGCGCCGTGGCGGTGCAGCCGTGCCTGTCAGGGCTTCCGTTCACAAGTATGACTTTCATATTTCTATCTCCCTTCTATACCCTCGATTGACAAGGACACACACGGTTTTGACGGGCAGAAAAACGTCCATACGTCCTCAAAGACCTTGGGAATACACAAAGTATTCCCTGCGGCCTTTTTCGTCGCCTGACCGCTTTTCTGCCTCGTCAGAACTGCTTGCACCTGACAGCGATGGATTTTCGAGTGATTTTTGGTTTTTGAGACGCAGATGTGTCGTAACCCATCAAGGCGAAAAGGCACGACCCTTCTCACATCCTCCGAACAAAGCCCAGCGAAGCGGGTTTGTGAGGAAAAAGGAAGAAGGAGAGAGCATAATGGAGTTTTCGCCGCAAGGTGGAAACGGAATGGCGCGAACTTCTTCTGACGCGTCAGGCGTGCGTGCTCTTGTCAACCGAGGGTATTGCTTCCTATTGTATTATCACGGCTGGAGCCAGATCTCAAACACGATGCGGACGGGCGGCGTCTGGGGAGAGCTTATCTCAAGCTCCGCCGTACCGGCGCGGCCAACAGACTTCACATACATGCCGCCCATGCCGCCCTCAAGCGTGACGCACTCCCCGCCGACAAGCTCCGCCGCGCCGGTGAGCTTCACGCGAAGCGGGAGTTGGGCATAGGGCGCGACGTTGCCGAACTCGTCCACGGCGCGGATGCGCACGGCGGCCATGTCATAGCTCGCCCCCTCGGTGAGGATCGCGGCGCTGGCCACGGCTTCAAGATGCAGCTTGCTGCCGGGGGCCTTGGTGACGCTGGCGACGACCGCGCCGTTCTTCCACGGCGTCAAAGCGCCAACGCGCGTGGCCGCGCCGCCCCAGTTGCTGACATACCCGTAGAGCGCGACGCCGTCCTGAAAGCTGAGAGAATAGCGCGCCATCGCCCACGCAAAGGCGAGCTTATCGCGCAGAGGAAGTGCAGCGAGGCCGTACTTCCCGGCGGCGTTGAGGCAGCGGCGCACGAGCGCGGCCTTCTTTTCGCCGAAGCCCTCCTGCGTTTCAAGCAGACAGCCGATGGTGTCGTCTATCGCAACGGGGCCATGGCGCAGGCCCTGCCAGCCCTGCGGCACGGCGGAGGCCACGAACAGGTCGTTTTTATACAGCTCCACCCGGTCGGCATTCGTAAAGGCGTGACGCGGCCGATATTCCCGGCGGGATAATCCCCGATATCCATGGACGAGCCGACGGCGAGGACGGGGCTTTCATCGCTCTGGCTGGCGTAGACGGCGGCGGCAAGCTTGGGATTGCGGAACATATCCATGACGCCGTGATAGCAAACCCTGTCGCCGGAGCCGCAGTCCTTATGCGTGGGGTAATCGAACATGCACCAGCCGAAGCACCCGGCATGTTCCCCGGAGGCCATGGCCGCGTCCTGCACGCGCGCATGACGCAGCGCGTGCTCCTGCCGCCGCGCCCAGGTGTCAAAGGGCTTCGTGGGGGAACATGTGGCCGTTGCACTCGGAGATGAGAAAGGCCTTGTTCATATCCGGCGTGACGGGCGCGCTTCGGCTTCGCGCCGGGGTTATCGCCGGAGTGGGAAAAGTCGTTATAGGCATAGACATCCTCAAGCAGGCTGCTCTTTTTCCAGATAGCGCACGCCGGAGGTGGCGCGGGTGGGGTCGAGCGCATGGGCGAGGGCGTTCGTTTCGGCATAGAGGCCGTCATCGTCGAGGCTTTCGTTTATCCTGACGCCCCAGAGTATTATAGACGGGTGATTTCTGTACTGCGTGACCATCTCGCGCACGTTTTCCACCGCCTGACGCTTCCACGCATCATCGCCGATATGCTGCCAGCCGGGGATCTCCGTGAACACGAGAAGGCCAAGCTCGTCGCAGGTGTCGATGAAATGCCGGCTCTGCGGGTAGTGCGAGGTGCGCACGGCATTGCAGCCAAGCTCCTGCTTCAATATGCGCGCATCCTCGACCTGCAGGCTTTTCGGCGCGGCATAGCCAATGTGGGATAGCACTGGTGGCGGTTGAGGCCGCGAAGGAAGGTCCGTTTCCCCGTTGAGATAGAAGCCGTCCGTCCGAATTCCGCCGTGCGGAAGCCGAAGCGATGCACCGCCTCGTCAAGCACCTCCATCGCCGCGCAGCACGGCGCGGCACAGATACAGGTTGGGGGCCGTATCCCCACGGCTGCGCCGAGGGCACGTCAAGGCGCACGTCGCGCCCTCGCCCTGCGCAAGCACGCGCCCGGCCATATCCTCGACCGTAACGAGCACGCTGCCCTCCGGGGCGGAGGTTCTGACCGCGGCGGTGAAGGAGGACGTTGGGGCGTCGTGACAAAGACGTCCTCTATATAGTTTTCACTTCTCACGTCGAGCCACGCCTCGCGGTACAGCCCGCCATAGGTGAGGTAGTCAATGACGAAGCCGAAGGGCGGGATAGCGGCGTTCTCCGTCGAGTCGAGCCGCACGGCGAGGATATTCTCCCCCGCCCAGTCGAGCGCATCCGTCAGCTCCGCCCGGAAGGCGGTATAGCCGCAGCGGTGCTCACAGATGAGCGCGCCGTTGAGATACACCTGCGCGATATGCGCCGCGCCGTCAAACTGGACGAACACGCGCTTTCCGCGCCACGACTCCTCCGGCTTTATAATGCGGCGGTATCCGCTGACGCCCTCATAATACTCGGGCGTGGCATAGTGCAGGGGCGTGAGGCGCACCGTATGCGGCAGGCGCACGGCCTCGCCCCCTCACCCGCGCCGCGCGCAAAGGCGTCCGTCCATTCGGGCGTGAACTCCCAGCCGTTGCAGATAGATATCATATTTCACCCTCCCGTGAGAATTACTTCTTTATACCCATTAATTTATACCATTTTTGCCTTATATGCAACAGAGATGTTTACGCACCGGGAAAATGTTTTACTTTTCTGAAACATATCTTTGCTTAATTACGAAATATATTTCTGCTACTATACACTTGCAAGTGCAGAGCGGATCTTTTTTCATTTTGTTCTCTTTCATGAATGCAGCGTCACGAAGGTGGCGCTGCATTTGTGTTTGGATGCCGGAAAGCCCTCCGCCAAGCCGGAACACGGCGAGGCATTTATTAGAAAATCCCATGCGCGTTGACTTCGCGGCGGAGATAAAATATAATGACATATATCACAGGAAAAATTACCGGGAGGTATGACACGATGCAGCTGAAGCTTGACACAAGCAAGACCTATGCCATAGCCCTTGAGGGCGGCGGAGCCAAGGGCGCGTATGAAATAGGCGTATGCGCGCGCGCTGGACGAGGCCGGGATAAAATACAACGCCGTATCGGGCACGTCGGTCGGCGCTGAACGGCTCTCTCGATGGCGATGCGCGACCTGCCGCGCGCGGGAGAACGCATGGAAGGACATGCGTCTTTCCAAGGTGATAGATCTGGACAAAGAGCAGGAGGAAAACCTCAGCCGCGCCTTCAACGGCGACATTGAGCTTGGGGACGCGCGCGAGCTATCCCGAGGCGTGGGAGGGATAATCAAGAACCGCGGGCTGGACGTCGCCCCGCTGCGCGCATGGGTGCGCGAGGTGGTGGAACGCGGAGAAGGTGAAGAACCCGACGTGGAGCTTTTCGTTTCCACGGTATCGCTGAGCGACAGAAAGGCGCTGGAAATCAAAGGTGAACGACCTGCCGGTGGACGAGATATGCGACATGCTGCTGGCAAGCGCAGGTACCACCCCAAGCTTCAAGCTTGAGCCGCTGGGCGGCAAGCTGTACACCGACGGCGGCTTTGTGGACACGCTGCCGCTGCACGCGCGCTGGTGACGCACGGCTACAGGGATATAATCGCGGTGCGCATTCCCGGCATGGGGCGGGAGAGGCACTTCAAGATACCGGACGACGTGAGCATCACCTACATCGCGCCGGTGAGCGATCTGGGCGGCGTGCTGAACTTCGACGCGGCGCAGTCGCGGCGGGATATGGCGATAGGCTATCTGGACGCAAAGCGCGTGCTGTACGGGCTGTACGGCAGGCAGTATTACATTGAGCGCAGCATGACGGAAAGGCAGGCGCTGGAGCTGCTGCTGGACGCCGCGCCGGACGGGGCGGAGCTGCGCGGCTATATCGAGCACAGCCTGCCGCGCATCGCGCGCGGACTTGGCGCAGAGGACGGCGGCTATTACGAGATTTTAGCCGCGCTCATGGAGCGTGCGGCAAAGAAGCAGGGCATCGAGGCGATGCGCATATACAGGACACGGAGCTTCTGTCCATGCTGGAGAAGCTGAGCGCAGAGGAATAAACCCGGAATAAACTCAGCCGGCGGCCAAATGGCCGCCGGCTTTTAGGTCATATGGTCCAGCCTGAAACTGGCTGTTATAAAGCGTGGTATAGAAGCCGCCCTTTTTTGCAAGCAGCTCATCATGGGTGCCCTGCTCGATTATCTTCCCGTCGCGCATGACGAGGATGAGCGAGGCGTTGCGGATGGTGGAGAGCCTGTGGGCGACGATGAAGCTCGTCCTGCCCTGCATGAGCTTGTCAAAGGCTTCCTGTATCAAAAGCTCAGTGCGCGTATTCTATGCTGGAGGTCGCCTCGTCGAGAATGAGCATGGGCGGCAGAGTGAGCATGACGCGCGTGATGCACAAAAAGCTGCTTCTGCCCCTGACTTATATCGTCCTCATGGAGCACGGTGTCAAGCCCCTGCGGGAGCCTTCGATGAACTCCCAGCTATGCGCCTCCTTCGCGGCGCGGATGATCTCCTCATCCGTGGTGCCGGGCTTGCCGAAGGCGATATTCTCGCGCACGGTGCCCTGCTTTTATCCACGTGTCCTGAAGCACCATGCCGAAGCAGGAGCGCAGCGCGTGGCGCGAAAGCGAACGTATCTCCCTCCCGTCCACGCTGATGCTGCCGCCGTCCACGTCGTAAAACCGCATGAGCAGGTTTATGAACGTCGTCTTGCCGCAGCCGGTGGGGCCGACGATGGCCACGCACGCATACCGGGCGCGGCGCGCAGGTCAAAAGCTTTCGATGAGCGGGCGGGACTTATCATAGCTGAAAAGCGACACCGTCGATATCCACGCGCCCTTCTACGGTCTCAAGCGTGCCGGAGGCGTCGGCAGTCTCCTCCCCTTCCCTCAAGTAGCGCAAACAGGCGCGCGGCGCAGGCAAGGGCGTTCTGCATTTCCGTGACGACGGAGCTTATGTCATTGAAGGGCTTCATATACTGGTTGGCATACGACAAGAGCACGGAAAGTCCGCCGACCGTCAGCGCCCCCGGCCGGATGAGGAACGCGCCCGTGAGCGCGACGCCCGCATAGATGACGTTGTTGACAAAGCGCGTGGCGGGATTGGTAAGGCTGCTGTAGAACACGGCCTGCTGGCTGTAATTTTTCAGCTCCTCATTGACGGCAGCAAAGCGCGCGGAGGCCTTTTCCTCATACCCGAACGCACGCACGACCTTCTGGCTGCCTATCATCTCTTCAATAAGCGCCGTCTGGCGGCGCGCCTCACTCTGGCGGCGGAACATGCTGTAGGAATGCGTGGAGATGAACTTGGCCACGACGAAGCTGAGCGGCGTGAGAAGAATGACGAGAAGCGTTATCCACACGTTCTTGGAGAACATGAACTCGAGCGTCACGGCGATGGTGACGACGCCAGAGAATAGCTGCGTGAAGCCGAGCAGCAACCCGTCGGACAGAATGTCCGCGTCGGCAATGATGCGGCTGACGATATCGCCGGAGCTGTGCCGGTCGAGATAGGCAAGGGGCAGGCGCTGGATATGGCGGATGGACTTGGCGCGGATATCCTGCACGACGCGGTAGGTCATGCGGTTGTTTATAAGACTCATGACCCAGCCGGTGACGCCGGAAATGGCGGCAAAGACCAGTATGCGGCGCAGATACGCCCACATCGCGTCAAAGCGCACGGCATGCGCCGCGACGATCTCATCTATCGCGTCGCCGAAGAGGATGGGCACATAGAGCTGCAAAACGACCGTCGCCGCGGCGAGTATTATGCTCAGCACGAGCAGGAGCCTGTATTTTGCGATGCGCGCAAGCAGCTTTTTGAGGACCTCCGCGCTGTTGACGCCTTCAGCGGGTTTATTTTTTGCCTTCATGCGCCCTCGCCCCCTTTCTCATAAGCCGCCCGCTCCTCCGGGAATTGCGAGAAGTATATCTCGCGGTAAAGCGCGCGCAGGCGCGCATAAGCTCGTCATGCGTGCCCGTTCCTGCGAGGCGGCCGTTGTCGAGCACGAGTATCTTATCCGCCTGACGGATGCAGGCGATGCGCTGGGAAACGATAAATGTGGTCATGCCGCCTGAGAGGCCGTGTATCGCCCGGCGCAGCGCGGCGTCGGTGGCAAAAGTCCAGCGCGCTGGAGCTGTCGTCGAGAATGAGTATCTCCGGCTTCTTCACGAGCGCGCGGGCAATGGACGGCGCTGCTTCTGCCCGCCGGAGAGGTTCCGGCCGTTCTGCTCAAGCTCAAAGTCGAGCCCGCCGGGCTTCCCCTCGACGACCTCCTTGGCCTGCGCGGCGGTAAGCGCCTCCCACAGCGCGGCGTCATCTGCGTTTTCATCGCCCCATTTGAGGTTTTCCCCTTATGCTGCCCTTGAAAAAGCACGGCCTTCTGCTGCACGACGCCGACCTTATCGCAGAGCGACGCGCGCGTATAGCTTCTGACGTCCGCCCGTCGAGCTGCACGCTGCCCTGCGACGCGTCGTAAAAGCGGGGAATGAGGCTGACAAGCGTGGATTTGCCGCTGCCCGTGCCGCCGATAACGCCGACGGTCTCCCCGCGCGCGGCGCTGAAGGGGAGACGTCATAAAGACTCGGCGCGCCGGCGTCCTTATAGGTGAAGGTGACATGGTCAAAGCGCACGGTGGGCGCAGAGGCGTCATCCGGGTCGCGCTTCTTCGGGGTAGCTCATCCCCGGCTGCACCGCGAGCACACCGGACACGCGTCCGGCGCAGGCCACGGCCTTATTGAGCGTGATTATGAGCGAGGCAAGCTTGATAAGCTCGACAATTATCTGGAGCATGTAGTTATACAGCGCGACGACGTCGCCCTGCGCGATGCTGCCGAGGTTGACCTCTATCGCCGCTCTGTCGATGAGATAGACCGCGGCGACGTTGATGAGCACATAGGTCAGAGGGTTGAGCAGGGCGGAGATGCGGCCGACGAACTCATTAAGGCGCGTAAGCTCGGTATTTGCGGCGTCAAATTCCGCAACTGAGCGCTCCTCCCGGCAGAAGGCGCGGATGACGCGCACGCCGGTGAGGTTTTCGCGCGTCATGCGCGTGACGCGGTCAAGCCCGGACTGGACCTTTTTGAACAGCGGAATGCTGACGAGCATGATGGCAAAGACGACGGCGAACAGGGATCGGGATGGCGACGGCGTATATCCATGCGCACTTCACGTCGATAGTGAAGGCCATGGCCATTGCGCCGAACACGACGAACGGGGCTTCGCAGCAGCAGGCGCAGGCCCATGTTGAGGCCGTTCTGCACCTGATTTATATCATCCGTGAGGCGGGTTATCATCGTATCCGGGCCGAGCTTTGTCCAGTTCCGTAAACGAAAAGCTCTGGATATGGTCAAAGACGGCCTGACGCAGACGCGGGCAAAGCCGACGCTGGCCTTCGCGGCGAAATACTGCGCCGTGATGCTGCACGCGAGGCCGACGGCCGCCATGAGCAGCAATATGAAGAAGCACTTGAGAATATACCCGCGGTCATTATACGCAACGCCCAGATTTATCATCCGCGCCACAACTATCGGCACAAGCAGGTCGAACACGACCTCAAGCAGCTTGAACAGCGGGGCGCACGGTTTTCCTTCTCATAGCCCTTGAGATAGCGAGAGAGGCTTTTTCACCCTTTTCACTCCATTCATTATTTATCTTATTTATCTTGACAATGGAAGTATAATACCTTATCATCAATATGAATAATATTGTTTTTGTGGATTTGATATATAATATTTATATTACCGTCGGAGGCCAGGCATGGATCTGAGACAGCTTGAATATTTCCGGGAGATTGCAGACACGGGCAGCATAAACGAGGCCGCGCGGCGGCTGAACATGTCGCAGCCGCCGCTGAGCTATCAGCTTCGCCAGCTTGAGGACGAGCTTGCCGTGAGGCTTTTTGACAGGAGCAGTCAGGGCGTGGCGCTGACGGAGGCGGGCAAGCTTTTATACAGCCGCGCGGGCGAGCTTTTGAGCTTCGCAAGCTCGACGAAGCTGGAGGTGTCGCACTGCGGCAGAAAGCGCGTGCTGCGTCTTGGCCTGACGTCAACGACGGTGGCTCCGGTGATGCCGTACATCACGGAGTTTGGAAAAACCCCGAAGTAAACTTCGAGGTGCACGACGGGACGACCTTTTCCCCTGTTCAACTACCTGCTGGAGGGGATAATCGACGTGTCCTCGTGCCGCCGTGCGGCTGGACTGAGGTGGAGCACGCCGTGCGCACGGAGCCGATGATGGCGCGCATCCCCGGCGCTGCACGGCGCGCGCTGACGGACAGGCCGCTGATAATCTACAGGCGGTATGAAAAGCTCATAATGGACGCGTTTCACGCGCAGGGGCTGGAGCCGGATGTGTTCTGCATCTGCGACGCGCGCGGCGCGGTGCTGTGGTGAAGGCCGGGGCTTGCCACGGCGATATTCCCCCGAATCCATGAGCAGCCTCTGCGCCGGACTGCGGATGCAGCCGATAGACGAAAAAGGCGCTGGAAACGCAGATACTTTCATCTGGCGCAAGGGGCGGCAGCTGCCGGGCGCGGTGCAGGATTTCATAGGCGTGTGACACGCGCGGAAAGAGTTGACGCCGCGGCGGCGCTTATTCTGCAAATCATTAAAGTTTTCAGGATATTTTAAGATTGAAATTATATAGTACGCTCAGAAGAGAAAAATGAGGTGAACAGTATGCGCATATTGATAGCGGAGGACGAGGCCGGGATCGCAAAGGCGCTGAAGGTACTGATACTGGAAAAACAAGTTTTCCGCGGATGGTATATAACGGCACAGACGCGCTGGATTACATCACGAATTCAAGCTATGACGCGGTGGTGCTGGACATAATGATGCCCGGCATGAACGGGCTGGAGGTGCTGACGCGCGCACGCGCAATGGGCATAAAGACGCCCGTGATGCTGCTGACGGCCAAGGGCGAGGTCGATGACCGCGTCGCGGGCTTGAAGTGCGGCGCGGATGATTATCTGACCAAGCCCCTTCGCCACGAGCGAGAGTTCGTCGCCCGCGTGCGGGCGCTGACGCGGCGCGACAATTACGCGCATTCCGTGCTGGCGCTGGGGAACACGCAGCTCGATTGCAGCCGCTACACTCTCTCCTGCGGCGGCGAGACGGTGACGCTGAGCAACAAGGGAGTATCAGCTTATGGAGCTTTTTCATGCGCAATCCGCGGCGCGTGTTTTCAAGCGAGCATGTGATGGAGCTGATATGGGGCTATGACGCCGAGGCGGAGATAGACGTGATATGGACGTACATCTCCCTTTCTGCGCAAGAAGCTCAGGCAGATCGGCGCGAACATTGAGATAAAGACGATACGCGGCGCGGGCTATGCGCTGGAAGAACAGGGGTAAGACGCGGCCATGCTGAAAAAAATGCGCCGGAAGTTCATCCTTTCGGCAATGACGGCCGTGTTCACGATAGTTTTCATCCTGTCGGCGCTTGTGAACGTGAGCTACTTTCAGATAACGGCGCGGCAGCTTGACATGACGCTGCACGGGATATACGAAAGCGAACGTCTGCGCGAGGACCCATTCAAAAGCGGGCAGTTCCGCGGCCGCGGCCCCTTCAATGAGCCGATGCCGGAGGAGCCGTATATGACGCGCTACTTCGCCGTGAGCTTCGATGGCAGCGGCGAGGTCACGCACACCTCGCGCGACTACATCGCCTCCATCTCCGACGATGAGGCGGCTGAATATGCCCGCGCCGTGCTGGCGCGCGGCTCTCCTCCGGCTACTGGGCTACAGATACCTTGTGGAGCGTGGCGAAGAGACAAGCACCGCGGTGTTCTCAACGCCGTGAAGGAGGTCGCGCTGCAAAAGGTGCTTTTGACGGGCTGCATCGCCGTGTCGCTTCTGTGCATGCTGCTGGCCTTCACCATAATCGTGGTGCTCAGCCGCCGCGCGGTAGACCCGTACATGCGCAATATTGAGCGGCAGAAGCGCTTCATCACGGACGCGAGCCATGAGATAAAGACCCCCTGACGGCCATTGCCGCAAGCGCCGACGTGCTTGCGATGGAGCAGGAGGGCAACGAGTGGGTGGAGACCATACAGCAGCAGGGGTGCAGCGGCTTTCAAAGCTGGTGGGCAGTCTTGTGGCGCTGTCGCGGCTGGACGAAGCAGCCCCTGCCGGAACAGGCGGATTTCTCGCTGAGCGATGTGATATGGGGAAATAGCGGAGGCTGTGAACTCACTGCCGCGGCAAAGGGTCTGCGCTTTTCACAGCAGATCGAGGACGGGCTGACAGTGCACGGCGACAGAACAGCATGGGGCAGCGTGTCGATCCTGCTTGAAAATGCGCTGAAATACACAAGCCCCGGCGGCGAGATACGCCTGACGGCGGCGCGGGCGCACAGGGATATCATAATGGAGGTGTACAACACCTGCCATCTTGAGGACACGGCGCATCTGGACAGGCTTTTCGACCGCTTTTACAGGCCGGACGAATCTCGCAGCTCCGGCACGGGCGGCAACGGGATAGGGCTTTCGATAGCCCGCGCCATTGCCGAGGCGCACAGGGGCAGCATCACGGCGCGCTCCGAAAGCGGCGAGGATATCACCTTCCGCGTGAAGCTGAGGGCCGTATAAAGCGCCGGCACTTGTACGCGCGGCGCAGCCATGATAAAATGGACGCATGAAAACTTTTTGGAGTGTCATCCATGAAAAGCTTTTATGCGTCCTTTTTTTGCACTTATCCTGCCCGCGCTGACGGCGTGCGGGGAATACGGGCGGCCGCACCCGCGGCAGACAACGCGGCGACAGCGGCAGAAGCATCCGCGCCCGCGGAGGCGACAGAGGCGGAAGCGCTTCCGGAGAGCTGCCGCATATGGTACGGCGCGGCGGCGCAGAGCGGCGCGGCCGGCACAAACAGCGACATCCCGCTTGACGACAGGGCGGCGTATTACGTCAGCAGTGATTTCTCCCTGCGGATGCCCGACGGGAGCTACACAGGGCTTATTTACAACCATATGACGGAGGGCGTCACGCTGGAGGAATTCTCCGGCGGGCGCGCCGTCATCGGCGATGCGCGCGGGCGGCTGGCGTGGAACGGCGTGCGCTACAACGCGTTCACCATTGAGGCCGATAACTGTGCGATACCCAACCTCGCCCCGCATGAGCGCGGGCTCCTGCGTTCTTGACATCTCCGGCGACTGCGTGATGAACGGCGGCGGGGAGGAGTTCGGCTGTCTTGAGGAGTTTGACTGCGTGCTTATCACGGGAAGCGGCACACTGCGCATTGAAAACGCCTCCGGGCTTTCCTGCGGCGGGGGCGACGTCCCCCTTCCGGCACTTATAGTAGACGGCGAGGTGCAGCTCATATGCAGCGACATTGTCCTGACGCCGAATTCAGGCGATGCGCCCGCCTTCGCGCAGCCTCGGCGGAACGGTATGCGCCGAGCGGCTGGAGTGCGAGGCGGAGACATGTTTCAGGCCGGGGGCACGCTGATGTGCAGGGGCATACGCGGCATTTCGCGCACGATATTCCGCGGCGGCACCGCGCTTATTGACGATTTTGACTGTGCTGGGGCGTCGCTCATACTCAGCGGCGGCGAGGCGTATATAACGAACGCCCTGCCGGAGTGCGCTGTCATAGAGTCCGGTGCGGGAAGCATATGCATCCCCAATGCCGCTGATGCTGCCGTCAACGGAAGCGGCGCGCGGATATTCGACGCGGAGCGCGACGGGAGCCGGTATTACCAGACGGTTTACGACGACTCCTGGGGCGGCGGCGACGGTCTGAGCTGGAACAGCCTGTGCGTCAGCGCCGTGGATGGCCGACTGTTCGCCGGTGTGATGACTCTTGGCGACTGCCGCGCGCAGGAGCTTATGCCATGGGGCGCACTATGCCTTGACGTGCGCGGGAGATAACGCCGTCGCGGGCGGTATCGGCGGAACGAGCCTTGTTTTCGACGGCGGCGGATCCTTGCGCGCGGACAGCCTCTCCGGTATGGGGGCTGGGGGCGGAGCGCACAGGCCGGTTATCGCCGTGCGCGGCGGAACGGCCGTCACCGTCACGGGAAGCGGCGAGACGGCCAGGGTAGTCAGTCCGGTGAAGAGGGGCTGTTGTCGTAGACCCGGCAGCTTTGGAGTGCGGCGGCGATCTGTGGCTGCAAACGCGGTGCTGTCTGTGCGCGACGGCGAGGTGCATATCATGGGCAACTGCAATCTCGAAAAAGGGCGCATAGAGGTGTCCGGCGGACGTCTCCAACGGTCGAGGGCACGATATGGCTCGGCAGTGGCGACGTCGTCGCCGTGACGGGCGGCGTGCTGGAGGTCAGCGGCGGCGCGGACGGCATATGCGCCGATAACGGCAGCGTGACCGCCAACGGCGGAAGCATCACGCCCGCATGTAACAGCATATACAGAAAAGCCCGCCTCCCGGCGGGCTTTTCTGTGCTAATCCTTATTTTCCGAACAGATAGTGCAGCTTTGTTTTCTTGAACAGAACACGATTGGCACGACGGCAAGCGTACCAAGCACGAGGTAGAGGATATCGTGCACGATGCCAGAGCCGAGGGGAGCCGGTTCACGATAAACAGACCGGCATACAGCCCGATATGGCTGAAGCAGAGGAAGATCATGGAGTTTTCGCCGACATACTTAAGCGCGCGGCGCACGAGCGCGAATGGGCGCAGCCCTTCAAACCAGCGGAAGAAATACACCCACAGAAGCATGGTGACGCAGGTATTCAGATGCGTCACGGGGATGCAGCTCCACACGCCGTTGCGCAGATTTGGGATATAGTTGCTGATTATGCAGATATAGTTGAGCACGGCCACAGTGAAAAAACACTGCCAGACGCAGTATGCGCGAGTCGAGCTTCTGCACGAGCTCATCGAAAAAGCCGATTATCGTGCGGCCGTTATATCCGAGATAGAGGTAGATGAGCACAGAAAAGGCGCAGTCCATACCATGGGCAGACGCTGACCGCAGATGCGGGGCCAGACGTTGCCCAGCACGGTTATCGCCAGCACGAAAAAAGCGCCGCGCGAAGTTTTCCCCGCCGGACATATTTTTCAATGACAGCGAAAAGCATGGAGGCCGTGAACATCATCGGCAGAAAGTATAGACGGCTCTATGGGGAAATCACTGTCGGCATGAAGAGCACAGAGCGAAGCGGCACGATGATATCCCGGCCGCTGCCGTGGAACGCGGCCAAAGCCACAAAAGATAATACACTATGCCGAAAACATAGTACGGCAGGATCATCGTGCGCAGCTTTTTGTGGAAGGTTTCGCCAAGATCCTTCTTTGTGTTGAAGAAATACCCCGCCATGAAGAGGAAGGGATGCACGCAGATGGCGGACACGTATTGAAGGAACATCAGGCTTATATTCGGTGAAAGTAATTTACGAAAGAGGATACACATGCCGCGCATGGTGTCCAGAATGCTCTATCCTTTTTTGACCGGAGCCGCCGGTGCGGACGTATTTACAGGCATTTGCTTTATCTCCGCAGAAATCAAATTTTTTATCTATGCGCCTCAGGGCCTGACGCCGGCGACCTGATACATGCGCTCATCCGATATCTTGACCGTGACGCGCAGGGTGCGGGCAAATATGGCGGCAAGCTCATCCTCCCCCATAAGCCCAACGGAGACCTTGCTGGCCGTGCCGGAATGGTGCCCGTCAATGGCGCGGCGGCTCATCCGTGGGCGACGGTGAGCGTGCCGCCGGGGAGCGAAAGCCCGGAGAGCCTGTCTATAAGCCGCTGCGGCTGAGGAAAGTGCGGGAAAGCATTGTAGACCACGATGCAGTCATAATCCCGTCAAGCGCCGCCTCCTCCACGTCACCGCAGATGAAACGACCTTGTCGGACGAAACTTCCCGGCGGCTATCCTTATCATCTCGGGAGAGATATCTATCCCCGTGACGAGGCCACGCCGCGCGCAAAGATAATCCGGCACGAGCACTGTTGCCGCAGGCCGTCCAGAACGCGCGCCCGCGCGCACATTGGCATTGTCGAGGATCGTGGAAATGACCGCGTCATTGCGTATCATCTCCGCGTCCCAGTCGGGCGCGTGTCTATCGAAAAACTCTATTACATCCTTTTTATCCATTGTCAGCATCCTCGGCTTTTTATATATTTTTCACGTGCAGCGCCCCTTACAGCACGACGGTCTGCATCGCACAGCGCCGCGCACCAGCAGCGCCGCAAAGTCGGCGGCGCAAAGCTTTTCCCGCTTCTTCACAGCGCGGCTGACATCCGTGCGGTCAACCGCGCGCCTCGCATCGAGCGACAACTCGTCCGCGCGCTTGAAGGCCGCAAGAAGATCGGGATAACGAGCGGCATATGATCCCGCCTCGTCCCAG
>VOFK01001163.1_pt1 | contig 19962 bp, 19 predicted proteins | sample 5384121 | NCBI WGS metagenome assembly VOFK01 (sample SAMN12384730, study PRJNA508395) | human gut metagenome | isolation source: healthy gut J | host: Homo sapiens | reverse complement strand
GCCGGAGGCCGCAGGCGGGCCGATGCAGCCCTCCGCATCGGGCGGCTGCGGGCTGCCGCTCTTCGGCCGCGGCCGAAAACGCATATTTTTTAACAGAATCTGGCTGTGAAAGCGTCGGAAACATCCCGACCTTCTCTTCGGGAATTTCCTGCAAGAAAATCTTTACCACCTTTTGTCACCAAAAAGGCAGCGCCAAAAGTGTCCGCAGGGCACCTCCGTCGGGATCGGACGGCGGTTTCTCCCCTGAGCGGGCACGCAAGATCTACGCCGTTTGCGCACACCCGATCCGGGCGCTCGAACCGCCGTTCGATCTGTTCCTGCCTCCGGTGCAATGCGGAGGATGTTGTGCGCTTCGCGCAACGATGATTATTCGGTTGCGTCCGTACATGGCAGGCCCTCGGCCTGCCCGATCGCACTGCTTCCGCTACTTTTCGCGGTGCTTGATCTTTTGGTGCTTTTGGATCAAGCCAAAAGCACAAGAAAAACTGAGAAAGGGGGAGAACTTCCCGATCGATTCTTCGGGAAGAATCCCGCGTTTTCGACGGTGCATCCGCCGCCCGTTCTCCTTTCCCGATTTTTCGCAAGGCGGAGCGATGGGCGCTTTGCGCAGCCATTGTCTGCGTTATTTCTCGTACTTGTAACCCACGCCCTTGACGGTGATAATGTGTTCGTCGCCGATCTTCTGCCGCAGTTTGCGAATGTGGACGTCGATCGTGCGGTCGCCGACCACTACGTCCTCGCCCCATACGCGGGAGTAGATCTCCTCGCGCGAGAAGAGCCGTCCCGGATCGGACATCAGCAGCGTCAGCAGCGCGAACTCCTTGCGCGGCAGGGAGATCTCCTCCCCGTTGCGTTTGACGATGTAACGGGCCGGATCGATCGTGACGCCGCCCGTATCGCGGGGTGCCGCATCGCCGGCGCCGATGCGTTTGAGGATCGCTTTCAGACGGCTGACCAGGATGTGCATCTTGATCGGTTTGCTGATGTAGTCGTCGGCTCCGGCGGCGAATCCCGTGAGCTGGTGCTCGTCTTCGCCCAGCGCCGTGAGGAAGACGATCATCGTGTCTTTCAGTTCGTCGTGCTCGCGCAGGCGGCGGCAGGTTTCGAGCCCGTCCATGCGGGGCATCATCCGGTCGAGCAGGATCAGATGCGGATGCACTTCGAGTGCGCGGGCGACCCCTTCGGCGCCGTCGCGGGCGGTGAATACTTCGTAACCTTCGCGTTGGAGGTTGTAGCGGACGAATTCGAGGATGTCGTCTTCGTCGTCGACCAAAAGAATGCGGTGACTCATAATCGGTAGCTGGTGAATGTGCCTCTTCGTTTCCCGCGTCCGGCTCGGCCCTCAGGCGGTCGCTGTCTTCGCTCGACGAAAACGGCCGTTAATTTCCCGCTAAGATAGTTAAAATCCCGAAAAAAATTGTGAAAATCTTCTGAAAATGGTATCTTTGCCAGATGTATATGTGCGAGTATATACCATGGTTAATCGAAACTTAGCGTAAGATGGCTACTAAAATCACCAACCCCTCTGTTCCGGAGGAACAAGTCAGCAATGCTGAAGATGTGCAGAAAACGTCCGCTTCCGAGGCTCCCGCAGCGGGAGCTTTGTAACGTCGCCGTACCGGCCGAAGATCCCGCGGGGGAACCCGTGGCGGCCGCCGTCGGGGAGACTGCCGCCGAGCCGCCCGTGGAGGCTGCCGCTCCTGCGGAGGAGCCTGTCGGGGCCGCACCGGTGGAAGAGCCGGAGACGGCTGTTTCGGCCGTAGCGTCTGCCGGGGAAGCGGTCGCCGCACCGGCCGAGGGGATCGATTTCGCGGACGAGGAGGCTGCATTGGCCGCGCGGAGCGCGGGGCTCGACGAGGAGGAGCCGACAGACGGTGAAGCGGTGGACGAAGGTGCGGCCGGAGCGTCGGATGCGCTTTTCGACGGCCGGAGCGAGGAGGAGATGGTCTCCCTGTTCGCCAAGATGCTCGACGAGGAGCCGGTGCAGTCGCTGCGCCGGGTGGTGGAAGCCGTCAAGATAGCCTTCTACGGCGCACCGCGCCGAGGTCGAGGCGCAGCGCAGGGCTTTGTCGAAGCCGGCGGCGACGAAGCGGGAGTTCGTGCCTGCTGCCGATGCGCAGGAGCTTCGGCTCAAAAGACCTGTTCAAGCGAGTATCGCCGCCGCCGCGACGAGTTCATCGCGTCGCTCGACGCCGAGAAGGAAGCCAATCTGAAAATCAAGTTGCAGATCATCGAGGAGTTGAAGGAACTGGTCAATCTCGGACGAGACGTCTCAACCATACGTTCACCAAGTTCCGCGAATTGCAGCAGCGCTGGAAGGAGACGGGGCTGGTTCCCCAGCAGAACGTCAAGGATCTGTGGGAGACCTACAACCTGCATGTCGAGAATTTCTACAACTTCATCAAGATCAACAAGGAGTTGCGCGACCTCGATCTGAAAAAGAACTACGAGCAGAAGCTTGCGCTGTGCGAAGCGGCCGAGGCGTTGGTTCTGGAACCGTCGATCGTGGAGGCATTTCACAAATTGCAGAAACTCCACGACGAGTGGCGTGAGACGGGCCCTGTCGCCAATGAGTTCAAAGAGACGCTTTGGGAGCGTTTCAAGGAGGCTTCGAGCCGTATAAACAAGCAGCATCAGGCCTTCTTCGAGAACATCAAGGCCGAGCAGACGAAAAATCTCGAACTGAAAGCGGGACTCTGCGAGCAGACCGAAGAGCTTGCCCAGCAGCTCTACACCACGCGCAAGGAGTGGAACCGGGCCAGCGACCGTCTGTTGGAGATCCAGAAGGTGTGGAAGACGATCGGCTTCGCGCCGAAGAAGGACAATACCCGTATCTACGAGCGGTTCCGTACGGCGTGCGACCGGTTTTTCGAGGCCAAGCGCCGCTTCTATGCCGATGTGAAGACCGAAATGGAGCACAACCTTCAATTGAAGAACGAGCTGTGCGAAGCGGCCGAAGCGTTGCAGATGAGCGAGGAGTGGAAGAAGACGACCGATGAACTGATCGCCTTGCAGGCTCGCTGGAAGGAGATCGGCGCCGTGTCGCGCCGTTACTCCGATCAGGTGTGGAAGCGTTTTCGTGCCGCGTGCGACAAGTTCTTCGAGCGCAAGGCGGCGCACTTCTCGGACGTGGACGGCCAGTACGAGCAGAACCTCGTCCGCAAGCAGGCGCTTCTGGACGAAATGGCCGCAGCCGACGTCAAGGAGGGCGGTTTCGAGATGATCAAGGAGTTCCAGCGCCGTTGGAGCGAGATCGGTTTCGTGCCCATCAAGCGTGGACGAGATACAGAAGCGCTACAAGGAGTGCGTCGATACGCTCTTCTCGGTGCTGCGCGGTTCGGAGCGCGACCGTTCGATGTCGCGGTTCCGCGAGAAGGTGGCTCCGGCCTTCAAGGCGTCGGGCGACCGCCGGATCCGCACCGAACGCGACCGTCTCTACAATCGGGTGAAGCAGTTGGAGTCCGACATCGCCCTGTTGGAGAACAACATCGGTTTCTTCGCCCATTCGAAAGGCGCCGAGGCGCTGATCGCCGACGTGCGCGAGAAGATCGAGCGCGCCAAGCGCGAAATGGCCGACACGATCGAGAAGGTGAAGCTCATCGACCGCGAAGCGGCCCGGGAGTCGGAGGATCGCGAGGCATAGGCCGCCGTTGCGGCGGCGGGCCGACCGTGCCTGCGGAGGGTGCGGCCGCGGACGAGTTATTAACGAAAAACTTTTCAGACCATATACGTTCAAAAGAGGATATGAAACTCAAAAAACCGAAGTACATCTTTGTTACCGGCGGCGTGGCTTCTTCGCTGGGCAAAGGCATCATCTCGGCATCGATCGCCCGCCTGTTGCAGGCGCGCGGCTATACGGTGACCATCCAGAAGCTCGACCCTTACATCAACATCGATCCCGGGACGCTCAACCCCTACGAGCACGGCGAGTGCTACGTCACCGAAGACGGTACGGAGACCGACCTTCGATCTGGGGCACTACGAGCGCTTTTACGTCGATCACCACCTCGAAGGCCAACAACGTCACCACGGGCAAAATCTATAAAAGCGTCATCGAAAAAGGAGCGCCGCGGCGATTACCTGGGCAAGACCGTGCAGGTCATCCCCCATATTACCGACGAGATCAAGCGGCGCATTCAACTGTTGGCGCAGCAGAAGGTCTACGACATCATCATCACCGAACTGGCGGCACGGTGGGCGACATCGAGTCGCTGCCCTTCATCGAGTCGGTGCGCCAGCGCGCTATGCGCTCGGCTACCGCGATACGGCGCTCGTGCACCTGACGCTGATCCCCTACATGGCCGCTTCGGGCGAGTTGAAGACCAAGCCTACGCAACATTCGGTCAAGGCATTGATGGAAAACGGTCTGCAACCCGACATCCTGGTGCTCCGCACCGAACGGGCGTTGTCGCAGGGGCTTCGCCGCAAGGTGGCGCTCTTCTGCAACGTCGACGCCAACGCCGTGATGGAATCGATCGACGTGCCTACGATCTACGAGGTGCCGTTGCGTATGCACGATCAGCATCTGGACGAGGTGGTGCTCTCGAAACTCGACCTTCCGGCCGACTGCGAACCCGATATGAAGCAGTGGAAGGCTTTCGTGGAGAAGGTCAAGAATCCGCACCACAAGATCGAGATCGCGCTGGTGGGAAAATATACCGAACTGCCCGATGCCTACAAGTCGATCAGCGAAGCCTTCATCCATGCCGGCGCGATGAACGACTGCAAGGTCAAGCTGCGTTACGTCAATTCGGAGAAGATCGACGATGCGAACGTCGACGAGATACTGGGCCGGATGGCCGGCATCCTCGTGGCGCCGGGCTTCGGCAACCGCGGCATCGAGGGGAAGATCGCGGCCGTGAAGTATGCCCGCGAGCACGGCGTGCCGTTCATGGGCATCTGTCTGGGATGCAGTGCGCCGTGATCGAGTTCGCGCGCAACGTATTGAAGATGAAGGATGCCAAATTCGACCGAAATGGAGCCTTTCAACCAAGCATCCGGTCATCGACCTGATGGAGGAGCAGAAGGGTGTGACGGCCAAGGGCGGCACGATGCGTCTGGGCGGCTATCCCTCGCCAGTTGCGGCCCGATTCGAAAGCCGCCGCCGCTTACGGTGCGACTGACATCGTCGAGCGGCACCGCCACCGTTACGAGTTCAACAACGATTATCTGGGCGATTTCGAGTCGCACGGCATGATCCCCGCAGGCGTCAATCCCGAAACGGGGCTGGTCGAGGTGGTCGAGTTGACCGGTCATCCGTGGTTCGTCGGCACGCAGTATCATCCCGAGTACAAGAGTACGGTGCAGCGTCCGCATCCCCTGTTCGTGGCCTTCGTGGCTGCGGCGTTGAAATACAGTGGTAACTAATCCCCTCGCGTCGAGAAATTTCGAATGGATAAAAAATCAATCATAGGCATCGTACTTATCGGGATTCTGTTTTTCGGTTTCACGATTTACAGTTCCCGGCAGCAACAGAAATATCAGGAGGAGCTGGCCGCTTATCAGGCGGCCCATCCCGAATTGACGCAGCCCGTCGTCCCCGATTCGTCGGCCGTGGCCTGCAGCGCCGGTCGTGGAGTCGCTCGGTGCGGCGACGCCCGATTCGACTCGTCTGGCACGCGAAGTGGCCGTGCTGGGTGATTTCCTCGCCGCGGCCAAGAACGCTGCGCCGCAGGAGATCGTCGTAGAGAACGACGTGATGAAGGTGCGCTTTTCGACCGGAGGAGGCATTGTGCGCTCCGTGACGCTCAAAGACTATACCCGTTACGGCCGTCAGGGCGAACGCAACGAACCGATCGAGATGTTCGTCCCCGAAAGCGCGAAGTTCGATCTGTCGTTTTTCATCAAAAACGGCCTGAACAACGTGAAGGTCAATACGTCGGAATATACCTTCACGGCCGATCCGGTCGTCCGTACCGACACGGCGCAGATCGTCCGTATGCGGCTGCCCGTCGCCGAGGGGCGCGGCGTTGGAATACCGCTACGTGGTCTACGACGAGGCGACGCCCTCGCGCGACTATCTGGTCGACTACACTGGTGCGTCTGGTCGGGATGGCCCCCTACATGGCCAACCAAAGCAGCATCGGCATCGCGTGGAGCAACACCTCCTACCGGAACGAGCGCGGTTTCAAGAACGAGAACATGTACACGACGGTCGCCTACCGCGTTCCGGGCGAAGGGTCGATCGACGACCTGTCGATGAGCGAGGGGGCCAAGGAGGAGGAGATCTCTTCGTCGGTGGAGTGGATCGCCTTCAAGCAGCAGTTCTTCTCGTCGGTGCTCATCGCCCGCGACGACTTCCTCTACGCCGACGTGGCGTACAATACCGCATCGCCCGATTCGGGGCTTATCAAGGCTTTTTCGGCCACGATGGCCGTACCCTATACGGCCCAGACCGAACAGTACGACTTCTCGTTCTACTTCGGTCCCAACAAGTACGCCGTGTTGAAGAAGATCGACGACGCGCAGGGCCAATCGCTGCTGCTCGACCGGCTGATCCCCATGGGCTGGGGCATTATCGGGTGGGTGAGCCGCTGGCTGGTGATCCCCGTCTTCGATTTCCTGCGGCAGTATATTCCGAGCTTCGGCTGGATCATCCTCATCCTGGCGATCCTCATCAAGATCATCGTTTCGCCGCTGACTTACAAGAGCTATATCTCGCAGGCCAAGATGCGCATCATCAAACCCGAGATCGACGCCCTGAATGCCAAGTATCCCCAAGCAGGACGACGCGATGAAGAAAACAGCAGGAGATGATGGCCCCTCTACAAGAAGGCGGGCATCAATCCGCTGGGAGGGTGCATCCCGATGCTGATCCAGCTCCCGATCCTGATCGCCATGTTCCGTTTCTTCCCCTCGTCGATCGAGTTGCGGGGGCAGTCGCTCTGGTGGGCGCACGACCTGTCGTCGTACGACAGCATCCTGAATCTGCCCTTCTCGATCCCCTTCTACGGCGACCACGTGAGTCTGTTCGCGCTGCTCATGGCGCTCTCGACCTTCGGGTTCTCCTATATGAGCTATCAGCAGACGGCCTCCGCACAGCCGCAGATGGCGGGCATGAAGTTCATGATGGTCTACATGATGCCGATCTTCATGCTCTGCTGGTTCAACGACTATTCGAGCGGTCTGTGCTACTACTACCTGCTGTTCAACCTGCTGACCATCGCCCAGACCTTCCTGATCCGCCGCATGGTGGACGACGGGAAGATTCACGCCGTCATGGAGGCCAACGCCAACAAGGCGAAGAACAAGAAGAAGTCGAAGTTCCAGTTGCGCTACGAAGAGCTGATGCGCCAGCAGGAGGCGCAGAGCCGTTCCGGAAAGAAAGGCACGAAGCGCAAGTAGGCGGAACGCTTCCCGTTCGGAGAACGGAAAAAAGGATACGACGTACGTCGTATCCTTTTTCGTTTGCAGGAAGCTGCGTTCTATTTTTTCAGGTCGTTTCGTGTCGGATTTCCGGGTGCGATCTTGACCAGCACCACCCCGTGGGCGGGACTTGTGTCTCGAAGCCCTTGTCGGTGGTCGTGAGGTCTTTCTGCCTCCACAGGTCGCGCACGACCTGCGTACCCCCTGATGCCGAGTTGTTTGAGCGTGAAACCGATCTTCGCGGGTTCGAGGGTTTTGTTGAACAACCCTACGGCCATCGCACCGTCTTCGAGGTGCTTGATGTAAATCACCCGTCCCTCCTTTTCCCAGATCGCCGCGGCGTGCACGCCCAGCGGATCCTGGTTGACGGCGATCACCTCGTCGTTGGTAAGCAGCGATTTCGTGAAAGGATCGAGCCGCGCCAGATCGCAGCCGATGAGCAGCGGCGAAGCGAGCATGGCCCAGAGCGACATGTGCGTATACTGTTCGTCGGCCGTGAGCTTCGTATAGTGGAGCTTGGGGCCCCATCCGACGAGTCCCACGACGAGCATGTCGGCGTCGGGCCAGTGTCCGGGGCCGCAGAAGGGCGCCCAGCGCTGCTGTTCAAAGCCGATGGATGAGATGCTTTTCCACGTGTCGCGAATATCGCCCGTGGTGCGCCAGCAGTCGGTATACTCCACCCATAGCGGAGCGTCGGCATAGGGTGCCGAGTTGGAGATGCTGTATACGATGTCGCGATCCGTTGCGCGAAGCGCGTCGTGCATCTCCTTTACGTGGTAGAGATCGTTGGGATTCCAATCGTATTTGAGGTAGTCGATCTGCCAGTCGGCCCACTGGCGTGCGTCGGCCTCGACGAAGGAGAGTAGGCGCCGTGGCGGTACATCTCCTTGCGGTCCTGCCAGTAGTTGCCGCCGGGTTTCTCGTAGCGGAAATTCTCGTTGTGGTTGCCGTCCTTGATCCACTGGTTCTCGCCGTCGGGGTTGTCGGAGTACGATCCGATGTGCGCGGCGTAGGTTCCGATCCAGGGCGAGGAGTAGATGCCGAGTTTAAGTCCCATGGCGTGTACCTGCTCCGAGAGCTCCTTCATGTCGGGGAACTTGTCGTTGGTCTGGATGGCGTTGTAGCGGCCGCCGCGCCGGCCCTGCCAGCCGTCGTCGATGTTGATGTACGTCCAGCCGTGGTTCACGAGTCCCGACTCGACCATCGCACGAGCCGAGGAGAGGACTTGCTCCTGCGTGACGTCGCGCGCCCAGCAGTTCCACGAGTTCCAGCCCATGGGCGGCGTGAGGGCGATCCGCTCGCCGATGACGATGCGAAGTTCGCGGGTGGCTTCCCCGAGTGCGTTGCGTGCGGTGAGTTTGACGAGGTAGGGTGCCCGGACGCTTGACGCGGCCCGTGATGAAGCCGGTCGAGGATCGAGGGAGAGGCCTTTGGGCAGACCTTCGGCGGCGAATGTCATGGGTCTGTCTCCGGATGCCGGTATGGCGAAGAGAAACCCGAGCCGGGACGGGCCCCCGAAGACCTTCGCCCCGTTGATGCGGGGAGTAGGCGGCGCGGGCGGGGGTGAGAATGTACTGCGAGAGATCCGGCACCAGGGCGTCGGGGGCCGACTGGCTCCATGCGGGTGTCCACAGAAGCGCGGCCGCGAAGAAAAACGCGAGTAGTCGTTGCATGATTCGATTTGATTTAAGTTAGACATCTATATATTAATGTACCGATCAAAACATAGGATTTCTTCATACAAATATAGGATTTTTTTCTTTGAAAATTCGAATACAAGTCCTTAAAAGTCAGTTGTAACGGTCGGATTCTTTCATTTTCTTTGAAAATCTTTCCGAAAATCGTGCGAAATCCGACTTCGTGCGGTTTGAGTTAAGGAAGTTCGTATTGGAAAATATTGGCGCGGCGTCGGTTGCCGTCCTTTTTCGTTGCGAGGCGAATCCCAGAAAGAGTTTCCCGCGCCGGATTTTCACCCCTTCGGACTCGATGTATCCGCTTTCGGTGATGCCCGCTTCGGTCAGCGCTTTCAGGTCGGAGACGGCCCGAACTTTCGTGCGGGACTGTACGATGCGGCCTTCGAAATCGTAGACTGTCATGTAGGCTTCTCCCGTCGTACCGTCGTTGTTTCCGCTCGTTCCCTCCATGAGATACATGCGGCCGTCGTGTATTTCGTATCCCTGCCATGCGATGGCGGGCGTCGGGATGCTGAATCGCGCGAGAGGTTGCAGCCGCGAGAGATTGCGGACGCGCACCTCGGGCGTGACGTCTTTTCGGAGCGGATAGCTCTCCGTTTCGCCGCCGTAGGAGAGGGGTTGCAGCGTGACGGTCTCTTCGGGAAGGGCTTTCGCTTCGCTGAGCGAATAGACCACCCAGCAGTAACGGCCCGGAGTGTCGACACGGGTGTAGAGGATGGCCAGCTGGTCGTTCGCCGCGTCGACGGCGGGATTCATGTTGAGGCAGCCGGCTTCGATGAAATAATTTTCGTCGGAGTTCCACGGGTAGTGGGTCGAGCCGGGGTTGTAGCGGATGCGCGAGACGACCTGTTCGTGCCAGTAGTTGCCGTCGTCCACCCGATTGGCGTAATTGCCTACCCAGACGAAACGCTCGTCGCCCGCCTCTTCGACGGCCATGTTCGAGGAGTGGCCGTGGAAACAGAGGGTCATGTACTCCGTAGCCTGTCGGTCGGGCATACTGCGCGAAACCAGAATTTTGTATCGATCGGTCACCTGCGTGTAGAAAATTTCGCCGCGGGAGTCGACGTCGAAGCCCTGCATGACCGTATTGGCCGGCAACTGGACGAACCGGCTGAAAATGATTCCATCGCTCAGCGGCGCATCGATCCACGTCGTGTTCGAGGAGCGGACCGTGATGCCGATCGCGCATCGGGCGTCGCCGGAGGCCGTTTCGGCCGTTACGGTCGCCGTACCGACGTTGCGGCCCGTGACGATGCCCCGTGCATCGACCGAAACCGTCTGCGGCGAAGAAGAGCGGAATGTCACGCCCAGCGGGTTGCCGTCCATGTCGTATGCGGTGTCGTTCGCATCGCCGTCGTGGCGGATGCGCAGCGTCGGGCGGTAGGTTTCGCCCACTTCGAGCGTTTTCGATGCGTTTTCGAACGAGAGGGCCGGCGGGGTGTCGGACGTTTTGTTTCCGTTCGAACAGTTCGTAGCGGCGAGGCAGAAGCCTGCTGCGGCGAAGATCAGGAGCAGGTCATGACGAATGATTTCAACCGGCTACCGGTCCTGCCGTTTGCAGGCAGGACCGGTAGCCGGTAGTTGCTGTGATTCATGGGAGGGATCATTCGCCGGCGTCGATCAGTACGGGTTCGAATTCGCATACCGACACCAGTTTCCTGCCCGGACGGCCGGATTCGGTCATTTTCAGCCGCAGGTAGCGTCCCGCCCGAACCATTGTTCGCTGCGGAAATCGCCGACGACCGTCTTGCTGCCCTCGAAGTCGAAGGATTGCAGGGGCATCCAGGTTTTGCCGTCGTCGGACATTTCGATCCAGCCCGCTTTGAGGTCGGTGACGTAGCTATCGTTGCGGCGCGTGAGTTTCATGCCGGCGTAGTAGCAGGTCTTGCCCAGATCCCAGTCGATCGTCACGGGGAGCGTTTCGATGTCGCCTTGGCCGATATCGTTGTAGCGGTTCTCGAATTTGGTCGATACGTCGCCGTCGATCGTCAGTTCGGGGCCGCGGCCGGTGTACCACGAGCTGCATGCCACGAGGATCCATTTGCTGCGGTCGGTGAAGAGGGGATTGAGCGCGATGTGGTAGAGCACGGTGTTGTCCGCTCCGATCTTGAATTCGGAGTTGCTTTTCAACTGTACGGCCAGCGTGTAGAAGCGGTCGGGCGTCAGCTTCGACTTGTCGATCTCGAAATGCGACACGGCCTCGCGCTTGCCCACTTCGAGCTGTGCCGGCGTGAAGGTGACGGCGTCGGTCGGGATCGGCAGGTAGTTCGTACCGTGCTCGGCATTGTAGGCGTCGAGCACTTCGTCGCCGTAGACGTATTCGGTCGTGGTCTCCCACTTGTTGTCGAATTCGACGTAGGCGGTGAAGTCGAGCGTCTGGGAGGAGCCCAGATCGCACCTCCACCACGCCGGCGTTTCGAACCAGCACCTGGGTCTCCGCCATCTCGGGATTGATCAGGATGCTGCCGAGCTCCTCGTTCACCTTCGAAGAGGAGGAGGTCAGGCGCAGCGGGATGACGTAGGACGTCAGATCGCCGAGCTGCTTGATCGCCGAGCAGTCGAGCTGCACGGTGAACGTCGTCGAGGGGTGGTCGGCATCGACCGATCCCGTACTGTTCACCAGCCGGTAGCAGGCGGGATCGAGCGCCGTATAGGCAGTACCGTTGGCCTCGTTGTAGGCCGTGAGGACGTCGTCCGAAAGTTCGATCCCGAGCTCGGAGGGCGTGACGGTGTATCCGCTGCTGAAAGCGCGGAAGGAGTAGTCGATGGTCTCTTCGATATCGTAGAAGAGGGCTTTTTGCAGGTCGCTTTCGAGCAGATAGACGACCGAGTCCGGCAGGTTGTCGTTGCGGTGATCCGCTTCGCAGCCGCCGAGCAGCAACGCTCCGGCGACAGGTATGATGAACTGTTTGAGTTTCATGATTGTCTGAATTGAATTAGGGTTACCAACCGTAGTTCTGCGTGCAATTCGTACGGTCCATCTCCTCCTGCGAAATGGGGAAGAGGTAGCCGCGCGGCGAGAATTTGCGATGTCCGTCGCGGGCGCTGTCATGTGCGCAGAGCGTGCGTTTCCAGAAATCGCCGTTGGGCTTGTGGTCTTTGGCGTCGACGTTCATGCCGTAGACATCGCCGTGCTCCGTTTCGGCTGTCATCCATGTGCGGATGTCGAAGTAGCGCAGGTTCTCGTAGCACAGTTCGACGTGCCGCTCGCGTCGGATCAGTTCGCGCATCTGCGTCTGGTTGCCCACCGCTTCGGGGTAGACTTTGTCGATGTCGGGGACGCCCGCGCGCTTGCGCACCATGTTGAGATAGGTAAGGATGTCCGGATTGCCGGGATCGTATTCGTTGAGCGCCTCGACGTAGTTGAGCAGAATCTCGGCGTAACGGATGATCGGCCAGTCGAGGTAACCCCATGTAGCGATGTCGTATTTATCGCCGTTGGTGGCTGTATCTCGCGTGTAGTCGATGAACTTGTGGGCCAAGTATCCCGTCGCTGTGTAGTTCTGTTGCGTGGCTCCGTAGCCCGAATTTCCGCCGTTGTAGAACTGCATGTCGGTTTTCTTCACGTTGCCGCTGTGCCATGTCATGCCGCTCCAGAAGACGTTGATGTAGAAGCGCGGTTCGCGGTTCTGATACATCATGAAGGTGTTTTTCAACTCGTCGCCGTAAATCGGATGCGTGAAGGTCGAGAATCCCGTCTCGCTGTATCCCGATTCGGGATCGATGATCGGCTGAGCCTGGTCGCCGTTCGTATATCCCGTGATGGGATAACGGCCGTTGGCCATGGCGAAGGCGTCGACCAGTTTCTGCGTCGGGCCGTAGGAGCCGTAGGCACGGGTACGCGCCGCACGCGGTGTCGTGGCGACGCCCCAGTTATAGGCGTTGACCAGATATAAGTGAAAAATCCGTTCGGTGACGCCGTTGACCGGACCGACCTTCGTGTAGAGGTCGTGCATGCTCGTATAGGGATCCGTTCCGTCGGCTCCGACGAGACCGTAGATGCCCATGTCGATCACGTCTTTGGCGGCCTGTGCGGCCGTCTCCCATTTCTTCTCGTCGTAGACCGTGGGGGAAAGAGCGGGTTGCCGTACTTGTCGATCACGCCCTTGTAGAGGTCGTTGCCGTTGAAGAGTTTGCGGGCCGAATAGAGAAGCATCCGCGAGCGGATTGCCAGTGCGGCGCCCTTTGGTAGCGCGACCGTAGTTGGCCGTCTCTCCCGTCCATACATCAGGCAGGCCCTTGCTGGTCTCCCACAGTTCATTCGCCACGTAGTTGATGCACTCCTCCCCACGTGTTGCGTTCGCGTTCGTTCAACCCCTCCTGCGTGAAGTCGACCGGATCGTCGCCGATGAGGAAAACGGGCCCGTAGGCGGACATCAGCAGCGAATAGTAGTAGCGAAGCGCGCGCAGGAAGCGGGCTTCATTGTAGTGATAGCCCTTGTCAATTTCCGACATTTCGGGACATTCGAAGACGTGCTGCATGAAGTAGTTGGCCTCGCGGATACCCTTGTATAGGTTGTTGTAGGTTTGCGAACGATAGATGTTGTTGTCCGGATTCCACGTATCGTAGTTGATGAGCGAATAGTTGCGGCCGGTGAATACGATCGATCCGTCGTCGTCGCAGCATGACCACGGCAGTATTTGGCCGCTGGGGTCGCTGTAATTGGACTGGTAACCGTAGACGTTTGTTAGATACTGCTCCGTGGTTTTGGCTTTCTGGAAGATTTGTGCCGCAGTTAGTTGTTCATCGGGCTGGCGGTCGAGATAGTCGTCGCAGGCTACGAACGCGGTGCCGGACAATAACAGCAATCCGAATGTTTTCAATATGTTTTTCATAGTCGTTGTCGTTGGTTTAGAAGCCGATCGTAAGACCGATGTTGATGATGCGGTTGTTGGGGTAGTTCGTGGCGCCGGTCTGCAAGTCGGGGTCCCACAGTTTGAAGGGACTGAACGTGAACAGGTTCACGCCGGAGAGATAGACGCGCATGTTCTGCATGGCCATCTTCTGGGAGATGTGCTTGGGCAGCGTATAGCCGATTTCGAGGTTTTTCAGGCGCATGTAGCGGCCGTTGGCCATCCAGAACGAGGAGTTCTGGTTGTTGTTGTTATTCGTGCCGATGAACAACCGCGGATATTTGGCGTCGAGCCGTTCGGGCGTCCAGTAGTTATCGTAGACATCGGAGAAGAGGTTGGCCTCGCGGCTGTTGCGGGCGATGAAGCCTTGCGTCTGGTCGGTGCGCGTCGAGAAATTTACGTGGCCGACGCCCTGGAAGAAGGCCGAGAAGTCGAATGCCTTCCATTGCAGCGAGAAGCCGAATCCGTAGACGATTTCCGGGATCGACGTGTAGCCGATCGGTTTGACGTCGTAGGAGTCGACCACGCCGTCGCCGTTGAGGTCGAGGTACTTGATGTCGCCCGGTTCGACGTCGCCGAACGATTGCTTCGGCCATGCGTCGATGTCGGCCTGATCGCGGAACAGGCCGGCCGCTACGAGGCCGAACGTCTGGTAGCGTGCCTGTCCCGTGCGGTTCATGTAGAGGTATTTGTAGTCGGGTTGATCCTGGTCGACGATCATGTTGCGGGCATAGGTGAAGTTACCGCGCACGGTCAGATGCAGGTCTTGGCCGATCGTCTGGTGATATTCCAGCGAAGCGTCGACGCCGCTGTTGCGCATCTTGCCGATGTTCACCCACGGCTTGGTACTCAGACCGACGTAGACGGGAATCGACGCACGTTCCAGAAAGATGCCTTCGCGCCTTTCTTTGAAATAGTCGGCCGATATTTTCAGCTTGCTGAACAGCGACAGGTCGACGCCCACGTTGAGTTTGTGCGCCTCTTCCCAACCGACGTTGGGGTTTGCCCAGTCGCCGAGCCGTGTGCCGGCATAGGATTGGGTGCTCGTACCGAAGTTGTAGGAGTTGCCCGGAACGACCGTTTCGTTGTAGATGAAGCGGCGCACGTTGTCGCCCGTGCCGATCTTGTCGTTGCCCACGATACCGTAGGAGGCCTTGATTTTGAGCAGGTCGATCACGCCCCGCACCGGTTCGAAGAACTTCTCGTTGGAGATCACGTAGCCGGCGGCTACCGACGGAAAGAATCCGAACCGTTTGCCCGGCGAGAAGTTTTCCGAGCCGTTGTAACCGAAGTTGCCTTCGATGAAATAGCGGTTGTCGTAGCTGTACGTGATACGTCCGGCGATACCCTGGTGCCGGTAGGGAAGGGCCAGTTCGGGCTGCGACTTGTCGATTCCCCGTTGTTGCGCTGCGACTGCTGGTAGAGGAAAAGCGCCGAGAGGTCGTGCTTGCCGAAGGAGCGCGCCCAGTTGACCGACGCTTCGAGGTAGACCGAACGGTAGCCGCTGTGCGACTCGGCGTAGGTCAGGTTGTCGGCGCCGATAACCTTCTGCTGCAAGATCAGGTCGCCGAACTCGTCTCGGCCGCTGGCCATGTACTGCGGGGGTGTCTTGGTGCGTGCCAGATGGTTGTAGTTCTTGGCGTCGAACGAGCCTTTGACGGTGACGGTGAGCCCTTTGGTTACCCAGTCGCCGAGGTCCTGCGTGAGCGAGAAGAGCGACTGCGCCGTGTTGTAGAACTTCTCGCGGTAACCGGTCTGCGTCAGCAGCACGTAGGGGTTCTCGCCGTTGTTGGCGCCGGGGCCGGGCAGCAGGCCGTTGGAGTAGACGGCCGGAAAGACGTTGGGAGCCGATTTGACCGCATAGTCCCAAATCTTTGACGCCGCCGTTCCCGGTTCGTTCTTGCGCTCGAAGGTGGTGGCCAGGTTGATGTTGAGCTTGGTGTATTTGTGGAGCTGCACCTCGACGTTGGAGCGGAAGTTGAACTTGCGGTAGAAGACCGACGTGTTGTACTCCTTCATGTTGTCGCGGGCGAACAGACCGTCTTCGTTGTAGAAACCGCCCGAAATGTAGTATTTGGCCGTGCTGCCGCCGCCCGTCACGTTGACGTTGACGCGCTCGTTGAACGAGAGATCCTTGTAGAGGTAGTCCACCCAGTCTACGTTGGGGTAGAGGTCGGGATCGGAGCCGTCGCGGTATTTCTGGATGACTTCGGGCGTGTAGACCTCGCTGCCCGCGGCGGCGTTCCACAGTTCGGCGAACTGCACGGCGTCGAGCATGTCGGGGACTTTGGTAGGCTGCACCATGCCGGCTTCGAAGCGGATGTTGATCTGGGGTTTGCCGACGATACCCTCGCGCGTGGTGATGATGATGACGCCGTTCGCGCCGCGCACGCCGTATACGGCCGTCGCCGAGGCGTCTTTGAGGATCGAGAAGTCCTTGATGTCCTCGATGTCGACCAGATCCAGATCACGTTCGATGCCGTCGACGAGCACCAGCGGCGTCGTGCTGCTGCCGAAGGTCGAGATGCCGCGGATCCAGAAGGTCGAGCTGGCGCCCGGTTCGCCCGAACGCTGCACCGAGATCACGCCGGCCAGCTGGCCGGCCAGGTTGTTGGAGATTTTGGCCGTCGGCATCCGGATGTCGTTGACCGAGACCGAGGCGATCGACCCCACGACGCTGGCCTTCTTCTGCGTGCCGTATCCCACGACGACCACTTCGTCGAGTTCGTTGCCGGCCGAGAGTTCGATCACCTTGGGAAGGTTGGTGACGGGGAACTCCTGTGTCTGATAGCCGATGTAGGAGACGGCGATGTAGCCGTAGTGTCCCGTGAAGGTGTAGTCGAAAGCTCCGTCGACGTTGGTGTTCGTTCCCAGCGCCGAATCTTTGACCCAGACCGTCGCGCCGATGATCGGCTCCCTTGGTCTCGGCATCGATCACGCGGCCCGCGATGTGACGCGTCTGCGACGCCTGCTGCGCAGCCTCGGCGCGCGGCTGCTCCTGCGTAAGGATGATCGTGTTGTAGCGGATCACGTAGCTGATACCCGTGCCGCGGAGTGCATCGGCGAGCAGCTCCTCGACGTTGTGTTTCGACGGATCGGCCTTGATCGTGATGTTGTCGGCCAGATTACCTTGGTAGGAGACCTTGTAAGAGGTCTGCGCTTCGATCTGTCGGATCAGTTCTTTCAGGTTGGTCACGTTCCCGATGCGGATCGTGTTTTGTTGCGCCGTCTGTGCGGCGTGGGATAATTCCCCCCCCCCACGGGATTTGGAATGTCAGGCAGAGAAGCAGCAATGCCCGGACATGCCATGAACCGCGAAAATTCTGTTTCATAGACGAATGGTTTAGGTTAAGTTAGTTAAGATCGTGACGCATGCCGTGTGCCGGCGGCCGCGTCTTTTCTATCTCGGACAGTTATTCATAAAATGGTGATTTTGTCGCCGTTCCGGGTGAAGCGTGTATCGGTCGAGAGCGTCACGATTTCGAGGACATGGCGCAGCGGCATGTTGTAGTCGAGCGTGCCGGTGAAGAGGATCTCTCCGAGCGCTTCGCGGCCGAAAGCGATGTCGCAGCCGTAGTGGGTGCCGATGCTTTCGACGACCTTCGACAGCTGGACGTACTGGAATGAACGCAGTTGCGCATCGAGTTCCGCATCGACGTTGACTTCGCGCAGCATCAGTTTGCGGTTGGCCGGATTGTACGAGATCTTTTGTCCGGGGCTCAGCGTCACCGTGCGGTCGCCCGCGTGGAAGTCGACGACGCCTTCGATGAGCGTCGTCTCGATGTCCGAACAGTCGTCGTAGGCTTTCATGTTGAATTTCGTACCCCGCACGACGGTGCGGGTCTCCTTTCCGGCGTCAACGGTAAACGGTGCGTCGGCCATTTTGCGGATGTCGAAGAAAGCTTCCCCCGTCAGATGCACCGTGCGGCCCTCGCTGCCGAAATCGGATGCGTAGCGCAGCTGCGAGTGGGGCATCAGTCGTACGTTCGAACCGTCGGAGAGACGGATCGAGCAGGCCCGCTCTTCGGTCGTGACCGTACAGGTGCGGTCGTCCGCAGACCGGTAGGGAAACAGCAGCGAACCTGCGGTGAGGAGTCCGACGGCGAAGACGGCCGCATAGCGGACGACGGTGCGCAGCCGTTTCGTCGGTGCGGGGCGCCTGCGCGCGCCTCGATGCGCCGACGCAGCGTCTGCCAGGAGAGATTGGGATCGACCGCGGCTGCGGCCGACAGGCGTTCGCCCGTGAAGAAAACGAGGTAGAGCCGTTCCAGCCTGCGGCGGTTCTCGTCGGAGGCGTCGTACCATCGTTCGACCTCGGCCGAGGTCGTGGCGTCGAGTTTTCCTCCCAGAAATTCGATCAACAGCGTATCGTCGATTTCGATCATGGATGTCGGGGTTTTGATAATAATACGTCCCGACATGAAAAGTTACTAAGGGGAAAAGACAGTTTTCTTTCGTCGAAACCGGAAAACCGGTTGCGGTACGGTCAGACCAGATCGTTGCGTCCGGAGAGCGAGAGCAGCCAGAGCAGCAGCGGCAGGTAATCTTTGAGGGCTACGCCGAGTGTGCGCAGCGCCTGCGAGATATGGTAGTTGACCGTTTGCGGGGAGACGCCGAGTTCGGCGGCGATCTGCTGGTGCGTCATCCCCATCCGGCGGCTCATCTCGAAGATGCGGCGCGTCTGTTCGGGCAGACGAGCGAGCGCTTCGTCGTACAGACGCGACAACTCGGAACCGAGATAGAAGTCGGGGGATTCGAAACGTTCGGCGAAGCGCTCGCTCAACTGCTGGTGGACGCGCTGCCGGACCTGCCGGTGGGCGATGTGGTCGAACGCCTTGTTGCGGACGATCATAAAGAGCAACCCTTTGAGCGACAGCTCTTCGAGCAGTTTGTCGCGGTTTTCCCAGATGTAGAGAAACATCGCGTCCTGCACGATGTCCTCGGCCGTCGAGACCGGCACCCAACGCGACGCGAAACTGCACACCGCGGTAATAGAATTTATAGCAGGCTTCGAAGCAGGCCATGTCGCCGCGGTGGAGCCGGCGGATGACTGCGCGGTTGTCGTCGAGATCGTATTTGGACTGAAAAATCATCGTTGCTCGTTGTCCGTTCGAAACCCAAAGATACGCTTTTTCCGAAAAATCGTCGGGAGAGGTGAAAGAAATGGCCTTCCGGCCGATCTCGTCACCCCGTTTCATTCGGGTGTCGCGGAGCTTTCCGGAGGATGCGAAGGGGCGGCCCGTCCGGCTGATTCCCGAAATTTTCATCGGTTTTTTCCGGTCTCGTACCATGGTTTGTCGGCCCTCCTGCCGGGCTGCCGGATTGCGACTTGTCCGCAACTCGTTTTTGTCTCGGCAAAAAGCCAATATATTTTGGTGCGCTCGGCTTATTCGTATCTTTGACTTCGTCTTAGATACTCCGTCTCGGCATAATCAAGCTGACGCTTGCTTCTGCGCTCGACTTATTCGTATCTTTGACTTCCATCGAAGATACTCGCGTTCGGCAATGTTCAAATAAATTTGACATTGCTCTCACTTATTCGTATCTTTGTCCCCCTATCGATTTCAAGCCGGAAATTTTATGGTATTGGCAGAACAGATCAAGGAGGCGGCGAGCCGTCGGGATACGTTGGAGAAGTGTCTCGACATCGAACGCAAGCGCATGGATTTGCAGAACGAGGAGGAGAAGACGCAGGAACCCGACTTCTGGGACGATGCGGCGCGTGCGCAGGAGCAGTTGCGCCGGGTGGCGTCGATCAAGAGCTGGATCACCGATTACGACACGATCCGCAAGGAGGTCGAGGATCTGGAACTGATGCCCGATTTCCTGAAAAGGGGGTGATCTCGAGGAGGAGATGGATGCGCACTATGCGCAGACGATCGCCCATCGAGGCGCTCGAACTGCGCAACATGCTGCGCCGCGACGAGGACAAGATGGGCGCTATTCTGGACATCAACGCCGGAGCCGGCGGCACCGAGGCGCTCGACTGGGCGTCGATGCTGCTGCGCATGTACACCCGCGTGCGAGGCCCACGGCTACAAGGTCAAGA
>VOFK01003033.1_pt1 | contig 19986 bp, 43 predicted proteins | sample 5384121 | NCBI WGS metagenome assembly VOFK01 (sample SAMN12384730, study PRJNA508395) | human gut metagenome | isolation source: healthy gut J | host: Homo sapiens | reverse complement strand
ATCTGGCGGAGAATGTGCGGCAGGCACTTCTGGCAGCACGTATGATGTGTCGAGGTTTCACCAATCGGTACGGCTGCAGCTGAAACCTGACGCAATATCCCACAGATCGAAGGGATTGATGACACAAGGATGTCGTGGCACTGGAACATAACCAGCACAGGAAGCTGTGAAGCGTATTTTTCACAAAAATATGGTATATGCCGCTGAAATCGGTACTTCCGCTTGGGGATAGCGGAGGCTGCAGGCAGATGAAGCCGGGAATTTTCGGTTGGCAGACAGTATTTGCATGTCCGGGTGACAGCCAAGCTGCCATGTGGGGAAGCAGGCGATGAGGTGACGGGCATGGAGTCAGCGGAGGTATACAGGAATGTAAATGAGTTTGCAGAGGAAACCATGACGTGGAACATAATTTACTTATATACCATGTGGCCAGACAGCGATACGATGGAGGTTACAACACGCTGCCAAGGTGTGAACCCCTAACGCTGGTGTTTGTATGCCAGAATATTGCGGATGTCAACAACATCAGACCGGATTATAAGATGAAGAATATTGCCGGGGATGCCGATACCGTCTGTGGCGCTCAAACCTTAACCTTTCGTCGTATCCGAGATGATGACCGGCTGCGGTGACCAACAAAGGGGAGCAGTTTATCAGGACAGCTTTAAGCTGCCGGCTGGATCCGGTTGCCCACTGGTGGCAGCAGGGGGAGTGCGAAGATCGATCTGACGGTCGGTGTATATAAGAAACTTGGGGGCGGAAACCACCCGGATGATAAGGAAAAGTAGATTCTGGCACGTCGAAAGGAAGTAGCGAACCGGTTCAAACAGAACGTGGCGCCTCCTGCTTGCCGTACTGGTTCTGATGGTTGTGGTAAGCCTGATTGCCGTGGTGATCACGAAGATTACGATTGTCAATATTGAGATGAAGGAAGTGGAACGCGGCACGAAAAAAAATTTCACACAGTGCGGATGAACTGATGGATAATCTGCGTGCGGTGCAAAGGAACTTGCAGAGCAGTCACTGGAGAAAAGCGTATGCGGATGTCCTTGAAAAGTACACCTGACGTATTCTGCTTCCAGCAGGATGTGCAGAAAGTATTTGCCATAGATGGACGGGCAAGAAAACCACACAGATCCGGCAGTTGGTGCATCTGGATGCACTATGGACGCTTCAACGTGGCGTACCGGGTTTCCGGCTATGATACGGATACGGTAAAAACTGCATCAAAGAAGCCGCAGACCAGGGGATGTTATATCCCACCGCAGATCAAAATATGAGGTGGATACGGCGCAGGGACGTTTACGTTAAAGGGTGTGCAGATCCGGTATAAAGATGCAGGATTATGAGACAACGATCAAAACCGACCTTGTTTTCCACCCAAAGATAATTTCTCCGGCAGGGGGGCAGGTGCAGGAGTTTATGCGTTATGCGCTGATAGCCGACAGACAGATCAGCATCGGGGCGCAAGAATGGCTGACAGTGGATGGCAATGTGTATGCCGGGGCAGACTTCAGGGCCCATGCGTCCACAGGCGGAAGGCAGGCTGAGGCATGATCAAGGGGGGAAGACGGTTCTTACACGTGGGGATATCGTGACGGAGGAGCGGATCGGACCTGCAATCAGGGACGGTGGTTCCTCGATCTGGGCAGAAAATATAAAGACATCGTCTGCCAGGACAAACAGTGCTTCCTCTATCCATATGAACGGAAATATGTATGCGGATGATCTGGAACTGGCTGGCAGGGGTTCCGTGACTTTGCAGGGCAATGTTACGGCTATAATTTCCAGAAAAAATTATGGCGCACAGGATCCGGATTCCGCGAAAAGGCGGAGTTTAGCAGTGCCATGATGGTCAATGGAAAAAAAACAGCCATCTGGATATCAAAAGGGCTGAATTACCTGCTTTTGGCAGGGCGGACGTTTATTTCGCGAAAGCTCGATGCCAGTAACGAGGATATTCTGATGGGCGAGTCCATCTCCGCGCGGACGAACCAGCTGGCATATTATGTTCCACTGGAATATGTGTCGGGAGATGGCAGAAGTCTGGATCAAAAGAAGTATGCGGCATATACCGGAATCAGTGAAAGTACGCTGAAAGGATATTTAAACAGCAGCCGGCAGGTGGTTCCCTATTATTTTCCGGGTGGGGTCTATTATTACCTGAATTTTAATTCGGAGAAGTCTGCGAATGACTTTTTTTCCGATTATTATGTGAACAATCAGGGGAAAACTGCACAGTATGCCAATATCTATCTGGATGAGGATGCATTGATTGTGGATTCCAATACGATTATGACGTTTTCGGGGACATTTTAAAACGGGCGGCTTCTGCAGATATGCTGGAAGTTGGAACGTATACGATTGCACCGGACAACTGGAAAGACAGCAGTGGTTTATACTGGAAGTACTGTTCAAAGCTTGCCGTGCGCTATAAGTCGCTGGAACTGGGACTGACGGATCAGGGGCAGGGAGTGACCGAAGACAATGTCCGTCTGACGTCTACGGATGCCAGTGGGCATGAAGTGATTGACAAAACGGTAAATCCGCTGTTTGACTATCTGATTGACCGGAGTGCATTTACCACAGAGGTGGAGAAACACAAGGCATCCCCGACGGCTTCGGAAACGGTGTATTCCCCCGGCCGCAGATGTATACCTGATTGAAAAATGCCGGAACTTATGCACTTCCAGCTACGGTTACAAAGGGGAATTGTCATTGCAACCGGGGATGTCAGGGTGTCCGGCCAGTTTGAGGAATGATTATTTCCGGTGGAGTGATCTCTTTTGATTCCAATGCTTCATTACGGGGAAACAAGCTGTTGGTTTCCCAGCTGTTTACCGAGGATCAGAAACGGATACTCCGCTGTTTTCCCAGTTTTTCAAAGGCTGTTCTTCCCTTGCGGCATCAAATATTTCCGGAAACCTTGATCTGGATTCTTTATTTGAACTATGATAATTGGAAGAAGAACGGGTAAGGGGTGTGCCAATGAAGAAACGAAAACTTTTGGGGCAGAATGGAATTACGCTCGTTGAAATCATTATCGTTATTGCGATTATTGGCATTCTTGCAAGCACGTCTGTCATGATGATCGGGCATCTGCACTATGCCAATACGCAGAAGGTGGTAAGGACGCTGGATGCTTCGCTGGATGCGCTTCAGGTCAGGACGATGAGCAAAGCCGGCAGTTCTTATCTGTATATTTACAAGCTGGACAATGGATATTATACGCGTGTCCTGCCCGATAATCTGGGCAGTTTTGACGATACAAAAGCTGACATCTGACGGGACGAAGCTGTGTAACAATACAATTAAAATCCGTAAGGACAGCAGCACCGGGGAGGAGCTGACAGAACCGGGTGCCGGTGGGACATTTATTAAGATTGCCTATAAGAAAACGGCATTTTATGATGATTGTACAAATGTGAATGCCATTTATATTGATGGTGTCCCGGCATACACAATCCGGCTGGTGAAAGATACCGGCAGGCATTTTACGGAGCAGTAACTTTTAAAGGGGGTGGCAGTGTGCCGAACGATCATAGGGGGAATTACGCTTGTGGAACTGATTATCGCGATTGCAATTTCAACGGTTATTTTAGGCGCTGCAACGCTTTTTCCTTGGAATGGCGCACAAAAATTATAACCACGCGTCTGCGCAGATTGATCTGCAGTCGGAGTCACAGATTCTGATGGAGCAGATTGGCATGTGGGTGATGGAAGGAAACCGGGTGGAGGAACTTGACCCATCCGTGTCCGGTGTCCGTGGGATCGCCATTTATACGATTCCGAACACTCCGTCGGTAACCAATCCGGCAGGTGCCGCAGCCCCGGAGGCTGCAAGCAAGCGGGTGATTTGGATCTCTGCAGGTGGAAAGAAATTATATACAAAAGAAAATGGCTGTGGCAGATCCAAAAACCGATACAACGGTGATTTCTGCAGCTACGGATGAGGTGCAGGAAAAATCTGATCGGCGAATATGTTACGGCATTTACCGGCACAGTAAATGCTTCCACGGAAAAAGGCATCCGTTGCGGTTTCTTTTTGATATGCAATATCTGGAACAGAAGTATACGATACAAAATGAATTCAAGCTGAGAAATGTACTCAGGTAAGGAAGGGGCGTTCGTATTGAAGATGGTAAGATGGCATCGGCAGAAAAAAAAATAACGGAAACAGGAATAAAAGAATTGCATCCGCAGTCTGTATGCTGGGGGTGCTTGTTGTCTGTCTTGGGGTTGTCGGGTACCGGAATAAATTAAAGGCGGATGAGAAACTTCCGGTGATGACAAGAGGAGTCGTTGACCAGATAGAGCAGATTCCGGAGTCGAAGCGCAACAGTTACGATGCGAATGCCGCAGCGGCAAAAAGCTTGGAACCAGGGAAAACCCGTTTCTGATTCTTGAAATTGTGCCTTATGAAGAATACGCAGAGTTTGGATACCAGATCAGTGGATGTGAACCGGTAAATGTGGAAGAGATGCGTTATGGGGATGCTGATATTAATACGGTTAAAACAATAACCGGTGCAAAATGTGAAATGAAAACGGCTTATTTTTTCCCGGATGAGCCACAAGGGGACATTTCAAAAAATATTCTGGAGATATGCGTGTCTGTGAGGATGGCATGAAAGATGCAGAATATAACGGATACTATGAGCGCGTTAAAGATGGGGAAGGTACGTTTGTCCAAAAAAAATCGTAAAAGGGGAAGACGGAAATGAAAGCTTATCGTTTGTCAGACAGGATCATGGAAATATTATCTGGCATACAGTAAATGATTTCGAAAAATCGGATGATAAAGATCAGACATTTGATGAAAAGACGGATCGTGAACTTACCAATGAGGGCGACCGGATTTATACAAAAAGGAAAAAAGTACCGGTGATAAATCAAAGGATAATATCAATGTAACAAATAATTACTATCTATATAAAAACAATGATTATTTTTTAAAGGACAGTATCGGCTGTAAAAACACAGGAGGAAGCAGACAATTATTCGGTGATTATTAAAACGATTACACCGGAAGAGCTGAATGCACAGCCGAAATGGGCAGATTATGCGGATTTGTATGTGGTTTCCCCTAAGATGCATTCCGGGGAGGATAATATCAGAACGATCTGGAAAAAGACACAACAGGTACGGAAAGCATTCGTCTGTTTCTTCGTATACGAATGGATTTAATGGATCGAAAGATATCAGCTGGGATGTTGCCGTGAAAATGTACCAGAAGATTAATCAGGAGGAGAACTATGCTCCGATCTTTATGGATTCCGGAGTGTATATACCTTCACAGGGATGTTTAGGTGAGGGAAAATCGGTTACGTTTCATATTCTGGACTGGAATATGAATCCAACCATTTATACTTATACCGATACGGGCTATAACAATAATATGTATAAACTGGCAGTCATGCTGTTTTCCATGGATTCTGAACTGTTTCAGCGGTTGTATCTGGATGGAGAAGATGCCTTGATTCAAAAAGAAAGAAATTAATGGAGTTGAGACTGGTGTGTTTACTGCACAGACGGGCGATGCGCAGACATACTGGTCTATGTTTACATTTCTTCCGTCCGATGTGGATGGACGTGTGATCGGCGAGAACTGGTACCATTACTGGACGAAGCAGGATAAATGGGAGAAGTATATGACTGCCGGAAATATTTCTACCGATGAAAATCAGGGATATTTAAATGGAAGAATGTTTGTGTTTAAAGGAGATACAACTTCAACACAGAAATTTGGAACGGGAACAGTTCCGGCTTCTTCTAAAGATTCTAAATTCACGGATTTTAAAAATTTTATGGGTGATAAAACCAATGCTACGCCGGCAGATGCAGTTCGTTATATTCTCGGATATAAAACATCAAAGGATCATGTGGATGGAGAACTGCGGATATTGGATATTGAGCCATGCTATGACCGAAAGAACGGCTATTCGCTGCAAAAAGTTATATCCAGCTTATGATTCCGAATTTTATCGGGGATATTAAGATTACCCATATGACTACGGCAGAGTTTATTGGTTCCACGGAGGATCTAAACGGCAAGTACAACATGATTTATCTTGGGCTGGATCAGGGCGCTTACAATCTGGTAGAAAAGGATGTAACCTATAAAGATGCAGATGGCAATGTGAAATGGATCAAAGAGAATCAGACGGTGTGGAATGATACCACGATGAACGGAAAAAATATATTTCCATACCGGAGATAAAATGACCAGTGCAGAGTATAGCAGGTCAGACGGCATAAGCCGTTCGGTCAAGTTTCTGTGGGCTGGAAGCGGAAATAATGTTATAGAGGATACGACACCCGTTTCCCGGGAAATGACATTACAAAGATTAAGAAAGCGGAACTGGAGAACTTTTTACATGCCGGTTATCCGGTTGTTGCGGTTGATGATCTCTATTGCCTGTCCGATAAAAATAGATGCCGGTTCAAACCTTGCAGATCTGGTAAGGGAGAGTAAGAGGGAAAAGAAAAACCATTTACCAGACGTCAGATAGCAATGGGCTGATTGCAAAGGTAAAAGAGGTCTGTCCGAAAATTACGTTTACAAAACTGCCAAATGAATGTCAGGGAACGACTTCGTCTGGGGGAAAAATGATACGTCTGTTTCCGTAGATGACAGTCAGGCAAATTATCTGGATGTGGACGGTTTTGGCAGATCAAAAACTTGATTTTTGTTTTCAGGTGACGGATGTGCCATCCGCACAGTATCAGTGTAAAGTTTATATTGACCAGAATCAGGATGGTAAATTTGAAGAGGGGCTGGCAGATGTGGATGGCTCCGGGGATGCGGATGATTCGGATGATACAGGGGAAGTTTATTATGAGGGAGATGTTTTTACGGCAGGAGACGGGGAACAGAACGTTACACCGGTAAAACTTTCCAAACTGTACTTTGGGCTGATCCAGTGGAAGATTGTTGTATACCGCAAGGATAATCCGGACATTCATTTTACACGTACCGGCTGCTCGGTTGCAAAAACCAGACCGGACAGCAAACGGGAGATTAAGGTGCTTCAGATTATGCCGGATACGGATACTAATAATAAGGGGTATCTGAATTTGCACGAAAATACGCTGTTTACGAAATATTATAATGCATTGAATGATTATAATATTACCGTGGTAACGACTACGGTTTCTAAGTTTCAGGAGAATTATTTCGGGAGAAATTTGTGTATGATTATTCCAGGGATATTTCAGCCCAAAAAGGGAAACGAAAATCCAGCTAAAATGTCAAAAAAACAAAAAGGAACTGTATCATACATACAATATGTTTATTCTGGGATTTGGCGATACGTTCCATAAGGTAAATATGTCGAATAAAAACGGTGCGATTGATTTCCTGAAATATTTTATCGCCTCTGGAAAAAGTGTTTTGTTTACGCATGATTTTTTACTTCTATGCATAATGTGCACAGTGGGGATTTCGGATATTCTGCCAATACATATCTGCGTGATGTCATGGGAATGAACCGGTATAAAAGCTGTGAGTGGGGAAACTGACCGAGAGCGAACGAAAGGAACTGCTGGCTTATCAGGCGAAACATAAGTATGATACAATGACCCAGACAACCGTTGGCAGCAACGGTACACTTTCTACAACGGCACTTGGTAATACCCAGGGATTTACTTACTATGCCATGAAACGTCTGGGATGGGAAAAGAAAAAATACGGATCAAATAATCCCATACCGGTATATGATCAGAAGTTATAAAAAATGATGAATATATCTGTGGCGTGAGTAACGATAATGTGAAATTGACAGGATTTAACAATAATAATGACCTGACAATGCGTGCAACGAAGACGAATACGGACAGATTACGGAATATCCGTTTAAAATTGACGAAACACTTAAAATTGCATCAACGCATGGGCAGTGGTATCAGCTGGACATGGAAGATCCGGAAGTTACGGTCTGGTACTGTCTTTTCGATAATGAGAACGGAGATCCGTGTGCATGGGCGGGTACGGCTTCAAACGGAGATGGAACCGGTGCCACCTATGGGGCTTCCCCGAATGATGCCGCCAATAATTACTATATTTACAGTAAGGGAAAATGTTTTTTATTCCGGAGTAGGTCATTCTACGGTAGATGGAGATATGGAGGCAAAACTTTTCATTAATACGATGATTGCCGCATACCGTACCACATATGAGCCACCAATGGTCGAGATCCTGAATGAAGAGGCGGAGCTTTTAAAAAGAGGAGTCCGGAAATGGAAGTGATCCGAAATCTGGTGTATAAGATGAACTGGATGAAAGAATATGGAAATAACCTTGACGGCACTAAGGAAAAAAATTCGTTTCAGCCCGGTCGAACTGAATACCGTCAGAACGAAGCTGACCTGTTCGATCCAATACAAAGATGGAACTTACGTAGATAAAATTTACAAAAAAAAGACGGAACGGTGATTGAGGGAAAAAGCAACGAAGGAGAATCCTAAAAAATATGTGTTTGAAAATCTGAAAAACATGGGTGAGTATTACTTTATTTATGATACGACAGGGGAAAACAAAAAGAAGGAAGGGGATATTGTTTTTGAAATTTATAACAATAAGTCCAAAAATCCGGATGGAACACCAAGAGTGGGAAAAAAACTACTGTGAAAATGGAATCCCAGAATTTGTTTTTGCTTGATTAGTATGGGGATTTAAGAAAAAGACACACAATGTGAGAGAGTATCGCATTGTGTGTCTTTTTTGATGGTCACAGGTAGAATACGTTTTGCAATTACATATATGCAGTATACGTAAAGTTTTCCTTGCCAGGAAGGTGGGGATATGCTATGGTAAACATATCTTTTTTTCGGTGGCAGTTTCTGCCAGAAAATCCCATTTGTTTTGTTGCATAAGTGAAAGATGTGAACTTTAATGTGCCTTTGACGGTCAGGTTTTGACAGTCAGGTTTTGATGGTCTGAGTTTGACGGTCAGGGTTTAACAGTCTGCAATTTTTGTGCGTTGAAATAAAAAGCAAAAAACCACATATATAATATAAGGGAGAACATTTGGAAAAAGAACAAACGAAAAATCAACAGGAGAATCAGAAAAAAGTCCCAAAAGCTGCAGTGGCATCCGGCATTCTGTTCGGCCTTGCGCCTGAACTGCTGGAGGATGCAGAAAATCTGGGGCCCCGATGAGTTCCAGCTTACGGAGAAACCTTTGCAGATTGACTGTACGGGTTGTAAAAGTAAAGAAGGACTGCAAAATAAAAAATGAAATCGGGAAGATCTTCCGGAAACACAACATTTTTGAATATAAATCCCCGAAGGATGAGCTGAACATTGATACTTTTTACAAGGCGGTTGCGTATGCATGCCTGTATAAAAAGTATTACCAAATCATGTGGATGAGATTCAGGCAGAGGAGATTACCATTACACTGATTCGAGACCGCAAGCCAGTGAAGCTTCTTCAGAAATTAAGTAGTGATGGGTATGAATGCAGGAAAGAAACAGCCGGAATCTATTATGTCAGTGGTGTGATGTTCCCCGGTGCAGATCATTGCATCATCGGAACTGGATATGGATTTGCATGTACAGCTCAAGGCACTGACTGACAATTTGGATGAACCGCTGATGTGGAAGTATCTGCAGGAAGTTAGCGTTTTTACAGAGAGGGAAAAAAGAATCTTGCGGATGTTGTGCTTCAGGTTATTGTAAACAGTAACATGGAGAAAGTGCAAAAATGGAAAGGAAGTGAACAGACAATGTGTGAGGCATTACGTGTTTTAATGGCAGATGAATTGAATGAAGAACGCGTGGAAGGTCAGCGTGAAGGCCAGATTCGTGCATATGCAACTTTGGTAAAGGATGGAATCATTACAGTGGAAGTTGGTGCAGAAAAAAGCAGGAATGTCTGTCGATGATTTTACAAAAGAAATGAAACAGGCTGGTTATGTAATCTCTGCGGTATAAAATCATTTTGTAAAGCCATGTAGTATGTATGGGTAAAAAACATCTATAATTTCAATTATTCTGCAGATTCTTTGAGAAACAGAATTTTTCTTTTTTCTGGATTTACCAGAAATCATTTTATGACCGGAGTAGATAGCCATAATCATGCAGAGAAGAGAACTGCAGGCAAAATATTTGTGAGCTGTTTTCATGTTTTTTTATAGCCGGTATAAAAGGTTCCAATCATGGCTGCCAATGCACCAAGTGACCAATATTTATGTGCTTTCATTTGAATACCTCCTGCGTTTTTCTATATAATACCTCTTTTTGGAGAGTATGCAAACAGGAAATTTTATTTTATTTGCTCTGAACTGTTTTTCTGATGAGGCAATATTTGTTAGAGGTCGGTGCATTTGCAGAGAGGGAAAAAGGATCTTTGCGGATGTTGTGTTGCAGGTTATTGTAAACAGTAACATGGAGAAAGTACGGGAATGGAAAGGAAGTGAAAGGATTATGTGAGGCATTACGTGTTTTGATGGCAGATGAATTGAATGAGGAACGTATGGGAAGGGCAGCGAGAGGGCAGAATTGAAGGCCAGCGCGAAGGACAGATTCTGTGCATATGCATCCCTGGTGCAGGATGGGATCATCCCCGTGGAAACAGGTGCAGAGAAAGCAGGAATGTCTGTCGATGATTTTTACAAAAAGAAATGAAGCAGGCAGGTTATGTAATCCCTGTGGTGTAAAATCAAATTTGTAAAGCCATGCAGTATTGGATTTTTCCATTGCATGGCTTTTTGGTTTTTCCAGCCCGGGATGTTTTTTCTTGCAGCGGTCATAAACATATGGTATAGTAAACATATCTTTTTTTTCAGTGGCAGTTCCTGCCAGAAATTCCATTTGTTTTGTTGTATAAGTGAAAGATGTGAACTTTGATGTGCCTTTGACGGTCAGGTTTTGACGGTCTGAGTTTGACGGTCGGGGTTTAACAGTCTGCAATTTTTATGCGTTGAAATAAAAGCAAAAACCACATATAATATAAGGAGAACATTTGGAAAAAAGAACAAACGAAGAATCAACAGGAGAATCAGAAAAAGTCCCAAAAGCTGCAGTGGCATCCGGCATTCTGTTCGGCCTTGCGCCTGGAACTGCTGGAGGATGCAGAAAATCTGAATTTACCGATGAGTTCCAGCTTTACGGAGAAACCTTTGCAGATTGACTGTACGGTTGTCAAAGTAAAGAAAAACTGCAGGATAAAAAATGAAATCGGGAAGATCTTTCGAAAGTATAATATTTTTGAATATAAATCCCCAAAGGATGAGCTGAACATTGATACTTTTTTACAAGGCGGTTGCGTATGCGTGCCTGTATAAAAAAAGTATTGCCCAATCATGTAAATGAGATTCCGGCAGAGGAGATTACCATTACACTGATTCGAGACCGCAAGCCGGTGAAGCTGATGCATGAACTGGAAAAATCCGGGTATGGATGTAAAAAAGAAACAGCCGGGATTTACTATGTCAATGGCGCGATGTTCCCGGTGCAGATCATTGTGTCATCGGAACTGGACACGGAGATGCATGTACAGCTAAAAGCATTGACGAATCAACTGAACGAAACAGTGATGCGACAGTATCTGTTAGAAGTCAGTGCATTTGCAGAGAGGGAGAAGAATCTTGCAGATATCGTGCTGCAGGTCATTGTAAACAGTAACATGGAGAAAGTACGGGAATGGAAAGGAAGTGAAAGGATCATGTGTGAGGCATTACGTGTTTTGATGGCAGATGAATTGAATGAGAGCGTATGGAAGGTCAGCGCGAAGGAAGAGTGGAAGGTCAGCGCGAAGGACTGATTCGTGCATATGCATCCCTGGTGCAGGATGGGATCATCACCGTGGAAACAGGTGCAGAAAAAGCGGGAATGTCTGTCGGAGATTTCACAAAGGAAATGAAGCTGGCAGGTTATGTAATCCCTGCGGTATAAAATTAATTTTGTAAAGCCATGCAGTATTGGATTTTTCCATTGCATGGCTTTTTTGTTTTTCCTATTGTTTTTTCCAGCTCGGGATGTTTTTTCTTGCAGTGGTCATAAACATATGGTATAGTAATCATATCTTTTTCAGTGGCAGTTTCTGCCAGAAATCCCATTTGTTTTGTTGTATAAGTGAAAGATGTGAACTTTAATGTGCCTTTGACGGTCAGGTTTTAACAGTCAGGTTTTGACGGTCGGAGATTGACGGTCAGGGTTTAACAGTCTGCAATTTTTGTGCGTTGAAATAAAAGCAAAAACCACATATAATATAAGGAGAACATTTGGAAAAAGAACAAACGAAAAATCAACAGAAGAATCAGAAAAAAGTCCCAAAAGCTGCAGTGGCATCCGGCATTCTGTTCGGCCTTGCGCCTGGAACTGCTGGAGGATGCAGAAAATTTGGAATTTACCGATGAGTTCCAGCTTACGGAGAAACCTTTGCAGATTGACTGTACGGTTGTAAAAGTAAAGAAGGACTGCAAAATAAAAAATGAAATCGGGAAGATCTTCCGGAAACACAATATTTTTGAATATAAATCCCCGATGGATGAGGCTGAACATTGATACTTTTTACAAGGCGGTTGCGTATGCGTGCCTGTATAAAGTATTACCAAATCATGTGGATGAGATTCCGGCAGAGGAGATTACCATTACACTGATTCGTGATCGGAAGCCGGTGAAGCTGATGCAGGAACTGGAAAAAATCCGGGTATGAATGTAAAAAAGAAACAGTAGGGATTTACTATGTCAGTGGAGTGATGTTTCCGGTGCAGATCATAGCGTCATCGGAACTGGATGTGGATATGCATGTACAGCTAAAAGCATTGACGAATCATCTGGAAGAATCGTTGATGCGTCAGTATTTATTGAGGGTGAGTGCATTTTCGGAAAGAGAGAAGAATCTTTGCAGATGTTGTGCTCCAGGTTATTGTAAACAGTAACATGGAGAAAGTGCAAAAATGGAAAGGAAGTGAAAGGATTATGTGTGAGGCATTACGTGTTTTAATGGCGGATGAATTGAATGAGGAACGTGTGGAAGGTCGAATCGAAGGACAGCGCGAGGGAAAGATTCGTGCATATGCATCCCTGGTACAGGATGGAATCATTACAGTGGAAATTGGTGCAGAAAAGCAGGAATGTCTGTCGTCGATGATTTTACAAAAAGAAATGAAGAAGGCCGGTTATATAATTCCAGCAGTATAAAATCAGAACATAAAATGTGGGTGCCCATGGTTGCACCACACATTTCATTTTAATTTAAGAAAAGTTTTATATAATAGGAATTGTTCTGGAAATCAGTTCGTGATAGTATAAAAGCTATGCATATGAAAAGGAGTTAAATCATGGGAAAAATATTTAAAAACATGCTCCCATACTGGAAATGGATTCTGGTTATTGTGGCTTTTCTTGCGATGCAGGCATTTTGTGATCTGTCCCTGCCACAGTATACATCGGATATTATCGATGTCGGAATCATGAGCAGCGGAGTGGGAGCATATTTCTTCCAGAAGAAATGACACAGGAAGATTTTGTGTCAGCACAGCTTTTTATGACCAGCAGGGAAAAGAAAACATTTGCCGCCTGTTATAAGGAGCCGAAAAAAGATGGAAACTATGTGAGAAATTGTGAAGAGGATACGCTTGACGATATGGATGAGTCTCTGTTGGAGCCGATCGTCATGGTATATCAGATGTCCCAGATGAAGGAGTCCGATATTGACGAGAAGGCTTTCACGGGGAAAAATGGGAACGGATGGGGACGCAGGTAGATATGAAGCAGCTGATGCAGGCACTGGCAACCGGCCAGGTACCGGATCAGCAGATTCTTGAGATGCGAAAGCAGGTGTCTGGACAGATTGATGCGATCGGATCTTCTACATTGAAATCCATGGGTGTGACCTATGCGATCTCCTGTGATAAAAAATGCAGGTGTGGATGTAGATGCCATTCAGAAACATTACTTATGACCACCGGAGCCAAGATGCTTGGTTTTGCGCTGCTGATGGTTATGGCGGCAGTGGTTGTCGGATATTGTGCTTCCCGTGTGGGAGCATCCATCGGACGAGATCTGCGTGATAAGACATTCCGCAATGTCGTACAGTACCAATGCAGAGATGGATCATTTTTCAACGGCATCCCTGATTACGAGAAGTACCAATGATGTACAGCAGATTCAGATGGTGACTGCAGTATTTCTGCGAATGATTCTTTATGCTCCGATCATTGGAATCGGTGGTGTGATTAAGGTTGCACAGACCCATGCAGGAATGGAATGGGTGATCGCGCTTGCGGTGCTTGTTATTCTTGGATTTGTAATGCTTCTTACCTCCCTTGCCATGCCGAAGTTTAAGATTATGCAGAATCTCGTGGACCGGCTGAATCTGGTTTCGAGAGAGATTCTGACAGGATTAAATGTCATTCGTGCATTTGGACGGGAAAACGGGAAGAAGAGCGGTTTGATGAGGCCAACCGCAATCTGACAAAAGACGCAGTTATTTACCAACCGTGTCATGACTTTTATGATGCCGGGCATGATGATGATCATGTACTGCATCACGCTTCTGGTCGTGTGGGTTGCCGCAAAACGGATCGATGGCGGATATATGCAGGTAGGTTCCATGACGGCATTTATTACTTATACAATGATGATCGTTATGGCATTTCTGATGCTGACCATGATGTCTATCATGATGCCGAGAGCCGGTGTAGCTGCAGAGCGTATAGATGAGGTTGTAGGCACAAAAAGTACGATTACAGATCCGAAAAGAGCCGGTTGACATGGAACAGTGTGAGGGTGTGATTGCCTTTCATCATGTAAATTTCCGGTATCCGGGAGCCACGGAAGATGTGCTTTCGGATATTGATTTTGTTGCAGAGCCGGGAAAGACCACTGCAATTATCGGAAGTACCGGCTGCGGTAAATCGACGCTGGTCAACCTGCTTCCGCGTTTTTATGATGTGACAGGTGGAGAGATCACGCTTGACGGAACGGATATCCGCAAGTATACATTGCAGGATCTGCGGGAACATATCGGATTTGTACCCACAGAAGGGAGTTCTTTTCTCTGGTACAATTGCAAAGCAATCTGCGCTTCGGGGCAGAGGATGCGTCAGATGAGCAGATCCGGGAAGCAGCGGAGATTGCGCAGGCAACAGAGTTTATTGACAGCAAACAGGATGGGTATGAGAGTGCGATTGCACAGGGCGGAAGCAATGTTTCCGGCGGACAGAAGCAGCGGCTTGCCATTGCCAGAGCAATTGCAAAAAATCCAAAGATTTATGTGTTTGATGACAGTTTTTCCGCTCTGGATATGAAGACCGATGCGGCACTCCGCAGAGCACTTTGAGACAAAGACGGAACATACGACCGTGATCATTGTCGCACAGCGAATCAGTACAATTCTGCATGCGGACCAGATACTGGTACTCGACGATGGAAAGATTGTCGGAAAAGGCACGCATGAGGAATTACTGCACAATTGCGAAGTTTACGAGCAGATTGCCAGAAGTCAGCTGTCTGCCAAAGAACTGGGACTTTCTGAGGAGGTGAAATAAGATGGCAGAACAACGTACAAAAAAGACCCTCGCGGTCCCGATGGGAGGTCCGGGCAGAGGAATGATGCCGGGAGAAAAGCCGAAAGATTTCAAAAACTCTATCGGAAAACTGGTTCGTTATCTCGGAAGATACTGGTATGCGATTGTTGCCGTTATGATTTTTGCAGCGGTGTCTACCGTCTTTTCCGTTGCCGGACCAAAGGTTATGGCACGTGCAACGAATGCATTGGTGGAAGGTCTCGGAAAAAAAGATCGCGGGAACCGGATCTATTGATTTTACCTATATTGCCAAAGTGTTATTGTTTACACTTGGCCTGTATATCTGTTCTGCAGTATTCAGTTTTTTATACAGGGAATGATCATGACAGGAATCACGCAGAAAACCTGTTACCGCATGCGTAAGGAAATTTCAGAGAAAAAATCAACCGCATGCCTATGAAGTATTTTGAGACCCGCACGTACGGAGAGGTGCTATCCCGCATCACAAATGATGTGGATACACTTGGACAGAGTTTAAATCAGAGTGTGACGCAGATCATTACGAGTGTGGCAACACTGGTCGGAACACTTGTGATGATGATTTCAATTTCCGGAATTATGACATTGATTTCACTTGTGATTCTTCCGGTATCTGCCATCTTGATTTCGTTTATTATCAAACATTCGCAGAAATATTTCCGCACACAGCAGGAATATCTGGGACATATCAACGGACAGGTGGAGGAGATCTACGGAGGACATCTGGTGGTGCAGGCATATAATAAGCAGGAGAGCACCATCAAAAAATTTGAAGATACCAATCAGATTCTGTTTCAATCGGCATGGAAATCCCAGTTTTTCTCCGGGCTGATGCAGCCGATCATGCAGTTTGTAGGAAACCTCGGTTATGTCGGAGTGGCAATTTCCGGAGGACTTCTGGCAATCCGCGGAACCATCGGGGTTGGTGATATTCAGGCATTTATTCAGTATGTCCGGAATTTTACTCAGCCGCCGATCCAGCAGATTGCGCAGGTGGCAAATATGCTGCAGTCGATGGCTGCAGCCTCCGAGCGCGTATTTGAATTTCTGGACGAAGAGGAAGAAGAACTGACGGTTGAACATGCTGTGCATCTCGACCATGTGGATGGTTACGTGGATTTTTCCCATGTAAGTTTCGGATACAATCCGGACCAGATCATTATCAGGGATTTTTCCGCTCATGTAACACCTGGACAGAAAATTGCAATTGTTGGACACAACGGGAGCAGGAAAAACCACAATGGTCAAACTGCTTATGCGTTTCTATGATGTGACAGGCGGAGCCATTCAGGTGGATGGGCATGATATCCGCGACTTTAACCGTCAGGAGCTTCGGGATGCATTTGGAATGGTATTGCAGGATACCTGGCTTTTTAAAGGAAGCTATCATGGAAAATATCCGTTATGGACGTTTGGATGCTACGGATGAGGAAGTGATTGAGGCGGCAAAAAGCCGCACATGCCCACCATTTTATCCAGACACTTCCGGGTGGCTACCAGATGGAGCTCAACGAAGATGCAAGCAATATGTCACAAGGACAAAAGCAGCTCCTTACGATTGCACGTGCAATCTTGGCGGATAATAAGATCCTTATTTTGGATGAGGCAACCTCTTCGGTTGATACGCGTACCGAAGTGCGGATTCAGAAGGCATTGGATAATCTGATGCGTGGACGGACCAGCTTTATCATTGCGCATCGACTCTACGATAAGAAATGCGGATCTGATTCTGGTGATGAAAGATGGCGATATCATAGAGCAGGGGACACACGAACAGCTTCTGGTACAAAAGGGATTTTATGCAGATTTGTATAATTCCCAGTTCGAAGAGAATGCATAAGACATTGAAATAAATTGGCAGTTGTGCTATAGTTTAACTGTATTTATCGACAAATTTTGACAAAAATCGGACAGTGCTTTCTGGTATGCTTATTTTTGACTGAATTTGACATTCTAGGAGGCCTACATGGGAAAAAACTAAATGTCGCAATTGCAGATGATAACGAGGTTATGCGTGACTTATTGGAAGAAATGGTAACCAGTGATGATGAACTGCACCTGATCGGGATGGCGAAGGATGGAGAAGAAGCCTGCCATCTGATCAAGGAAAAAGAAAACCGGATGTTGTATTATTGGATATTATTATGCCGAAACTGGACGGTTTGGCAGTCCTTGACAGGATCAGGGCAGATCATACACTAAAGAACCGGCCAACATTTCTGATGATCAGTGGGATCAGCAATGAAAAGATTACCGAAGACGCGTTTGAGCGGGGAGCGGATTATTACATTATGAAGCCGTTTGACCGGAATATTGTTTTGACCGGATCAAGACACTCAACCGTCGAAAAAACAAAGTACGACAAGAAATTGGCAGACCGGTTGAGATGGAAAAGAAACCGGAAAAGTACTCGTTACAGACACTGGAAGAGGATGTCACAGAGATAATTCATGAGGTTGGTGTTCCGGCACATATCAAGGGATACCAGTATTTGCGGGAGGCAATCATCATGTCTGTGACGAATATGGACATGTTAAATTCTATTACGAAAATTTTATATCCGGGGATCGCAAAGAAATTTGATACGACACCAAGCCGTGTCGAGCGTGCCATCCGCCATGCGATTGAAGTAGCGTGGAGCCGTGGCAAGATGGATACGCTGGATGATCTGTTCGGATATACGATCAGCAATGGAAAAGGAAAACCGACCAACTCGGAATTTATCGCTCTTATTACGGACAAAATACGATTACAGATGAAGAGTAAGTAAAGGAGTGTTATGTATGAAGAAGATTCTGTTTGTTTCATCAGAGGCAGTTCCATACGTGAAAACCGGAGGTCTTGCCGATGTTGTTGGGTCACTTCCGAAATATTTTGACAAAAAAGAGTATGATGTGCGGGTAGTTATTCCGAAATACGCCTGCATGGATCGCTCATTTCTTCCAAATTTAAAAATTTTTGTGCCATTTTTATGTAAATCTGAACTGGCGCAGGCAGTATGTTGGAATTTTCGAGTCGGAATATCATGGAGTTCACTTTTTATTTTGTGGGCAATGAATTTTAATTTTTGCAGGAGAATCTCCATACAACAATATCTATGAAGATGTGGAAAAGTTTGCATATTTTTCCAAGGCAGTACTTGCTAGTCTGCCGTATATTGATTTTGCCCCGGATATTATCCATTGCAATGACTGGCAGACAGGACTTATTCCGGTGTTTCTGCATACGGTATTTGAGATGATAATTTTTATGCGGGAATCAAAACCGTGTTTACGATTCATAACCTGCAGTTTCAGGGACGCTGGCGAATTCAGGAGATTATGGATATTACAGGACTCCCGGCACACATTTTCAATGCATATGAACTGGAATCTTATGGCGAAGCAAACTACTTAAAGGGGTGGCGTGGTATATGCGGATTATATTACCGTCAGCCCGACGTATGCAAATGAGATTACGACCGTAGAAGGGGGAGAGGCGGGACATGAAAGGTGTTCTTAAATGTCCGATAAATAGCTTACATTTTGCCGCTCTGCAGTGCTGGGTTTCGTGATGGAGAGACTTAACGGTTTGGCAGATGCTTTGTGGGATGTTCTGCAGGCCGCATATACTGCGAGAGCGTATTGAAATGTTCCCGGAAATACTGGAGATATTTTCGGACATATGAAACTGGCGAGATCGTGCAGAGAATGCGAAAAACAGTACTCTTGCTGAATATGCGAGCAACAACTCTTTCTGGAGACCGCTGGTGCTTTTGGTATGATCGACCAGTGGTGGGATTTCGCCTACTCAGCAGGTGTGATGCAATTAAGTCTGCAGGACTGGATGCACAGGGATGCGATTACATTCCGGTACCTGTAACGATTGATGGACGTAAGAACCAGTGGCAAATAACTCCGGCGGAGTTTTAAATTCCGGTGATGGACTTGCAATCACAAAGGATTGTGATGATGTGGAAGCAGTTTTTACAGTTTGTAGATGATCTTCTTTCAGAGGAAATTCACAACCTTTCGTTTCTGGGGCGTTGAAGGTGAAGATTAACAAGTTTTTCAAGGACACGATGGACTTTTCTATGAAACCAAAGTTTTAAACAAAATACAAGTAAAAGCAGCGCTGCCAGTACAAAGACGGCATTGCCGCCGTACCCAGTGTGTCGTGAAAAATACGATCAGACGATCCGGCAGTTTATTTCTTGTGTGCCGCGATACCGCTCATCATCACACCGATGATAATGGCAACACCAAGCCGTAATTCTACCCCCACTCTTGCAGATACGTAAACTTCTGGAAATCTGGATATTTCTTCCACTGTGAAGTGAAACGCCCCAGGTCGCGCAGCAGATTGTTCGCTATACAATACATGCCCGGAAACCGCTTGTCCAGACAAAATTCCTTCTCCATTGCCTGCTGTGCTTCCTTGCTGGTCGCTTTCTCCTTATTAAACGATTGCCAGAATCAGGTTCATGAAAA
>VOFK01003060.1_pt1 | contig 19987 bp, 32 predicted proteins | sample 5384121 | NCBI WGS metagenome assembly VOFK01 (sample SAMN12384730, study PRJNA508395) | human gut metagenome | isolation source: healthy gut J | host: Homo sapiens | reverse complement strand
GCCCGATACATCGAATAATACGCAAAGTTTTCTTCCTTATACTTCATACTGCTAGCAGAAGCAGTAATAGCCCATGTAACAATAGCGACAATAAAGACCACAACATACTGGAGTTTTATATGATGCCCACGTATAAACATCCCATTAATATTGGGTGGAATAATGGTTACTGGATTTTTCAATTCATTGATTTTTTGCAAGTATCTCATCCTGCCGTTTTAATATGCAATCGGTATTTGCTTCAATAGTCATACAATTCTGATTGTAATCGCAAACGTGCCGATAAAGATATTCAAGAAGTTTGGACTTCTGCTTGAATAATTCAATGAGTTTCGGGAACCATAGTGAAAATGGTAAAGTGTTCGGCTGTTGTTTCCAAATATGTTTCTTTACCACAGACAAGGCTTCATTCCAACAAGTGCAGAAACCTTTAGCGACTCCATTATAAATGGTCTTTTCGTCAAAGTCCACTTTTACAGATTGTTCCGGTTTAGGAACAGTAGCGTTCTGTTTTTCAATACACTCTTTTAGCTCACTGATACTTTGACGCAAATTTGCAAGATTCGCAGCTACTACATCTTCTTTCATTATCTTCTACGTTTTGAGGGTTTATAGAAAGGTTCGTTTCTTTGGCTATCCTTGTTTTTATCGTCTCGCCATCCTTGTTCATTGTTGGTTCCTCCACCTCCACTGGAAGTTATGGCCTGATGGGGTTGAATAATCAATTCTGTAGTTACATTGCCCAACGTAACGCAAAGGCTGTTAAAACTCAAATCACAGTCAAGTTTAGAACCTGCAATGCTAAATTCATCCATACAAAAGGATATACCACGAATTTTATCAGAGTTCTCAACATGATTAAAACGCATATCTATGCCCTGACCTTTGAGAATGCCAAGAAAATCATTCCATGAGCGAGATACAGCCAGTGCATCAAGAGCTGCAGAACGTAGATTATACTTCCGTAATTGATGAGGACGTAAACGGCTCTTATTTCTGGCTTTGCTGTTTTTAGGGGCAAAGTAAAGTTTATATTCTTTGGTTAAAGCTCGACAGACTTTTGCATTTCGTATCCGTTCGTTGCTATCAGAAATGAGATTACCGTCATTATCTATCCGATTGAACACTATATGGCAATGTGGATGTTCCGTATCATGATGCCTGGCTATGATATATTGGGTATTGCTAATCCCCATCTGCTCCATCCATTTCTTGGCAATCTCCACCATAAGTGTATCTCCTTTTTCATCATCGGAAAAACGGATGGTATCTTGCGGAGAGAAAGCAAGTGATACGTGTTTCACCGAACTTTTTACTTTCGGACGCATAGAAGCTTGTATCTGAAAAGAATCGGCTATGGTCTTATTGCTGATGGCACAGACACCTTCGTATGCTAAAAGTATGGCACTCTTTTTCTTGTTCTTTTGATCATTGGCGTAATTTACTATCCCTCCAAAATCGGCTCTTGTTTTAATCTTCGCTATCATGATTGTTATTCTTTACTTGGGTGATACTTCTACTGACTTCTGATATAATAGAAAAAGCATTGTTGTTTCACTGTTTCCAACCATAGATGTGCATCTGATGGGCAAGCTGGTTGACATTGTTGGCTATACCGGAAAGGTCACGAATTGCCGATACCATTTCCGGACTGATACGCTGACAGACTTCACAATCCATTGCAGCCTGATGGCAAAATTCATTGACAGACAATCCTGCCTGTTCCGCTTTGGATTGGATATAAATGTAGTCGTTCTCAGTAAACATTACCCGAAAACATTTGGTACGTTTCTGATAATTCGCCAACTTAGGGCGACCACCAAGTTTCTTTTCCTTCATATTTATCTTAACTTTCAATGTTCATGAATTGATTTTTTGAGAGTGGCAGTTCTATCCGCTTGCCGCATAGGTTTTAGTGGCACTAAAACACAAACTTGCCACTCAAAAAATCTTCCTATATTTCCCCTGCTCTATTCGGCATAGCTTACCATCTTTGATAAAGGCTTCTATCCACTTGTTTGCAGTACTTCCATTTTCACCCAAAGATGAAACCTGTACATCATAATCCTTCTTCGTGAAAGTATCGGGTAACATATTATAAAGGGTGTTCCTTCGTGCATAAACGCCGGTCTCTTGCGAAGCGAAATTGAATCGTTTGGACTGATTTCCTGACAAATTCTGATAAATGAATACGGCATGATAAAGTAAGGTTTCGCAAATATTCATGGCTGTAGAATAGTCATACTCATGGCAGACCAGTTGCTCTGTCTTGTCATGTGAGGAAGAATTGCGATGTACATTCTCCAAATGCCGGACAGCGGTCAACACCATCATTATACGATAAGCAATTAGTCCCATCCGTCTGACTACTCCTTGCATCTTGTTATCCACTTCGTCACAACACTCCTCATTCACACGGCTGAGATATTCAATAAAGTGTTCCTGCAAATCAGAGGGAAGGGAAAAGGAATAATTTCCCTGTCGTACAAATTCTTCATGTAGATGGCAGAATTTATCTCCCAATAGTTTGAACATTGCATTCTTGGATTGAGAAACGTCACTTGTGGCAAACACATTTCTTATACCTCGTTTGAAGCGGATGATATAGAAACAAAAACGGCTCATCAACCCATTCTCCGCATCAGGTATCAATCTTCTTACCTGTTCGGGAGTTCCAGCCAAAGCTACAGAAACTCTCGGATTAGCTACTTCACAATACTCTCTATCCTTGCGACGGCTCAAACTTACCAACTCATGATGAAATGCCTTTCGCAACACATCGGAATAATTGCCATAGTCCGACTTCAATGTTTGGCTTAACGTGTCGCCCTCCGACTCAAACAACAGTCCAACTCCGTCATTATCTCCCAGTATCTTCAAGAAAGAGCTTGCGCTGCTATTGGCAGGAATGACGAGCATACGCATGGGCGGCTCGGCTGGCATAGTCATTCCATTATCTTTCTTACCTTTGATATAAGCATTCATCGCTTCTTTATATTCCTGTTCCAATCGCTTTGAAAGTTCATGCAAATGGCGGTTAATGGGTACTACCAGTTCTCTGCATAGGGTTAATGCCCCTTTTCCCATACCTGCATCTGCTACAACAAACAGATAAAGATTCGGATAAACAATACGTTCATCGTACACGCCACAAACATTATGAAAGCAGACCGACAAACACACAATAGCCCCAATCAATATCGTGTCACGGTCATCCGCCGAGATGGAATTGTTGACAACCTCATTTAGAAAAGGAGGAAGATGCTCAAACACACATTCAGGAAATGCAGGAAGTTCTTCTTCTGATTTTATCCATTTGCCCGTTTTGCCATTTTGGATATTTGGCAAAATGGATAAATGTTCCTTGCCGGACAGAGCCAATGAGATTCCAGTTTGATTTGCCAAATGGAAGAAAGAACGGACAGTAATGCCTTGCCCTTTGGATTGCAGACAATGCGTATATTGTTTGTCTGTTTCTTCCCTTTGATAAGTAGGGTAAAATCTGCTGATGCGATGATAATACTCCCGTCCGTTCTCTCCTAATCCATTAACAAGTGCAAAACCCAACTCCACCCAATCTTTATAATTGGGTGCTATATCAATGGCACGTTGTTCTATCTCCCGAACAACACTTTCTACATCGCCTTTTACCTTATTATATATAGGAGCAATATCAGGCGTATGTGTTTGCAGTATTTCAGAAGGGACATTCTCCCAATCTTGGGCGGAAAAGATTTTCTTCGACATCATCTTTGTATTTAGGGTTAATATATGCTTGTGGGTCGTGGGGTAAGAAGCATGAACGAGCCACATCACTGCCGGACATATCCACTAATGGCAAACCTGTCGCTTTGATGCAGTTGGCGACAGCCTTGAAGTACCGGGAATGTTCCCATCCTTTCAAGTCAACAGGTATTATCCACTTCAATCCATTACCGGATGGGCTGACAAATAACAGTTCCGTATCGAAATACTCATGATTGAGTAATTGCTGTTTTAGCTCCACGATATTCTCCACATGATCGAAATCCAAACACATCAATCCTGAGTGCATAATCAGTTCCTTTTCATTCCGTTTGCGGAATAATCCCGAAAAAGTACAATAGTCGAAATGGGTGGCTTTGTATCTTTTGGATTCGAGAGAAGGCAGCATCGAACGCAGGGACTCGGTTTGTGGTTGCGCATAATGCCCGATGACATAACGATACACATCCACAATGCCTACAGCCCTTATCGGTTCGATGTTTTGAATGGGCTTGCGAAAGAATGAAAAGCAATAATCTGTTATTTCCATCATCTGATAATCTTTTTAGATTCGACAAATCGTCTGGCTTCTTCCATTAAGTCATCTTGGGTTTTGTGCGATTTGTTCTTCAACCAATCATCAATTTCCGATTGCAAGAAAGCCAATGCCTTATTTATTTTATGTACGGGAATCTGTTTGGTAGATACCCATCCATAAACTGTCTGTTTGGCTGGATGTGATGGCAGATAAGCACAAAGTTCGTCTATATCCATCCACTTGGGTGAATTACTTGCTTGCTTATGTTGCAAGGCATTTACTTTGGATTGTAGTGCTTCTACAGACTCAATCAGGTAGGACAACGCATTCGGCATTTCCTCCAATGAATTTACTTTATAGGCCATTTTTTCTTCGTATTAAAGTTGATGCCGCAAAAGTATAGGGATGTTTATGAGTGCTAAATAGGTGCTTGAAAACCACCAATTAGCCACTTATTTGCCACCGATAGATTTAATTTTCATTAACACAATGATTTGCTGAAAAAGAAAATAAAATAGGGATAAACCACTATTAGGACTAATACCCTCTTCACGGAGAACGTCTATACAACAAAATCCCCCTCAAAAAGCCAATGCTTCATGAGGGGAATACGGTGGTAAATGTGTCGTTGATATTATATAAGTCGTTGGTGCTCAATGGTGGAAGTCTCCACTATAACCTATAAACCCAAATTTTCTATATGCAGCGTATTGGCGGCTTTCTCTTTTTGTTCGTTTACGATATGCGTATAAATCTGCGTGGTTTTGACATTTGTATGTCCCATTAAAGACTTGATAGTGTATATGTCAACACCATTTTCCAACAATAGCGAAGCGTAGCTATGGCGACCGCAATGGAAGGTGATATGTTTCTTGATGCCGGATGCTTCTATCCATACTTTCAAAGGACGGGAAATCCAAGAGGCATCTGTCAATCCCTCAAAAACGAGCGCTTCATCATTACTTGGGCGTTCACCACATAGCTGAAGAGCTTGTTGGATGACTGGTTTATAATCGGGGCGTTTTGTTTTTTGCTGAATCACAATCGCTTGCCATGTACCTTTGCTTGTCTGTTGAATCTGCTGCCACTTCAATGACTGAATATCACTATGTCGCAATCCTGTAAGGATAGAAAACAAGAACGCACGTTTCAAAACGTCATCTTTACAAGGAGTATCAACCAACATTTGTACTTCATTCATAGTAAGTGCAACACGAGGCGTCTCTATGTTTGTTATTCCTTTTACTTTTGCGCTGATGTCAACCGTCAGATATTCATCAACGAACGCCTGCTTCAATCCGGCTTTGAGGATGGAGAAATAGGTGGATGCCGTGTTCTGTGAGATTGTTCCTTTCTTATTGCCTCCCATCGGAGCACGTAACAGGAACATCTTGATGTCTTCAAGTAGTTTTACGGAAATCGTCTTAAACGGAATCGGGTTGCCTTGCGAATAGATTTTCAATAATTCTCCCACACGGGTCCAGTTGACTATGATTGAATTAGAGCTATTGGGATGCCGTTTGCTGATGATGCCATTGAAGTACTTGATAAAGTCCTGTTCGCTTCGTTCATTTTGTGCCGCGATTTCGTTTTCCTTATCAGTGTAGAGGACTGCACTGTCATATTCGTGTTGGCGTAACTTACGCACATTGTCGGCATAGATACAAGCCTCTTGGTCTATCGTTGAACGGCATTGGATGATTCCATTCAAATCACGCTTAGGCTTATAGTTGAATGTTTCCATCCGGCAAGATACGTGCAATGGACGACTTGTCCCAAACAGGTGTGGATATAGTCCGGTTAATAGATTCCACCACACGGCTTGCCCGTTTAGAACCTCGCTTGTAAACAGGGTATGATTCTATAATCAAATACCACTCTTCTTTGTAGTTCGACCTTCTGAGCTTGACGGTCACTTTGGTATTAGGTAATGCTTTCTTCATAACGACTTATATAATTTATCAATTTCAGATTTGGGAACATACACATAGTTACCGATTTGGCGTGTAGGAATAGAATGACGGCGTATGTGCTTAAAAGACACTGCTGTCATTGATATGGAACTTCTTTGCAATCTCTCCGATGGTGTAACAATCTTTGGGCTCAAAAGACAATGCTTCTTTTTTCTCTTTCTACTTCCAGCCTTTGTTTTGAAGTGTTCATCCATATAATGCCGACTAAGGCGTGTCAGACGTTGCCCAAAAATTGTATGATGGTATCAATCCCTGCCGTATCATACGATAAAGTACATCTTTGCTAATACCGTAAATCAGCATAGACTCTTTAACTGTCAGATACCCCTTACTGGATGGTATTCGCCTGACTAATGCTTGACGTATCGCCTCTTTTTCTCCTTTGCGATTTGCCTTTTCTTGTACGCCCTTTTTGAACAAGCAGGGACAACAATACTTTGACATCAATGTGGGAGGGTAAACATTTTGCCGCACTCCTCCACAACTTCTTTGAATGGTGTAAATTTCCTCTTGGCATATTCTTCTCGTTTAAATGGTTTATGTCAATCTAAGTTGTACCTTATCGCCAAATAAGACGTGTCGCAAACATGTCGCAAATAAGAGATAAAAAGCCCATAGAAAACACATAGCAACCATGAACTCCAAACACAAAAAGCGTGCAACTCGTTGAGCTGCACGCTTTTTGTTGTTTATTATCTGTTTCCTTATCGGAATCATTTGACTTCCTCAAAAGATAATAACTAATTGAATATAAAATCATTTACACTACTTGGTACAAATATGGCTATTTTATAACCAAAGCATAATCTTATGGGGTTTTGTATGCTCAATAAACGCATAATATAACTTTAACTTTATTTAAGTATTTTCTTTTGTTTGCAGATGCTTTCATTTCGCCTTGGATATTTGCATTTGTTTGGATTTTCTTTTCATAAACCATTGATTTGCAAAAATTGTACCTATTTTTATCTTTCGTTTTCTATGAAAAATGTGTTGTATCTTTGCATTGCGAAATAAACAACAATAGGTATGAAGCAAAAACAATATATACTTCACTCTCTGATAATCGAGGTTACTATGGTGCTATTAGCTTCGATGGTAGCGTTTCAAGTATGCAATATGCTTGAATACGAATGAGTTTGATTCCATTAGTTATGGTCATCGGATATGTCATACAAAAAACTACTATACCATCTTTTGCTGTATCTCAGCAAGGTATATTGTTGATGCAATTCCTCCATCACTTCTAATAATATCTATCAAAAAGTGTGTGAGTAAAAAGATACAGCCTTTAGCATATTCACCTACCTCAAACTGTAAAGAAGTCCAGAAGAAGCGAATGGAGCTATTTCATTATGAATACCAACGTGAGCAGCAACAATACCAATGGCAAAAAGAACGAGAAGAAGATGAAAAGTTGAATGCTATCCTAAGATACACACGAGATATATTTAAGCGTTTTGATTTGGAGGAAACAGAGATTTACCAAATATGCGAATCTGTCCGCTATTTTGCAGCTAACCGTCAAGTGCTTTCTGCAACCGAAATTCATATCAAGAAGCGTACCTCCCTCACTCAAATCTCGTTGAAGAACTTTGCTTGGAATATCGCTTTTCAATATAATATAGGTGGAGATATGACTACATCATTCGTAATGGTGACATTCGCAGAGTGGTTTACTAATTCAACATTTGATACTATTAGGAAGAATCTGCGTACAACCACAGGACGGCACAAGATTGAAATTGATGAGAATATCTTATCAAAATACATTGTTTGAGCCTCTTTTCCACTTCCTGATAATAATTATTATAGGAAGTAGTGCTGATGTCGGATAAATTATATAATTTTGCTCTGTGATTAAAACATTTTACCTCATGGCTAATTTAAACAGATTAAAAGTGGTACTTGCAGAGCAACAGAAAACAGGAAAATGGCTTGCAGAGCAAATTGGGAAGTCCAACTGTACTGTAAGTAAATGGTGCAGCAATTCGGTTCAGCCAGACCTTAAAACGCTTAATGATATAGCCAATGTTCTTAATATTGACGTGAAAGACCTAATTGTCAGCAGTAATCATAACTGATTTATTGTCATGGAAGTAAACAAGAAAGAACTCAAAGAACAAGAGATACGCACTCTGTTCATTACTCCTGCGCTCCAACGAAAAGGTTGGGCTGTAAGTGTAAATATGCGTGAAGAGTACTATTTTACAGATGGTCGAGTACTTGTTATTGGCAATCAACATTCAGTAGCGGAGGGCAAAAAAGCGGATTACCTATTATATCATAAAGGTAAGCCCATTGCGGTAGTTGAAGCTAAAGATAATAAACATGCGGTTGGGGGGCATTCAACAAGCTATGGATTATGCCCAAATCCTTGACCTTAAATTTGCCTACTCCAGTAATGGCGATGCGTTCTTGGAACATGACTTTATCACGGGGAAAGAAACAGAAATTAAGTTAGAGGACTTTCCGACAGAGGAAGAACTATATAACCGTTATCTTGAATCCAAAAGCTACACATCGGAGGAGCTCAATATAATAGAAACACCTTTCTACTATGATGCTCATAGCCATGAACCAAGATATTATCAACGTATAGCAGTTGACCGTACAGTAGAAGCTATCGCAAGAGGACTACAACGTGTCCTTGTAGTAATGGCAACTGGTACTGGTAAGACTTTTACTGCATTCCAGATTATCCATAAACTTCATAAGAGTAAAGCAAAGAAAAAGATACTTTATCTTGCAGACCGCAATGTTCTTATAGACCAAACAATGGTTCAGGACTTCAAACCTTTCAAGAAGCTATAATAACTAAAATAATCTCACCTAAAGAAGGAGAAGCTAAGATTAATTCTGCGTTTGAGGTGTATATGGCTTTATACCACCAATTAGTCGGGAAAGAGGGTAAACCAGACCCATTCTTGGAGGTGCAGCCAAATTTCTTTGATTTAATTATTGTCGATGAGTGTCATAGAGGAAGTGCAAAAGACGATTCCGCGTGGCGCAAGGTATTGGAATATTTTAGTGCGGCTACCCAAATTGGTATGACAGCCACACCGAAAGCTGACGAAGGAGCAAACAACTTGGATTATTTCGGTGAACCAGTATATACCTATTCACTTCTTCAAGGCATTCAAGATGGTTTCTTAGCTCCATACAGGTTACAGCAGACTTTATTAATATTGATTTACAAGGATGGACTCCAGAAGAAGGTGAAATAGATTTATTAGGCAAGGAGATTGAACAGAAACTATATCAAAGACAGAATATAGGTCGTGATCTTGCCATCAAGTTAAGGCGTAAAGTAGTAGCACATAGGATAACCCAAATGTTACATGACATTGGTCGTATGACAAAGACAATCGTATTCTGTTCTGATATTGAGGAAGCGGGCCGAAAATGCGGACGCTGCTTATCAATATGAATAGCGATTTATGTAAAAAGTCGCCTTTACTATGTTACACGTATTGTTGGCGAGGATAAAGAAGGTAAGAAAACAACTGGACAATTTCATTAGTGTGGATGAGCCTTATCCTGTAATTGTTACCACATCTGAACTTTTTATCTACAGGAGTGGACTGCAAAACTTGTGGTTTAATCGTCATAGACAAAGAAATTGGTTCTATGACTGAATTTAAGCAAATCATTGGACGAGGTACACGACTTAGAAAAGACAAGGGCAATGGCATTTGGAAATCCTTGATTTCCGCAATGCTACCGCAAAATTCAAAGATCCAAAGCATTTGATGGCGACCCGGAACCACCAAAAGGAGGAGGGAAAAAGCCCAAGCCTTACAAAATCATAGATGCTCCAGAAACTCCAATAGTATCTGAGCCTCGTGAGAAATATCTTATCAGCGGTAAGAATATTCGCATTGCCCATGAAATCGTTTCAGTGTTAGGGAGAAGATGGCAAGACGATGAGAACGGAAAGTGTTCAGTCGTTTGCTAAAAAGCAATTATTACGCCATTACCAAACTTTGGATGATTTTATCCAAACGTGGACGGAGGCAGAACGCAAACAAGCCATTATGGATGAATTGAAAGAATATGCTATTCTGATAGATGCTGTACGTGAAGCTAATCCGGCATTGAAGGATGCCGACATCTTTGATGTGATATGCCACGTTGCGTTTGACCAACCGCCATTAACAAGGAAAGAGAGCAAACAATGTAAAGAAGCGTAATTACTTCGGGAAGTACGAAGGTAAAAAGCCCGTGAAGTATTGGAGGCTCTTCTTGACAAATATGCAGAGAATGGTATTCTCGACTTTGAAAAGGCAAATATTTTGGAGATACCGCCGTTCAACAGCATAGGAAACCAACAAAAATCATAAAGTTATTTGGCGGTAAGGTTGCTTTTGAGCAAGCCATCAGAGAACTAGAATATCAAATTTATAAATCAGCTTAAAAATGGCAGTAAACAACATCATAAAGCGAATCAAAATATAATGCGCCAAGACGCTGGTATCAATGGTGACGCACAGAGAATTGAACAAATGACTTGGATGTTTTTCTTGAAAGTCTATGACACTCAGGAAGAAACTTGGGAATACAAAGATGAAAACTACAAGTCTATCATCCCCGAAGATTTGCGTTGGCGTAAATGGGCAGTAGATGAAAAAGACGGTGAAGCATTAACAGGAGAAGCATTGCTCTCTTTTGTCAATGAAAAACTGTTCCCTACTTTAAAGAATCTTCCGATAGACGCCAATACGCCAAGAGCCAAAAGCATTGTTCAAGAAACATTTGCTGACTTAAACCAGTATATGAAGAATGGAACGCTTTTGCGTCAAGTGGTCAACATCGTAAATGAAATCGAATTTGACGATGCTGATGACCGCCACACATTTGGAGATATTTATGAGGGAATCTTGAAAGACTTGCAATCAGCAGGCAATGCAGGTGAGTTCTATACTCCACGTGCTTTGACAGACTTTATCGTGATGATGCTTGACCCGAAATTGGGCGAGACCTTTGGTGACTTCACCAGTGGTACAGGCGGCTTCCTTACCTCTGCTCTCAATTATATGAGTAAGAGCGTCAGTTCTGCCGAAGATGGAGAAAAACTGCAAAATGCAGTCGTGGGACAAGAATGGAAACCGCTACCTTATCTTTTGAGTATAACAAATCTGTTACTCCATGATATTGAAGCCCCAATATAGCTAACTGTGATTCGCTTGGAACAAAATATCACTGATTTCAAGGAAAGCGATAAAGTGGATGTTATCGGTATGAATCCTCCGTATGGTGGTAGCACAGAAGATAGTGTAAAAAGCAATTTCCCGATGCAGTACCGTTCAAGTGAAACAGCGGATTTGTTCATAGCCCTTATCATGTACCGCCTCAAAGCTGGTGGTAGATGCGGTGTGATTATCCCAGATGGTTTCTTGTTTGGTACGGATGGAGCAAAACTTGCACTTAAAGAAAAATTTACTCCGCAAGTTCAATCTGCATACCATCATCCGTTTACCGGGCTCGATATTCTCCCCATATACCTCTATTGCAACCAACATTCTTTTCTTTAATAATGAAGAAGCAGAGGGCTGCAAAGAAGGATTCAAGACCAAAGAGACATGGTTCTATCGCTTGGATATGCCGGAAGGCTACAAGCACTTCTCAAAGACCAAACCAATGAAGGTGGAGCATACCCTACCTATTCAGGAATGGTGGAAAGACAGGAAAGAAATTATCAGTGATGAAGTGGGAGAAAAGAGCCGTGTGTTCACTGCCCAACAGTTGATTGATTTGGATTGCAACTTCGACCAGTGCAAGTTCCCGAAAGAGGAAGAAGAAATACTCCCTCCGGCAGAACTGCTCAAACAGTATTTTGAGAAACGTGCTGCACTCGACCATGAAATAGACAAAACCCTTTCTGAGATTCAAAAAATTCTCGGCATAGACATAAAATCGTGTAACTGATAATAGTGAAGTGATATGAAATATTTGACCATCTCAAACATAGAACGGCAGAATGTACTTAACAATCGTTTTGGTGGTCAGTAAAGTACAAGAGCATCTTGATATAGAAGGAATGCTTTTGAGGGAGAATACTGCTTTACAAAAAAAAAAAAAATGGTTGCCGACTTTTTATCAAGTTGACACATCTACAATAGATCGTTACATGCAATCAAATTCTGATGAGCTGAAACATAATGGATATATTTTATGTAAGGGTAAAACAATTGAAAGAGTTTAAGTTAGAATTTGCTCACCTTATTAATGAGGCGAGCAAAAACAAACGCAGCTCGGATTATTTAATTTCCGCCCTTTCTTGAATATGGGTATGCTACTTACAGAGAGTGAGAAAAGCCAAGAAAAGTCCGTAGCCTTATCTTGGATTTTTGTGATTACTACCATCAATGAAAAGACAGGTGGAGGAACAAAATATATTAATCGTAGAGATGTGAATTATCTTCCTGCCGCAATCACAGAAAGAAAACTATCGGAAAAATCTTACTTCTGCCATCAATCAATATGTGGATGGGCATCCTACATACAAATATTCTCAGATTACAGATTTTATCTATAAAAAGCTGTATTCAAAGAGAATGCTAAAGAATACCGAGAAGTATTAAAGTTGGATTCAAAGGACAATGTTCGACACACGTTGTATTCAGAGGTTCTATTGGTTATCTCTTCTTTTTTTGAAAACGGAGGGGGGCAGCCATCAGTGAACGATTTAAAGAAAATGGTGGTAAGTTGCTTACCATTGACGAAGTGGAGCGTATTGTAAACGAACCTTGCCGAACATCCAATGCAGAAACCTTATCTGAATGATGCCAGGACTAAAATGGCTTCAAGGGATTTCAGTTTCCGGGATGCGTATCATGGTAACATAGCAGATTACCTGCAAGCTGTTACTCCTGAAGAGTTTGAACGATTCATCGGTGACCAGTCTATTGATTTTGACCGTATTTTAGCGGACAATAAAGATGTACTGAAACGCTTAAAAACAGGCAGAGGATGAGTAAGGAAATTATTTACATAGATTACGATGAAGCCTTAAACATCTATGGCAAAATGATTGATGCCAGTGATGGTGGCTTTGAAGGTGTGCGTGATGAAGGTGGTATTCGTGCTACATTGGATTTTGTACAAAATGATTTATACTATCCGACCTTTGCTGACAAACTAACCTATCTGATGTATAGATTCTGTTCCGGACATTTCTTCAATGATGGGAATAAGCGTATTGCACTGACTGTGGGTACATACTTCTTACACAAAAACAATTACTATTGGCACGCTTGCATCTGTATGCGTACATTGGAATCTATTATTTATCATGTGGCAGCATCGAACATCGACCAAGATTTGCTACTACGCATCGTCAATAGCTTTTTGACCAGTAAAGATTATGACGAAGAACTGAAAATAGATATTGCCAATGCCATGAGCAAAGGTGAGTTAGGAATACAAGGCGAAGATTACGAATAAATGAATATAATTATGGCGAATGTACTTGAAATCATAAAAAACGAAATTACGCAAGATTATTATAAAAATAATTTTCCAAATGATGGTCAACGTTTCGTTGCGTGGTATATGCGGAATATACATCTTCTGGATCAAAGACAAGCTAAAGATGCCATCACAGACGGAGCCAATGATAAACAAATTGATGCCGTATATATTGATGAAGACGAGCAAAAAATATATATTGTACAAGGGAAATACTACCTTGGTGAATCTGTTGATGCAACTCCTGTGAGAGAAGTTATATCTGCTTGGAGCCAGTTTAGTAACTTAGCTCAATTACAGGAAAATGCTAATTCTAAATTAAAGACTAAAATATCAGAAATAGCAACAGCATTAGAAGATGACTCTTACTGCGTATGTTTTGAATTAATAACAACATCTATCTTTACGGATGCGGCTATGGATGATATACATTCATTCCAAACCAAATTATCAGAGGAAGATGATGCTGAATTGAATTATAGTACACAATTCTCCGTAGTTGATAAACAAGGTTTGAAAGATGCTTATAGTTGTGTTATTGAACAAACGAATCCAACTTTAAACCATACTATCAAGCTTGAAGCTGGTAAATATATGACGACAGAATTAGGGGCGACAAGCGTAATAGTTGCAGCCATGCCTCTGAAAGAATGTATAAAACTCCCTGGCATTAAAGATGGGTCTTTGTTCCAGAAAAATGTACGACAGAGTTTAGGCATTAACAATACCGTAAATAAAAAGATCAAGAAAACCATAAACGATCCGAATAAATGTGGTGACTTCTTCTTTTTTCATAATGGAATCACTGCCATTTGTAACAAAATTGAAGAATGTGGCAATGGTGAGTTTAAACTTTATGGATTGAATGTTGTAAATGGATGTCAATCATTGAATACTATTTTAAGTTGTAGTGAGAATGTACGAAAGCGTGATGATGCTTATGTTCTATTCAGATTTTATGAAATTCCACAAAGAGACAGGGCTGATTCTATTAGCATTAACACAAACACGCAAAGTGCTGTAAAGGCAAGAGATTTACGCAGTAACAGTAAGCAGATATTAAAACTCAAAAAGGCATACGAAGCAAAATATTCTAATGGATTCTTTGCAACCAAAAGAGGTGAAATTATTCCAGCCGACAAGGACAAACAGTACTGCATAGAGTTATCATATTTTTAGAAAGAATCTTACAGCTTGGTACATGCAAAGACCTAATTTATCTTATGGTGAAACTAAGATTTTTGACAAGTATTTCAATACATTGTTCAAGAACGACTATTTGCCTGAAGATGCTTATGCTCTATCGTTTTGGATGAGAAAAATAATGGATGCATGGACTCAGGAAAACCCATTAGGACTGGAAGAGGAACTACTAACAATGAAGGCTTATGCTCCATACCATCTTCTTTTTGCCATATCAATGGTTTTTGCTAAATGTAACAATCAAACAAATGTACCATCACCGAGTGAGTGCTTAAAAGTTGCTTCTGAAAACAATCTTGTTGACAGCATAATTAATATTGCGGCAAACTGTTTAAACAGTGCTATTTCGGCAGAAAAAAACAATTGCGAGCAGAATAATAAAAGTTTCATTCCTCAAAATTGGGTAAAAAACAAGAGTTGCAATGCAGGTATTATGTCTGCTATTCAGAATTATTTTTCTTTCCTCCCAACAATGAATAAGGAGATGGATTCCAAACTTAAAAATGGAGTAAAAATAGACTCAAAGTATTTCTCATATAGAGTACAAGCAGAGGATTAAAAAATGAACGGAAAGCAATTAAAAAACAGCATACTTCAGTGGGCGATACAGGGGAAACTTGTACCGCAAGATCCTAATGACGAACCTGCATCTATGCTTCTTGAACGCATCAGAGTAGAAAAAGAAAAACTAATTGTCAAGGAAAAGAAAATCAAGAAAGACAAAAACGAATCAATCATTTACCGTGGTGAGGACAATTCCTATTATGGGAAGTTTCTCGCTACTGGGGAGGTGAAGTGCATTGACGAGGAGATTCCGTTTGAAATACCTGCTACTTGGGAATGGTGTAGATTAGGATATATTTTCTCACATTGCACAGGAAAGGCTTTGAACGGCACTAATAGAAAAGGAAATTTATACACATATATTACTACATCGAATCTCTATTGGGATAGATTTGAATTATCTTCCTTAAAAGAAATGTATTTTTACTGAAGAGGAATTGGGAAAATGTACAGCTACTAAAGGCGACTTATTGGTATGCGAGGGTGGAGATATTGGAAGAAGTGCAATATGGAATTATGACTATAACATTAGGATTCAAAATCATATTCATAAACTGCGGTCTTACATCCCATTGTGTACACGATTTTTCTACTATGTAATGTATTTATACAAGGGCATAGGTTATATCGGTGGCAAAGGAATTGGAATCAAGGATTATCATCTGGGGCATTGCACAATATTCTTATCCCTACTCCTTCAATTAACGAGCAAAAGCGTATTATTTCTCAAATAGAAGCAATTATGCCAATCGCTGTCAAATACGAAAAATCTCAAGAAGAATTAAATCAACTAAACGATAGCATTCATAATAGGCTTAGAAAATCCATTCTTCAAGAAGCAATCCAAGGCAAACTCGTCCCTCAGATTCCGGAAGAAAGAACTGCACAAGAATTACTTGAGCAGATACGGCAGGAGAAACAAAAAGCTCGTAAAAGAGGGCAAGCTAAAGAAGTTTGCACTGTCTGATTCTGTTATCTATAAAGGTGACGATAACAAGTACTTCGAGAAGAATGGAAATACGGAAATGAATATTACTGACGAGATTCCATTTGAAATACCTGATAGCTGGAGTTGGGTAAGACTTAACGATATATGTTCTTATATCCAAAGAGGGAAGTCACCTAAATACTCTCTGATAAAGAAATACCCTGTTGTAGCGCAAAAGTGTAATCAATGGAGTGGTTTCTCAATAGATAAAGCCCAATTCATAGATCCAGATACTTTATCATCGTATGGTGAAGAACGTATTTTACAGGACGGAGATTTAATGTGGAACTCTACAGGATTGGGAACATTAGGACGAATGGCAATTTATTGTAGTACCTTAAACCCGTATGAATTGGCTGTGGCAGATACTCATGTTACTGTTATACGAGCAATGAAAAAAGTTTGTTCTGCCACAATACCTTTATTACTATTTCACAAGCAATACGGTACAATCTGTAATAGAAGATAAATCGGATGGTAGCACAAAACAAAAGGAGCTTGCAACTGCTACAGTAAAAACTTATCTAGTTCCGATTCCACCTCTGATGGAGCAAAGCCGAATTATCTCAAAGATTGAGCAATTAGCAAGTATTATGAGAGGATAAATGGGCAAATTATTGAAATAGAGCTTCCTTTTGAATATCCTAACAATTGGTCTGTGCTACGTTTGAAAGATATTTGCCAACTAATAGACGGTGAAAAGAGAAACGGGAAGGACATTTGTCTGGATGCAAAATACCTACGTGGAAAATCATCTGCTACCATTGTAGAGAAAGGAAAATTTGTCTATGCTGGAGACAATATCATTCTTGTGGATGGAGAAAAATTCAGGTGAGGTTTTTACTGTTCCCCAAGATGGATATGGGGAAGCACATTCAAACAGCTATGGCTTTCTTCGGCTATGTGGAAACCATATATCTTGGCTTTCATCTTGTTCTATAAAAGAGGAATTAAGAAATTCAAAAAGAGGTGCAGCAATTCCGCACCTCAATAAAGAGTTATTCTACAACCTGCTTATTGGTATTCCACCTTTAGCTGAACAGCAACGTATAGCAGAACGGGTAAATGAATTATCGCAGTTGCTCAAATAGTTTTTCTATTTGGGCAACAATGCGATGTTGCTCTGCCAAGGATGGAATTGGCAATAATGCCGTTGATAAACGTTCTTTGCCAATGTTATAAAATGCCTGCCCTGATTTATTCGTTATAGATTTCATAAAATCAATCATAAAAGGAGAACTTAAAAGATAGAGAATATACTTTGAGAGCCATTGATTTTTCAGATACAAGCGAATGATAAATACGAACCCACCGACAGTTGTGTTTTGGCATATCACTATTTACTCTTACCATTTTACCAATATTTTCCAAACTTGTAACCGCAGGTGTTAATATGTCATTCTCTTTCAATATAATATCCTCTTTAACTTTATCTTTTGTAAGAAATATATCATCATCTTTTGATTCTCAATTCAAAAAGGAGATATATTACCTCCACGCAGAATGCGGACACCCTCTTTTGTTGTAACGGTTTCTTCTTTTTTGAATGTTGCTCCTGTAAAGATTGAGCATATATCTTTTAGCCTACACCAACTCCATCCATTAGGCAAATCAAAGGCTATTTCCTCAGTAATTTCTTTGTCACTCTTTCCTACCTGCTCATAATACTTGTTATCGTCACCTTTAAAGATAACTGAATCTGTTAAAGCTGACTTTTTTAATTTGCCATCTTTGACAAGTTTTTCTTTCTCGGTTTTAATCTGTTCAAGCAATTCTTGGGCTGTACCTTCCTCTGCAATCTGTGGAACCAACTTGCCTTGAATAGCCTCCTGCAATATGGATTTTTTAATAAGTATTGATTTCGACATTTAATTGATTTTGTTCTTCTTGTACTTTTGAATACTTTTCTACCAATGGTAAGGCTTCGGACAACTTTAACGAAATACATTTTTTTGTTCCTTTAAAGGTGGAATAGGTATCAACAATTTTTCTAATAGTCTCCATTGATGATAGGCTCGGTTGAGGCTGTGGATTTCTTGATTGCATTTACTCCTCTTTGTCCACAAGGACTCATTAGCGCAAAAACTGCATAATCTAAAGAAATGCTATCATCAAGTGGTTCTATTTTTTGCAACATTAGGAGCTAAAGTGGTTTTTTCTTTCAGCAGGAAAAAATGCAAGTGTCACCTATACCTGCACCAATAAATGTCATTAACAAACATTTTTTGTTCAAAAGCACTTTTTCTAACTGATTTGACAACATTTCAGAAATAAGCTTTTTTTTGTTTTCTTCAAAAATCCCATACGAACATTTTGAGCACGTACTATTGGAATTGGATTAGATGCTGATAGTGCTTCTTTGGTAAAAACTTAGTGTATTCCAAACCAGCAACTTTGTAACGAAAAAACATTGCCTATTCGTTCCCATTCCCAGCCCTATGTGTATCTCAACGGAATCCTTCATCAATACACTTCACCTCATTTAGTTGTGAAATTCTTTGTATAGGAATTTAATGAATCACCATACATTATTAACGATAATGAATTGTTTCAACCAATAAATGTATTAGATACGAATACTGAAAATTTTGAAACGTATCTTCGTCAAGGGAATATGGCGGAGAATACGATTGCAAAATTACCACTCATGCTGTAAAAGAGTATTATTCTCGTCGTCACAAGGAACTGAAATAAGGTAATTTGTTTGTGTATAAACTTATCTTCATTGAGAAGTTCGCCTCAAAACTGTAAATCTACGTATTCAGGCAATGAACAAGTATCTTGACTATATGAATAAATCTCGTTTGAGATTAAAATCCGTCAAGGTTTTAACAGCGTAGTTATCTGGAAAATGTAATCAGCAATGCCGACTACGCTTTTCTGAAAACAAACTTAAAAAAGGAAGAAAAACCAAGAATGGTATTTCGTTGTTCGTTTTCTCGCAGCCACAGGTGCAAGAGTCAGTGAAATGGCTTATACAAATGAAGTGGAACACGTGCGAATGGAGTTATTTTGACATCTATATACCAAAGGGTGGCAAGATACGCCATGTCTATATTCCTAAATCACTCCGCAAAGGAAACTGCAGGTAGCTCAATAGTACCAATCGTACAAGCGGTTATCTATTCCTCAATCAGCACAGCACTGACGTATGCACCACCAGAGGTATTGCCAGCAGTTAAAGAAACATGCCACAAAATATGGTTTGAACGAGAAAGTGGTTTAATCCCTCATTCGTTTCGCCATCGCTTTTTGCCAAGAATTTTTTTGGAGAAGTTCAACGATATTTCTTTGCTTGCTGACCTGATGGGACATGAAAGCATTGAGACCACTCGCATTTATTTGAGGCGTAGCAGTGCCGAACAACAAGAGATTGTTGATAAGGTCATAACATGGTGATGTATTTGGAAGGTTGGTCAGCCCATCCTTCCAAATTCTCTAAAAAGAACTTCATATAAATTATCAATCCTCCCAGTGTCAAACAAAAAAATACGCATACAATATCCA
>VOFK01000815.1_pt1 | contig 19993 bp, 37 predicted proteins | sample 5384121 | NCBI WGS metagenome assembly VOFK01 (sample SAMN12384730, study PRJNA508395) | human gut metagenome | isolation source: healthy gut J | host: Homo sapiens | reverse complement strand
GCGCTGCGTAACATTATCCAAGGCAAAGACAATATTATTATGCGCTTTCTTAATCCGCATTTGATAGCAAAGAAATATATTGATAAAAGCGCGATTTAATTATTTAGAAATAAATTATTATCGGCTTTTTGCTTCCATGGATTTTTACAAAATTACGATAAAGTGATTAATCTTTGGCGCAGATATTATTATTCAGCGAAATATTGCAGAACTCTACGAAGTACAATTGTCTGATGATGAATTTATAGCCGGTGCTCCGGATTTAGGCTATCACGGCAGATTGGCCATAGATATTTCGCCGAAGGAACTTGGTAAGAAGGATCCGTTTACATATGTCAACGCGGATGTATTACTTCTTAATTTGCATGCGATCCGTCAATCTTTTACGCAGGATCAAATTATGCGTATTTGGCAAAAGAAACAATTGAGGTGCGCAGAACAGGATGCTATGAACATTGCGTTTGATGGACATGTGAAAATGTTAGATTTTGGCGTTGGAATGTTTACCCACAGCGAATGAATTCAGAATATCACATCGAACATGCACCTGAAAAGAGTGTAGAGATTTGGAAGGAAAAGTCTTTCAGAGCCATATTTGATTCATTATGCAGCTGTTCCAAAACCGTGGGATTATCCAATGGTCGGATTTGGACATATCTGGTGGGGCTATGCACGGAAATCTATCTATTATGAAGAAATGCTTCGTCGTATGTATAACTGCTTGCAATGCGAATGGAGGACAAGTGATAGGCGTAAAAGGCGCACTTGTTAATTACTTCCGCAAGCATTGTCCGACTTTTCTACGACCGCTTGCAAAGAAAAAATTAAGAATTTATTAAAGTGGTAATTAGAGGATATCGTGAAAGTTGCAATTCTCGCGGGTGGTTTCGGCACTCGCATTTTCTGAGAATCTCAATTCAAGCCCAAGCCGATGATTGAGATTGGTGGGCAGCCGATTTTGTGGCATATCATGAAGCTGTATTCGGTATTACGGCTACAATGAATTTTGTTATTGTGCAGGCTACAAAGCACATGATCAAGTGAATATTTTGCAGATTATTTCCTGCATACTTCGGATGTAACGTTCGACTTTACGAGCGGGCGCAACGAAATGACGGTGCATTATAACAATTCTGAGCCGTGGAAGGTAACGGTTGTTGATACCGGTTTTTAAACACCATGACAGGTGGCCGTATTAAGCGTATTCAGCCGTATATCGGCAATGAAACCGTTTACGCTGACTTATGGTGACGGTGTGCGATGTAGATATTGCAAAACTGGTTGAATTCCATCAACAGCACGGCAAGCTTGCTACCTTTTGACCGCCGTTATCCAGAAACAGCAGAAGGGCATTCTGGATATTGAAGAGTCTGGTACGGTCAAGAGCTTCCGAGAGAAGCAGGCCAACGATGGAGCTGCAATCAATGCAGGCTTTATGGTGCTTCAGCCGGAGGTGTTTGATTACTTACAGGATGGCGACGCAACGGTATTCGAAACCAAGCCCCTTGAAAAAGCTTTCGTTCATGAAGGCCAGCTGATGAGCTACCGTCACACTGGTTTCTGGCAGTGCATGGATACTGCACGCGAAAAAGGAAATGCTTGAGAAACTGTGGTCAAGCGGACAAGCACCGTGGAAGGTCTGGGCTGACTGATGAAGTGGTTGGATTTAGATTTTTACCGCGGCAAGCGGGTTTTTCTGACTGGTCATACAGGCTTCAAGGAACGTGGATGAGTCGTGTCCTGATCGACGCAGGCGCAATTGTTACCGGCTATTCACTGGAACCGCCAACGGAACCGAACGTGTTTAAGCCCTTCTGGTGTTGAACAGCAGATGACAAGCATGATTGGCGATGTACGCGATGCTGTGCATCTCAAGCAGGCATTTGAAGCAGCACAGCCGGAAATCGTTTTGCACCTTGCTAGCACAGCCGATTGTACGAACCGGCTATAAAGAACCTGCTTATACCTATGAGACCAATGTCATGGGTACAGTAAATCTTTTGGAGTGTGTTCGCACTTCGCAGGGCGCCTGTGAAGTCTGTTGTAAATGTCACAACAGACAAAGTGTACTTAAATAACGAGTGGTCGTGGGGTTATCGCGAGAATGAGCCGCTGGATGGATTCGATCCGTATTCCAACTCTAAGTCGTGTTCCGAGCTGGTGACGCACAGCTACAAGAACAGCTTTTTCTTGGGCGAGAATGCACCGGCTATTTCTACCGCTCGAGCGGGTAACGTTATTGGCGGCGGTGACTTTGCTGCGGACCGTATTATCCCAGACTGCGTTCGTGCGGTATCTGAGAACAAGGAAATCGTTGTTCGTAATCCATACTCGACTCGTCCGTATCAGCATGTGCTGGAGCCTGTTATGGCGTATCTGATGATTGCACAGCGACAGTACGAAAATTCAGATCTCGCTGGATGGTACAATGTCGGTCCGGATGATTGCGACTGCGTAACGACAGGTGAACTGGTAGATCTGTTCTGGCAAGACATGGGGAAATGGAGTCTCGTGGGTCAATCGTGCAGAGCAGAATGCACCGCATGAGGCTAATTTCCTGAAGCTGGACTGCGCCAAGCTCAAGACGACGTTTGGCTGGCAGCCGCGCTGGCATATTGAAGACGCAATTCAGAAAACGGCTGAATGGACGCAGGTGTGGTTGAACCATAAGGACATTCCGCAGGAAATGGCACGAGAGATTAAAGAATTTGTGGAGGGTTGATTGTGAACAAGAAATGGAATACAGAGGCAGAAGCGCGTGCAGAAATTCTGGGCGCCGTTGCCGATTACTATAAACAGTATAAATCTGAGAAAAGGCATTTGAGCCCGGTGACCGTATTACTTACGCAGCTCGTGTTTTCGATGAAAAAGAAATGTGCAGTCTGGTAGATGCCTCTCTGGATTTCTGGCTGACGACCGGACGTTTTGCCGATCAGTTTGAGCGTGAGTTTGCAAAGTGGCTGGGTGTTCGTTTTTGCAAGCCTTGTCAACAGCGGCTCTTCGGCAAATTTGATTGCATTCTCGGCGCTGACTGCTCCGGAGCTTGGCGAACGCCGTATCAAGCGAGGTGATGAAGTCATCACCGTAGCCGCAGGATTTCCTACGACGGTTACGCCTGTTATTCAGTATGGCGCGGTGCCGGTGTTTGTCGATGTAACAATCCCACAGTACAATATTGACGTTGCGCAGTTGGAAGCAGCACGCAGCGAGAAGACGAAGGCGGTTATGATCGCACATACACTGGGCAATCCGTTTGATCTGGCTGCGGTTCGTGCATTCTGCGATAAATATAATCTGTGGCTGGTGGAGGATAACTGCGATGCACTTGGCAGTACCTACACGATTGACGGCGAAACTTCGTCTGACGGGTACGGTTGGTGATATTGGCACCTCCAGCTTCTATCCGCCGCATCATATGACGATGGGCGAAGGCGGCTGTGTTTACACCAATGATCCGCTGCTGCATCGTCTCATCAATTCGTATCGCGATTAGGGCCGTGACTGTATGTGCCCGTCTGGCCGAGACAATATCTGTGGTCATCGTTTTGATGGCCAGTACGGTGAGCTGCCGAAGGGCTACGATCATAAATATGTATATAGCCATTTCGGTTATAACCTCAAGGTAACGGATATGCAGGCGGCAATCGGCTGTGAGCAGCTCAAGAAGTTCCCTCGTTTTGTAGAGCGTCGGAAGCATAACTGGGCGCGCCTGCGTAAGGCCTTGGAAGGCGTTCAGGACAAGCTGATCCTGCCGGAGCCGGCACCGAACAGCGACCCGAGCTGGTTTGGTTTCCTGCCGACAGTGCGCGAGGGTGTTGATCGTGAAAAAAGGTTGTTCGCTATGTGGGGAACAAGGGTGTTCAGACTCGTATGCTGTTCTCGGGCAATCTGATCAAGCACCCGTGCTTTGATGAAATGCGTCGACAGGTGAGGGCTATCGTGTAGTCGGCACACTGGAAAACACGGATCGCATTATGCGTGATACGTTCTGGGTTGGCGTATATCCGGGCATGACGGACGAGATGATCGATTATATGGCGAAGACGATTGCTGAGGCAGTGTATGCTTGAAAATACGAAAATGAATAGCAGCGAACTGGCTCGTAATGTTCGAATTGATGCTATTCGCATGGTACATGAGCACCATGCCTCGCATATCGCTTCTGCATTGTCGGCCGTCGATATCTTAGCTGTGCTTTTATCACGATATCATGCATATTGATCCGCAAGACCCTCAGATGAAAAAATCGAGATCGATTGATTATGAGTAAGGGCCATGCTGGTGTAGCGGTTTACGCTACACTGGCTGAATGCGGATTTTTCGACAAGGAAGAACTGCGTAAATACTATTCTGATGGCAGCGTTTACTCAGGTCATGTATCGCATAAAGGTGTGTGCTGGGTGTTGAATTTTCAACGGGCAGTCTGGGACATGGATTGGGAGTTGCTGCCGGTATGGCATTGTCTGCTCTGCGCAGGAACGAGAGCCATCGTGTTTTCACTATTTTAGGCGATGGCGAATGCGATGAAGGCGCTGTTTGGGGAAGCTGCCATGTTTGCACGTCATTATCATCTGCACAATTTAACGGCAATTGTTGACCATAATCATATGCAGGCAATGGGTGATTGTACGCAGGTAATGGATCTGCTGGTTTCGCTGAAAAATGGCGAGCTTTCGGCTGACATGTTATTTCGGTCGAGAATGGCAATGATCACGATCAGTTGCGAGCAGCATTCAGCCAGCCCAGTACGGATATGCCCACTTGTATTATTGCGAACACGGTAAAGGGCAAAGGCGTTTCTTATATGGAAAATACACTACTCTGGCATTATCGTGATCCCCAGGGTGATGCTTTTGAGACTGCAATGAAGGAATTGGGGCAAACGATCATGCGTAATACCTTTTATCAATGAGTTAGAGAAATTAGCAGTCGTTGATCCCTCGATATATCTTCTGACCGGTGACTTGGGCTTTGGCGTGCTGAACAGCTTTAGTGAAAAAATTTGCCGAAACAGTTTATCAATGTTGGAATCAGTGAGCAAAAACATGACTGCTGTAGCTGCTGGTCTTGCGTTAGAGGGCAATACGGTTTATACGTATTCTATTGGTAATTTTCCGTCGCTGAGATGCCTTGAGCAAATTCGTAACGATATCTGCTATCCTAATGCAAATGTAAAAATTATATCTGTTGGTGCAGGATTATCGTACGGCCAGTTAGGCATGAGTCACCATGCGACAGAGGATATGGCTATCATGCGAGCGCTGCCTAATATGCGTGTATTTTCTCCAGCAGATCCGCAGGAAGCAATCGCAGTACTGAAAGAAGTAAGCCAAGTTCCAGGGCCGGCATATATTCGTTTGGGCAAAGGACGAGAAGCAAATAATGCTCCGGATAAAACGATTACGTCGATTGCCATGCCGCGAGAAATTGTTTCTGGTACAGAAGTGTGTCTGTTCACTACTGGTGCAATCGCGGCTGAAGCAGTAAAAAGCAGCTCAGATTTTAAACGAGGACAATATATCTGTTGCAGTATATACACTTTCTACAATAAAACCGCTTGATGTTGATGCGATTAAGAAATTGGCAAAGCAGTTTAAATTACTTGTGTCAATTGAGGAACACAATATCATCGGCGGATTAGGTAGTGCGATTGCAGAGGTTACAGCCGGAATAAGCGGTACCCATGCACCATTACTCTGCCTAGGTATGAAGGACCAATACTCGAGCATTGTTGGCAGTCATGAATTTCTGCGAGATTATTATGGTCTGAGCGCAGAAAAACTGGCTAGCAGGATTTGCGATAGACTGGAGGCAATAGCATGCAAGCAGTAATCACAGGAGCGACTAGCTTTTATTGGCAAAAAGCTGTCGGAGACTTTGCGTGCTCATGGTTGGGATGTTGTGCATGTTGTTCGCAGACCGCAGGAAAATGCCGAGAATACCGAAGAAGTATTGCTTGATATGGAAAACTATGATCGGTTAGGGGGATAAAATTGGTTCCTGTGATTGCTTTATTCATCTGGCGTGGAACGGTACCCGAGGCCCTGCTCGTATGGATCGGAAACTGCAGGAGCAGAACTGTGAATACTCGCTACAGGGTGTGCGTTCTATGATTGCAGCTGGCTGTAAGTGTATCGTTTCGGCTGGATCTCAGGCTGAATATGGTCCGCATAACGAACAGATCAATGAAAACAGCGAGGTGCCATCCAAATACGGAATACGGTAAAAAGCTAAGTTGAAATTTTACAATGAAACTGCAAAGTTATGCGAAAGTGCAGGTGTAAAATATCGAGAACCGCGATTTTTTAGTTTGTATGGACCCGATGACTATGAGGGGCACCATGATTATGAGCATGCTGCGGTCTATGTTAGAAAAATAAGCCCTGCGAATTAGCGCAGGGCATTCAAATGTGGGACTTTCTCTATATCGATGACGCGATTGAAGCGCTGTACCGCTTGTGCACACAGGAATGTCCTAACGGTGTCTACAACTTCGGCAGCGGAGATGTGCGGCAGCTGAGATTATGTAATGGAAATGGCGCAAATTACGCATACGGAAAGCGAGCTGAGGTTTGGCGCAATTCCTTATTCGACAACGGGTATAGTGTCTCTATGGCCAGATGTATCAAAATTAGAACATGAGTTGGATTGGAGCGCCAAGAGACCATTTGCTGTTGGAATAAATACGATACTAGATATAATGAATAATCAAATGGGAAATAACATATAGCAATAATGGTATGTTAACATTTTAATTAGGCATGGTTCCAAGTATATTAGGGAAAAAAAATTACTTAATAGTGCTTAGAACAATATTGCTGTGTTATAATGGAGGGCATAAAATGACAGTTTTGTTAGCAGGCGGCGCAGGCTATATCGGCTCACACACCGCCGTACAGCTTTTAATGAGAGGATATGACGTAGTAATCGCAGACGATTACAGCAACAGCTGTCCTGAGGTTATCAATCGTATCGAAGAAATCACTCGGCAAGCAGGTTCGCGCCTACGAGACTGACGTGAAGGACAAAGTCAAAGGTACAGCAGATTTTCGCAGAAAACGAGATCGACTGCGTGATTCACTTTGCTGGTCTGAAGGCAGTCGGTGAGTCGGTTCAGCAGCCACTGAAGTACTATCGTAACAACATCGATACCACGCTGACGCTGCTCGAGTGCATGCGGGAGGCAGGTGTCAAGCAGTTTGTTTTCTCGTCCTCAGCGACAGTATATGGAGAGGAGAATGCGATTCCGTACATCGAAACGATGAAGCGCGGCAGCTGCTCCAACCCGTATGGCTGGACCAAGGTCATGATGGAAGAAATTCTTGAGGACGCGGCAAAGGCTGACCCGGAACTGACTGTCGTTCTTCTGCGTTATTTCAATCCGATCGGCGCACATGAGTCCGGCCGTATCGGCGAGGATCCGCAGGGTATTCCGAACAATCTGATGCCGTATATCGCGCAGGTTGCCGTCGGCCGACGCGATCATCTCACGATTTTTGGTAACGACTACCCGACGCCGGACGGCACCTGCCGCCGCGACTATATCCATGTGATGGACCTCGCGGACGGTCATGTGAAGAGCTGTTGAGTACGCCGCGCAGCATAAGGGCGTTGAGGTGTTCAACCTTGGTACCGGCACGCCGTACAGCGTGCTCGAGATTGTGCACGCATTTGAGGAGGCGACCGGCGTAAAAATCAAGTACGAGTTCGGCGCACGCCGTGCAGGCGACCTGCCGGAGTTCTGGGCGAACGCAGATAAGGCCGCAAGGCTACTCAGCTGGAAGGCAAAAGCGCGATTTGGCGGCTATGTGCAGGGATACTTGGCGCTGGCAGAGTAGCAATCACAAAGGATATTAACTAAAAACTTTTTAAGAAATTTGCAGAAAACGGTTTCTTCGTGTTTTTTCCGATTTTCTCAGTTTCAGTGAAGAAAGATGAATTTGATATGCGTTGCACAAATGAGTTCTGATAAAAATGTATAAGAAAAAGTGGAGCTGATTCTCTAAAGAACAGTAATTCTAGTGTATAACTAATTGAGTGAAATATAATAATGATAGCGTATAATTAAGTTCGCAAAAGCAAACAGAAAATAGACAAGCCACTAGGGCTCCTGTAAAATGAAAGTTGTCGAGACAATCATCAAGTAAAAGGAGAGACCCTAATGGCTCACAAAAAGAATAACACAAATCTCACAGAATTACAACTGCAATGTATCACTCAGCCGGACCCCATGCTGAGCATGCTGGAATGGGCTGATGGAGGCAGAGGTCGATCAGCAGCTGGGGGCAGAGAAAAGTCAGCGCTCGGACGGAAGGAGGAGGCGGCTATCGCAGCGGCTACCGTCCGAGCCGTCTGGACACACGTATGGGGACGATGTACCTCATGGTTCCTAAGGTACGGCAGGGCGGTTATATCCCGTTCTTTCGTCACAGGAGCGCAAGCGCAGTGAAGCCATGCTCGTACAGGTGGTTCAGGAAGCCTTCGTGCAGGGCGTTTTTCACTCGGAAAATGGAGAAGTTGGCACAGAGTCTCGGCATTGAAAATTTGTCCGGAAGTCAGGTCAGCAAGATGACCAAAGGCTGAATGAGCAGGTCGAGGAGTTCCGTAATCGCTCCCTTGCTGATACAGTATACCCGGTTCTCTGGGTGGATGCACTGTACGAAAAAGTTCGAGTAGATGGAAGAATTGTAAGCATGGCGGTGCTTATCGTGTGTGGTGTGGACGGAAATGGACATCGAGACATCATCGCCGTTGAACCCATGACCGAAGAATCCAGAAGTTCCTATGGGGTGCTGTTTCAGAATCTGAAAGACCGCGGTCTTTCCACGCCAAAAAACTTATCATTTCAGATGCTCACTCCGGGTTGGTTTCGGCGATCCGGGCGTCCTTCCCTGGAGCCTCGTGGCAGCGCGCTGCAAGGTGCATTTCGTGCGGAATATTCTTGTCTATGTGCCGCAGAAAGAGAAGAAAGCCTTTGCCGCGGTACTAAAAGGAAATCTGGCTGACGCCCACGGCGGAGCTGGCGAGAAAGCGGGCATATGATGTGATCGACCCTACGCCAAACGCTTTCCGAAAGCGGTATTGAGAGATTGAATCGTGAAATTCGGAGACGTACCAGCGTGATTGGAATCTTTCTGAATCAAAGTTCTTATGTTCGTCTGATGACAACGTATCTCATGGAATACGCTGAGGACTGGTCTGTCTCCAAAACTTATCTCAGCCAGGAATCCATTGCGGCCACTCTGACCACCGCAGCTTAACTTCATTTTTTTTCAGGAGCCCTTTGCGAACATTACTTGACGCGATCATAATAATCCAGTATTCAACTAAAAAATAGATTAATCTTACAGCGTGTCGGTTCTCATTGACCGACACGCTGTTATGGTTGATGGAGCTTTTGATCTGTGAAAGGGGAGCCATGGAAGCGATTTATACAATGGTGAGAAAGAGATACTAGCGGTAGAGAAAAATGTGATATAATGTTGATATAGGGAATAGGAGGTGTGCGATGGATGAACAAGGTGTTTAAAGTGGCAATGTTTTTACTGCTTTTATTCCACTATGGATAACGGTTCTTTTTTGATATAATGAGTATTTGTGATAGGACAAATGGCTATATAGGTTCTGAAGTAATTGGTATAGGTTGCATAATTGCTGGATTGCTTTTTATCAGCAATAATTATTTTTTGTTCAATGCGAGAGTCAAGGAGAGTGATTATGCAAAAATATAAGATATTGTCAGTAGAACAGGAAAAGGGAATAACATCCGAGTTTTTGTTATCCTACATTCTTCCGTTGTTTGCGTTTGATTTTACGAAATGGGTTAGTGTAGTAGAATTTTTAATTTATTTTTTGATTCTGGCTTTTCTATGTGTTAGAAATAATAATGTATATGCTAATTTGTTGCTTGAGGTAAGAAAGTATAAGTTTTATACTTGTGAAATGCAATGGATGGCAGAAGTGGATGCAACTCCGATTCCAATGACAGTTATTAGTAAGAAACCTTTAACGGCTCATAAAGGCAATACAATCGAAGTTGCTGCGCTTAATAAACCATTTTATTTAGGTAAATGAAATGGGTGATGAGGAAGGAACTTCACAAACACCACTATCAAACATGTTGTTTTTTGCCTTGTCGCAAATTGCGAGTGTAAAGTTCTTGGCATTTTTAGGATCACTCAGATCGAATTTATTTGTAGCTGGATTAACAGGAATATGAAGACGATTTTTTAAGAGGTCTTTGTATTTCTGCTTTTTAAGTTTTTTACTATTTCCGGATTGTATGTGATAAACTTTTTAGGATTTTGACCAGAAGATGCAAACGTTTTATATGAATCAATGTCATCAACGATATCAGCTGTTTCTAATTCGCTAAGACGTTCGTGGCACACGATTTTATGGGAATATTCAATGTTGAAGATACTTTCGAAGTTAGTGTTAATTGAGTAGAGAGTGTTATCTACAATTAGGACATCAAAACATTTTCCCAAATTGAACAAGAGGTTCTGTTGTTTTTTTTGCAATGGTATTGTTTTTCGTTGCAAAGATAGGAGTTCGTTTTTTTAAATGAAAGAATTGGATTTTTTTGAGCAAGTAAGTAAAGGTTTTTGTTATTGCCGTCAGCGTCATCATAATTGCCAGCGAAAATAAAAGCGTTTGCTGAGATGTCCTTTAAATCAACGCTATCATCACTATTGTTAATGTGATTAACTAATGCTGTCCAGCTTAATTGTAAAAGTTCGTCAGTAACATTAAGTTTTTCGGTTGTGTTCTTGGGATTTTGAGCTGTATATTCCAAAATTCGGTTTTGTTTTTTTACAACATTTAAGAATGCATCACACATTGAGGTAATGATATCATTTCAATAACTGAGCGGATGCAAAATTAATATTGTAACAGACGTATTCATTAGATTTCTTTTGTGATTGTACTCTATTAGAAGAGAACTCCACTGAGTTATTTGTTTTGCAGTGTTAATTGCTGATTCAATTTCTTGAAGCGACATAGATTACCTCCTGTATATGGCATTAATCTTATTTAATTATACCATATATAGATGGAATGTAAAAATGTATTATTATACGATAAGGTTCACAAAATAGCAGTAAAGAACCGTACACTGGAAGAAAATGCGTGGAGAATAAAAATTTGAGAACTGCTGGATATGAGCAAAAAGCACTAGCATGGATGACATCCAAAATCTGTTCAAGGAAACGATTGACGAATTTAAGGAAGATGATCCGGAAATCGTATGGAAGACGAATTAGGCTATAGCGGGTATGATTATCGCAATAGAACACCGAAAACAGCCGTAATGGGCACAGCAGCAAGACACTTCGTACAGTTTTGGCAATATGAATGTACCAGTTTCGCGCGATTGTCAGGGTGGGTTTGAGTCGCAGCTGCTGAAAAAGAATCAAAGGTGATATCGAAGTACATATCCAGGATATTTGCGGCGTAGATGCTTCCGATACGACCGTAAGCTTTGAATTGCGGATAAGATCTGCCCATCGCAAAGGATGGCAGCAGAGGCCGCTGAAGGTGGTTTATGCTGCAGTTGACGAATATGCCGCATGATGGCACGGGATACCTTTCGCAGCACTAGGACGAGAAATATCCCACTATTTCGCAGCTCTGGCGGGTAAACGGGGCAAATCTTAGCGCTTATTTCAAATTTCTGCAGGAGCTTCGCAGACTAATTTACGATCAATGCAATTGAGGGAGGGGGTAATCGACAGCTTTGTAAAGTGACGAAAGCAGAATCGTATTCCGATAGCGTATAATTAAGTTCGCAAAAGCAAACAGAAAATAGACAAGCCATCAAGGCTCCTGTAAAATGATAGTTGTCGAAAAAATCATCATGTAAAGGAGAGACCCTAATGGCTCGCAAAAAAAAGAATACTACAAATCTGACAGAATTGCTACTGCAATGTGTGACGCAGCCGGATCCGATGTTGAGTATGCTGGAATGGCTGTGCACACACCTCATGGAGGCCGAGGTCGATCAGCAGCTGGGGGCAGAGAAAAAGTCCGCGCACGGACGGCAGGGAGTGGCTACCGCAGCGTTTATCGTCCTCGCCGTCTGGATACCCGAATGGGCACGATGTACCTCATGGTGCCCAAAGGTTCGTCAGGGCGGCTACATTCCGTTCTTCGTCACGGAGCGCAAGCGCAGTGAAGCCATGCTCGTACAGGTGGTTCAGGAAGCCTTCGTGCAGGGCGTTTCCACTCGAAAAATGGAGCAGCTGGCACAGAGTCTCGGCATTGAAAATTTGTCCAGAAATCAGGTCAGCGAGATGAGCAAAGGACTCAACGAGCAGGTCGAGGAGTTCCGTAATCGTTCTCTTGCCGGTACGGTGTACCCGGTTCTGTGGGTGGACGCACTGTATGAAAAAAAAGGTTCGTGTAGATGGCAGAGTTGTCAGCATAGCGGTGTTTATCGTGTGCAGTGTGGACGAAAATGGACATCGAGACATCATCGCCGTTGCTGAACCTATGGCCGAAGAATCCAAGAGCTCCTATGGAGTGCTGTTTCAGCACTTGAAGGACCGTGGTCTGTCTACGCCCAAGCTGATCATTTCAGATGCTCACTCCGGGTTGGTTTCGGCGATCCGGGCGTCCTTCCCTGGAGCCTCCTGGCAGCGCTGCAAGGTGCATTTCATGCGGAATATTCTTGTCTATGTGCCGCAGAAAAGAGAAGAAATCCTTCGCTGAGACTCTCAAGAAATCTGGTTGGCTCCCACTGCGGAACTAGCCAGAAAGCGGGCTTATGATGTGATGGACACCTATGCCAAACGCTTCCCCAAGGCGGTTCAGTGCCTTGAAGACGGATTGGAAGATTCTCTGGCCTTCTATACATTCCCCATGCTGGCTGCGCGAAAAGATTTCATCTTCCAACATGATTGAAAAAAAGGATTGAATCGTGAAATTCGGAGACGTACCAGCGTGGTCGGAATCTTTCCGAATGAAAGTTCCTATGTTTGTCTGGTGACAACGTATCTCATGGAATACGCTGAGGACTGGTCTGTCTCCAGAGCCTACATAAGCCAATCCATTGCGGCAACTCTGACCACCGCAGCTTAGCTTCATTTTTTCAGGAGCCCTTTTTGCGAACATTACTTGACGCGGTCTTCATTGCCGGCTGACTTCATTCAGCCGGAGCCTGCAAATAATTTTGCGCATAAATCTTGACGGGACCCGAAATTTTGCAAAAATAAAATAATCGCTGTATGCGGATTGATTTCCACATACAGCGATTGTTTTACTTTGTATGATAAAGTTGCCCCCGAGCAACAATTCTAGAACACTTCAAGAATGCGCAATGATTATTCCATAGTGTATATTACACGCTTGACCGTGGTGCCTGCCGGAATGTGCAGGGGTAATGGTCGTTGTGCTGTCTGCATCGCCGAGCTGATGCACCGGAGTGGTGCCCTTTCCAGCCGCATCAAACGTCACGGTGGTGCCGCCTACCTCGGCGGTGATACCGGCGGCGTTGCTGCTCTGTACGGTCAGAGCGTAGTCGCCATCGTTCTTGATGACTGCGGTGAAGGAAATAGTGCAGTCGGTATCTGCGGTGAATGCGCCGCCGTCGTTCCACGATGTGCTGCCCTCGGTGACTTCGGCGAAGTCGGGTTGGCTATCAGCGTTGACATCGGGCGCGGAAGCGGTATCCAGCACCAGATTGGAGAACGTGTTCATTGCGGTGCGCATATCGTAGGAATCGGTTGCCGAAGATGGCCAGCACCTTGTTGAGAAAGGTGTTGTTGCGCTCGGTCAGCGTAACATCATCGAGTTGCTGTGCGTTTGTCTCGCACAGCTTGTTATAGGAGTTTACAACACGCTTGATATAGGTATCGTCTTTTGATGCGCTCTACCGCGGACAGGCTTCCGACCGGATCGACGATGGCCTCCTCCAGACGAAAGATCTTCTGCCACTGCTCGGCGTTGGCACGGGTGTATTCCGCACCGCGGTCGAGAATATCAAATGCACGGCTGAAATCGCCGGTGTTGGCGTAATACTGCGCCAGCAGCACGGTGATTGTGTTGGATTCCACGCGTGAGAGAGATGCGGCGTATTGGCAGCAAGCGTCTCGTCGTCGTAGTTGCTCATCGAGATAGGACATCTTGTAGTCGTTTGCCTCAAACAGGTCGATTTTGCGCCCAGCTTGAGGTCATCAAGCGGTCAGATTGTCGCTGTTCAGCTTGCCCTGCGCGATCAGGTTGAGACCGGTCAGCACAGTGAATACCGCGCAGACGGCGGTTACCGGCCAACGCACCGCACCGCCCTTGTTCTTTTTCGGGCAGCAAGGCGGAGCGAATCCGCGCAGAAGCGGTGATAGCTGCCAGCACGGCGAAGAACATCGGCAGGCAGGGGAGCCGGACGACCACGTTACATCGGTGACTGCCTGACCGAACATCTGAAGCACGCAGGCTGCGAGCAGCATGACGATGAGCGGCTTCTCCCTTGCGGCTCTTGACGAGCGCCCAGATCAGGTACCGAGCATGGACAGGAACGCCAGCAGACCGAGAATACCGAGGTCGCACAGCGACTCAACATAGTGGTTGTGGGCGTATTTAGTCTCGTAGTAGTAATCCTGCACCGAGGCGACACCGTTCTCAAAGCCACCCAGACCGCGGCCGAACACTGGTGCGGTTTTCCACAGCTTGATGGCGTCCTGACGGTATACGCCGCGCTGTACGACGTTGCCGTTTGCGGTGAGGGTCCTGAATACGGTCCGCGATGAAAGCGGGCAGCAGCTTGTAGCCGAGCTTGTACGCTGCCGTCCTTCGCGCCGGTGTAAGCGGCGCCTCGTTCAGCGTCGCGCCCTGTTCGCCGCCGAAGTAGAAGAACACGAGCTTGCTGTCCTCAGGCACGGTGAAGGTCATATCGGAGCATCTGTGGAGCGTTTGGCAAGGTCGGTTTCGTTGTTCTGAACCAGATTGTTGGTGTTTTTGTACGCAACACGCACGTTTACCGGCGCGGAGTCCTTCCGCATCCACACTCAGCGTGTAGTCGCCGGCGGGCAGGTCCGCGGTACGGCGGAAATCGCCCTCGGTGCCGAAGGTGTACGACCGGTGACGTTGAGTGCCGCGATCAGATAGATGGTGATCACGACCACGATACCGGCAACCGCACCGATCAGCAGCTTGCCCTTATCCGCGAGACGCTCGGCCAGCTTCCGCGCACGCCATCTCGAGCAGACGGCAGCAACGCAGCCGACTACGAGCATGATCATCGGCAGGGGGAGCCGGTGACCGTCACCGAAGCCCTTGACCGATACCGCGCCGACGATCAGCGCGATGACCGCGGTCTGGACACCAGCAGGAACAGACCATGCGGGTCTCCTTGCCGGAAAAGCACGAGCATGAGCACGCATGCTGCGACAAATACGCCGAGCGAGCCCATCGAGAACGCCAGCAGGTAGGGAAACTGCATTCACCATCAGCAGAACCGTGCACAGGATACGCTGTCTGCGGCTCTCAGAGGTGAGCACCAGCCACATAGGGACAACAGGCACGCGATCGACATCAGGCCGGCGTAGATGTTCGGGTTGCCGAGAATGGTGTTCAGACGGGAGTAAGTAGGCGCCGGTGTTGTCGTAGCCGCGGCCGACAAACTCGAGCAGCGGACGCACGGGGCGCATAAGAATGTTGCAGGATGCCGCGTCAATAGACAGCAGGCCGACCGGAGCGGCTGCTGTTGCGAGCACCGCTGCAATGCGGCGGAAAGACTGCTTGCCATTGTCGGAGAAAAGCACGATGGCCATGAACACCGCAAAGGCAATCAGATTGCAGGAGAATTCCGCGATGGCGAACTTGCCCGAGCGGGCATAGAACGTCGATAAAGCCTCCAGCAGCAGATAGGCCAGCAGTGCAAACGACGGTGGACTCATCAGGCGCTTGATGCGTGCTTTGTCTGCGAACAGCATCATGCCGATGATGCCGACCGCACCGAGCAGACCGAGCACCTTTTTTTGGTCGTGTAGGGTGCCGTTCTGTGCAAAGAACAGCTGATCACGCACAGGGCGATGATCGCCGCACAGCACAGCCAGCCTTTTCCGGCGTTGGATTTTGCTGTTTTTTCAGTCATTCTGAAACCTCCTTAGGTTGATTAGGATTGCTTGAGAATAAATTGCGGTGAGCGTGGGGAATACCGCGTCAATACCGTATGGAACGGCGGTCTGTACCGCGGCGGCGCTCATCTGTGCCTGCAGGGCAGGCTCGGCGGCCTGCTTTACAGCGCGCGGATAAAGGCGTTTTGGTCGTCATAGGGGAATAAAAGGCCGTTCTCGCCCGAACGCACTAAATCTTCGTGCCCCTTGACATCGGAGAGTACCGCGGGCAGACCGCGAGCCATGGCCTCCATTACATTAAAGGGAAGTCCCTCGCTGCGGCTGGAGGACACGCAAAGGTCGGCAGCACGGTAGTACTGCTCGATGTTGGACGTAAATCCGGGGAAGCGAACGCGGTCGGCAACGCCCTTTTTGCTGCGCGAGTGTGCGGCAGTCCTCTAATAGAGCACCGCGGCCGGGCAGAAGGAGCACGGCGTTCGGCAGCTCAGGCATGGCGCTGATGAGCATTTTCTGGTTCTTGCGGCCGGAAAACTCCGCCGCGTAGATGAGCACGAGTGCGTTTTTTCGGCAGTTCCATCGCACGGCGCAGGGCGCGTTTTTCCTCCGATGAGGGAGGAGAGAACCGCGTGAGTGCAATGCCCATGCCCGGCGTCGGGACGATGTGCCGTCCGAGCCGATAGCGCCTGGCGATCTGCTCGTCCTGCCGGTTCATGGTCAGCAGCCAGTCGGTGACAGGCGCGGTCATGCGCTCGGCGCCGAGCAGCAGCGTGCGCTTGAGAAAGGGCGTGCTGTCATCAAACAGATAGCCGTGTGCGGTGTTCATCACCACGGGACGCTGCCTTTTTCGGCAAAAAGCTGCACCGCCAGACGCGCAAAGAACGCGGCAAGCGAGGTGTGCAGGCTGATCATGGCGTAATTTTCACGCCGCAGCAGGGAGCGGGCTGCAGGACCGCCGCAAAGTTGCGCGGCGAGAACATGCTTTTTTCAAACGGCAGCGGAATGTACGGCTGACACCGCGCAATGCACGCTGCTCGCCGCCGGCCGCCGCATGGACTTCGTAGCCCCTGCTGCGCCAGCCACTCGGTATAGGGTTGATGAAAAGGGACGCTAAATGCCCAAATGATGAGGCAATATATAGTAGCTTTTGTTACCGTTCACAGTGTGACCTGCTTTCAGAAAAAAACGCAGGCAACTTACGCCGCCTGCGCACGTATTTATAGCAAAATATTACTCCGAAAACGCCTGTTTTGTCAAGGTTTGGTGAGATATTATCGTCTTGCCGGAGAGAATTTATTTGGCGAGAAAAGTCGTTTACAGGTGGTAAAAATTATGCCGAATGTGATAAACTTATAAAAATTGGTATCGATTACATATAATAGGAGGAACCGAGGTTGATCAAAGAAAACCAGCGGACACTCAATCAAATCAACGGATTGACTGACGTGTTGATTCTTTTCCCCTGCATGATCCTTGCATATTTTATCCGCTTTACGTTGTTTCACGGCATGCCCGGGCACATCGGCTTGTCGTATTATCTGATGGCGGTGCTGTGTGTTTCGCCGCTGTTCTGGCTGCTGTACGGTCTGATGGGACTGTACGATTCGTTCCGCGCCAAAAACTTTTTGCAGGAGTTCAGCCTGCTGCTGCTGAGCAACACCATCATTTTCGGTATTTTGCTGGCGTTTTCTTCGCGTTCAAGCAGTTTCACCTGTCGCGTTGGACGCTGTTTGTGTTCTTTGCACTGGCAACGATCGCGGTGGCGGTCAAACGATGGTTTCTGCGACGGCTGCTGCGTTCGTTCCGTGAGCACGGCTATAATCTGAAGCATGTTGTGCTGCTGATCGGCTGTGGGGGAACAGGCGCAGGCGTACTGCCGTGCGGTGCAGAACGACCGCACGCTGGGTTTCTGCGTGGACAGCTATCTTGCGCCGCGCGACTGCCTGCCGGGCATTGCCTATCGCGGTACATACGATGCGCTGGCACATGTGCTCGAGCATGTCGCACCGGATGAGGTGGTCATTGCACTGGAGGCAGACGAGTACCCGTATCTGCAGAGCATTATTGCGAGCAGCGAGAAAAACGGCGTGAAAATGTCGCTTATCCCGTTTTATAATAAGTATATGCCGTCGCGCCCGTCAATCGATGAGGTGGGAGACGTGTCGCTGGTCAACTTGCGTCATATCCCGCTGGATAATATCGGCAACGCGTTCCTGAAGCGGGCGGTGGATATTGTTGGCTCGCTGCTGCTGATCGTGTGCACATCGCCCATTATGCTGTTCGCAGCGCTTGGTGTTAAGTTGTCCTCGCCAGGTCCGATTCTGTTCAAGCAGGAACGTGTGGGATTGAATAAAAAGCCGTTTTATATGTACAAATTCCGCTCTATGCGAGTGAATGATAAACAAAATACCGGATGGAGTACCAACAGTGATCCGCGTAAGACCAAGTTTGGCTCATTCATCCGCAAGTTTTCGATCGATGAGCTACCACAGTTCTTCAACGTGCTGATGGGCGATATGAGTCTGAGTCGGACCGCGGCCGGAACTGCCGTATTTTGTAAAACCAGTTTAAGGAAAGCGTGCCGCTGGCACATGGTCAAGCATCAGGTGCGGCCGGGCATCACCGGCTGGGCGCAGGTGAACGGTTTCCGCGGTGATACGTCGATTCAAGGACGGATTGAGCATGATATTTACTATATTGAGAACTGGACACTGCTTTTTGACATAAAAATCCTGTTTATGACGGTGTTTAAATTCAGTAACAGCGAAACTATTGTCAAGTGAGCCGAGTGGGTGCACTTGCAATTATTTTTTAGTACTGTAATGTCGCAAGAGTAGGTGGTATGCTTGCACATAGGGGTATTTTATGTTATACTATAGACACAAAATTTTTTTTAAGACTGTGGCTCCCCTGCTTTTTTTAATTGCGTTAATAATAAAAAGAAATGGGAAATTCAGAGTTCTTGAATGGGAAAAAAAGACCTGTACGTTGTGTACAGGTCTTTTTGTATGGATTATTTGAGATGAAAGGTCATGCGTTTTCATGACTTGTGATTTTTGCGTATCTTTCCAAGAGGATCGACTTCGCACTTATCACTTATATAGTGAGCGAAGACTATAGAAAGGAATCGATGTACGAATATAGTGTTTATCGAGTGTAGAGATCTCAAAGGTTCCACTCTTTATTTTGATATTGCCTCTAAGAAAATATCCATGATTGATATTAATAGTATCGTTGGAAGACACACTCTTCAGAGTTATTGTGTCCGGTAGCTCAATATAAATCACATCATTGGAATAATAAAGAGAAAAGATAAAATCGGACTCTGCCATGAGCAACATTCGATTTGGATTTTTAGTTACTGCACGGGTGGAAGTGTTGGCTGAAGCGTATCCTTGACATAGATAGGCACGTAATAATATTCGTTGTTGAAAGTGCGGAATACATCGATTCGGATCATATCACCATGAGTGCCAATACCCCCTCGGACAGATACAAAAGCACGAGGATGTTGGATGATGGGAACAGATTTGACTAAAGGACCAATATCACCGTTAGCTTTTGGCTTGTAAAAAGGTTCTGCAAAGGCTTCAGCAGCATTTCCGTTGTGTGCGATAAGCTGATTGCGCAAAGCAGAATACAGTAAGCGATCACGTTCTGGCTGGAAATAGTCAGCGATTTCATTATTGGTATCCAGTTTCAATTGTGTAAGTGCTCGTTTAGCTACAATCTCATCACCGCGATGACGCATTAACGTATCACGATGTGCAGCACCGCGTACCTACGCTGCGTGACATATGTATAAAACAGGTAATTTCGGAACAGAGTGCTTCAGTACTTCATGAATGGGAAATAAAGTAAATGATCCTTCATGAAGTCAACAAGCGAAAGCAATACGTAACTGAACGAAGCGGCATTTG
>VOFK01002226.1_pt1 | contig 19995 bp, 45 predicted proteins | sample 5384121 | NCBI WGS metagenome assembly VOFK01 (sample SAMN12384730, study PRJNA508395) | human gut metagenome | isolation source: healthy gut J | host: Homo sapiens | reverse complement strand
CGTGTACTTCGTTCAGTTACGTGACCGCTCTGTTTGAAGCGTTTCAGATCCGGAAAAATGATCGCATATGCTATAGTCATACAAATGATACCGACTGTGATCGCCTTCGGCAGACCGCCAAGCATATTGTTTAACGTTTTCCATTCTCCCAGACCTGCGGCTGTCAACAGAAAAAAATAAAGCAGAGCCGCAGCCCTTTCTGGATAACCGGATTGTTCTGATCCAAAAAGGGGCGTGGCTTTTTGTTTCACTGTGTAGTCTTTTTTTACGATAATTTCAGATAAAGTACGCAACCGCAAACTCCTTATCAGTCTGTCATCTCATGGAACGCATTTTTTCAGCCATCTTTGCACAATTCTTTCCATAGACCTTTATATTCCTCTAAGTTTGTTAAAACATTCACCAGGAGATAGAGTGCCGCAATCCACAGGGAATTTAATACTGCAATTCCCGCAACATAAAAGTAATTGACCGCCCTGCAGCCGTCCAGCCCGAGTATCCATAACACGACTGCTGCAACTGCCGCATTGACTGCGACCTTTTTTATGCTCCGTTTTGCATTTCCCGGACGGACATTACCGAACATGTACCGGGAAAGCGCTATGGTCCGGATAGGTAAGTGCAGCCAGGGTTCCTATCAGACAGCCTGCAATTCCGATCCGCCAGGTCAAGATCAATGAGACCAGGATATTGATGACCATTTCCCGGACAGCCTGTCCTTTCGTGTCATCAAATTTTCCGGCGATGGATTGCAGCTGGATCAGCGGCATTTCCACACAGGGACAGGATCGACCATGCCGCAAACAAAAGCAGCATCTTCTTGCTGTCATAGATCGACGCATCCGCTATTCCGCTGGTATACAGACGGATGATGGGCATCAAAAATGCCGTAATCACCGTATAGACCCAGAACACAAACATATAATACAGGGATTCATACCATTCAAACGCCCGTTCAAACTGCTCTCGGCTGCTATGATACAACTGTCCGAAGCGGAACGTCACTCCATTGGAAAACGCTGTGATCAACTGTTGGAAATTTGCAAAAAAACAGCGAAAATACCGCATATACGCTGGCATAATTCATTCCGCACATAAAAGAAATAATAACCGTATCCGTATTGGAAAATAAGCAGGAAGAAATCTGATGGATCAGAACAGAGTTTTTCTGGGCCAGAGCACTGTGATCCGGCTCTGCCTTCCAGTCAGATCCACTGATAATGCTTCCGCACATAAAAAGATGATAAAAACAACCTGAACGATCGAAGGTACACAGTAGGTGGCCTGGATCAGAAGCAAATTATCAGAAATCATCAGAAAAATCAGCTTTAACAGATTGGAAATGACCATTGGCGGTGACCATCGCCAGGGATGTCACGACATATTTCTTTCCCTCTACCTCAAGAAATGCATTGTACTTTCCCCGCAGCGAAAACAGTACAATTCAGGCACACCATACAGCAGGATGATGCAGCAGACCGTAAAATAATCCAGCTCCGTTTTTATAATCAGCGGATATAACAGCGCAAATCCAACTGTAATCGCAGTATATGCCACGCTCGTCTTCAGGTAAAACCTGCGTGTTGCAGACAAAATCCCATTGATGCTCCCGGTATCGCCCTTTGCTACAGGTCCATACAGGGAATACTGTGCCGAGAGTCCAACCCCCGCCTCCAGAAGGGACAGATATGCAAAAATATTTTTTATGGTGCTGTTGAGTCCATTTACCTCTGAGCCAAAATTAACCAGATACAGTCTGGGAAGTACCAGACCAAACACCGCAATGACAACCTGATATCCAATTGCCGTTATAATATTCAGGATTACCCGTTTATTTTTTTCACTGCTTGTCGTTGTTTCCGCTCCGCTCATCGCACCATCGTTTTCCTTTCCTCTTTCCTGTCTGTTACGCCGGAAGACCGATTTTCCTGAAAATGTCATCCAGTCGACAAAGCCTGATCAGCTTTCCGAACAGCCAGGGCAGTGCAATCGCACCATACAGCTGCAACCGTTGCCACAGCAGAAAAATGCAGCTTCTCATACAGAAGCATCCCCCAGCAGGGCACAGCAAAACGGCTGATGATACAGATAGTACCGCATCGTATTTCTGCCAAACTGCGCAAGGCGTCCCAGGTACCGGTTCCACAGAATACATACCGACAAAATTCCCAGGCAGACACCGACCGTAATCGCATTATCCACATAGGACATCCCTAGATCTATAAAGGATTGTCATAAATCTCTACCGGCAAAAGCAAATTTCCAGCACCAGCGCTGCGAAACTGCACGCTCCACTGCTGCCAGAATTCCAGCCTTCTTTTCCACCTTTTTCCCGTACAAGCAGCGTCCCGAGCAGGAAAAAGAGATATTTCTGGAAAAATCCCTTGAAAACCCATACCCAATCCCTGCAAAACAACGTATAAAATGCCGGCAGTGCCAGAATCGGAAGTATTGCTGCCCTTCTGGCATACTTCTCTGAAAGAAACTTATCCTTCAAAAAAAGTGACTGCTGTAAATAAAAACAGGGTCTGCAGATACCAAAGATGAAAGCTGTAAGGATTTTCATTTTTTCAGCATCGCAGCCAGGTATTTGCCGGGGAATTTTCTGATAGGCAGTATTTTCCAAAAGCGCCCTGCACGGTGCTAAAAGCTGCGCAGCGACAAATATCACATAAATCAGGACGGAATAGGAAAACCACGGCAACAAAAAGAGCTTTTGCTTTTTTCCCAAATAACGCCACTCCGTCAGGGGTTTTATTTTTCAAGCGTCAGGGCGTACCCAAAACCGGAGAGCAGAAACAGCAGCGAGACGTGGAACCGATATACCAGCGCATAGGAAAAATCGCACCATAGGCTGCCCGCATACTCTCCCGAAAGGTATGACCATAGATAACCAGGGGAGCACCGCAATACCCTGGCTGCATCAACATAATGAAAACGTCTATCCTTCACGTTTCCTCCTCTGTCTTATCCTTTTTTCTTTCTCCATCTGCTTCCATTTTTTCTGTGAAAGGCGCAGCAGCTCTCGGATTTCATAAGTATCTGTTTCTTCCGTTGTTGCCCACCGCCGTATAGCGGATCGGATATTTCGGATTTAAGCTGTTATATTCCTCTACCTGATTGTCCAGGATCGGATCATGGCTGCTGCCTTTTTTGCTGCTGCACTCTTCAAAAAATACAACAAAGCGGCCAATTCCATTATATCCTCTCATGCCTTCCGTATCTCCCATCAGCTGTACCAGTCCGGCGAAATCCTTTAACACGCCATCGCCTACGGTATATCCGAACCCGCTTTGTCAGTTCGGACAGATTATCAGACTCAAAGTAAAAGCAGGTGAAAGCTTCCGGCAGAACCTTTCCCGCCATTTTCTCCAATATAAATATTTAACTTTTCCCGGTTCGGCAGCCCTGTCTTCTTGTCGACATACAACAGATAGTCCGATATCGACATTCGTCCCAAAGGACTGCTCCGCAACAGCCGATCACGAAAAACAATACCAGCGCGAGCATAATATAGAGAAACTTGATTGATCGAAGGTGCTACGCGGACAGAGCTGACCATTTTCAGATAATCCGCACTGATATACAGATTCAACTCCTTACTGCTGGTATTGACGATTTCATAATATTCCTGGAGCTCGTTCTCATAATCAGTGATCACCTGCTCCATCTTTGCATGCTCTTCCTCTGTTCCACCAAAGGTCACGTTCTGAAATGCCGTCAGGGTCTCTTCCTGAAACTGACGATCGATCTTGTCTGCCGCAATGGTCTTATCAATTCCGACCAGCTCAAGGATCAGGTTATCGTAGGTTGTGATCGCCTTTGCACCGGCTCCTGCATCCTCGATGGTTCCCAGAATATAATTAGTAGGAGACATTGTCTCCGCCCTCTGTAAAAATAGCTCTCCAGAATTCCGGCATTCTTTTCCACATAGGAAGCGATCAGCCTTTCGATCTCACTGCGCTGCTGTGCTCCAACCTCTTCACTGTTCTGGGGAATCTGCAATGCTGTTTGCAATAAATTCCTGCAGGATCTTACCATCCCGTATCTGCGGTCCATCCAGAACATATGCATACAGCTTCGGAATCTCATATTTTTTCAGTTCAGAATAAATCGCACAGAGATCTTTGTACGTATAGCCTGTCTGGGAGGATCTGAAGTTCGGGTAGCTTTCCCGCTTTGCCAGCAGGAAATCATGCATATCGTTGGTATCGTTTTCGAGGATACGGACACATTCATAATAATCATAACCGTTATCCAGAAGATTCCTGGACGGATTCAGGGACAGCTTCTGCTCCACATATTTTTCCGTATAATAGGTACAGTAGCTCTGCATGATCGCATCCAGCATATTGCGTGCATAGCTGCCGCCCAGCTTTTCATCCACCACCAGACTCACCTTATAAGTATCCGGAAAATAGGTGACTTCTTCTCCCTTTTCGATCAGTGCATCGTTGATCTTCTCCTGTTCCTCTGAAATAATCGGTGTAACGCTGCAGTTCGATCGTACTGTCGTCAGTCTTCCGGATGCTCCAAGAGAATCCATCGCCTGTGCAATTACGGTAGAGGAATAGATTTCATTCACATCCAGATCAGAACCGTCCGGGGCATAGCCGTCCTTTATGCCGTCATTTGTGTACTTCAAAACAACAGATGCTGTATATTGCTGCTTTCCCTGCGCATACAGGTAAATCATTGCCGCCCCTGCCATCGTCAGCAAAAAAATCAGCATACTAAAACGTTTCAGATATCGCAAAATCTCAAACTTTTTTCACTTTTTCTTTATGCCCTTTCTGTTCTTCCCTGACTTTCCTCAGAGAATTCAAGCCCACCATAAACGCCAGAACTGCTGCAGCTTTCATTCCTGTCTTTTGTTAATTCGTTGAGTAAAGGACGCATTATTATAAGTAAAAGAGACATAGTTCTGTGACTTGTATCTGATATATGCCTTATCCAATATAAACAGCTGATCCGAAAATCTCATTGATTCCGCTTTCCAGCTTGTTGATCATATCCTGTGCTTCCTTCAGACGCCCTGCATCATCGGTAACCGTCTGCATCTTCTCACTACATAACTGGTATCCACGATTTCCGACTGATAATCCGTCGCTGCCTGCAGCGAGCTGTCCGCAGAACGCGCCATATTGTCCATTGCAGTCTTTGTCCGGGACATGTAATATTCTTCCATCTCATCTGTCGTCGGGATCATGACAACGGATGTCATGGACTTTTCATATACGGAAATTCCGTTTTTGTTGGCATCATAATATGCCATTTCCTTCTGTGCGGCAATATCGTCGATTTTGTTTTTGTACTCCAGAATGCTGATCAGCAGGGAAGCATCCTTTGCAATCCATCCTTCGATCACGTAGGCCTTCACATTCGGAATATCATAATCCACAATATTGTTGATCTGCTTGCTCAGCGTCGTGAAGTTATTGGTAGACGAATCCGGATTTTCGGTATCGACATAGCTCTTGTTTTCGCTCAGACGCGCATTTAAATACTGCATGATACATTCTGCCCGCAGCTCCAGCTCATTCAGACGCAGGTAGGGCTCACAATCTGTTGTAATTTCGAGTTTTTCCTTTAACATGTCCTGATTATCGCAGTAGTTTTTTTCTGAAAAAACTCACGGTATGCTTCTGACAGATACTTTTCAGCAGACTGATGGTTGTCCGATTTTTCAGTTCCAATCCGTCTGCATTGAGATTGATATTATAGGATGTGCTGATGTAATCGTCACTTCCGCCCACATGTCCCGTTCCTTCCGGAGTGATGAAGACATGGCCGGCAAGCTCCGATGCGGAAATGCTTCCCTGCAAACCAACTTTTTCGATGGCACGCTGCATAACCTCCTCTGAAACGATTTCATAGGCGTTAAAACGGGTTTTATTCGGGCTTAAGCCCAGGGATGCCTCTGAATAATTAAATGAAATATTCGCGCTGGACCAAATGCCGCTTTCCGCATAATGAATGCATCCAAACAAAATGCACAAGATCAGCATATAATATGTCATCCGATATTTGTTTTCCCACAGTATCTGAACTGCTCTTTTTCACTTTTCCTTTAATTTCTTTCATTGCACTATCCTACTTACGGCATTGGAAGGTTTAGTTAATATCGATCACTGAAAGCTCCGGAACATTATTGATCCTCGGCCATTTGTCGGAATCTCCCAGTCCACGGCTGACAATCAGCGTCGCCTTGTTGTCAAGGGTATAGACACCTCCTCCATACTCCGGGAACAGTCCCTCTTCCGCAGAATAAAGAGCGCCCAGCTTCGGCAAACGGACAATTCCGCCGTGGGTATGTCCTGCAAGTCCAAGGTCAAAGCTGTAATTTTCCAGCTTCTCCGGGGAAATAAGTAGGCACATGCGCAATACAGATGCACAGATCATATTGATCCTCTGCTTCCTGTGCCTCCATACACTCTTTTTCGCTCCATAGCTTGCAAAATCTTCCGGTTTTCCTTCTATACCGATCACACTGACCGTATTGTCATACAGGAATAGGACGTTTCCTCGTTCCGCAGGATTTTTCACGCCTGCATCTTCGAAGCGTTTTTACCAGTTCCTCATCTCTCCCTGATGATAAATCTTCACATCCTCATGGTTGCCCAGCACACCGCATACCGGTGCGATCTCTGTCAGCTGGCTGCAGAGGGAGATCATATTGTCATAAGAATCCACAGTATCATTTACAAGGTCTCCCCCAAGCAGGGATCAGGTCCGGTGAAAGATTTTCTATATCCCTCTACAAGATCGCCGTTATCCATTCCGTATTCCCGCAAATGCACATCTGTCAGAAAAGCTACCCGAATACTGTGTGTCAGCTTTCGGGAGCTGACCTGATAAAAAAATTCCGCCGTATAATTCGTCCGGTTATCGTAAATATTTTTGGCAAGTCCGCCTGCTACAAGCAGGATCAAAAAAGAAACTTCGCCAGAAACTTCATTCCTTTTTTTAATCTGCTTTTCCCAGCTTTCTTTTCCGTATGTTTTATGTTTTTTGCAGGTTCTCTCTATTGGCAAAGCTTTACTGCTGCTTCTTCTCTGATGTACCTTGCGTACCAGCGCCTGTTCCCGCATCCGGTTTGCATAGTGATTCGGCGCAAGTGCAAAGACAAGAGCCTTTGCTCTGCGTCTGGCTTTATAGGCACATTTTAAACGACAAAGTCTCTTTACGCCAAGCTTTTTTCTGCTTTTTGGTTCACTGGCACAATAGCAATCAATATATTTCCAGGACAAATCATCTTCCAGAAGCCTGCTTCCGGGGCTTTACTGTTTTATAAAGCTTTCTCAGTTCATCGTAGATCTTCACCCTGTCCGCATTTTTTTTTGCGTTTAAGGCCATGGAATTCATAATAGAATCACTTCTGGAATTATCATAATGATAATAGACATAATCTGTCAACACAACCCGTTCCGCTTTTAACAATGCTCTCGGTGTAAATTCTTCATCTTCATGTAAAATACCGTACTCAAAATACAGGTCATTTCTGACAAGAAAATCTCGCCGAAACATGGTTCGGATAACCTCTACCCGAAGTGCACCACCCTCCAGACATCCCATCAGATATGCCGGGCCGCTATAGATACGATGATACTGAAAACGATCCTCCGCCACCTTTTCAAACCGTGCCATCCCTTCAGAGGGCTTTTCCAGTGCCATTTTGAGATAATTATATCTGCAAAGCCTGCCCTTGCTTCCTTCCATAGGTTGGCACAGGCCTGGGGCTCCAGATAGTCATCGCTGTCTACAAATAAGACATATTCCCCATGTGCCCGCTCCAGTCCGTAGTTGCGGGCATCCGACAAGCCGCCGTTCGGTTTATGGTAAGCGATAATCCGTGCATCTTTTTTTGCATAATTGTCACAAATTTCTCCGCACCGGTCAGGGCTGCCGTCATCTATAAGAATAATTTCCAACGACAGAAAATCCTGCGCAATCAGTGACTCTACACACCGGACAAGATACTTTTCCACCTTATAAATTGGTACAATTATTGAAATTTGCACATCCTGTTTCTTCATCAGCAATTTTGCCCAACGCTTCTCATTTTTTCTGTTCAGAGCACATTTGTAAACATCTTCATGCCATTTCGATCACTGCATCATAATCAAAATTTTTCTTTGACATATTCCATTTCCTGCTTCAGCAACTCTTCGTCTTTTGGAGTTGTCAATTCCTTCCGAAAGCGCAGCCGCCAGCGAATCACTATTCTCTCCTGCCTCAAACTCTGCCCCAGTATTGTTTGGTAATCACCGTATTTGCCGGAATATCACTGACCAGACATCTTCCGCCACAGGACATTGCCTCCAGAAGGGCAAGGGAAAGTCCCTCGGTATGACTCGGAAGGACAAATAGCCTGCAGTTGGAAAACAGCTCAGCGAGCTCTTGTCCCTGCACCAGGCCGGTACCGGGATCACCCTCGGGTCTGCATCGATTTTGTGGAGCATTTCTTTTCCAAATTCCGTTTCCGGGATCGGGCCAGCCAATACCAGGCGTTCCTGCAGCCGGAGCTTCCTGATACGCCTCCAGCAAATCCTGCGGTCCTTTTTCCGGGAGAGATCCGTCCGACATACAGAATATAGCTGTCTTTTTCCAGGCCATATTTTTCCCGGATGACATTACAGGGAACCGGTGTGATCCGTTCCACTGCATTATGGATCAGAATAGAGTCCCGATTATACTTCTGCAGAAAATATTGTTTCTCCTCTTCCGGAAAGAACGATTACTTCATCAGCAAAACGGGCGGCAACTTTTTCTCCCAGACGGAGATAGAAGGAAGCGAAACCACCCCACTATCACTTCTCCAGTTCAGTCCATGCACCGTGCATACCGTATGCTTGCCAAAAACAGCTTTGCAAGAAACAATGGAACGGAGGGTCCGATCATGATAATGAATGACATCAAAATCATGAAAATATTGTATCAAATGTCGCCAGAAAAAGAATAGACCATTGCATTCAAAATCTGCTTTTTAAATGTAAAAAAATCCGCTTGACCCTGACGTTCTGTTCCCGATAAGTATTATGCCCCTTTTGCCTGCCTCTGTTGTACACGGTTATCATGTCACTCTGCAACGCAAGTCTGGTCAGCTCATAAACTACCACCTCTACGCCTCCGGAACGAGAAGGGAAATCTTTATGTCCTATCATCGCTATTTTCATCTGTGTCTTCCCTTTCATTTGTATTTTTTCTGAAGAAAGAATGTCTCCTTTGTGATCGTTCTCCGCACTCTTTCTTAACAGAATCTTAACACGCAGTGCCCAACTGCAGTGTATCGTCTGATTCTGCTGCGCCTTTTCCCCCTGAGACGCATATTTCTTCCTCTGTTCCCCGCTCTTTTAGATTTTTCCCTATCAGTTTAGATTCCAATCTTCACTATCTGTAAAAAGATTTTCAAAAGAAATTTTCCAGCTCCTTTAGCACGGTTCACTGTGGCTTCGTACCTTCTGCCACCTTCTGATATAACTCCTCGCTGCCCTCGGTCTGACGTCCGCGCAGCTTTTCGGTCAGCTCGCAGTCTGCTTCGTATAATCTGTCCAGCCCAAGATTGGCGCAGATACCCTTTAAGGTGTGTGCGGCGCGGAATGCGTCCTCTCCGTCCTTTTCTTTCAGGGATTCCGTCAGCTCCTCAAAGCTCTTGTCTTCCAGAAATTTAACTGCAAACCGTTTTACCAGCGCTTCGCTGCCCATACGTCCCAGCACTTTGTCAAAATCAGATCCGATTTTTTCATAGCATTCTCTGACTGTCATCTTTTCCTCTCCTTTTCCCTTATCCTCTATCCTTCTGTCTTCAAACCCGCCACGAGGGTGTTACCCCCCCCCAGAGGTGTCCAGCTATTTCTGTGCTCAGCATTCATCAGCTGAATCGGGATATCTTCTTTTATCTCCAGCAGACATTCTATCAGCAACGGATTGAACTGTCCGCACTCTCCTGTGACGATCATTTCAATCGCCTTTTTCATGTGGAATCGCCTTTTTGTATACACGCTCGTTGGTCAATGCATCATATACATCTGCAAGGGGAAACCACCTGTGCTGAAATCGGGATCTCGTCCCCCTTTAAGCCGTCCGGATAACGCTTTTCCGTCATAGCGCTCGTGATGCCAGCGACAGATTTGTTCTGCAATACGTACCAGCGGTTCCTCCTGATACTGTTTCAGATCTTGCAGCATCGACCACCCGATCACGGTATGCTTTTTCATTTTTTCATATTCTTCCTGCGTCAGTTTTTCGGGCTTATTTAAGATGGCTTCCTCAATGCCGCTTTTGCCGATATCATGAAGTGCCGACGCCAGTGCGATCCGGTTTTAAGTCTCCCCCATGTCATCTGGTATCGATCCGTTTTTCTGCATCAGCTTTTTTCAAAAGAAGCTTCGTCAGTATTCCGATATTCCGGACATGCTGTCCGCTCTCTCCGTTTCGGCATTCTACGATATGACTCAGGATATTGACCATAATCTGGTTGTTTTTCTCTTTTTCCTGCATCTGGCCTGCAACCAGAGTCGATCAGCTTGCGCTGCTTTGCATACAGCTGATGGTATTATATACACGTTGGAGAACAACACTTGTATCAAAGGGTCTGCTGATATAGTCTGATACGCCCATTTCGTATGCCTGACGGATATGTAGTTCCGAGTCTTCGCTGGAAATCATGATGACCGGAATATCTTCGATGAGATGTTCTTTATTCATCACCTTCAAAAACACCGAGTCCGTCCATTCCCGACATGATGAAATCCAGTAAAACGATAGATATTTCTGTCCCGTATTGATGCAGCAGCTCCAGACACTCCTCGCCGCTGGATGCTTCTATAATGTCAAACCTCCATCCTTCAGCATTTCGAAGAGAATCTCCCGTTGATCTTGGCATCATCCACAATGAGGACAAGCTCTCTGCCGGAGTCGCGTTCCAGCCTTTCTCCGACCTCCTGACGGTTTCCTCCGTACTGCTTTCTGTCACAACCTGATTTCTATGCTTCTTTGCCTGATACATCAGCCGATCCGCACGCTCCAAAGCGGTCCCCACAGTCTCTTCCACCGTCGTTACTCCTCCGATGCTCACAGAAAGGGAGATACCCGGATAGCCGTCCAAAGTGGTCTGATGAAGCTGTTTTTGGATCTGGTTGAGTTTTTGTCAAAGGCGTCCTTCCGGATCCCGGGCAGTACCAGCAAAAATTCGTCCCCGCCATAGCGGATCAGAAAATCTGATTTTCGGATATTGGATAAGATCACTTTTGCAGCACTATTGAGTGCAAGATCCCCCACATTGTGTCCGTAGGAATCGTTATAATATTTAAAATTATCCAGATCCATCATCGCAATGCCCACAGGTCCCCACATATTTTTGATCTTTTCTTCATAATAACGGCGGTTGAATACACCTGTCAGCACATCTTGATAGAGCTTCTCGTTATAGCCCGTCAGCTGTTCAATCAGATATTGTTTTTCCTCCAGATCCGTCAGTGCATCCTCATCCAGACGGTGTACCAGCTCCATCACGTAAGGCTTTCCATTCATTTCCAGATATCTTGACGATCACCTGATAGATGTCATTCCCCCACAATCTCCAGCTTGCACTTTTCTTTTTTCTGCTTCTGACTGCCTCCAGTGCAATGCAATGCTTACAGGGAGCCGAGTATTTCCACAGATCATAACAATGGCAGATTTCTGGTGCATCGATCTCCACCGGTTCTGCTTCCATGCCATCGTTTCTTCGCAGCAGCCTTTCCCCGTCCAGGGGAGCCTCACAATCGGAAAAAGCCTGCGGAAATATTTCATTTCTTTTCTGAACCTGTTCTTTGTTATGCTGACTTCCTGATTCATTCTTTTTTCCTCGCTGCAATATATTACATTTCATTTATTATATTGCGTTTTTTTTGACTTGTCCATATATTACGTTTTTTTGCCTTGTCCATCCCCTCGTGCCTTGGCACATTCTTTTTTGTATAGAGACGCTGTTTCCACGAAAAAAGGCGGAAGCGCCAGATACCTGACAGCTTCCACCCGATTTTTTCTATATTCTGATTGACGTTCACATTTATTTGCGTCCCTGTAGCGCCTGTGCGATATCTTCTCTCATATCGATAACCGCCTGTCTGGATGCGTCCGCATAGTTAGCCGCACCAAACTGTGCATATTTTTCCTGCTGATATGCTGCAATGATGCCGCGGGAAGAGTTGACAATCGCGCCAAGTCCGTCTTCATTGAAAAAAAAGTGCACCAGATCAGCGCCCTTTACCGCCCTGTGCACCGTAACCGGGCACCAGAATGTAGGACTTCGGCATCACCTTGCGCAGCGCCTTTGCCCATTTCAGGATAGGTTGCGCCAACAACCGCACCAACATTGCTATATTCTGCTGCCCATGCACTCGCTGCCCCATTCGGCAACTCTTTTCACCGACGATTTCATACAACGGTCTGCCGTCCACCAGACGATCCTGGAACTCACCACTGCTGGGGTTGGAAGTTTTTACCAGCACCAAAAAATGCCCTTATTTTCTTCTTTTTGCAGACCTTTTATGAACGGATTGATGCCGTCGGAACCCAGATACGGATTCACCGTTGGCCAAAATCCTCGTCAAAGGGTGCATAGCTCTTTTTCTCCCACTACTACTTTTCCGAGATGGGCAACCGCATAAGCCTCAGAAGTGGAGCCGATATCGCCGCGTTTTACATCGCCGATGACAACCAGACCTTTCTCTTTGCAGTATGCGACGGTCTTCTGAATGCGATCAGACCTGCTACGCCGAACTGCTCATACATGGCGATCTGCGGCTTTTGCACTGCCGGGATCAGATCCGCTACTGCATCCACGATGCCCTTATTGTACTGCCAGATCGCTTCTGCAGCGCCCTTTAACGTCTCGCCGTATTCCGCAAAAGCAGCTTTCTGAATCTGCTCCGGAATAAATTTCATCATCGGGTCCAGTCCGACAACGATTGGAGCATTTGTCTTTTTGATATTTGCAATTAACTGGTCAATCATATCTTTTTCTCCTTTTTGTTTTCCTGGCTTGCGTCAGTTTTCCAAGCTTCTGCTATGGTATCACATCCTGCTTCGGGCAACAAGTCCGGCGACGGGGTTTCGATCAGTTTTTGGAAAATACCGCACCTGCGCCGGTCAGAAAGCAGCGCCAGAATCAGAAACGCTGCGTTCGGCAGTCCGATCTGTACCCGCACCATGCCGAGCCCTTCTAAAATGACGGCATGCACCAGATAAATCTCATACGAATACCGATCCGTCCACAGCACAACGTCCGAAATCCGACCGCCGATTCCTTTCCTGCAGAACCGAAAGCCGCTGCCTGCAAGCAGTAACATGCCAAAGCACCACGACCACCAAATAAACGAATCCGTCTGCGCCCTGCCAAGGGCCAAACCCGCACCTGCTGCCGCAATCATGCCGATATAGACAAGCAGCTGCGCGCCGATACGCCTTCCCGCCTGATGGATCTCCCAGACCAACATACCGAGCAGAAAAAATAATGCAGGTAATAAAAAATCATCATGTAATCACCGTATCCGGTTTTTACCCACAAATACCGCAGAATCAATGCCAGTACATAGCAGAAAAACGCGCTCGTACAGCCGCGGATGAGGCGCACAAAGACCGGCACAAGCAGATAAAATGCCATAAACAGGCTGATCGTCCAGGTTGCGCTCAGGTTTCCCCAAAAATCATTCGGTGCAGGGATCACGCTGTTTGTCAGGAAAAAATACCGAAGCCAGTACAGGCCCTGCGGGTCTGCCGGAATATCCTTTAAAATCAGCCCGTGCAGCAGGATGTTATAAAGGATCACCCCATAATACAGCGGAAGAATCCGCACCAGACGTTTTTTATAATAGGTCAGCAGTTCTTTTTTCCAGCCGTCGGGAGCTTTCTTGTCACAGCAGGCGAGATAGCCGCTGAGGACAAAAAAGAGATACACGCCCGCCGCTCCCTGATTGGCAAGCCACGCGGCTTTTCCCGTCGCTCCCAGCCTCGGTGCAAGGTGGGTGATAAACACTCCGATACAGGCAAGCGCCCTCAGAAGCTGAATGTGTTCGTATTTTTGTTTCATATTCTTCCAATGCTCTGCATCAAAAACCGGAACATTGCTGCGTAGGTTGCACCATCATAATGCAGTCCGTCTGCCTGCGTGGTATATCCGCTGCCCGCCAGAAACACATACAGATTCAGTCGTCCGATTCTGGCATCCAGCCGGTTGTTTAACTGGTTGTTAAAATATTCTACCGCCCAGTTGCGTTTTCCGTATTCGTTTTTTCCCCCGACCGGACCGACCGAGGCGAAGTACACCGTCGCACCTTTTCGAAATCCAATCCTGTGCATATCGCTTAATCGTCGTAATATAATCGTTGTGTCGTGACAAATCATTGACGCCGTAATTGAGAATAATCACTGAGCCGGGCGTCATATACTGGTCGACGTCCTTTTTCGCCTGGGCGGTGGAAAGCCAGTCCACGCCACCTCCAAAAGCATGCCACAAAGGCCGTACCAGGCCATGCTGCCGTTCCACCGACTGCATTCGCCATCTGTCCCTGCGGGGAGTCCCCGACGAAGATGACGTTGCCGCTGCCCGCCGGAATGGGGCCTTCCGCTCAGCCTGCGCCTGAGCCAGTGCCGCCTGCTGTACTGTTGCCTGCTGTACTGCTGCCTGCTGCATTGCTGCCTGCTGCGCCAGTGCCGCCTGCTGCGCTGCCAGTGCCGCCGCTGCTGCTTGGGCCTGTGCCACCTGCTGTTTCACCGCTTCCGCCTGTGCAGCAAGCGCTGCCGTCATCGCTACATCCACGCAGACCGGCTGGCAGGCTGTCTGTGTGATATAGCCGATCGCATTTCCATAGACAATCTGGTACATGTCACTTTTCTCCGCTGCCGGTCTGCCCGCATACGTTGACCGTCGTGCCGACCGGTAAAAATACCAGAGTGCTGCAGAGGTTTTATCCGCCTGCTGCGTCACCGTTTTTTTCTTCCCCGACGACTGCCGCCATCGTAACCGGCGTCACTTTTCCCGGATGCTGCCTGTGCCGTCATCGATATCGACAATCCGAGACAAAGGCACAACGCCAGACAGCAGATCGGGTACGGGCGATCGCGCCGCCAAAAACCGTTTTTCTGATTTTTACACGTTTCTCCATAGTCATTCCCTACATTTCTTTCTAAACAGCCATGCGACTATACTGTCCTGTCCGTGTGTGTGGAGCTACCGCGTCTGAAATACCGCTTCCCGCTGTGCCGCTTTTTCATCATCCGGATACAAAGCAAGGTACTGATCCATCGCAAGCTTCGCTTTATCGTACTGCCAAGGTATTCATACGCTACCAGTTCGTTGAACATCAGCGACTGCGTCGCCGTATTGCCCTCTACTTCCAGCCCCCGCCTGGAACGCTGCAAGCCGCTTCATAATCGCCGCCCTTTAATTTGCAAAGCCCGAGCTGATTGTACAAAGACGCGTCCGGCGTTTTGTTCTGCAGGTAGGTGTTATAAACACTCGCCGCATAATTGTAGTCACCGAGCGCCTCATAGGTCTGACCGAGCAGGGACGCTGCTTCCGCACCGCCGTTTTCCTGCGCCTTTTTCCAAAGAGGTACGGGCCTGCTCATAATCGCCCAGGTAGTAGCTGATTCTGCCGAGATCGAAATCCGAAATCCGCTTCCTGTCGCCGTCCAGAACATTTTCCAGATAGGATTTTTCCAAGATCGTCCTGTCCGTATTTGCTGCAGCTGCAGAAAATATCAATCCGATGTCGTAATCGTTCGGCGCAGCCTCAACCGCCTTATCAAAATCGGCTTTCGCAGCGTCCGTACTGCCCTGCTCCAGCTCCATGGTTCGCTTTTAAGTACCAGGCGGTCTTTTTCCCCGGGCTTCAGATCCGTGATTGCCTGATAAACATGGATCGCTTTGTCGACCTGTCCGTTCCGATAATAGGCGGTCGCCAGATAATAGTTGATGTCATAATCCATCGCATCCGGACGCGGGCTGCTCTGCCCCAGCGCCTTTTCAAAAAAAGCTCGCCGCTGCATTCTCATAATCCGTCATGCCCATGTAAGCCAGCCCCTGCCCTCTGTAAACCTGACGCATATCCTCTTTATTCAGGGCCGCCGCCTCGAAGCAGGTCAGCGCGCCCTCATGAGTCCATCTGCTCCACCAGCGCAATTCCTGCGAAAGATTATCCTCCTTCGCAGCACCGCAGCCGGTAAGGAGCGCGCACGCCAGAAGCGCCGTCGCAAACACAATGCAGATCTGTCTATCCTCTCTGTCTTTTTGTTTCTCTTTCTTCACGTTTCCTCCAGTCCGTACGCAAAGCCCCTGTATGCCGTTCTATTCCTGCACAGAAGGATTTCATCCATGCGGACCCCGCTCTCGCCAAAGAACAGCGTCAGCTGGTTTTCCCCGCTTTCCGGGAAGCTTATCGTTACCGCACGCTCTATGATCTTGTTGTCGGTTCCGTTAAAGGTCGTCGTCTGCTGCAGGACGCCGTTGACAAAAATGGAAACCGGCAGCTGCGCAAACGGATTTTCTCCGGAATGCATTTTAAAAATCATCTGATAGCTGCCTGCTTTGGAGACGTCCAGCAGATACCCGGCGCGCACGCCCTTCTGGGTGCTCAGCTTTGTCAGATCGAGCTTTGTCTCTTTTTTCTACTTTCTGACTTGCGATCACATTTCCTGCCATCGCATCCTTTGCCGGATTGTTAATTTCTTCACATACATCAAATTCCCGATCACAGAAACGGTTCATCACCGGAGAACGCATCAGAAAATGACAGATATTCTTTGCATTTCTAACCAGCTGTCCTCTTGTGAGCCGTCCATCTGCCAGGCCCTCCATCGTGTTGTCATTTGCAGAGTTCGAAGCAGAATCCGAAACAACCATGTAAACGTCGTTCTGAGCGCGCACCATCGGAATCGTATTGCTCTGGGAGCCTTCCTCGCCTTCCTCGTTCATCTTCGCCCACCAGTCGGTCATTACCACACCCCCTGATAGCCCCAGTCTTTCCGCAAAATCGTCGTCAGCAGGTCGTAGTTGCCTGCTGTCCAGATTCCGTTGATCGGTCCGTAGGTAGACATAATGCTGTAGGCATGTCCTTCTTTACTGCGATTTCAAAGCCCTTTAAATAGATCTCGCGCAGCGCACGTTCGGAAACAACGCCGTTTGCATCGTGCCGCTTAAATTCCTGGTTATTTCCCGCAAAGTGTTTAATCGTTCCGGTCACACCGTATTTTCCCATGCCCTTTAACTGAGCTGCAGCCATCGTAAAAAATTGCCTGCCACCACAGGGATCTTCCGAAAAATATTCAAAGTTTCTGCCGTTTAACGGATTGCTGATGAATGTTCATGCCGGGCCCCAGCAGCGTGTCAATCTGATTCCTTTGCGCAGCTCCATTCCTTCCATCTCATAAAGCTGTTCCACCAGCTCCGGATTAAAGGTGCAGGCAAGCAGTGTGCCGTTTGGCAGGGAAAAGGCGATGGTTCCGCAGTCCATACGGGATTCCGGAGGGTCCATCCGAGCAGCCCGCAACCGGGATGCCAAATGCCTTTTAAGGAATCCGTCACACCGCCGAATGCAGATGCAATGCCAGGTGTTTGCCTTCGGAGAGCACATGCCCTCTCCCCGACCAGGCATGCCAGATCTTCGTCCGATAACTGGGATAAAAACTGTTCCAGCGTCACCTTTATCACAGACATCCGCTAACTTCCAGCCCTGATCGCCGATGCAGGCCTCTGCCTCCGGGCGTTCTGTCCGGATTCTTTCTGCCAGATCGACGCTCCGCAGAGGCGCTGCCTGTTTTCCGATTTCCAGAACCGGCTCTCCGTCTGTGCCCTTTTTTGCCCGTTTCGACCGGAACCAGACGCTCATATGGCTGTACCGGTGCAAGCGCCTCTTCCAGTCTGGAAATGACGCACAGCTCGTCTAACTGCACCTCGCAAACCTTTTTTCGCGCTGCGGACATCCGTTCCAACATAGATGCCATAAGCGCCCGCTTCCAGCACCCCAACAGGATTTCTCCCCGGTTACGCCGCTGTCATCATAGGATGCACTTTTTTCCAGGGAAACGACGAGATTTTACCTCCTCCCCCTCTCCTGGCGTGTAAGCAGCTGCGTCTTGTAAAAGCTGTTTAGATTCCGGACAGGCTTGCCAAGCTTTCCCTGAGGCGGGCAGACATACACCTGCACGACTTCTTTTCCGGCAGTCTTTCCGATGTTTTTAACCAAAACGGTAAGTTCTGCTTTCGTACCGTCTGTTCTTGTATTCAGAACCTCCACGGAAAAAAATCCGTATAAGACAGACCAAAGCCGAAGGGATAGCTTACTTTTTCGCTTTGCAAAGGTTTCAAAATAACGGTAGCCAACGTAAATATCCTCTGCATACACTATTGCATACAGCATCTCCAAAATTATCCGTAGACGGATAATCCGAAATATCTGCTGCGATCGTATCGCTCAGCTTACCGCACGGATTCACTGCGCCGGTCAGGATATCTGCCGCCGCGTGCCGTCTCCCTCCTGACCGCCCTGCCATACATACAAAACTGCCTGGGGCTGGTAGCGGTCCACCCATTTCATATCGATGATATTGCCGACGTTTAACACAACGGCAGTCCGTTTGAATGCGCAACAGACGGTTTTGATCAGCGCCTCCTCCTCTGCTGTCAGCAGATAGCTTCCCGGCTCTGCGCTGTTGTCCATGTCTCGCCTGCTGTTCTGCCCAGCACAACAACAGCAAGGTCAGAGGATGCCGCCGCTTTCTGTGCAAGCGCCTCGCTGACCGGCATTTCCTTCTGGCTCCAGGGCTCCTGCGCCCAGCCTTCTCCCATATCAAAGGGATTTTCCCGGATCCAGTCCTGATAAACCGCTTCCAGCTCTTCGTTGACAGAAATATCCCTGCATTCCTTTAAGCTGTCCAGGATATTTGTCACATAGGGAGCATTTACCATACCGCCCGATCCGGTTCCGCTCTTATAATAGGTAAAGGCAATCCGTCCAAACACGGAAACTGTCTCTCCTTTTCGGATCGGAAGTGCCTCTTTCTCATTTTTTAAAAGAACACATCCCTCTGCTGCCGTCTGTCTTGCCAGGGCAGCGTACTGATCGTAATCCAGTGTAAATCTCATAATGTTTTCCTCCTTTTTTTGGTTCCTGCATATGTAAAACAGAGTCCTGTTCCGCCTGCGGCGGTTTGCACAGACAGCACATCTGTCACATTGTTTTGCGCAGCCCTTTGGGATAATGATTTTTTAAAATCCCGCCTGCCAGCTTTCCCCAGCCGAGGCTGTATCCATCTACGCAGACCAGCTGCCAGCCCTTTTCCCCGTCTTTGGAAAGCGTCATGCCGTTGATCCACTGCCTTGCCTCCTGGCTGTCACCGGAAAGGTTGCAGCAATGCACTGCATCTTTTGGCGAAAGTGAAAGCCAGCGCATGTGCCGGTTCAAACCGCCCTTTTTTCATCGTGCCCAGATGCAGTCCCGGACGTAGCACCTTTAAGCCTTTTAAAGCCGGCATGTCCTTTGGTGCAAGATAAAGCTGGTCGCCGAACAATAAAAAGATTCCATCAAACTGCTTCTTCAGGCTTTCTCGTTCAAATTCTTTCCATGCAGCAAAATCCTTGGGTGCAATTCCTTTCTGGATTCCATACAGGCTGCGCGCCCGGTATCCCTCCGGCACTTCCCCTGTTTTTTCAAGCACCGCCAGAAAATGTCCTTCTCCATGCAGCTTATGGGGCCAGAGACGAATGGTCTTTTTCCATTCCGTCCGGGCCGGGCTCGGTTCCCGCCCAGTCCGGTCTGCCCGGCTCCATACCGTCATAACGGTGCGTCTCTTTTATGGAAAATTCCGGATGCCGCAAAGGAATCGTGCAACACTGCCTTCATCCTCCTGTAGCGCAAACGTACAGGTCGAATATACCAGCCTGCCGCCTTTTTTTCAGCATTGCGGCAGCTTTCGTCCAGCAATACGTAACTTCGAACGAAGCACAATTGAT
>VOFK01000159.1_pt1 | contig 20000 bp, 37 predicted proteins | sample 5384121 | NCBI WGS metagenome assembly VOFK01 (sample SAMN12384730, study PRJNA508395) | human gut metagenome | isolation source: healthy gut J | host: Homo sapiens | reverse complement strand
TAAAAAAATTTAGTGCGGTACAAACTGCATTCAAGAACAGTCTGACTGATCAGAAGATGTACAAAGACTTATCAAACACTATTGTTAATATGACATCGCAGTCGCTTGACAAAGCTGATAAGAGTACACTTTCAGATTCGGTTGTTGGACTTATTTTGCAAAATTCAGCTTGGAATGATTTACCGAATGAATTGCAGAATAAATTGTCTGAATTGAATGTAAATGCAGATAATTGGACTGATTGGATAAAAAGACTCAAATAATTCACTTCAAGCATTTAACCTAATGCAAGATGGTGGAATGAGTAGTTGGGATTTGCTTGATAGCAATGTAACTTCTCTGCTTCAACAAGCAGGTATTAATGGTAAAGACGCTTGGGACAAATTTGTACAAGATGATCCACTACAAGCATTGACTTTGTTATCATCTTCTTGGAATAGTATGAATGATACTATTGGGCAATATATGACAGATGCTCAAACCATTGCTGCCAATGGGGCAAGAGCTATTCAATCACTACAAATAATTGCACCGTCTATATCGGAGCAATCTTGGAACGCATTGCAAGTATTGATTGCTAATAAGATACAAGAAATCATATCATTAATGAATGAAGTGTTTGGTGAAAATACAGTTGATATGAACTTTGCTATCAATGTTAATAATGGTACTTTGTCTGGTAATTCTCAAACTAATCCTCAAGGTGATAATGAAATAATTAATACTGCAAAATCATTTCTTGGCACACCGTATCAATGGGGTGGAACTTCACCGTCTGGCTTTGACTGTTCGGGATTTACACAGTATGTATTGGCACAGAACGGTAAGTCAATACCGAGAACTTCTCAGGAACAATTTGCGTCAGGTCAAGCCGTTGATAAGAGTCAACTTCAAGCAGGTGACTTGGTATTCTATGATTGGAGTGGCGGAACAGAAGCAACCCATGTAGGAATATATGAAGGCAATGGTAAGATGATTCACGCACCACATTCGGGTGATGTTGTCAAGGAAGTCGACTTTAATTCTTACGGTCAAAATGTTTATCTTGGTGCAAGACGTTATTATAAAGGTACTGAGGGTGCATTGCCTGGGCTTGCTAAACTTGGTGATGAAGCAGAAGTAAGAGGCTTAAACTATCCTACACCTGAAATTCTTATCAAACAAAAAGACAGGTAAAGCATATCTTACTGGCTTAGACGGTACACAGATTGTTAATCTTGACAGAGGTGATACAGTTATCCCTTATGCCGATACAAAGCGAATTTTAAACGGCAATGTACGTCATGCTTATGCTAATGGTACACCAAATGCAAAAGACGCTATATCAAGAAAGATTTTAGGCATAAACAATGTCAAGAATAGAGTGAATAACGGCTCTGCAAGAAGTAATAATTCGGGTATAACAAATAATACAGTTCAACAATCGTGGGATACAAATGATTTCGGACAAGGCGTAGGTAAGTCACATTCATATACCGCTTTTGACGAAAATGGATATTTGGGTTCATCGCTTGGATATTGGGATACAAGTTCAAGTGCTTGGAAACTATTTAAGAAGTTGTTGGATAGCGGTGATTTATCAACCGATGAGAATGGCATCTATACATATAAAAGGTGCTCGTCTTGTAGCAATGACATCTACTTTTGGTAAGCCTGGAGATGTTATGAGATACACTCAAGATGACGGTAGTGTATTTTACGGTATCATAATGGACGAGAAGTCGCAAGCATATACTTGGTACGATAATAACCCTGCCAACAAGTGGGGTCATAACAACGGACAAGATATGGTTGAATTTGAAGTTAAGAAATCAGCGATTGCTCCTGCTTATAAAGCTAACGGTGGTACTCCTCCATATGGTAATCTAAATCATGCGATTACTTTAATTGAGAATTTAGGTTCGTTGGAAGGCTTTGATTTTTTCTGATATGCCTTCTGTCGGCGGAACTTCTGTATTAACTCAAAAAAAAAAATGCAAGAGTTTATGTCTAAGCTTCAACAAGTTTATGGTACATTCAAGACTAATACTCATACATCGGCTACTAAGGTCGGCAATGTAAAAGTCTTTAGGTGACAAAAAGCAAAGTAGTTATAGCTTTGATGTACCATTTACTCAAAAGAGAAAAAAAGGTGGCATTGCTCCTGCTGGAACAGTTGTATTAGGTAATGAATATCGTAGGACTGAAGCAACTATTGACGAAAAAAAGGTAATGTTGTTCCATTGGGTGACGGTACTCCACAAGTATTTGTTTCTGACAAGCCATTCCCCCGTTATTAACGCTGATGACTATGCTAAGATTAAGAATGGCGGTGATAAAAAGCCGGTACAGTTCTTAAAGAATGGTAATACATCAGTCAGTGTTAATGCCGATAATACAGACGAAGAAAAAGGAACAAACTGCCGAAGAACGTAAAGCAGAAGAAAAAGAAAAAACGTCTTGGTTTCCTTTGAAAGTATTTCTAAAAATTTAACCAAAGGCACATTGGATGATGAAATCAAAGGTTATGATTATGATACTTTAAAAGGTTTAAAAGAAATGTCTGAATCTTGGGGGAAAGATGACGACCTTACTTCTGAAATCTTAAAGAGTTTTAAAGACTATGCTGAAGATTTCTCAAAATTGGACGATTGGATTGAGAATGACCTTGAAGATACTTTTTAAATACCTATAATGAAGACTTTTATTAAACGAGTCAAGAACACTCGTGACTTTAGTCATGAGATGAATTGACGAGAATAGTAAGCACGTAGGGAAACTTGCGTGTAGTGGTGCTTATGGCATCCAATACTACTTGAATTGCTGGAAATTCCTAAAGCTATTCAAACTACAACGTAATATCTTAAAAAGATATAAGCGTGAATGTAACGAAAGTAGAAAAAAAATTGAATAGATGGTGCAAGGTTAAATCCTAAACACTTTAATAATGGATAATCAGCAGCTAAGACCGAAAGGTAAAGTTCAACGACCATTCCTCTTGAGGGAAGTAGGGACAAGCGTCCCGAGAAAGTGGGTAGACCCTAACGTAATGACGAGGGATAAGATATGGTCTGTGCTATAGGAAACTATAAGATACCTACTGCTAAACCATAAGGCAGATAAGGATACATAGAATTAGCGACTCTATGTGAACGACAACCTCTAAAACGATTAAAGAATCTTACGGTTCTTATATATTATTTAAAACTTAATAACCTTTCACTTTTTAAACGGAGAATAATTAAGTGAAAGGAAGTGATATTATGGCTGAAAAAAAGCTTATAAGTATAGAATTTATCCTAATAAGAAACAACAAGAGTTAATTCAAAAAACTTTTGGTTGTACAAGATTTGTGTATAACTATTATCTTGATAAAAAAAGATAAAAAACGTATGAACAAGATAAAATGACTTTTACATACAACATGTGTTCTAAAGATTTAACCCAATTAAAGAAAAAGAATTGAGTTGGCTAAAAAGAGCCAGATAAAGATTCTTTTTACAAAAAATCGTTAAAAAGATTTAGACATGGCATATCAGAAGTTCTTTAAAGAACATTCTGGTTATCCTAAATTCAAATCAAAAGAAAAATAGACATAAGTCTTATAAGACAAGTTGTACAAATAATAATATTTGTTTTGAAAATAAGCATATTAAACTTCCTAAACTTGGATTAGTAAAAGTAAGAGATAAACAAATTCCGCAAGGAAGAATTTTAAATGCCACAATATCACAAGAATCAAATGGACAATATTACTGTTCGTTATGTTGTACAGATGTTGAATTTGTACAATACGAAAAGACAAGTCAGAATATTGGTATAGATTTAGGTTTAGTAGATTTTGCAATATTATCTGATGGAAATAAAATTGACAATCCTCGATTTTATGAAAAATCAGAAAAGAAAACTTGCTAAATTGCAACGAGAATTATCAAGAAAAACAATTGGTAGTAATCGTTGGAATAAAGCAAGAGTGAAAGTTGCAAAATTACAAAAAGCATTATTTAATCAACGAAATGATTTTCTTACATAAGTTAACAACAAACATTGTGAAAAATTTTTGATGTTATTAGTATCGAAGATTTAGATGTTAAATCTATGAGAGAAACTGATAGCAATACAAGGAATAAACGTGTTGGCGATGTTTCTTGGTCAGAATTTAGACGAATGCTTACATATAAATGTGAATGGTATGGAAAAAACATTATCGGTAATAGACAGATATTTTTCCATCAAGTCAGATTTGTCATTGTTGTGGGCATAGAGATAGTAAGAAATCAGAAAGATATTAGAATTTGGTCTTGTCCTGCTTGTAATTCAGAATTAGATAGAGATGTAAATGCAGCTATTAATATTTTGAATGAAGGATTAAGATTGGTAAATAATTAAATTTTAAATAATGTATATAAGAACCGTAGGAACTACGGGGATAGCTCGGTGATACTTAACTCGTTGGAGTTATTGACCGAGAACCCTACGACTTTAGTCGTGGGAGGTTCAGAAAAAAGTATTACGAAGAACAGGGCAAAGATATAATACTTGGCAAACAGGATTTAGAGAAAAAGACCAATGACTTTTTAAAAAGAATCCTACTGACGGAGATTATATGAAACGATTCTTTGAATTGGCTGATGAAGCTACTTCAAAGAACATGGAATTCTGTTATTACGCAACAAGAAATGGTTGCTGATAATATGAGAAGTGCTATCGCTGCACTTAAAGAAAAAAGAAGAAGTAGCTATGAAGCTTATGCAAGATGCTCCTACTGCTACTTTGGCTAAAAAGGCACAAGAAACTTTTAAGTGATATTCGTGAAAATATTCAAGATGTAGAGTCTGATTTTGTGGACGTAATGGAAAAGGTTACGGAGCAAAAAGTTCAAAATATTCAAAATCAAGATAGTAGATATACTGTGAAATCGGCAACTTAGAATATGATGAAAATATTCTTTACAAATCGTTATGGTAGAACAGAAAATCAGTATGAGAAAGCACAACTTTCAAACGATATTCTTTGAAAACTATAATAAACAGCTTGAGTTCCAAACTATGCGAAAGAACGAAGCTCATCAAGGCGTTCTGGATATGTATAACACGAATAAGGCTGATGAACGATTTATTTTACAGAATGTCAAATTTGATGAGTTGTTCAACGCCGATGGTAGTATAAATGAATATGCTCATGAAGCAGCAAAAGCTGTATTGGAGAATATGGAGAATGGTTCTCAGTATGTGCAAACTTTTTTGAGGGTATGCTTACCCAAAGACGAGAATATACTCAAAATTGGCTTGATGCTGTTTCACAAGAACGCGATTTAATGGATAAAATTGCAGACCAGCAAATAGAAGACGCTACTAATAAGATTAAAATCGCTACGGACAATTATGAGATGATTAACAAAAATCTTAGATGTTCGCTTGAACAAAGAGAAAGCTATTACTTCTGCATTGCAAGAACAGTATTCATTCCAACAATCATTGAGAGATGCTGCTTTGGATTATCAAAGTGAACTTATTGCAAATAAAAAAATCTTTCTCAGTGGTTAGATGATGATACAAGAGCATTGCTATTTAATGAGAATGATTACTCAGATATGATGAATACTATCAATGGCTTGAATAATGAAATGACAAGAGCCTATAAGAAGTATAAATCAGATATTAACACGTTGGGTAAGGACGATTATTATCAAGAACAGCAAATCACCAATGCTTATAATCGCCGTATTGAACAGTTGAAAGAGCAATTAGAAGTAGCAAAGCAAAATCTTGAAGTTACAAAGAAAAATGCTGAGTTCCAAAACACTTTAAAAAGAACGTGATACACGTATTCTTGTTGGTGACAGATGGGTCAATGTTGCTGATCCTGAAAAAGCTTTATAATACTCAGTTAGAAGCTACTAAGGCTACAATGGCTCGTGATAATCTTATTCAAGATAATGTTGAGAATGAGAATGTTCGTAAGATGGAAGAACAGAGTGATAAGACTCAAGAAATTATTTCAGCAAATCAACAATATATTGATACGTTATCGAATATAAATGGCGAAGAGGCTGTTCGTCATGCTGAAACAATGGAGTCTCTTGAGGCTCTTATTGCTACAAACAATGCGTTAAGTGGCAACAGTATTAAGTGGGCTAATATCTTTGAAAATTCTGATAAATCTATTTATAGTCAAATAGCAGGATTAAGTGACATTGAACTTGGAAATAATTTTTTATACAATACTGATTATGCAAACAATCAAGGTGTTGTTGACTTTTTTGCATAAAGCAGGTATTTATTCAGACGAAGCCTATAATGCTATAAGCAAAATGAATGAAACTCATGTAAACAGTAAGGTTACTACTGATAACAATAGTCTTCAATATTCACAACGATTTGAACATGGTGGACTTGAATCAGAAATAGCTTTTAGGTAAAAATGGAGATAAAAAGCTTGCACAGTATAGAGGAGATAATGCTCCTACCGAAGACCCTGCTGAGAAAGTACAAGAATATCTTGATTTACAAAATAAACAGAACGGACTATTAACACCGTCTCAACGTAAAGAACTGCAAAAATGGGAGGCACTTGTCAATCAAGAAAGGGCAAACAATAGACTTTATTATGATACTCCTATAAATTATTCAGGGGTTATCTGAATTCGGAGATCGTTTTGAACCGGTTACTTTACAAGGCATGGTTGCAAGTTCAAATTTTGAGAATATTATGACTAAAATGATGGAATATTATGCAAGTCCTATGGCAATGCCTGATTTAATTCCGCAATCTCCTCAACAAATGCCTGCAACTAACAACTCAACGTCAACTACCGAAAGCATTACGTTTACGGGCGATATAAATGTGACTGACCCTGTTCCGGACGCAAATGCTTTTGTAGATTCTTTGACAGACAAAGTTAAATCACAATATCCAATTATAAAGAACACAAAAATATAAGTTATAAGTTAGATGGTTGCTCCCTTTTGGGGAGTGACTGTCTAATGCTATTTTTTATTGGTTGAATCAAGGAATTTCGTGGATTGGTATTGATTTTTTGAAAAAAAATCGGTTATAATAGTAATAGAAATTTTATGCGATTATATAATCGAAATGAATAAAAAGTATAGTGATTATAACTTTCGTTGAAATGCATATAATATTATTAAATAAATGTTTTGAAAGATATAGTTCAAATTATTTATAAAAGGAGGAATTGTCATGGGAGTATATGCTATAAAAGAGTGAAAAGCCAATAGTTACAACCAAACCACTAGTAAAAATACGGTTAATCAAGATTATATGAATTGGGTAAATTATATGAACACTCATGATTTTACCTTCAAGATAGAACAGAGATAATAATTTAAAAGTTAAGGCAACAAAATAAATATATGAACAGTTTATATTGCTACAATTAAAAACAATACAAACCACTAATAAACAGTTACGTTATATTGCGTAGCTGTTTTTTTATTGCAAAAAATTTAAGGAGGAATGTAACTGTTTGTTATAAGTTATAAAAAGTTATAAATATATGCTTACTTTTTATAACTTTTAATGATAGAATTAGGTATAAACATTATAGGGAGATTTTAATTATGAGTAAATACTATTCTATCAATAAATTTTCAAAAATTTTAGGGAGTATCAGCACAAACACTTAGAAATTGGGACATAAATGGTAAACTTCATCCTCATCATACTTCTAGTAATGGATATAGATATTATTCGCATGAGCAATTAAATCAAGTTATGAATGTAAAATCTAATTTAGATAGAATTGTAATAGGTTATTGCGAGTTTCGAGTAATAAACAAAAAAGATGATCTGGAACGACAAATAGAGAATATGAAATTGTATCTAAATGCACAAGGAAGACCTTATGAAATTATTTCTGATATAGGTTCTGGAATCAATTATAAGAAAAAAACTGAAAGAATTAATCAAACGCATATCTCAAAATTAAAAAGTAGAAAAAGTTGTGGTTCTTTATGAAGACAGATTGTTAAGATTTGGATTTGAATTAGTCGAATATATCGCAAAAGTTTATATAACTGTGATATAGAAATTATTGATAACACAGAAAAATCAGAGCAACAAGAACTTGTTGAAGATTTAGTTCAGATAATAACTGTATTTAGTTGTAAATTACAAGGCAAACGTGCCAATAAAGCAAGAAAATTAGTAAAAAAGAATTAATTGAGGAAGAAGGTGAATCAAATGATAAAGTCAATAAAAAGTGAGATTGAATCCAAATAATAAACAATCGACTAAGTTGTTTCAATATGCAGGCTGTGCTAGATTTGCTTATAATTGGGCTATTTCAAGAGAACAGGATAATTATAAGCAAAGGGAACAAATTTTTATCAGATAGTGAATTGCGAAAAAGAATTTACACAATTAAAGAAACAGTCTGAATATCAATGGCTGAATGAAGTAAAAAGCAATAATGTAACAAAACAAGCAATTAAAGATGCTTGTAATACTTATAAGAGATTCTTCAAAGGACAATGTAAATATCCTAAATTTAAGAGTAAGAAACCACTCTACTCCATCTTTTTTATCAAGACAATATAAAAAATTCAGTTTACCGATACCCATGTGAAAGTTGAAAGTTTTTCAATGAGTAAAAAAAACAGAATAAACAAAAGTTAAACTGGATTAAACTTTGTGAAAAAGGAAGAATACCAACTGGCTGTAAATACATGAATCCACGTTTTACTTATGACGGATTATATTGGTATGTGTCAATTGGTATTGAAGTTAATGATAATACTACTCTTCCATCAAATGAAGGTATTGGAATTGATTTAGGAATAAAGCATTTAGCAATATGTTCTGATGGCAATACATACAAGAACATAAACAAAACGCAAACGGTAAAGAAATTAGAAAAAAAAAAAAACGCAGGTTACAGCGTTCCATATCAAGAAAATATGAGAAAAAATAAGAAAGGAGCAAATTACTGTAAAACAAGTAACATTATAAAAAAGAGAAAAAAGAACTTTTAAAACTAAATCACAGACTAACGAATGTTCGTCAAAAACTATTTACACCAAACAACATCTGAGATAGTGAAACGAGAACCAAGTTTCATTTGTATTGAAGATTTGAATGTAAGTGGAATGATGAAGAATAAACATTTATCCAAAGCAGTACAACAGCAAGGTTTTTATGAATTTAGAAGACAGATTGAATACAAGGCTATGTGGAACAATATACCAGTTGTTATAGCCGATAGATTTTTTCCAAGTTCTAAATTATGTAGTTGTTGTGGAAGTATTAAAAAAAAGATTTAAAGTTGTCTGACCGTATTTACAAATGTGAATGTGGAGATGTAATTGACAGAGATCTTCAGGCAGCTTTGAATCTAAAACAGTATGGAGAAAATGTCCTAAAAACAACAATCTGTAGCATAATATATTCAAGTGATTACAGATATGTACTGATACGTTAGTCAGGAATTAACGCCTATGGAGAGTACAGGAACTTGTGAGTAGATTATGAGAAATCATGTCAAAAAGCATATACGATGAAGTAGGAATGAAACATAAAGGTTTATGACTTTTTTATAAGTTTTCAGTAACGGTGAAACATTTGCTTAGAAAACCAGCATTGCAATATCCACACGCAGAAGTTGTAAATCCAAATGAGAAAGTTGATTTTCAATGTGAATTACAATCAAGCGGAAAGATTGCAAAAGCACGATTAATGATAGATGACAACAATTATGAATATTACTTTGATAATTTTGATATACAAAAATTTGCAAGAAAAATAATTATAGTTCGTTGGTTACATACCCTATTAAGAATAACATTCCAACATATAAGATATACAAATCGGATAACAATAGAACAAGTGATGAAACCACGTTTTCATTCGCTGCCGGTGAAATGTATACTTGGAAGATGAGAATATATGAGGACGATACCAAGTCTAATTATGTGCCGTCTTCTTGGATTGGTAAAGGTACTGTTATGGAAATTTTATCAGGGGCTGAGTCCGCAGGATCTAATCAAGAACATATTACGGTTTGAATAGTTCTGAAATGAATGGGAATCGAATTCTAAAGATAAATCCTCATACGCAAATGTATTTTAAGGATTGTACATTAACAAAAACTTCCGATGATAATCCACACAAAAAGAATTATGGACACGATATGATGAAAATGCGAACTACTATATTAAGGTTGGGAATACGTTTGCAAAAATCAAAAAAATATTATTACTTTTTGCCAAAATATGACGCATATAAAAAAAGACCCTGAGAGAGGCGACAAGACAGTCAAATGGTTCAACTCAACGGATGATTTAGATACATATGGTGAACCTAAATTTGGTTATGCGGTTGTAAGTGGTAAACTTAAGGTTTCTGTCAATGATACATATACAATATATTGTAATTACATAGATACAGACCAATATTACTTTGATACAAATACACCTCCTACGATTACATTGTACGAGAACTTTGAAAGTGTGAACGGAACAAATGTAACAAGAGAGATAGATTTATCTGAAAACACGCAACTTGCTCCCCCTATCCTTATCATATAGCAATTTGCATATCACTGGTGAGTATTTACAATCCGAAGGAATAAGTGTTAGTCATTATAGTTTTCTTTTAGAAAGACGTGAATCGGATACAAAATATTCAACCGTTTCTTATTCAAACAACATATATTCAACCAATATAGATTGGCAATATGATAAATTTATCAGTGGAAATGAGTATAGATTAACATTGTCGTTAACAGATAGTGTTGGCTCTACATTTGAAAAAAATAATTTATATTAAAGCAGATATAATTCTATCTCCTACCCTATGAACATTAAAATTGAAGAATACAGAAAACATAATTCTTTAATTATTGATTTCAGTGAACTACATTCTATTACTGCAAATGAAGAAATTGAAGGTGGACATCAGTTTCTTGCATATAATGAGGATACTGATAAAATAGATACTACATTGACTGTCCCCCTAATAATGTATGTCACTTGGATAAAGGCAACTCTTTTGACATATGATTTTACATAGACGGCGAAAAGGAATTGTCGTTTGGCAAGAATACAATATATACAACATTTAGGATTGACTCTGATTATACCGGTACAATATTTGAAGTTACGGATGATGATGAAACAACAACTGCATTAAAGTGGGATGGTGTGCATTTTTATCTATCAGTAAAAAAATCCAAGTACGGGGTATTCTTCATACGGACAAGTGTTTACCCCATATGAAAATTGGGATAATATGACTGTTGGAGATAAGAAAAAAGCAATAAATGAAGCTATGGCAAAAGAAATAGTGGACTATTCTGTTTCCTTATTTGTATATGAACGGTGAAATAAATTATGGCGATGATTTATATTATCACACGGAAACACCTTTGAGCGAACAAACATGGCTTGTAATTATAGATACAAAAACTGAGAATGTTTATTTAAAAAATATGTCTCAAAAAAAGACAATAAGATTGTAGGGAGGTAATAGTTAATGGCAAAAAGTAAAATTGTTCGGCGGAGTTACATTACAATGCTTTTGGTGTTGACGAAGCCTCTCATTCTGATGATTTAAAAAGAGACATTAACACAAGCGTACGGTAATTATAGTTGGAATTCTGATACAAAATTGTTGGCAAACTTTAATGATACGTTATTGGGAAGTAACTTTGATGGTTCATATGAAAATATTGACCATTTTCAAGTTTATAAAACCTTGGGCGAACAAGATACGTTACATAAAGTATGCCAAACTAAAAATCCTACTCAACGTGTGATAGAAGATTTCACGGTTGGAGATTTATGTGATTACCAATATTATATTTTTTGGTATTTGTAATAATACAATGGATGTCAATGGTGTGCAAGTAAATATCAAAACAATCTCCCCTCTTGTATCGGATAAAATCAACTGCATAGAGGAACAGTATCTGTCATTGGTCTTGTTCCGACGGGCAAAGATAATACATATACGATAGACGAAGATAATATATGGCAATTAGATATTAATCTAACCAATGACGGTTACACATTGAATACGGATAAGACATTTTATCAGACCCAAAAATGCTTACGGTAAAGCGACTGGCGGTAATCGAAAACAGAGAACGATGTCTATTACAGGATTACTTGGCAAAATAGATTGCTCAGGTGATAGTCAATATATAGATACTTATGACGACATTATAAATTGGGAGAATTTTGTATCAAGTAACAGTTTAAAAATGCTTATAGACTTGAGAGGCTTGATTACTATTGGAGATACAGATGCTAATCCAACATTTCAATATGATACAAATGACAATCACGATGTTTCTGTTACGTTCACATTTAATCAGTTAAATGATATTGATACGGTTGATGTGTTGGGTATGACATTGCCGATTAATCCATTGTATTATGAATATTTAGCGGATAGCGAAGGAGCTTTGTTGAAAGATACAGTTGAAGTTGATTCAGACAATAAATATCACGAATACCTTGCTTCTCCCCTTTTGGACGGTGGTTTAACATGAACATATACAAGAAACGGATATGTAGTTGACAGTATCCATAATATTAATATTGCAAATATAACAAAACAGGTATATCTAAATTCGTTCAGCAAACTTGGGTTTGAGAGAATACTCAAAGTGTTCAAAGCTGATATAGTTATACCTGTTTTTAGATTGTATTTGTTGGACGAAGATGAAAACATATCAATGGACGCAAGCGATGATTTAATGTCGGCAAGTTTAAGTATTACATATCAGACTGGTCAAAGACGTACAATCAATATTACTCTTGCAAATATAGATAATAAGTGGAAGCCTAAACCGATTAAGGGATTAATATGGACGGGAAGCAAATTTAGATTTGATTCTGGTATTGTTATTGGTGACACAATATATTGGAAACAACAAGGAGTATTTGTTTTTAAAGACCCTACATTATCAAGAGAAAATTCAAACCAAACAATCTCATTATCATTATGTGATAAGTTTGGCTTATTCGATGGCAGTGTTTATGGAACGACGAGTTTAAAAACAATCATTCCTGTTGGTGTTCCAATGAAGAATGCTTTTACTTCTTTATTGGCAAGCGACAGAGGAAATGGCAAACCATTTGACTTAAAACCAATTATTTTTAATAGTGAATATACGGACATTAATACATATTACACTATAAAAGCAAGATGCCGGTACAAAAAGTTAGTGAGATATTTACAAGTATGGGCGAAACAATTTCTTCCGATGTTTACTACAACGAATTTGGCAATATGGTTGTTAGTTCTAATGTTAATGAGTTTATATCATCTAACTTCCCTGTTGTATATCGTTTTGAGGAAAACGACAAAGATATTGTGTCGGCAAATGTTGTTTATAATACATCACAAGTCAGAAATAAAGTTGTTGTTAAAGGTGCTATTGCCAACGGTTATCAATTCAGTGCTATCGCCGAGAACAAGAATTGAAAAATCAGACTATTGTATTCAATACAATGGCGAAATACCAGAAGTTATAAGTGATAGTAAGCTATATGCTGATTCCCATTGTGTATGTCACGAGCAATGTACGAATTGATTAATTTTTAGCCGTGGCACAAAAAACATTAAATTTATCATGTACATATAATCCTGTATTCGATGTTAACCAGTCAGTGATGGTTAATTATCCAAGCTTGGGTATTAACAACGAAAACTATGTCATTGACTCTATTTCTATGAGTATGGATAGTGGTGCAACGACATCTTTGACAATGACAAATATTAACGAGGTAATTTTTTTAAATGAAAAATGAAGAAGAAAAAATAGATTTTAATGATGAAACAGTTATTGCATATGTAAATATGATACGTCAAATTATTCAAAGTGAAGTTTCAACATATTTAAAAAATCAGAATATTGAAACATTTGAGGATTTAAAAGTACAAAGTGTTTCTGACGATGGATTGCACGCAACATTGAAAGATACAACTACAAAAAGAAGTATATGAAAATATACCTAACTATACAAATATAAAAAAATCAAACCAAATGATTTTGTCCAGGATGTATATAAGTAATCAAGGATTAAAGAAATATATTGGACAAACATTTGGTTCAAGAAGTGAATATTTATGTCAAACAGAAAAGGACGGTGATAAATAATGGCTGATTTACATATAGACACAAGCAATGTTACGCTGATGGGTGAATTTAAAAGTGCAATTGAAGATTATGTTCAAAAATATATTCAAGGATATGTAGATAAAGTTATGGTGGGCAGACATAGTACATTGAAAAATTCAAGCTGGGATTTTAGTGGAGATAAAAATGACACAATACGAAATATATCTATTCCATTTGACAAATCGAAAGAACATTGTGGAGTTATAAATATTAAACCAAGTGACCAAACAACTAATGACCCAAAATCTCAAATCTTCTTTTGGTATGATGGGAATAAACTCAATTCTTTGTTTAACCCACTTATTCATACTAATTCATATGGCAGCCAAAAAGTTCAACAGGTTGATTTAATGGGAGATACCATTTGCATTAAGGGTATCTAATTCTGGAAACCCATATGCTCTATCTTATGACTCTGCTTCATTTAGTGTAGATTATCATATTTGGTAGAAAGGAGTGATTAAATGGCACATATTGATTTAAAAAGAAGATGCACATATTTTTATTTCAAGCAGGTGTGACTATTCAAAACTTATTGAATTTGATTCAGTCATTTGAAACAAATGAACTTGAAGAGTTAAGAGATTTAATTGCAGCAATTAAAGATATTGACACAAATGATGATAATGCAGATTTTAAGCAACAATTATTGAATGTATTTGATAATGCGGTAATGGAAGATGAAGTTACAACAAAACTTGACAATACAAGCACTCTCCCCCTCAAGCCAAAATTGTAAAGAGTGCAATAGATGATGTTCTCGATAGGATTAAACAGACTAATTCAGATTTAAGTGATGAGATTTACAATAGACAAATTGGAGACCAAGATATAACTACCTTGGTGGAAAATGAAAGTCTATCAAGACAAAATGCGGATGATAAAATCAACAGAGAATTATATGGAAGTACAACAAATAGTTATACACTTTCCTCTGATATTGATCCTGCTCAAGTTGATGTCACTATGCAAGGTGGTTCTGGTGTTTTTAAGCGTTGATATAGAAAATTTGACAAACGCCTTTGTTCTTAATGGAACAAGGGTTGTATCAGAGGGTAAAACAATCGCAACATATCAGATTGAGTACGGTGAAGATATATCAAGACTTTTTGCAGTAGTTGATTATAATGTGCAGTTAAAAAACATTTGATTTTAAATTAGTTAAATCAGATGATATTACATCTTCTGTTGAGGGAAATATTGCAACGCTTGTATTGGGATTGATAGAATTTGGTTATGGATTTAATACAAGTCAAGGATACTTTCTAAACGATGTATCTAAGAGTTTTCCATATACGTATCAAAATGTATCACAGAACACAGTTGTCAAAATAAACGGATTAGCTGATTTGCAGACTATTGATAAGTCAAGTTTCTTTATGTCTGCCATTAATGAATTAGCAAGGACTGATATGAAGGTTAATGTATCTTTGAATGACATAAAAAAAAGGAACTTAATGGTATGTCAAAAGGCGGTATTTGGCATTATGGTGAGGTATTGACACACACGCTAATTTAAGTACCCCTGTAATAAACAATAGTGTTGATGCAAATGTAGGCGACTTTTATCTTAACTCAAATACATTCTCAGTGTATTTTTGTGTAGGAGATGATAATGGCAATCATAATTGGTTATATATCGGCAATTTGACAGGCAGTTTTGATTATTCAAATTATGCAAGTATTAATTCACCTAATTTTTACAGGAACACCGACAGCACCTACTCCGTCTCTATTAAATAATTCACGACAAGTTGCAACCACAGAATATGTGAGAAGTGCCATTGATAAATATGCAAGTGGTGATAATCTTGAAATGATTGATTTGGCGGAAGGACTTAGAGATGATGTATATGGTAAACAAGTTGTGTGGACAGTTGGCGGTAATATTATGAATTTAACATTGCCAGCCCCAAAACTAACAAATCCTACAACTTCAGACGAAGTCAAGATTACTTTTTGACAAAGGTATTATTCCTTTTTGATAATACTGTAAAAAGGGGGGTATCTTCCTTACAATACGACAAATGTTTCTTTTATTCCTATTACAGGAAACAAGACATATATTAATTGCGAATTTAATTTTGATACGCAACATTTAGAATTTACAACATCTAATTCAATAATTTCTCAAGACACTATAGATGCTATTGAAACAAGAGTGTGGAAGTTTAGTTTATGTTATTATACAGTAAACGTTGTTTATAATGATTCTTCTGAAGAACCGGCAAGTCAATATGTAATTAGTAATTATGATTGTGATTGGTGTATTAATTCTGAAAAAATAGCATTACCATATCAAACATTGGATATGCTAAAAACCGTTGACAAAAATTGTATTATTAATTCTATAAATGAAATTGTCGATAATGCTTCAAAGAATCAAAGCGAAGTAGGAACACTTATTTACGCACTACACCCTGATATAACGACCATTGAAATTAATAGCAATCCTGTTGTGCAAAATTCATACTATGGGGAATTAATAACTACAGATGTGAATGAAGTTTTTCGTATTAGATAATCAATTTGATGATTTTTATAGTGACTATGATAAATATGATCGAGACCAGAAAGGACATTTCCTTTATACTAATGATGAAGATGGATACAAATTAACCAAAGACGTTTTACAAAATAAAAAAAGCATTTTGTCGAATCGTTTCCAAGCCTATAAGTGGAGCAGACCATAAAGATGGTGAAATAGAAGTCTTATTAACATTTTAACATTCAAAGGAGGAATTTATTATGACAAACATTAACTGGAAAGTAAGAATTAAAAATCCGATGTTTTTGGGTACAAATTGTAGTTGCTATTTTTTTTGTTCCTGTACTTGGGTATATGGGAATTACGGCGCAAGATCTAACCACATGGCAAGCAGTAGGCAATGTAATATTGACAGCTTTTTCTAATCCATATGTATTGCTGTTGATGGCAACGAGTGTTTATAATGCTATTATTGACCCAACTACAACAGGCATTACAGATAGCAAAACGGCACTTACATATACCACGCCTAACAGTGATAAATAAGAGAACATTCATTCTATACGAATGTTCTTTTTTTTGTTAAAAAATTAAAGAAAGGAAGATTGCTATGAATATAATTGAAGTTGCTTATAAATGGCACGGTGGCTTTACAAAGCGTTCACGCACAGATTTTATAGCGTTACATCACGCAGAAGCAGTTAAATGTACTCCACAAGATATACACAGTTGGCACGTCTCAAATGGTTGGACAGGCATCGGTTATCATTTCTTTGTAAGAAAAGACGGTACAATTTATCGTGGACGTCCTCTTGATGTGGTTGGTGCTCACGTTCAAGGTATGAACAGTTGTTCTATTGGCATTTGTGCTGAAGGTGATTATCATACAAAAAAGAAAAGACAATGCCTCAAGCACAAAAAGAAATCTATTATCGAGTTATGTCAATATCTTAAAAAGAATTATTATCCAAATGCAAAGATAGTTGGACATAGAGAAATCGGCGACAGTAATTGTCCTGGTCGATATTATCCACTTGATGAAATTAAATTTGCTGTTGCCGGAGGTATTACTGTTCAAGCAGAAAATCCTCAAAAAGATTGCTTTGGATAAGTTGGTGGCAAAGGGTATTATTACAGATGCATCTCAATGGACACTTACTGATTTCTTGACAAATGCAAAGACAGTTAGAGTTCTCGATTTGCTTTCAGGCGGTACTTGGACAAGCGAGAAAACAAATTCAAGTATTCATTGGGCTCAGCCAAATGTCATCTCTTTAGCATCTAAAGACGGCGGTTCTTCTGACGGAACAAAAGTCATTGAAGATATTGACGGGATGGTTAATAAACTAAATGTCTGGATTTCTAAGGCTACACTATTGGCTTTGGTTGATAAGCTTACAGGCGGTACAAAAGAAAAATACAAGAATAGAAAAACAGACCATTGGGGCAGAAATTTTTCTTGATAGCCTTTGTGATAAAGGCATAATTACAGACGTTAAGTATTGGGACTCCGATTTCGAATCTACAGTAGAAAACGGAGTTTTTTAGTGCTTTGTTGTAATGCGTTTGGTCTTTGAGGGAGGGTTTAATGTACACGATTACTCTATTAAACGATAGAAGATTATATGGAGCTCACAAAGAAGCAATTATGCAGTATGACAATATGGTTGGTAAAATTCAATTTTTAATTCCACAAACATATGACGGAAATGATATGAGAAATTTTACGACTGTATCATTGGAATATATCTCCCCTATTTCTCATTTGTATAAGCAAGAATTTTTTTTAACTTTGTCTGAGGAATTGGTAGAATATGCTGATGAACAATATTTAGAATATTTGCTTCCCATTGGCTCAAAAATGACTGCTGAAAATGGGGATATTGAATTACAACTATCGTTTTACCAAGTTTATATGGACGAAGATGGTGTAGTTCAAGACCCCGTTCTGAAAAAACACAATCTTGTAAGGTAAAAATTATTCCTACAAAGAACTGGGCTCAATTTGTACCGTCAGAATCTATGGCGGCACTTGACCAACGTATTGCTCAGTTGATTGCTTTGGAAGAAGAAATTACCGAATTACAAGGACAGATTATTGAACATCATGACAATTTTATAAATGATGATGTTATTTCTGATAAGACAACATATTCGTCAAAGAAGATTGAAGAATTTATAGATAAGAATGAACTGGACGAAACTGTTGAAAATATAACAAATACTGAAAAACAAACAATCTCTGATGAAGAGATAGAAAATCTATTTAAATAATTTAGGATAAATCGCATTATGCCGGCTAACAATGCGTTTTATTATATACATAACTTATACACTTTCATTAAATTCAAGGAGGAAATTAGAATGGCAAACGAAACACAAAAGTTTTTAAGTTACGCAGGTCTTGGTACATATGACAGTAAAATCAAAGCTTATATTGTAGATAAGGCTGACACTGCCAAGACATCTGCTATCGCAGCAGACGCGGTTGTAGTTACTACAGATGTAACAACAGAAGGATATGCAAAGTCTTATACCTTTCACTCAGAATGGTGCAACTATTGCTACGGTTGATATTCCAAAGGATATGGTCGTATCAAAGTGGTAAAGTGGTTGTTAACCCTGAAGGGCAGGATGAAGGCACATACCTTGAATTGACACTATCTAATGCAACAAGTGACAAAGTTTATATTAATGTTGGTAAGCTTGTAGACATTTACACTGCAAAAAGCCAATGCAACTCAGGTTCAGATTGCTATTGATTCTGCAACAAGAGAAGTTAGTGCCACAATTGTTGCTGGTGGTGTAGGTTCAACAGAACTTGCTGACAAAGTTATTACTGCTAAGATTGGTGATGCTCAAGTTACAAAAAGCAAAATTAGGCAGCACTGATGTACAAGCTTCTATTGATAAAGCCGATTCTGCAATTCAGTCGGTTGCTACCGGTAAAACAGACGGTACAGTCGCTGTCGATGGCACAGATGTTTTAGTTGCAGGTTTAAAAGTCTGCCGCATATGCTGAAACAACGGCTTTTGATGCGGCTGGTGTTGCAGATACAAAAAAGTAAAAAGAACTTGCTGATGGTGCAGTAAAAACAAATACAAAGTGATATTTCAACACTAAAAACAAAAAGTGGCTGATCTTGAATCTGTTGCTATTGAAGCAATCTCAACAGATGAAATAAATGCCTCATTTACAAAAAGTGACTGAATAATTTATTCTCTGATTAATTCAAAGTAATACATATTTCTAAGGGAAGGGTGACGACTCTTCCCTTTTTGTATTGCTTGATACTATATGTTTTTGCAAAAAATATATAACTCGTTTTGGAGGAAAGAAAATGGAAGAAAAAAGAAATTTTTAGATTTAAATGGTTTAAAAAT
>VOFK01000444.1_pt1 | contig 20001 bp, 30 predicted proteins | sample 5384121 | NCBI WGS metagenome assembly VOFK01 (sample SAMN12384730, study PRJNA508395) | human gut metagenome | isolation source: healthy gut J | host: Homo sapiens | reverse complement strand
GTCATGGGTGGCGGCGCCGTACCGACCCTGAGATTGCGGGTGATGGGGTGGCGAAGTTGCTCATGAACACCAGTACCAGCGGTGCATGCTCCGCCAAAAAGCTGGCGAAACTTGTTAGCCGCGCTGTACGGGGTATCGTATTTGAAAAAACGGCAGTTTTTCGCCCGCTTGATCTGCTTGCCCAAAACGACAACAACCTTTCGTTCAAATTAAGAAAGAATAGAGAATAAAAAATAATGCTGGTATGCGTGCCGCGCACGCAAAAGGCCCAAGCCGCATTTCTTGAGCCAGCAAACAACGCGGTCCCTTTATTATTCTTTATTCATTATGAATTATTCATTTTCGCGCAGCGTAACGCGAAAAAAAAAGAGGAAAAGGCATTCCCTTCCCTGTAAGGTGTACAAAAAATCCCCGCGGCCGTCTGCAGCCAATCAAAACCTACCGTTATATGGCGGGTGGGTGCCCTGCACCCGCAATCACGCTCCTTCCCTTTTCCGCTTGCCGTGTATACACGGGGCGGGAGGAGGTCTACGATCCGGCAGGGACAAATCCGGGCTCCCAAAGATTGATTAGTAGGATTATATAAAGCTGCAACAAATCGAACCACGCAGGGTTTAGCTAAGTGCTGCGATGCGGTTAAGAGGGCTGGCCTTCCACATCGTCATCGTCGATGTCATACATGGCGCGCAGACGCTCTTCAAACACTTTGCCAACGGTCAAAAAAGTTCTTCGTCGTCATCCACAATGTCCATATTCACCGGCCTCATCGGTGCCGATCCGCATCAGAATCAGTTCGGCCTCTTCGTCCAGGCTTTCGGGGAGCTTCCTGATAGGGAATCACGGCCAGGTAGCGGGTGCCGTTTACTTCGGTCGCATCGATCACTTCAAAGGTGCATTCCTTGCCGTCTTCGTCCTCAAGGGTCAAAAGATCCGGCTGTACTTCCCTGAAGCATTTCGGGGGGTCAGTTCATCTGCCATGGTCAGTTTCTCCCTGTCATCAAAAGGGCATATTTTGTTGTTTCCCCTCGTTTTGTCTGTATCTAGTTTACCGTGTTTTTCCTCAAACGTCAAGCTATTCATTTCACCAAATCTGTGATATAATATTCTATGTATTGAATAAATTCGCTGAGCCGTAAAAGATTTATTGCGGTATTTTTGTCCAAGGGGTATGCCCATGAAACGACTCATCCATGCCGCGGTGCTGGCTGCGGCGCTGGCTTTGCCCTGCTGCTGTGCGGCTGTTCCGGCGCGGAAACCAGCGATAAAGCCGCAGCGCGCCGCAGTGGAAAGGGAACGCCAGTTTGCCCAGCAAATCTGACGAGGGATTTTTCGCCATCTTTTTCCGCTTCCGCGCGGCGCGGTGCGCGCTTTAGCGCCGGACGCTGCCCCCATGACGGTACAAGGCTTGTGGGCCTGGCCCACAGCGGCTACCTATGATAATACGGTAATCTGGCGCGCGCCCAATACGGCTTTGCCGTGCAGGGCGGTGATACTGACGGAACGGGCGGCGGCGGCGCGACCATCTGGTCAATAACCCTACCCGCTGGAAGCGGACAGCAGCCTGCGCCACTATGCCGGTGCGCTCTGCGCGGCCCAGGGCGGCGGAGCGGGCGGCAACAGCCAGTTCTATTTTGTCACAGCCCTGCCAAACAACGTGGATGAAACCATGCAGCAACAACTGCGAGATAACGGCTATTCCGATGAGCAGGTCTCCGCCTATGCCGCGGCGGGCGGGCTGCCCTACCTGGATAACACCGATACCGTGTTTGGCCAGGTATACGCGAGGCATGGATGTGGTGGATCAGATTGCTTGTGTTCCTACGGTGAAAAATGAGGACAGAAACCGATACCTACCCGCCCGCAGGAGAACAGCACCGTTACCATTTACAAGGTAACCATTGATAATTACCCCGGCTAGCGCCGATGATACCGCCGACAGTGCGGCTTCAGTTCAGCGCCCGGTAATAGAATATGCAGCCCAATAAAAAATATCCCACAGGTTTCATGGCATATCAGCCAAAACCTGTAGGATGTTTCTTCTGATATTCTTTTTTGTTACCGCCCATCCGGCGGTCACGGTGAGCGTATTCGGCCAGGGCTTCATCAAAAGCACTGCTTGGTGAAATCCGGGAAGAGCACCGGGGTAAAATAGAACTCCGCATAGGCGCACTGCCACAGCAGGAAGTTGGAGATGCGTTCCTCGCCGCTGGTGCGGATCATAAAGTCCACAGGGGCAGCTGGCGGTACAGGTGGCTTTCAATCGTCTGCTCGTTGATGTCAGCCGGGGCCAGAGTGCCGTTCTGCACCTCACCGGCAATGGTGCGCATGGCATCGGTCAGCTCGGCGTGGTAACCATAGTTCAGGCAAAGAAGTTCACAATGCCGGTCTTGTTGTCCTTCGTCAGGTCCATCATGTAGTCCATAGCGTCCAGCACGCGCTGCTGCAGCCCTTCACGGCGGCCGCTGAACAGTACCTGACAGTCGCGCTCGTTCATTTCCTCGGCAATGGTGCGGAAGTTATTGGCAAATAGGTCCATCAGGTAGCCGACTTCCTTGGCATCGCGGGCAAAATTCTCGGTGGAAAAAACATACAGGCTCAGCACCTTGATGCCGCAGTCACCCACAGCATAGCGGGTGATCTCTTTCAGGCGGTCAAAACCGGCCTTGTGGCCAAAGCTGGCGGGCAGGCCGCGGTTCTTGGCCCAGCGGCGGTTGCCGTCCACAATAATGGCGGCATGGGTGGGGATGCGGGTAAGTGCTTCAGGCATGGGGAAAACCTCCTTGTTATGCTTGCTCCGGGGCAGTGGGCGCGGCAACCTCCGGCGGTTCTTCGCCGGGGTGGGCTTTGCGCCATGCCAGAAAACTTTCAAAGATCACTGCGGCGGAAACCGAATCCAGCCGAGCTTTGCGGTCTGCGCCAAAGGTGCTGTTGGCCGAAAAGAATACCTGCCGCCGTTACCGTGGTGCGGCGTTCATCCCACAGCACAACGGGCACCCGCAGGCAGTGGCAAGCCGCGCGGCAAAGCGGCGGCTTTTTACGCAGCAAGGAACCCTCGGTGCCGTCCATGTTGCCGGGGCAGGCCGCACACAACGCCCTCAGCCCCTGGGCCAGCCGGGCAGCGGCGGCGGCCTCCGCTACTTTGTTCAGGCTTTTTTCCTCAATCTGCGGGGTAACAGGCGTAACGATCAGCTCCTGAAGCATCACATACCGCCAGCCCCGTGCGGCGCTCCCCCGTAATCAACAGCGATCCATTTCATTGGCGTACCTCATGTTTTGTGTAGTGTAACCATTATACCATGTGCAGGAAGTGGGTGCAATAAAGCGCGGCAGGTAGGCAGCAAAAAGCGCACCCTCTTATCAGTAAGGGGTGCGCAGAAAACATGGGAGAAGATAAGCTCAGATCTTCGGCACGCGCTTGTCCAGCTGGATGGTCAGCAGGCTGGCCAGGGCAATCTTGATCACATCGCCCGGCAGGTAGGGAATCACGCAGTAAGTCAGGCTGGTGGGCAGGTCAAGGCCGGTCAGCACCATAAACCAGATGGTGCCCAGCACATAACCCAGGCGGCGCAGCCAACCACGCAGCCCAAGGCCAGCCAGCCGAACTTGCGGGGCAGCTTGGCGGCAAAGGCACCGGCAATCAGCGCAGCCAGCAGGTAGCCGATGGCATAGCCGCCGGTTTTGCCAAGCAGTGAACAGCGGGCCGCCCTGCATACCGGCCATAACGGGAACACCCACAGCGGCCAGCAGCAGGTAAACCAGCTGGCTGGCGGCACCCCATACGGGGCCCAGCATGGTGCCCGCCATGTACACGGCAAACAGTGCCAGATTGATCGGCACGCCCCACGGCATAGGGATAGCCAGCTGGCTGCAAACAGCGGTCAGGGCGGCAACAGGGCGCAGCCCACCATCTTGTGCAGGCGGGCGTTGGGCAGTTGTATTCATGATAACTTTCCTCACTCTCTTTAGGTGTATCTAAAAAGTCGAAAATTTAGCTTATTTCTACAAACACAGCCGGATTTTGCGTTAAAAAGCCTTGGAATCCACAAAGGCGATTCCTGCGGCTCTTTGCCTTAAATCCTGCTTGTGTTTGCGAAATATCCGTCATTTTCTTTTGTTTTCAGATACACCTTAATATGCAATGCCGGAACGTCAGGCAAGTGTGCCCAACTCTGGAATTACGCGGATCTCATCACTGCCGAATGCTGTGGGGGCAAGGTCGCCATCACAGCGCACCAGCAGGCGGCAGTCATCGTCAATGCCAAGCACCGTGGCCCCGCGCGGCTCGCGCCCGTTGGGGGATCAGCGTTACATGCTGGCCGGTCCGGGGCCTGGCGGCGGCGGTAATCATCCAGCCAGCTGCCGCGCAGGCCGGTGTGGTACAGCGCCCAGAACTCGTTCAAAAACGCTGCCGCCAGTGCCGCGCGCGGGCACCGGGGCGGGGGCAGAATCAAACAGAGAACCCGCCACCGCGGCAAGCTCCCTTGGGCCAGCCGCCGGACGGCTGAACCAGGTTGAAACCAAGCCCCAGCACGGCATAATCCAGCATGCCGGATTCCAGGTCTACGGCGGCTTCGGTCAGAATACCGCAGACCTTTTTTTGCCGTTCTTCCACAGGTCGTTCACCCATTTGATCTGGATGGGCGTGCCCGCACAGCTGCTGCTGCACGGGCAGCGGCAACTGCGGCCATAATGCGGTGATCTGCGGGGACTGGCGGGTGCTGAATGCCGGCCGCAGCAAAATGCTCAGGTACAGCCCGCCCGGCGGGGGAGAAGAAGCTGTGCCCGCGCCGCCCGCGCCCAGCGGACTGGGCCTGGGCAATCAGCACAAAGGCCCTCCGGCGCGCCGTTGGCGGCCTGGGTGCGCAGCGCCGCATTGGTGCCGAGCGGCAGGCGGTCCACCACAGTGATCTGTACCGCCTGCGCAACGGCAGGGGTCAGCAGCGCTGTGATGGCGTCGCGTTCAGCAGGTCTGCCCCGTGGGGGCAGGCATAGCCACGGTTGGTAATGGCTTCAATGGGGTGCCGTCCGCACGCAGGGCAGTGACGGCTTTCCAGATGGCGGCCCGGCTGACACCGAGCTGGTCGGCAAGTTCCTGCCCGGAGATATACCGCCCGCGCGCTGCGTCCAGCGCGCTGAGGACCTGTGCTTTGACCGACATGCCGTAACCGCCTTTCCCCAAAAAGTTTGCGCAAAACGAAAGGTATAGTATACCGCAGGAAAAATGAAATGTCAACGGAGATGACGGGTTGAGGTTTACAATAAGGCGTGGATGAGAGGGAAAAAAGATTTGCGAGTTTTGGCGGTGGGAGATATGGCAGGACCCGGCGGGCGGGACGATGGCGAGCATCGTCCCCCAGGTAATTTGCAGCGTTTGTTGGCAAATGGTAAGGTTTCTCCGCGAGAAGCGGGATGGGCATCCCGCCCTACAGACGTTGATTTATAATGCAAATGGGCATTGAATACACATCCCAGGGGCGCACATTGTGCGCCTGCTGCCCTGAAAAAAATTGCTGAAATAAAAACATCAAAACACCCCTCCCAAAAACAAAAAAACCAAACAAAAAAGAGATCCGCCAAAGCTTTAATCTCTTTTGTAGGAAGGTAAACCGTAAGATACGGGAAATTGTTGTGGCGGAAAATTAGCGCTGGATACGGCCGGAACCGTCACCGCCAGCCAGCTTCTCGACCTCAGCAACAGTAACCATGTTGTAGTCGCCTTCGACGGAATGCTTCAGAGCGGAAGCAGCAACAGCAAACTCAACAGCTTCCTGGGTGGTCTTGCCGTTCAGCAGGGCGTAGATCAGGCCGCCGCCGAAGGAGTCACCGCCGCCAACGCGGTCGATGATGCGCAGCTCGTACTTCTTGCTGAAGCAGTACTCGTTGGAAGCAACGTCGTACAGCATGGCGCTCCAGCCGTTGTCAGAAGCAGAATGGCTCTCACGCAGGGTGATAGCAACCTTCTCAAAGCCGAACTTGTCAGCCAGCTGCTTGGCAACGCTCTTGTAACCTTCGCGGTTGATCTCGCCAGCGTAGATATCGGTGGCCTCAGCCTCGATGCCGAACACGTCCTTAGCATCTTCCTCGTTGGAGATGCAGACGTCAACGTACTGGCACAGGTCGGTCATAGCAGCGCGGGCTTCCTCGCGGGTCCACAGCTTGCCGCGGTAGTTCAGGTCGCAGCTGATCTTAACGCCATGAGCCTTGGCAGCCTTGCAGGCTTCGCGGCAGATGTCAACAACATTGGGGCCCAGGGCCGGGGTGATGCCGGTGAAGAGGAACCAATCCACGCCCTCAAAGATGGAATCCCAATCGAAGTCAGCGGTGGAAGCTTCCTGGATGGCAGAGTGTGCACGGTCATAGATGCAGACAGAACCACGCTGAGAAGCGCCCTTCTCGTTGAAGTAGATGCCAACACGGTCGCCGCCGCGGACGATCTTGCTGGTGTCAACGCCGTAACGGCGCAGGCTATTGATAGCGGCCTGACCAATGGCGTGTGCGGGCAGCTTGGTCACATAGACAGCGTCCATGCCGTAGTTTGCCAGGGGAAACAGCAACGTTAGCTTCGCCGCCGCCGAAAGTGAACTCCAGGTTGTGGGCCTGAACAAAGCGCTCGTAGTTGAACGGCTGCAGACGGATCATCAGTTCGCCAAAAAACGTAACGACTTTCATATTGAAACTCCTTGTATTTATTGTATTGTAAATATACCGCGCCGTCAGGCGCAAACCTGCTGCACAGTGGCAACAGATTATTTCTGAACCAGGTGGATGGCGAAGCCGGCAACTTCGTCAGCAAAGTAGATGGCGATGGTCTTGCCGTCCTTAACATTCTTGCTGTCCATATCGAACTTGACGCCGCGCTGGCTCAGGTGATAGATAGCACGGTCAACATTGTTGGTCAGGATGGCGATGTGACCATGGGTGCCGCGGCCCGGCTTCTTCATGATCTCAAATTCCTTCTTGCCAACAAAGATGCTGGAGTTGCCCGGCTTAACAGCCATGCTCAGCAGGCTGCCGATGGTCTCGGCGGTCTTGGCAGCTTCGGCTTCGTCAGCGCAGTTGATGCCGATGTGGCCCAGTTCCAGGCCCAGCATTACGTTGACAGCCTCTTTGCTCATGGCGGTGATCTCATCCCATGCGCCGGCCTTGATCTTGTCGGACTTGCACATCCAGGTGCCGCCGACAGCAATAATCTGGTTGTAGCCCAGGTAGTTGTTCACGTTCTTGGCGTTGACGCCGCCGGTGCACATCCACTTGCAGGTCTTCAGGGCAGCGCCGATGTTCTTCAGCTTGTCCACGCCGCCGTTTGCTTCAGCGGGGAAGAACTTAACAACTTCGCAGCCCATGTTCATGGCCTGCTGCATCTCGCCGGAGGTGGCGGTGCCGGGCATCATGATACCGCCCTTGTCGATAACATGCTTGCAGACTTCGGGGTCGAAGCCGGGAGTAACGATGAAGGAAGCACCGGCAGCCATAGCACGGTCAGCCTGGTCAACGGTCAGCACAGTGCCGGCGCCCAGCAGCATATTGGGCAGTTCTTCGTGAATCTTCTTGATGCACTCTTCAGCACATGCGGTGCGGAAGGTGACCTCAGCAGCCGGCAGGCCGCCATCCATCAAAGCCTTGCACAGAGGAATAGCCTCGTCCACGCTGTTGAAAGCGATAACGGGGATGATACCAATTTCGTAAACGCGCTCAAGGACAGAATTCATAACGCATTCTCCTCCTTACATTAACAAAGTTTACATCAGTTGTGAAGCGGTTCCTTATGGTGGAACACCGTTCCGCAATTTGCTGAATTTATTATACAAATTTTGCGTCGCGCCGTCAATCGGTCAATTTTACCAGTCAGAGCGAGGCCGTTTTTGGCAATATTGAGGGGGTTCCGCCTTGTGGGATGCTACTTGCGAAAAACGCCGTTTGCTGGTATACTTAATTCCACAATGCGGAACAATTCCGGCCCGATGGGAGCAGAACCGGGCAAAGTTATAAATTATGAATTTTTTTGTTAATTTTTGCGGAGGATGCGTTATGGAGGACCAAACCGTAAAAAAAATCCTGATAAGGGCGGTGTGCAGAGCGTTGCGCGCATTTTTGAGCTGATCGAAGTGCTGGCCGCCCACCCGGCCGGAGCCAGTTTGCAGCGCCTGGCGGAAGACGCTCACCTGGCCAAAAGCACAACCCACCGCCTGTTGGGCAGCCTGAGGGTCAGCCTGGGATATGCCGCGCAGGACGGCGAAACCGGCAAGTACCGCCTGACTTTAAAGATGTTTGAAATTTCTTCCGGCATCGTCAACAGCATGGATGTGATGAGCGTTGCCAAGGTACACCTGGAACGCCTGGCCCAGCGCACCGGCGAAGCGGTGCACCTGGTCATCCGCGATGCACAGGATATCGTGTACATATATAAAACGGAAAGCGGCCCCATGCGGATGTCCAGCCGGGTGGGGCTGCGTAGCCCGCTGTACTGTACCGGTGTGGGCAAAGCCATCCTGGCTACCCTGACCGAAGAAGAGGTGGAGGATGTGTGGCGGCACAGCAGCCCGCAAAAAGCTGACGGGCCGCACTGTGACCGATTTGCCTGCTTTGTGCGCCCAGCTGAACGAGGTGCGCGCCTGCGGCTATGCCATTGACGATGAGGAAAACGAGCTTGGCATCCGCTGTGTGGCGCTGGCCATACCCGGCCCCGGCGGCAAGGCGGACAGCGCGTTCTCTATCAGGCCTTGCCCCCCATGACGCCGGAGCGCATCCGGCGCATTGCTGCCCTTTGCGCTGGAAACCCGCGCCGACATCTTGCGCGACCTTGGGGTGCAGGGTGTGTGTGAAGACATGGCCGACATGAGCTTGTGAGGGCAACTCGGAATTTTTGGAGGAAGTAAGTATGTTAAACAACAAAGGGTTCGACTTTTGGGCTGGTGATTATGACAAAACTGTTGGCATTTCTGATGAGGAAAACACATACCCTTTTGCCGGTTATAAAAAGGTACTTTGGTTCATTTTTCAGACTATAATGCGAGCCGGAAATGCCGTTGTGCTGGATATTGGATTCGGAACAGGCACATTAACGACAAAACTATACGAGCGAGGCTGTTCCATTTATGGACAGGATTTTTTCATCAAGAATGATTGCATTGGCATCTGAGAAAATGCCCAATGCACAGTTATATCAGGGGGGACTTTTCAAAAGGGCTTGTCGAACCATTGACAGGAACTTTCGTTATGATTATATTGTTGCGACATACTCTCTGCATCATTTGACGGATGCGCAAAAAAGCAACTTTCTGTTAGACTTGCGTAACTACTTAAAGGAAAACGGTAAAATTATAATCGGCGATGTTGCCTTTGAAACACGAAAGGACTTAGAAGAGTGTAAATTGAAGGCAGGAGACACATGGGATAATGATGAAATCTACTTTGTCATTGAGGAACTGAGAAAAAGATTTTCCGGCTCTTTCATTTACGAAAATGTCCGATTGCGCTGGAGTCCTGATTTTGGACTGATAAGTTCGCGTTTGCGAAACGAAGTGAAACAATAAAGCCCCTGGCTTTTAAGCGACAGAACGGTTTTGCGTTAGCAAAATGGAGGATTTCATCCCGACAAGTTCCAGTTTGTAGACCAATGCTTAACAAATGTACAACAATAATAGACAAGCCTTGCGTACAGGACTATAATAAAATAATAGGAAAAGATGACAACAAGGGAATGCGGTAAGGCGGCCGGAATTTCCCGGAAAAGTGGGGAATGGAATGAACCTGATCTTTACAGCCTTTGCCACACTGGAGGGCTACCGCGAGGGCAGCAATGCCAACCTGGGCAGCGAGGTATTCTACCGCTGCATTGTGGTCAGCCTTGTCAGCGCAAAACAGAAAAACCAGAACTGCGATGCAGCCCTTGTGACCAACACCGCTGTGCCGGAACCCTATGCCGCGCAGCTGTCCCAGGCGGGCATCCGTGTAATCGCCTGTCCGTTTGACAACTACCGCTTTGAAGCGGATTTAGACTGGTCCCTGGCGTATTACAAGCTGTGCGCCATGCAGTATCTGCTCGAAACCGAGCATTACGAAAACTACCTGATGCTGGATTCCGATACCTTTACCCAGCGCGGCTATCAGGATATCTGGCGCGAAGCCGCGGAAGCGGTGCTGCTGTATCAGGTGCCCCATGCGGCCAGCCAGCCCATGACGGCCCGCATCTCCCACACCTATGATGAACTTTGGCCGGAGGGCGCTCCCCATGTGCTGACCCACTTTGGCGGCGAGTTCGTGGCGGGCAGCACGGCCCGGCTGCAGGATTTTATGGCCGAATGCCGCAATGTGTTTGACCGGATGCAGCAGACCGGCGTGCGCAGCCAGGACGGCGACGAAGCCATTTTGGATGCTGCGGCCTACCGCAGCCAGCTGGCGGGCAAGCCCGTGCGGGCCGCCAACGCGTATGTGTTCCGGTACTGGCTGGGCGGGCATTTTTATTATGTTTCCACGAACTACTGCTGTGACCCCGTCTGCGTGCTGCACCTGCCCGGCAAGGCGAAAATGCGCCAGCTGACGGTGATCTACCACAAATACACCCGCAGCGGCCGCATGCCGGAAAACCAAACCGTGTGGCGGCTCTGCTGCCTGCCTGCCGCCCGCCCGCCGCTGCTGCGCAGCCTGTGGGTGCGCCTGCGGGCCAAAATCGGCATTTGAATCCACCCACTGACCCCCCCAAGGAAAGGAACGCTCTATGCAGGAGAAAAAAAACGTATTCCCCTGAAACGTCTGCACCGCCTGCGCAACGCCCGCAAACAGGCCGCGGAGACCGATGACCTGACCCCCATGATGAAAGCCATCAAGGCGGTGCACAGCGTGACCAGCACCGGCTCTACCCAGCCGGAGGACCTGGAACGCCAGCGTGCCGCCCAGGAGCTGTTTGCCCGTTTGGTTACCCCCAACCTGTTGATCAACACCACGCCCATCACCGTCAACAATGTTTCGGCGGAGTGGGTGCGGATGAACCAGGGGCATGACCGCCGCCATGTGGTGCTATACTGCCATGGCGGCGGCTACACCTGCGGCCAGCTGGGCTATGCCCGCGTGCTGGCCAGCAAACTGGCGCTTTCCACCGGGTGCGATGTACTCAGCTTTGAATACCGCCTTGCCCCCGAAGCGCCGTATCCTTCCGCCATTGACGATGCCCTGCGCGTCTGGGACTACCTGATGTATATGGGCATCGGCGCGCGGGATGTGATCGTGGCCGGGGATTCGGCGGGCGGCAACCTGGCGCTGGAACTGGCCCTTGCCGTAAAGGCCCAGGGCCGCAGCCAGCCGTGTGCCCTGGTGCTGATGAGCCCCTGGACCGATATGACGATGCAGGGGGCATCCTATCAGAAATGTGCCGCACTGGACCCCATGCTGACCCACGACTATATTGATTCCTGCCGCACCGCTTACCGCGGAGCAAACAGCACCCTGGAGTGGGAGGACCCCAGCCTTTCGCCGCTGTTTGCGGATTTAAGGGGGCTGCCGCCCACTTTGATCCAGGTGGGAACGAACGAAATATTGAAATCCGATTCTATCAACCTTGCCAAAGCCATGACGGAACAGGAAGTATACGCCGTGCTGGAGGTATACCCCGAATGCTGGCATGTGTTCCAGCAGATGCCGATCCCCCATGCCGCACAGGCCATGGAAAGCGTTGGCCGCTTTGTGCAGAAAATTTTGTAACGGCGGAACCCCGCCGGATAGGAGGGCTGCCATTTGCCCGAAACCTGGTATAAAGTCGATAATGTCGCCAAAGTATTTCTGGCGTCCATCAACCGGCGGGACCCGCGGGTGTTCCGCGTCAGCTGCACCCTGAACGAGGATGTGGACCCCGACCGCCTGAATCAGGCCCTGGAACAGACTGCACGGGAAAACCCGCAGTTCCAGGTCACGCTGCACCGTGGGCTGTTCTGGCATTATTTTGAATCCACCAACCTGAAACCGCAGGCGGTGCCGGAAACGCTGGCCCCCTGTGCCATGCTGTACGGCCCGCAGATCAAAAACGAACTGCTGTACCGCGTCAGCTATTACGGCGCGCGCATCAATGTGGAAATGTTCCACGCCATCAGCGATGGCAACGGCGGGATGGTGTTTCTGAAAACGCTGGTGCACAATTATTTGCAGCTGAAAAATCCCGAACTGGCCAATGTTCCCGGAGAAGAGCGCGCCAGCAAGGGCGAATCGGCCCAGGATGCGTTCCGCAAGTACTATACGGCGTCCAAAGCGGCGGAGGAAGACCCGCTGAACCGCAAAAAGTCTTTCCACCTGCATGGCCGCAAACTGCCGTATGACCAGTCCCAGTTTTTTGAAGCCCACCTTTCTGCCGCCCAGGTGCTGGCCAAGACCCGCGCCATGGGGGTAACGATGACCAGCTACCTGGCCGCTGCCCAGATGCTGGCGGCTTATCAGGAAATGCCGGCGCTGGAACGCGGTAAGGTCATCTCGGTTAGCCTGCCGGTCAACCTGCGCAGCTATTACGGAACCGAGACCGCCCGCAACTTTTTTCAACTCCATCCGCATCAGCTGGGTATTCCGGGGGGACGAAACGCTGGAAACCCTGGCCAAAGGCTTTGACGCCAAACTGCGGGAAGCACTGAAGGACGAGCGGGTCAAGGCCCGCATGGACGGCTTTGAAAAGCTGGAACAGATGCCCGGTATCAAACTGGTGCCGCTCTTTATCAAAAACGCGGTGGTCAACCTGTTCAATACGCTGGAAGCCGAAAAAGTTACCCTGACCATCTCCAACATGGGGCGCATCCCACTGCAAAAAGAGCTGCAGCCCTATATCAAAGGCTTTACGGCGTTCTGCAGTTCGCCTACCGCGTTCACCACGGTCTGTTCCTATGGGGATGATCTGGTTTTGGGCACCACCTGGGCGTTCCGCAGCACCGAGATGCTGAAAAAAACTTTTACCGCTGCCTTTCTGCCGAAGGGTTGGATATTACACTGTATGCAACGGAGGTGGATGGAGAATGAAAACCTGTCCCCATTGCCATATCCAGGTTGGCGGCAGCGCACAGTACTGCCCGCTGTGCCAGAACCCCCTTGTCGGCACGCCGGAACCGGACCGCTACCCCAAGGTGGTGCCGCCCGCGCGGCAGACATCGCTGTTTTACCGCATCGCTGCCTTTGTGCTGCTGGGGGCGGCGGTCATCTGCGGCGTGGTGGATTACATCATGACCGAAGGCAGGCATATGCACTGGAGCCTGCTGGTGCTGATCGGCGCGGTGGGGGTGCTGATGCTGCTGCGCGCACTGCTGCGCCAGGGCCGCAACGCCCCTAAGCTGCTGTTCCAGATTTTGATCGGCACTTCGCTGATCGTGACCTTTGCGGATTATTACGCCGGGTGGAACGGCATTGCCATTGACGCCATTGTGCCGATCTTGTGCAGCGTTACCCTGGTGCTGAACTTCATTTTTGCCTTTGTCAACCGCCGCTTTTACCGAGAACGGTCTGGTTTACCTGCTGCTGAACATTGTGGTGGGCGTGGTGCCGTATATCGGCTTAACGCTGCGCCACAGCGTGCGCCCGCCAATGGCCTGGGTCATCTGCCTGATCATCAGCATGATCACCTTTTGGGGCTGGTCATCTTCAAGGGCCGCAGTCTGCTGGCAGAGTTTGAAAAACGCCTGCACCTGTAAATCGGAAGTTATAAGAAGTGGAAAAGGAGGAGGACAAGTTAATGATAAAAAAAATAGCCATTGTACCCTATGTAACTAATGGGAAAAAAATTCACAGGTTGGACATGATGGACATTTTAATATTTTTAAAAAAAAAGAGAAGTACTGTATTAAAAGAAAATTTACAGTCTGTAATTAAAAGCAAAAAAATTGGGAAGCGGAAGTAATTGTTGATGTCAATCACGGAGATTTACAATCGCTGAAACGAGAAGGAGTAAACTTGTTTTTAATTACAGAAGATATTGCTAGGTATATAGACTACAGCAGTGTTAGTAAGGATGAGTGTTTCAAATTAACACATGATGAATATGAAAGCGGAAATATAGATAGAGTAGTGAAATACATAGAAGAAAAATTGAAACATAATCTCTTAGAGGAGCTTATCAAATTCGCGTTTGCGAAACGAAGTGAAGCAATGAAAGCCCCAGTGGGGCTTTCAAGCGACAGAACGGTCTTGCGTCAGCAAGATGGAGGGGCTGCGCCCCGACAAGTTCGCGTTTGTTGAATGAAAGTTCAACAATGCACACCCCAGTGGGGTGTGCAAGCGACAGAACGGTCTTGCGTCAGCAAGATGGAGGGGCTGCGCCCCGACAAGTTCGCGTTTGCGCTAGCAACAAACATACCAGTGGGATGTTTGAGCGACAGAACGTTTTTTGCGCAAGCAAAATGGCGGAGTTTCACTCCGACAAGTTCGCGTTTGCGAAATGAAGTGAAGCAATGAAAGCCCCAGTGGGGCTTTCAAGCGGCAGAACGGTCTTGCGATAGCAAGATGGCGGAGTTTCACTCCGACAAGTTCGCATTTGCCAAACTGCCCACGCAAACTTGTGTTTGTAAAATGATACCCCGCTTTGCCCCGGCAAAACGGGGCTTTTTGCTGCTGGTTGTGCGCCCAAACTGCCGCAGGCAGGGTCCAAATAGCGCAAACTGCGGTTTTTGCCCATTGACAAGCGGTTTTAACCGGGCGTATACTTACCATGTCTTTGGGCCATGCCGTTTTGCGGCAGGTTCCAAGGGGATCGTTTGTAATATTATAAAGGAGTGCGGAATTATGAAAACAACAATAGCATCAAGCCCGTTGTCGCCGTTGGTATCGGCGCAGCACTGTTCTTTGTGCTGGGGCGTTTTGTGGCAATCCCCAGCCCGGTGCCTAACACCAACATCAGCCTGCAGTATGCAGTGCTGGCCCTGCTGGCCGCTATGTACGGCCCGGTTGCCGGCGGCCTGATCGGCTTCATCGGCCATGCTCTGATCGACCTGTCCTGGGGCGGCATCCCATGGTGGAGCTGGGTCATCACCTCCGCCTTTGTCGGCGTTGTGGTGGGCCTGTTCACCAAAAAGCTGCATGTTGAGGAAGGCGACTTTAACAAAAAGAAGGTTGGCGTGTTTGCGCTGGCCAACGTGATCGCCAACCTGATCGGCTGGATCGTGGTTGCTCCCGTGCTGGACATCCTGATTTATGCGGAGCCTGCCAAAAAAGGTGTTTGCACAGGGCGTGTTTGCCGGCATTTCCAACAGCATTACTGCTGTGGTCGTGGGCGGCCTGCTGGTGCTGGCTTACACCAGAACCATCGCCAAGAAGGGCTCTCTGGATAAAGAATAATTGCTATCGCAAAGCCTTCCCGTGGCCTTTGGTTTGCGGAAAGGCTTTTTGTTTGCTGCTTTGCCGTTGGGAAAGGCGGCACCGGAATATCTTGCTTTGAGGTACCATGCCCATGTCTGAACAGACAAACCCCATTATTTCGTTCAAAAAACTTCTCCTTCCAGTATCGTGCGCAGAAAAAGCCGACGCTGCATGATATCAACCTGGATATCTACCCCGGTGAGCGTGTGCTGATCGCCGGGCCTTCCGGCAGCGGCAAAAAGCACGCTGGCGGCCTGCATCAACGGGCTGAACCCGTTTTCCAACCCCGGCGAATGCACCGGCAGCCTGACGGTAGACGGTGTGGATGCGCCCAACAGCAGCATTTTAGAGCTTTCGGCCCATGTGGGCACCGTGCTGCAGGACCCGGACGGCCAGTTCATAGGGCTGACCGTGGGGGAGGACATTGCCTTTGCGCTGGAAAACAGCTGCACCCCGCAGAAGGAAATGCACGAGATCACCCGCCGTGCCGCAGAGCTGGTGGGCATTGAAAACCGCCTGGACCATGCCCCGCACGAGCTTTCCGGCGGGCAGAAGCAGCGCGTCAGTCTGGCGGGCGTTATGGTCGATCAGGTTAAAATTTTTGATGTTTGATGAACCCCTTGCCAGCCTGGACCCTGCCACCGGCAAGCAAGCCATTGAGCTGATCGACGAGATCCAGCACAAGACCGATACCACCGTGCTGATCATTGAGCACCGGCTGGAGGATGTGCTGTGGCGCAGTGTGGACCGCATCATCCTGGTCAATGAGGGTACTATTTTTGGCTGACCTGCGCCCGGACGAGCTGCTGGCCACCCATATGCTGGCCGAAAACGGCATCCGGGAGCCGCTGTACCTGACGGCCATGCGCCTATGCGGGCATTGCCATCACACCGGAAAAGCGCCCTGCCCATGTGGACACCGTGGTGCTGGATGATGCCGATACCGCCCGCCTGCACAAGTGGTTCCACGCCCTGCCGCTGCCGGAACCCGGCCCCGCACCGGAGCACCTGCTGGAAGTGCGCGGCCTTGGCTTTGGCTATACCAAGGGGGCAGAGCACCCTGCATGACATCAGCTTTTCCATCGGCAAAGGCGAGATGGTCAGCATTGTGGGGCGCAACGGCGCGGGCAAATCTACCCTGGCAAAGCTGATCTGCGGGTTCGAAACCCCGGAGCAGGGCCAGGTGCTGCTGAATGGCCGTGACCTGGCGCAGGATAACATCCGCCGCCGCGCCCAGCACATTGGCTATGTGATGCAGAACCCCAACCAGATGATCTCCAAAACCATGATCTTTGAGGAAGTTGCGCTGGCCTTGCAGGGCAGCGATATGACCCAGGAACAGATCCGCCAGCGGGTGGAAGATACTCTGAAGGTTTGCGGGCTGTACCCCTTCCGCAACTGGCCCATTTCCGCACTGAGCTTTGGCCAGAAAAAGCGTGTAACCATTGCCAGCGTGCTGGTGCAGCAGCCGGAACTGATCATTCTGGACGAACCCACCGCGGGGCAGGACTTCCGCCATTATACCGACATTATGGAGTTCCTGCGCGGGCTGAACGAGCAGGGCGTGACCGTGGTGATGATCACCCACGATATGCACCTGATGCTGGAATACACCCCGCGCGCATTGGTGTTCTGTGATGGCCAGCTGATTGCCGACCGCAGCGCTGCTGCCGTGCTGTGTGACCCTGAACTCATCGAGCAGGCTGCGCTGAAAGAAACCAGCCTGTTTACCCTTGCCAACCGCTGCGGCATTGCCCCGGCGGAAGATTTTGTAGAACGCTTTATCCGTGAAGACAGGGAGGTGCGCACACATGGCTGCTAATACCGTGCTCAATTACCTGCCGCGCCAAAGCGTTGTTCACAAAATGACCGGCACCACCAAGCTGGCATTCTTTTTGCTGTTTACCTTTGCCAGCATGATCACCTATAACACTTGGGTGCTGCTGGGGCTGATGGCCGTCAGCTTTGCAGCGTTCAAGCTCAGCCACATCAAACTGCGCGAAGTGCGGTTTATGCTGATCTTTATGCTGGTATTCCTGCTGCTGAATAACCTGTTCATCTTTTGTTTGACCCCAACCAGGGCACCACGCTGTACGGCACGCGGCATGTGCTGTTCCATCTGTTCTGGCGGTATGATGTAACGGCGGAGCAGCTGTTCTACATGGTCAATATCTCGCTCAAATACTTTGTGGCACTGCCGGTGGCTATCTTGTTTATTTCCGCCACTAACCCCAGCGAGTTTGCCGCAAGCCTGAACAGCATCGGCATCTCCTATAAGGTTGGCTACTGGTTGCCATTGCGCTGCGCTATACCCCGGATATTCAGCGCGACTACCACAGCATCAGCCAGGCCCAGCAGGCCCGCGGCGTGGAGCTGGGCAAAAGCGAACCGTTCTTTGCACGGCTCAAGAATTCGGTCAGTATTCTGCTGCCGCTGATTCTGACCAGCCTGAACCGCATTGATACCATCAGCAACGCCATGGAGCTGCGTGGCTTTGGCAAAATGGCAAGCGCACCTGGTACACCCAGCGCCCCTTTGCCAAGCGGGATTTTGCCGCCCTGGCTTTTTGGCGCAGCGCTGCTGTTGGTCAGCCTGTTTGTTACCATCCGGTACGGCCGGTTCTATAACCCGTTCGTAAGGATCCATAAATAAAGGCAACACCGCACAATTCTCGCTCTTACGGCTTAAGCACCGCTCCGGCGGCTGCACGGCACGGCATCTGCGTTGCCAAAATGCTCGATAAGACATCCAGTATCTGCGCTTTTGGCTTAGCAGCTGTCGCACTGCTCGCCGTATCGGCACTTAGAATTATGCGGTATTGCCTAAACCATAAAAGCCCCTGGCCCCCTGAACTGCACCCCATTTGTTAGACAACAGTATGTTATTACTGTCAACGAATGGCGTGTTTGGGTATGCCAAGAGGAAGGCATTACGCAGAGCATGTCTCGAAAAAGGAACTTGTCTGGATAACGCTGTTGCTGAGAATTTTGAAAAGACGATTGCCGCCGCATTCATCGACCGCCGAACCCCATTAAACAGTTCAAACGGCCTGCAACCCTGCCTGCGAACCACTGCTCCAAGTTGCGGCAACCGTTCAGGTTACTTAATTCTTGTCTTTGTCTAATTTTTTGGGGCCCTTCAAACCTGCTCAACCGGCGAAGGGTATCTGCGCCCGGCACCGCCGCGGCGGTGTGGAACCGCCGCCGGCACGGAAGCTGCCGCCCCCCTTACCGCGCGGGGCGCTGAACCCCGCCGCTGCGCCCGGCACCGCCACCCGGCCGGGCACTGCCGCCGGGAACGGAACCTTCCGCCGGACATTCCGCCAAAGCCGCCGGGACGCGGACCGAAACTGCCAGGTTCAGCACCTCCGGGCCAGGCCCACCAGCCGCCGCCGGGGCGTGGGCCGGGCCATTACCAAATCCACCGCCCGGAGGGGGCGGCGGGGAGGTCGACGGGGACGGCGCGCCGGTAAACCGGTCCGCCGAAAAAAGAATACGTTCTTTGCCCGCGGCGGCCGCCTGTGTAGGTGGACCCTGCGGCCCGCGGGGTCCGCGCGGCGTTTTCAGGATTGCAATCACGATCACTGCAATAATAATCGTCAGTAAAATCAAGGTAAAGCACTGCCCTCCATTGCTGCGGCTCTGGTGTTTTCCACAATCCTGCCGGAAGAATCTGCCAGGCCGGAGCCGATCGCGTCCATATCCAGGCTGACGCCATATATATCGCAGATGCGCTGGCCATGGCCAGCACGGTTTTGCGTGCGCCGGTATCGTAATCCTGCTTTGCCCAGGAAGTTTCCAGGTTATCATACAGCAGATCGCTCAGCACATTGCCGGAAAACGCGCTTTCCAGCCCTCCTTCGCCGGGGGGTGGCCCAATAGTTGTCGTCCCCGGTGGCCATCAGCAGCACCATGCCGTTGTCCTGGTCAGCGCTGCCAAGGCGTCCATGCCTGAACACCTCGTAGGCATAGCCTTCCATGGTGTTGTTGCCGACGTAATCGGTGGTGTAAACGCCGATCTGCACCGCTGCAGTTTTCCTGCAGGGCAACAGAAATGTTGGTGATATATGTTTCGGTATCGCGGCTTAGAATATTGGCATTATCGGCAATGCAGCTGGTACTGCTGATGCCCTGAACGGAAGCAGCTGCCGCTGCCGGTACCGCCCAGACTGCCGCCGCGGTCACAGCCGCCAGAACGGCGGCTGCGGTGCGGTTCAAAATTTTCATCCGGCCCCCTCCTTTCCGGGGTCACTGCGCTGCATACAGCCCACCTGCCCCGCGCCCCACAATGTACCGATCACATTGGCGGGGAAACCGGAAGCCATGGTGTTGTAGCTTTGGGCAGCGGTGGTATAATTCTGCGCAATTTCGCGCTGCAAAATGCTTTGGGTGCTCACATAGCTGGCATCCAGGCTGTTGATCTGATCCAGCGCATCGTCGGTGGCTTTTGCCTTTGGCGGCGGTGTACATGGCGTCCACAGCGTTATCCAGCTGGTGGATGACCGCATATTGCGCGGCTGGGGCAATGGCGGTATCCTGCCACTGGGCCAGCAGGTCTGCTACGGTGGTGCAGTTGCTGTCAGCTTCGCCCAGTACCTTCTGGCAGGCAATGCATCAGGTTGGAGCGGTATCCGTCAGGGTGGTAAAATCCCCCCTGGATGCTGTTGCCGTGCTTGTCAACCTCGCT
>VOFK01000278.1_pt1 | contig 20001 bp, 26 predicted proteins | sample 5384121 | NCBI WGS metagenome assembly VOFK01 (sample SAMN12384730, study PRJNA508395) | human gut metagenome | isolation source: healthy gut J | host: Homo sapiens | reverse complement strand
GGGCTTCTGCATCAACATTCTGGATACCCCCGGCCATCAGGACTTTTCCGAGGACACCTACCGCACGCTCATGGCGGCGGATTCCGCCGTCATGGTCATCGACGGGGCCAAGGGCGTCGAGCCGCAGACCCGGAAGCTATTCAAGGTCTGCGCCATGCGCCATATCCCGATCTTTACCTTTATCAACAAAATGGACCGCGAGGCGCGCGACCCGTTTGAGCTGCTGGACGAACTGGAAAACGAGCTCGGCATTGAAACGTATGCCCTGCAACTGGCCCATGGGCTCCGGCCGGGAGTTTCAGGGCGTGTACGACCGCCGTTCCAGCCAGCTGATCTTCTTCTCCGGCGTGTCCGGCAAGAACCGCGCGGCAAGATGGAAATTGATCTGTACGACCCGCAGGTCGCGCAGCTCATCGGCGAGCGCCGCCATCAGCAGCTGATCGACGATGTGGGCTGCTCGGCGCGGGCCGGTGCGGAGTTTGACCTCGACGATGGTCCGCGCGGGCCGCCTGTCCCCCGTGTTCTTCGGCTCGGCCCTGACCAATTTCGGCGTAGAGCCGTTTCTGGAGGAGTTTCTGCGCATGACGCCGAGTCCTCTGCCGCGCGAAGCGGACTGCGGCGTGATCGACACGTTCAGCCCGGATTTTCCGCGTTCGTGTTCAAAATTCAGGCAAACATGAACAAGGCCCACCGCGACCGTCTGGCCTTCATGCGTATCTGCTCCGGCCAGTTCCAGCGCGACGCAGAATATTATCATGTCCAGAGCGGCAAAAAATGCGCCTGTCGCAGCCGCCAGCAGCTTATGGCCTCCGAACGGGAGATCATAGACGAGGCCTACGCGGGGGACATCATCGGCGTCTTCGACCCCGGCATTTTTCTCCATCGGCGACACCATCACCGTCCCGGGCAAGAAGTTCCGGTTCGGCGGCATCCCGACCTTCGCGCCCGAGCACTTTCGGCCCGCGTCAGCGCCAAGGACTCCATGAAGCGCAAGCAGTTCCTGAAAGGGCGTGGAGCAGATCGCGCAGGAGGGCGCCATCCAGATCTTCAAGGTGCCGAACTCCGGCATGGAGGAGGTCATCGTCGGCGTCGTCGGCACGCTGCAGTTCGACGTGTTCCAGTACCGCATGAAGGCCGAATACGGCGTCGACCTGCGCATGCAGCAGCTGCCATATGAGCAGCTGCGGTTCATCACAAAAGCCCCGTTGCCGACCTCAGGACCTGTACCTCTCGACCGACGCGGAGCTGCTGGAGGATTACCGCGGCCGGAGCCTGCTGGTCTTCGCCTCGCAGTGGTCGATCAACTTCATCCTCAAGCGAAACCCCGGCCTCGAGCTGGCGGAGACCGCGCAGTGATCGGATACAACAAGCGCACGCGTCCGCGTGTTTAGGCGCGTGCGCTTTTCCTTTGTTCAGATATGACAAATGAACGGCCCCAGTTGAAACGGGCCGTTTTTTTGAAAATGAACGGCCGTTTTTTGCCGTTTTTTGCAGGGGCGAAAACCGGTGCTATACTGGCTGCTAACAAGAGATAGAAGGGGAGAAGCGTGGATGCACGGATTGGGGACGATCGTCAACGTTGCGGCGATCGTTGTTGGAGGACTCGCGGGCCTGCTCGGCGGGCGGCGCGTCCCGGAGCGGCTGCAGAAAACGCTGATGAGCGCCATGGGCGTGAGCGTGCTGTTCGTGGGTGTCTCGGGCACGCTTTCGCAGATGCTGCGCGCGGAAGGCGGGGCGCTGACGGTGCAGGGGACCATGATGATGATCCTCTCGCTGGCCGTCGGCGCGGTTCTGGGCGAGCTGCTTGATCTCGAGGACCGGATGGAGCGCTTCGGCGCCTGGCTCAAGGTCAAGACGAAAAGCGAGTCGGACGGCGGCTTCATCGGCGCCTTCGTCACCGCGTCCCTCACGGTCTGCATCGGCGCGATGGCCATCGTCGGCTCCATCCAGGACGGCATCCTCGGCGACCACGCGACGCTGTTCGCCAAGGCCGTGCTCGATCTTGTGATCATCATGGTCATGACGGCCTCGATGGGCAAGGGCTGCATCTTCTCCGCCATCCCGGTCGGCATCCTGCAGGGCAGCGTGACGCTGCTGGCAAGGCTCCTGCAGCCGGTCTTCACCGATGCGGCGCTCAGCAACCTGTCGCTGGTCGGCTCCGTGCTGGTGTTCTGCGTGGGGCTGAATCTGGTCTGGGGCAAAAAAAGATCCGCGTGGCAAAATCTGCTGCCGTCGCTGCTCATAGCCGTCGTATGGGCGTTTTTAAACTATCAAACTGTAAAGGGTATGCAATATGGTCAGTGAAAAAATGGTCGCCTGGGGCAGCCAGGGCTGCGTCATCCGGGATCTCGCCGCCTACGGCGGCAGCGCCGCCGTCGTCGGCGCGGAAAAACGTGTTCAACTTTACCATCGGCAACCCCTTCCGTCCCGGCGCCGTCCTGCGTCCGGCAGACGATCGAGCACCTGCTGCAGACCGTCCCCGGCCGAGCAGCTGCACGTTTATACGGCCGCGCGCGGGCCTTTGCGTCCGTCCGCGCGAAGATGGCGGCGTATCTCGAGAAGGCGTTCGGCGTCGGCTACCGCGCGGAGGATATTGTATATGACCTCCGGCGCATCCTCGGCGCTGGCGATGCTGGCCTATGCGCTGCTCTCGCCGGGCGATGAGGTGCTGACGCTCAGCCCGTATTTCTCGGAGTACAAGCTCTACGCCGAGGCCGCGGGCGGCAATGCTCACGGCCGTGCCCTCGAACCCGGAGGATTTCCAGATCGATCTGGACGCCTTCTCCGCTGCCATCAGCGAGAAGACCGCCGTCGTCCTCTGAACTCCCCCGAACAACCCCTCCGGCGTCATCCTCTCCCGCCGGAGCATCACGAAGCTGGCGGAGCTGCTGGAGAAAAAATCGGCCGAATACGGCCACCGCATCTATCGTCGCCGACGAGCCTACCGCGCTGGCCTATGACGGCGAGGAGGTGCCGTTCATCCCCCGCCATCTACAAGAACACCATCTACTGCTATTCCTTCAGCAGCAAGACCCTCTCGCTCCCCGGCGAGCGCATCGGCTTCCTGGCCATCCATCCGGAGCTGACCGACTACGCGCGCGTCCGCGCGGCCATCTACGGCGCAGGGCGGGCGCTCGGCTATATCGAAACGCCAGCACGATGTTCCAGCTCGTAGCGGCGGAATGCGTCGGGCAGACGGCGGATATCTCCGTCTACAAGCAGAACCGGGATCTGATCCATACGGCGCTTCTGGACATGGGCTATACCTGCGTGAAGCCCTCGGGCGCGTTCTATCTTTTCCTCAAAACGCCGGAGCCGGACGCGACCGCGTTCTGCAAAAACGATGGCGCTCGACCTGCTGGTCGTGCCGGGCGACGGAATTCGGCTGCCGGGCTACGTCCGCCTGGCCTACTGCGTCCCCAAAACCATGCTCGAGCGCAGCCTCCCCCGCTTCCGCCAGCTCGCCGACCAATACGGCCTCAAAAATAAGCGGCTGGCTGAGAGACGTCGCCCACTTCTGAGCATTTCCAGCGGTGCGCACTCTCGCTGGCTCCCCTTCCAGGGGCCGATTCCCCCTATCGGGAAATGTCCCGAAAGGGACAAAAGGGGCCAAGGGACGCTGTCAGCAAAGCTGACTGAGGGTTGCAGCAGATTTGCATAGAAAAACCCAAACCGCAAATTCAGTTTGCGGTTTGGAAAGGAAGAAACGGGCTCAGAGGAAAAGAGGCTCCGCGAACAGCGGGGGACTCGTTCCGCCGAGCCTGTTTCGACGCCTCCGGCCCCTATCTTTTCCCTTGCGCGGGAAAAAGATAGGGGAGAAAAGAAAGTGCTTGATGATGCGTTTGGTGCTTCCTGCCTCTGAATTCAGGCAGGAACCAATGATTTCAGGCGTCGTTCCACACGATAGTCACCTTACGGGTGTCCGACTACGCGTCGCCTGATACGCGGGAACCAGGTTTGTGAGCAGTTGCCTTTGAATATTTGCAGTCAATAGAAGGTGCAGGCCGGATTTGCCGGGCTGCACCTTTTTGCATTGGATTTCTGTATTTGCACGGACCAAATGCCTTCTCCCTGGGGGGCGTGCGCTTATGGGATCCAGCCGAAGACTTTCTGGAGGCCGAGGGGGCGGAGGAGGGCGAGCTTTTGGCGGCAGGTCTCGGGGGTGTCGAAGAGGAAGACCCGGGGCTGGCCGGCGGCATCGAGGTAGAAGCTGTAGCGGCAGACGAGGTCGGGGGAGTAATGGGACGGATACTGCGAGAGCAGGGCGCGGGCCTCATCCGGGCCCAGAGCTTCGCCGACGCCGGTGGGGCAGGGGACCGGGAAGCGCATGCAGAGCGGCCGCAGGTACATCCACAGCCGCTCGCCCCACCGTGCCAGCAGCGCCCGGACGTACCCCTCCCAGCGACCCGCCCGACACCTGCGTGTCCGCCCAGACCCCGGCCGCGTCCGGCGCGGCCGACTGACGCGGGCTGCAGGATGCGCGCACGTCGGCGCAGCCCGGCGCTTCGCTGAAGATCGCGCCGCCGGTGAATTCCGCGGGGATCTGCGCGCCCGGCGGGAGCAGATAGAGCTCCGCACCGGGCGTTTTTTTCTCCTCGTCGAAGCCGGCGACGCTGTAGCCGAAGGGAAGATCGGGCTGAAATGGATACAGGATCATGGACAAACCTACCTTTTTGTGTTATACTGATATCATCAAACTTATGAAGCTGCAGGAGACCGTATGCCGTTTTCGTTTTTGCCCCGCATGATCTTCCCGCATCTGACCGACGTGACCGCCGAGGCGCTGCGCGCGCGCGGGATCTCGTTTCTGATGCTGGATTTTGACAACACCATCGTCCCCTACACCACGAGCGAGCCGACCGCGCAGATGGCTGCCTGGATCCGGACCATGCAGGCGTCCGAAATCCGCCTGTGCATCGTGTCGAACAGCAAAAAGCCCCGCGTGGTGGAGTTCTGCAAAACATACGGGCTGGACTGCATCACGCACGCGAAAAAGCCCTTTTCGCGCGGCATCCGCGCCTGCCTGACGCGCTATGCGCTCGACCCCGCGGCGTGCGCGCTCGTCGGCGACCAGATCTTTACGGACGTGCTCGGCGCCAACTGCGCCGGGGTGCAGTCCATCCTGATCTCGGCCATTCATAATCACACCATATGGCTCAAGCTCCGCCATGTGGCCGAGCTTCCCTTTATTGCAATCGGAAAATGGAGGATCCGTCATGAAAAACATTGAAAAGTACCGCAACCTGATCGCCAAGGGCGAAGTCGACGCGCTGCTTCTGACCTCGAAGCATAACCGGATGTATGCCGCGGAATACTGTGTGGCAGAGGGCGTGTCTGTCATCTGCAAGGAGGAGAGCTACTACTTCACCGACTTCCGCTATATCGAGTCGGCACAGAAAAACCTGCCGGGCTTCACCGTCGTCGTCATGACCGACGCGGACCATCCCTACACCAAGCTCATCAACGACGCCATCGCCGCCCATACCGTCAAGACCCTGGGCTTTGAAGACGATTCGCTGACCGTGGAAGAGTACACGCTCTACAACACGAAGCTGAACGCCGTTCTGCACCCCTATTCCGCCGAGATCAACGCCCCGCGGCAGTCCAAGGAGCCGTGGGAGATCGAATACATGAAAAAGGCGCAGGAGATCACCGACCGCACGTTTGAGGACCTGCTCAACGTTATCCGCCCGGGCATGACGGAGAAGGAGCTGTGCGCCGAGCTCATCTACCGGCTGTACAAGTTCGGCTCCGAGGGCCCGTCCTTCGACCCCATCACCATCTCCGGCCCGAACACCAGCCTGCCGCACGGCGTGCCGTCCGAGCGGGAGCTGCAGTACGGCGATTTCGTCACCATGGACTTCGGCTGCCTGTATCACGGCTACTGCTCCGACATGACCCGGACCATCGCGCTCGGCTATGTGTCGGAGAAGATGGACAAGGTCTACCACACCGTGCTCGAAGCGCAGCTGGCCGGCATTGCCGCGACGAAGGCGGGCGTCACCGGTAAGGCGATGGACGCCGCAGCCCGCAAGGTCATCGACGACGCCGGGTTCGTCGGCTGCTTCGGCCACAGCTACGGCCACAGTCTCGGCCTTCTCATCCACGAGGGTCCGAACGCCAGCATGCGCAATGACAAGCCCATGCCCGCAGGCGCGGTCGTATCGGCGGAGCCGGGCATCTATATTCCGGACGAATTCGGCGTGCGGATCGAGGACGTGACCGTCATCACCGACACCGGCTGCGAGATCCTGACGAAGAGTCCGAAAAATTTGATTATTTTATAAGAATCCCTTGAAAAGCCGATCATAATAGTGTAAAATCAATACGCTATTTTATTTTGTTGGTGTATTATACACATATTGGAGGAATATTTTATGGCTACCATTACCGCTGGCGATTTCAGAAACGGTAAAACTTTCGAGATGGACGGCAAGATCATGCAGGTCGTTGAGTTCCAGCATGTCAAAAGCCCGGCAAAGGGCGCTGCGTTCGTCCGCACGAAGATGAAGAACGTCGTGACCGGCGCCGTGACCGAGACCTCTTTCAACCCGACTGCAAAGTTCGAAGAAGCTTTCATTGAGCGCAAGGATTATGAGTACAGCTACAACGACGGCGATCTGTACTACTTCATGGATCAGGAGACGTATGACATGGTCCCCGTCAGCAAGGATATGCTCGACGACTCCTTCAAGTTCATCAAGGAAAACACACCGGTCAAGCTTCTGAGCTACAAGGGCAACGTCTTCAGCGTCGAGACGCCGAACTTCGTCGAGCTGACCGTTACCAAGGCCGATCCGGGCGTCAAGGGCGACACCGCCACCAACGTCACCAAGCCCGCGACCGTCGAGACGGGCGCGGAGATCAAGGTTCCCCTGTTCATCAACGAGGGCGAAAAGATCCAGATCGACACCCGTACGGGCGAATATCTGGGCCGAGTCAAGGGTTGATCCGTCATTACAGGACAGGAGCAAACCGCCGGAAAGGAGATTTTACGATGACACTTTCTGAAAAATCCGCTTATCTCAAAAGGGCCTGATGGAGGCCTGAAGCTCGACACCGAAACTAACGAGGGGCAAGCTGATCTCCGAGATCATCAGCATGCTTCAGGATGTGGCTGAGAATGTTTCCGATCTGGAAGAGGTCGTGGACTGCATCTCGGACGAGCTCGACTGCATCGAAGAGGATCTCGACAACATCGACGATTACCTGATGGACGACGATGACGACGAGTACGATGACGAGTACGACGAGGGGATGACGACTACGAAGACATCTCCGACGAAGACGACGCCGACGACCAGGACGAGTACGACTTCGGCACCGAGACGCTCTATGAGGTCAAATGTCCGACCTGCGGCGAGGTCATCACCATCGACGAGGAAATGCTCGACGAAGGCGCGCGACACCTGCCCGAACTGCGGCGAAGAGCTCGAGTTCGACATGGAAGACGAGGAGCCGGAAGACAAGTAAATCAACTGCAAAGCGCCGCGAAACAGGCGGCGCTTTTTTCTTTTTTTATGCAAAAACCGCTGCATCCCAGGGACGCAGCGGCTGTCAACAGAAAATAATTCACAAAAATGGGCCGGATGAATTGACATTCCAGACAAAAAGCTGATAGAATGTAAGTCCATAATGCCTGCGTAGGGCCATTCGCAATTTTCACCACTATCTGTTGTGATTATAGCACCGCGGATGGGCGGATGCAAGCGGAGATGGAATTTTTAAACAACGCAACCAGGCGTGTCATAAGACAACTACAGAAAGGCTGTGATGACTTTACATGGCGATCACAAAGGATGTCATGATGGGCAAGACGCTCCGCAAGAGCTTTGCCAAGCAAGACCAGATTCTGGAGATCCCGAACATGCTCAAGATCCAGAAGGATTCCTACGAATGGTTTCCTTCGTGAGGGGCTGCGCGAGGTTTTCCGCGATGTCGATACCATTACCGACTACACCGGCAACCTTGAGGAGCTGAGCTTCCTCGATTACTCCATGAACGAGCCGCCCAAGTACTCCGTGGAGGAGTGCAAGGGCGCGACGCGACGTATGCCAAGCCCATCAAGGTCCGTGTGCGTCTGCACAACAAAGGAGACCGACGAGATCAAGGAGCAGGAGATCTTCATGGGCGATTTCCCGCTCATGACCAACGGCGGCACCTTCGTCATCAACGGCGCCGGAGCGCGTCATCGTCTCCCAGATCGTCCGCAGCCCCGGCGTCTACTTCGGCGACGAGGTCGGACAAGACCGATCAGCACATCTACGGCGCGACCGTGATCCCGTACCGCGGCGCATGGCTCGAGTACGAGACCGATTATAATAATGTATTCTGGGTCCGTATCGACAAAAACCGCAAGCTGCCCATCACCTGCCTCATCCGCGCCCTGGGTGTCGCCACCGACGGCCAGATCACCGGGATGTTCGGCGAAGATCCGCTCATCAAGGCCACGATGGACAAGGATCCGTGCAAGACGCGCGAGGAATCCCTGCTTGAGATCTACCGCCGCCTGCGTCCGGGCGAGCCGCCCACAGTCGAAAGCTCGAGAGCTATCTCGACGCGCTGTTCTTCGACGCCCGCCGCTACGATGTGAGCAAGGTCGGCCGCTATAAGTTCAACAAGAAGCTCGACATCTGGAGCCGCCTGAGCGGCCAGGTGCTTGCCGAGCCCGTCACCGACCCGATGACCGGCGAGATCATCGCCATGAACGGCGAGACCGTCACCCGTGAAAAGGCGCACGAGATCTCCCGCCGCGGCGTCAGCCGCGCCGTGATCGAGGTCAACGACCGCAAGGTCGTCGTCTTCTCCAACGGCATGGTCGACATGGCGCAGTTCGTCGACTTTGACCCGGCCCAGTACGGCATCAAAAAGGAGAAGGTCTGCTTCAATGTCCTGCGCGAAATGCTCGAGAGACTGTCCCCGCCGACGGCTGGGAAGAGGCTATCGAGGCTCGCCGCAGCGACCTCATTCCGATGCACATCACGAAAGGACGACATTCTCGCCTCCATCAACTATCTGTGCTGCATGGTGCAGGGGCGCAGGCACCAAGGATGATATCGACCATCTGGGCAACCGCCGCCTGCGCTGCGTGGGCGAGCTGCTGCAGAACCAGTTCCGCGTCGGCTTTCACCCGTCTCGAGCGCGTCATTCGCGAGCGCATGACCATTCAGGATCCCGACGTGGTTACGCCGCAGAGCCTCACCAACATCCGGCCTGTCACGGCGGTCATCAAAGGGAGTTCTTCGGCTCCTCCCCGCTGTCCCAGTTCATGGATCAGAACAACCCGCTGGCAGAGCTGACGCACAAGCGCCGTCTGTCCGCGCTTGGCCCCGGCGGTCTGTCCCGCGAGCGCGCTTCCTTCGACGTCCGCGATCTCCACTACACCCACTACGGCCGTATGTGCCCGATCGAGACACCGGAAGGGCCGAACATCGGTCTGATCAACTATCTGGCGACCTACGCCAAGATCAATGAATACGGCTTCATCGAAGCGCCGTACCGCAAGGTCGACAAGGCTACCGGCAAGGTCACCGACATCGTCGAGTACATGACCGCCGACGTCGAGGACGATTACTATATGTCGCCCAGGCCGCCGAGCCGCTCGACGAGGAAGGCCGCTTTGCCAACCCGCGCGTCATCTGCCGCCACCGCGACGAGATCATCTCCGTCGAGCGTGAACTCATCGACTACGTCGACGTCTCGCCCAACATGATGACCTCCATCGCGACCGCGTTCATCCCCTTCCTCGAAAACGACGACGCCAACCGCGCACTGATGGGCGCGAACATGCAGCGTCAGGCCGTGCCGCTGATGGTCACCGAGGCGCCGATCGTCGCCACCGGTATCGAGCACAAGTGCGCGGTCGACTCCGAGGTCTGCATCACCGCCAAGGGCCCCGGTGTCATCACCCGCGTCTCCGCGACCAACATCTCCGTCCGCTATGACGACGGCAACATCGCCGACTACACGCTGACGAAGTTCGCACGCTCCAACCAGGGCACCTGCATCAACCAGCGCCCGATCGTCACGGTCGGCGAACGCGTCGAGGCCGGTCAGGTCATCGCCGACGGCCCCGCCTGCTCGCAGGGCGAGATCGCGCTCGGCAAGAACGTGCTCATTGGCTTCATGACCTGGGAAGGCTACAACTACGAGGACGCCATTCTTCTGAACGAGCGCCTGGTCCGCGAGGACGTCTTCACCTCCATCCACATCGAGGAGTATGAGACCGAATCCCGCGACACCAAGCTCGGCATGGAAGAGATCACCCGCGATATCCCGAACGTCGGCGAGGACACCCTCAAGGACCTCGACGAAAACGGCATCATCCGCATCGGCGCGGAGGTCACCTCCGGCGACTATCTGGTCGGCAAGGTCACCCCGAAGGGCGAGACGGAGCTGACCGCAGAAGAGCGTCTGCTGCGCGCCATCTTCGGCGAAAAGGCCCGCGAGGTCCGCGATTCCTCGCTGAAGGTCCCGCACGGCGAAGCCGGCATCATCGTCGATGTCAAGGTCTTCACCCGTGAAAACGGCGACGAGCTGGCCCCCGGCGTCAACAAGGTCGTCCGCGTCTATATCGCCCAGAAGCGAAAGATCTCCGTCGGCGATAAGATGGCAGGCCGCCACGGCAACAAGGGCGTCGTCTCCCGCATCCTGCCGCAGGAGGATATGCCCTTCCTGCCCGACGGCACCCCGCTGGATATCGTCCTGAACCCGCTGGGCGTCCCGTCCCGTATGAACATCGGTCAGGTCCTCGAGGTCCATCTGGGCTACGCGGCCCACGCGCTGGGCTGGAAGGTCGCCACCCCGATCTTCAACGGCGCGAACGAACGCGAGATCCGCGAGCTGCTCAAGCAGGGCGGCGTCGCCGAAGACGGCAAGACCGTCCTCTATGACGGCCGGACCGGCGAGCCGTTTGACCAGCGCGTCACGGTCGGCTACCCGTACTACCTCAAGCTCCACCATCTGGTCGACGATAAGATCCATGCCCGTTCCACCGGCCCGTACTCCCTCGTTACCCAGCAGCCGCTCGGCGGCAAGGCGCAGTTCGGCGGCCAGCGCTTCGGCGAAATGGAAGTCTGGGCCCTCGAGGCCTACGGCGCGGCGTATACGCTGCAGGAGATCCTCACGGTCAAGTCCGACGACGTGACGGGCCGTGTCAAGACCTATGAAGCCATCGTCAAGGGCCACAACGTCCCGACCCCGGGCGTGCCCGAGTCGTTCAAGGTTCTGGTCAAGGAACTGCAGTCCCTCTGCCTCGATATCAAGATCCTGGGCGAGAACGGTGAGGAAGTCGACCTCAAGCGACGACGATGACGACGATGATTCCATCTACGGCGCAGGCGGCAAGGCGCTGCCCGACGATGAGATCACGATGGACGATGATCTGCCGAACGGCAAGGACGTTGACGCCGACGAAGCGGCTGACGCGGGCTTTGAGATCCAGGATGAGGACGACGTCTTCGGCCTGCTGAACGACAGTTATAATCCATGGACTCCGATGCCGATTCGGAGAATGAATAAGAAGGAGGCGGCAATACAATGAGTCATGCAACATTCAGCGCAATCCAGATCGGTATTGCTTCCCCGGAAAAGATCCGTGAATGGTCCTACGGAGAGGTCAAAAAGCCTGAGACCATCAACTACAGCACCTTGAAGCCCGAGCGCGACGGCCTGTACTGCGAGCGCATCTTTTGGCCCGACGAAGGACTGGGAATGCCACTGCGGCAAGTATAAGAAGATCCGCTACAAGGGGCAAGATCTGCGACCGCTGCGGCGTCGAGCTCACGCGCGCCAAGGTCCGCCGCGAGCGCATGCGCCATATCGAGCTCGCCGCGCCCTGCAGCCACATCTGGTATTTCAAGGGCATCCCGTCCCGCATGGGTCTGCTCCTCGATATCAGCCCCCCGCATCCTCGAAAAGGTTTTGTACTTCGCCAGCTACATCGTCACCGATCCCGGCGATTGCCCGCTGGCCAAGAACCAGATCCTGTCCGAAAAAGAGTACCGCGACATGCGCGAAAAGTATGAGGACGACTTCAAGGCCGGCATGGGCGCCGAAGCCGTCAAGGAGCTGCTGCAGCAGATCGACCTCAATGAGCTTTCCGAGCAGCTCAAGTCCGAGCTGAAGGACGCTTCGGCCAGAAGAAGCTGCGCATCATCAAGCGCCTCGAGGTTGTCGAGTCGTTCCGTATGTCCGGCAATGATCCGACGTGGATGGTCATGGACGTGCTGCCGGTTATTCCGCCGGAACTTCGCCCGATGGTTCAGCTGGATGGCGGCCGCTTTGCGACCTCCGACCTGAATGACCTCTACCGCCGCGTCATCAACCGCAACAACCGTCTGAAGAGACTGATCCAGCTGCAGGCGCCGGACATCATCGTCCGCAACGAAAAGCGCATGCTGCAGGAAGCCGTCGACGCTCTGATCGACAACGGCCGCCGCGGCCGCGCCGTCACCGGTGCGAACAACCGCGCGCTCAAGTCCCTTTCCGACATGCTCAAGGGCAAGCAGGGCCGCTTCCGCCAGAACCTGCTCGGCAAGCGTGTCGACTATTCCGGCCGTTCCGTCATCGTCGTCGGCCCGGAGCTGAAGCTCTACCAGTGCGGCGTGCCGAAGGAAATGGCCATCGAGCTGTTCCGCCCGTTCGTCATGAAGAAGCTCGTCGAAGACGGTCTTGCCAACAACATCAAGTCCGCCAAGAAGATGATCGACAAGGGCAAGGACGAGGTCTGGGACGCGCTCGAAGACATCATCAAGGACCGCCCGGTCATGCTCAACCGTGCGCCGACGCTGCACCGCCTCGGCATCCAGGCGTTTGAGCCCGTCCTCGTCGAGGGCCGCGCGCTCAAGCTCCATCCGCTCTGCTGCACCGCGTTCAACGCTGACTTCGACGGCGACCAGATGGCCATCCACGTGCCGCTGTCCGCCGAAGCGCAGGCAGAGGCCCGCATCCTGATGCTCTCGGCCAACAACCTGCTCCGTCCGCAGGACGGCAAGCCGGTCACGGTTCCGACGCAGGATATGATCCTCGGCACCTACTACCTGACCTATCAGCGCTACGACATCGACGCCCACGACACCCTCCACGAGATCTTCCCTGCTGCTCGAGTGCGGCAAGCTGCCGTATGAGAAGCCCATCTGGGTCAAGCACATCTGGGATGACGCCGAAGCGGAGGACTACCAGTACTATCTGCGCACACGCGGCGCGCTGCTCGAAAACGACCGACCGCCCGGAGACCATCCCCGGCTCCTACCAGACGCTGGGCCAGGCTGTGGCCGCGCTGGACGCCGGCGAGATCCAGCCGGACGAGGTCATCTACGTCTGGAATATCTGGGATTCCGAGGCCGATATCAAGGAAGAAAACCACATCTACGTCCGTACCGTCGGCGAATACGCCCGTCAGGCCCACGCGGCCGGCGACGTCCGTCCGAAGGAGTATTTCAAGTTCTACCACGACGAAGACGAGGCCATGATGGCTTATGCCGACGGCATGATCGCCATGCATGATCCGATCAAGGTCTGGAAAGAGCTCGAGATCGACGGCAAAAAGGAGCACCGCATCATTGACGCGACCGTCGGCCGTCTGATCATCAACGACGCCATCCCGCAGAACCTCGGCTTCAAGAAGCGCGAGACCGTCGACGACCAGTTCCCGCTGGAGATCGACTTCGTCGTCGGCAAGAAGCAGCCCGGCAAGATCATCGACAATTGTATCCGCATCAACGGCTTCACGCTGTCGACCGAGATGCTCGACAAGGTCAAGGCCCTCGGCTACAAGTACTCCACCAGAGCCTCCATCACCGTCTCCATCGCCGATATGGAGATCCCGGAGAAGAAATACGAGCTCATCCACGAGGCGGAGAAGGAAGTCGTCAAGATCGACCGCCAGTTCAAGCGCGGCTTCATCACCAACGACGAACGCTACCGCCTGACCGTCCAGCAGTGGGAGAAGTCCATCAAGGACGTCACCGACGCGCTGCAGTCGAACCTCAAGCGCTTCAACCCGATCTTCATGATGGCCGATTCCGGCGCGCGCGGCAGCATGAACCAGATCCGTCAGTTGGCCGGTATGCGCGGCCTGATGGCAGATACGAACGGCCGCACGATCGAAATTCCTATTAAAGCGAACTTCCGTGAAGGCCTGTCCGCCCTCGAATACTTCATCTCCTCCCGAGGCGCTCGAAAGGGCATGACCGATACCGCGCTTCGTACCGCGGACTCCGGCTACCTGACCCGCCGCATGGTCGACGTCTGCCAGGACGTCATCATCCGCGAAAACGACTGCGGCTCCACCAACGGCAGCTGGAAGGGCGACTACTACGAAAAGGGCCAGCTGATCGACTCCTTCGGCAACCGCATCCGCGGCCGCTACCCGGTCTACGACATCACCGACCCGCAGACGGGCGAGCTGCTGCACTCCAAGGACGTCATGCTCCGCGAGGAAGACGCGGCCAAGTTCATCGCGCACGGCATCGACCGCGTGTACGTCCGCTCCGTCCTCGGCTGCAAGGCCCGCTCCGGCGTCTGCGCCCGCTGCTACGGCATGAACCTGGCGACGAGCGAGCTCGTCAACCTCGGCGAGGCTGTCGGCATCATTGCCGCGCAGTCCATCGGCGAGCCGGGCACGCAGCTGACCATGCGTACCTTCCACACCGGCGGCGTCGCCGGCGACGATATCACGCAGGGTCTTCCGCGAGTCGAAGAACTCTTCGAGGCCAGAAAGCCCAAGAAGATGGCGCAGATCTCCGAGATCGACGGCGTTGTCGACGTCGACGATTCCCACCGCACGGCGCTGCGCAACATCACCATCACCGCCGACGACGGCGAGGTCAAGCAGTATCAGGTCCCGTACTCCGTGGGTCTGAAGGTCGAGCACGGCAAGCGCGTGCGCAAGGGTGAGCCCATCACCGACGGCGCGCTGAACCCGCACGACGTGCTGCGCATCTCCGGCATCGAGGCCGTGCAGGATTACCTGACGCAGGGCGTTCTCGCCGTGTACCGCCAGCAGGGCGTCGACATCAACGAGAAGCACATTGAGGTCATCATCCGTCAGATGATGCGCAAGGTCCGCGTCGAGGATCCCGGCGATACCACGCTGCTCAGCGGCACCGTGGTCGATGTCTTCGAGTTTGAAGACGCCAATGCGGCCGTCCAGGCCCGCATCGACGCAGGCGAGACCGAGCTGCGGCTTGCGACCGACAGCCTTATCCTCATGGGCATCACGAAGGCGTCTCTGGCAACGGAGTCCTGGCTGTCCGCCGCCTCCTTCCAGGAGACCACCAAGGTCCTGACCGACGCCGCCATCAAGGGCAAGGTCGACCACCTCGTGGGCCTCAAGGAGAACGTCATCATCGGCAAGCTCATCCCCGCCGGCTCCGGCCTCAAGGCCTACCGCGACTTCGACACCCTCAACACCCCGGAATCCATCGTGACCGAGGAAATGATCGACGACGAAAAGCTGTAACCCCCAAACAAAACCCCCTTCCCCGCACTGCGGGGAAGGGGGTTCACTATTTTAGGCTCCCCTTTCAGGGGAGCTGGCAGCCGAAGGCTGACTGAGAGGTTGTCGCAAATTTGCAGCGACCTCTCCGTCTCGGCTGCGCCGAGCCACCTCCCCTGGAAGGGGAGGCTTTAGAACTGCGCACCCCAAGGCTTCCCCTATGAGGGGAAGGCAGGGGGCTTACTGCTCCAGTGCTTGCTGCACGTTGTCCCAGACGTCGGGGAAGATGCAGGACTCGATCAGGGTCAGGGCGGGGGTGGGGTCTTCGTTTGCGGCCAGCGCGGCTTCGAAGGCGGAGGGGTCTTCCAGCCGGTAGATCGCGCCCGCGCCCGTCTCGTCATACAGGGCGGCGACGCCGCCGGACTCGAATTGCAGCCAGACGATGGGCTCGCCCTGCGTGTCGCTCGGCTCCGGGTCCATGATGTTGAGCGTGATCACGAGCAGCTTCGCCCGCTTTTCCGTCAGGACCTGCTGCGCCCAGCCGTCTTCCGTGCGGGTATAGGCCGTGACCGTCCCGCCGGAGAGCGTGTCGTAGGGGGTGAAGGTGTACGGGTCGGCGGGAGCCGGTTCATTCTTGTCCCAGAAGTGATAGGCGTTCAGACCGCCCAGATCGATACTCGAGACCTCGCCGTCTGTTACGAGGATGCGCAGATACAGGTCTCCCGCGGTATAGCTGTAGATCCAGGTGTTTTCCGCGCTGCCGGGGGCAAATGCTGCGTCCGGGTATGCGGCATCGACGGCCTCCTGCGGACTGCCGATGCCGATGCCGGTATCCAGCGTCCAGGTGCTGGGCGACGTGACCCAGATCGAACAGAGTACGGCGTCAGGGCCATCGCGCACATCGTCTCCCACAAGCGTCAGTGGCGCGTCGTACAGGACGTCTGCACTGCCGGACGTGTTGTAGAACCAGCAGATCTCCTGCAGTCCGTCGCCGCGTTCCACGGCGCCGCTGTTGCTGAAGGAATCCGGGCCCGTCATGCAGGGACGCGACTTCTGCCTCCGTCATCCCCAGCCGCAGGCCGCCGAGCTCCGTGCTGAGAATGCGTGCCGCGATCGGGTCGCTGTCTTCCCAGCCGTCGCTGGCCTCCGGTTCGCGCGGGCTCTCGGTGTCCCCGACGGCGCTGTCTGCTGCCGCAGTCGCTTCCGCAGGCGCTTCCGCGGCGGGCGTTTCCGCCGCGCTGGTGTCCGCGGTGGAGGCCGATTTGGTGCTGTTCGCGCTGCGCACGGCCAGCGGGATGGAGATGGCCAGCACCGCGCACGCGGCCAGCGCCGCGATGGGCAGCCAGCGCGGCTTCCTCCTGATGTCGGCGGCCTCTTCGATCATGCCGTCGCTTAGGTTTCCGATGCAGCGGAACAGGTCTTTCGTCGTCATACCGCGATCCCCTCCTTCAAAAGCGCGTCGCGCAGTCCCGCACGCAGGCGGAACAGCCGGGACTTGACCGTGTTTTCCGTCAGGCCGAACAGGCCCGACAAGCGCCGGACGGAGTCGCCGTAATAATACCGGCGCAGAAACAGCTGCCGGTTCTCGCGCGTCTGCGTGCGCAGATATGCCTCGATCGTCAGCGTGACGGCCTGTGCGTCCAGCCGCGCGTCGACGCGCTCGCCGCCCGGCAGGCAGTCGGCAAGCTCCGAGAGCAGGATCTCCGTCTGCCCGCCGCCGCGCTTCTGCGCGCGGGCTGCCTCCCCAGCGCGTAAAGGACAGATTGCGCGTGATGCGGCCCAGAAACGCCCGCGCAGACAGCCGGGCCGCGTGGGCGGAATGGTGTTCCACGTATGCAGATAGGTGTCGCTGACGCATTCCTCCGTGTCCTCATGGCTGTGCAGAATGTTGAAGGCAATGGAGCGGCAGTAGCTGCCGTATTTTTTGGGTCTCGGCAATGGCCCTCCTCGCGGGCAAAGTACAGATCAAGGATCGTTTCGTCTTCCATATCGGACCTCCTCTGGTTCTCCTGCTCATACAGACCGGAAAATTTCACGCTGGTTGCAGGATTTTGGGTTGATTTTTTTCGCCTGCCGTGCTATGCTCACCATGCAAAATGCATGAATTCGTTCATAAAGAACGGGAGGAAAGAGAAAAATGCAAGAGCAATTGCAAAAACTTGCAGTTTCGAAGCAGGAGGTGCTCCACTGCCTCGGCATCGTCGGAGCGGGATTTTTGTATTCGCTGGGGATCAACCTGTTTGTGGTGCCCGCAGGGCTCTATACGGGCGGAATTATGGGCTTTGCGCAGCTGCTGCGTACCTTATTTCTGCATGTGACCGGGCTGGAGCTGAAGATCGATATCGCGGGCATCATCAACTATGCAATCAACCTTCCGATTTTATGCATCGCGTGGCGGCGGATCGATCACCGCGTGGTGTTCAAGACCCTGCTGTCCGTCACGTCGACGACGGTGTTTCTCTCTCTTGTCCCGCGCACGGACATTCTGCACGGCGATCAGCTGGCCGAATGTCTGATCGGCGGCGGCATGCTCTGCGGCTGCGGTATCGGCATCACGCTCTGGATGGGCGGCACGACGGGCGGCATGGACGTGATCGGCATGATGCTCATCAAAAAGGGCTCGCATACGTCCATCGGCCATGTGAATCTGCTCTGGAATCTGGCGCTCTACGCCATCTGCGCAGCCGCGTTCAACCTGTCGACGGCGATCTATTCGATCTCTTTTTTCGTTCATCTCCACGACGGCAATGGACAAGCTGCATATGCAGAACATCAACGTCGAGGTCACGGTCGTCACGAAGGTCCTGAGCCCGAGATGGAGCACGAGATCCTCGTTGACCTGCACCGCGGCATCACGCGCTACGAGGGCGTGGGCGAATACACCGGCCAGCCGGTGCACATCTTCTGGGGCTATCCTCGTCACCAAATACGAGATCAGCCGCCTGCGCGCCATCGTCTGCAAACACGACCCCCACGCGTTCATCGTCGCCAAAGACGGCGCGGTGGTCTATGGAAATTATAAGCGAAAGATCTGAAATAAGCAACCGAACGCCCAGAGGCTCCCCCCTTCCAGGGGCCATTCCCCCTATCAGGGGAAATGTCCCGAAAAGGGACAAAAGGGATGTTGTCAGCGAAGCTGACTGAAGAGGTTGTGGAAAATTTGCGACTGCCCCATGTCTCCAACGGCCTATCTTTTCTCTCGCAAGAGAAAAGATAGGGGAGAAAAAGAGTGCTTGGATGCGTTTGGTGCTTCCTGCCTCTGATTTCAGGTGAGTCTCAATGTTTCAGGCGTCGTTCCACACGATAGTCACCTCACGGGCGTCTTGGTACGCGCCGCCTGATATGTAGGAATCAGTTTTATGAGTTTGTTGCCTTTGAATATTTGCAGCAAATAGAAGGTGCAGTCTGAGTTTGTCAGACTGCACCTTTTGGGGAGGTTTTTATGAATTTGCAGGCTCCAAGGCTCCCCTTGCAGGGGGAGCTGGCAGCCGGAAGGCTGACTGAAGGTTGTCACAAATTCGAAACGACCTCTCCGTCTCGGCTGCGCCGAGAGCCACTCCCCTGAGGGGAGGCTTGAGTTGTGCCCCCAAAGGCTTCCCCTATGAGGCTGTCAGCTCGTGGTTGACTGATGAAGATGGCCGCGCCGCGTAGACGCAACTGCCCCCCACCTCATCCGTCACGGCTCCGCCGTGCCACCTTCCATAGGGGAAGGCCTTTTTACGACGCCTGTTCGAACTGGCTGTTGTAGAGGGCGGCGTAGAAGCCGTTTTCTCGCTGCATGATGTGTTTCGTGTGTGCCGCTTTCGATGATGTCGCCGTCCTTCATGACGAGGATGAGGTCGGCGTTTTTGATCGTCGAGGGCGGTGAGCGATGACGAAAGCTCGTGCGGTTTTTCCGTCAGCTGATCCATCGCGCGCTGGATGAGAAGCTCCGTGCGCGTGTCGACAGACTGTAGTCGCCTCGTCGAGGATGAGCATCGGCGCATTCTGGAGCATGGCGCGGGCGATGGTCAGCAGCTGCTTCTGTCCGGCAGAGATGCTGGTGCTCTCGGACAGGACGGTATCGAACGCCGTTCGGCAGCGAACGGACGAATTTATCCAGCCCGCAGGCGCAGCAGACACGGTTTAATTGTTCATCGGTCACGTCCGGCAGATTATAGACGAGATTCTCCCGAACCGTGCCCTCAAACAGCCATGTATCCTGCAAAACCATGCCGAACAGCTTATGCACGTCCTCGCGGCTGAGTCAGATGACGGCACACCGTCAATTGATGCAGCCGTCGGAGATCTCATAGAACCGCATGAGCAGGTTGACCATGGTCGTCTTGCCACGCGCCGGTCGGGCCGACGATGGCGACCTTCTGGCCGGGGGCGACGTGGGCGGAGAAGTCCTTGATGATGATCTTATCCGGTGAATCCGGGTAGCTGAAGCGGACGTGCTCGAAGTCGACCTCGCCGCGCACGGGGCGGGGCAGCTCCGGTTTTTCCGATTCATCGGGCAGTTCCTCGCTGCCGAGGAAGTCAAAGATGCGGTGCGCGGAGGCGGAGGCTGTCTGCAGATT
>VOFK01000249.1_pt1 | contig 20001 bp, 33 predicted proteins | sample 5384121 | NCBI WGS metagenome assembly VOFK01 (sample SAMN12384730, study PRJNA508395) | human gut metagenome | isolation source: healthy gut J | host: Homo sapiens | reverse complement strand
ATGACATTAGAACTGGTACCATAATAACCGTTTGAACTGGCATCTGTTGTTACAAGTACTGGAATTAGTATGGCTTTATTCCAATCACTGAGTTCTTCCCAGTCTTTTATGTTATTAACAGTATGGTTCTCTATTTTCCCTTCATCATTAAATGTTTGGAAAGTGATAGATTTTTTCTCTTGTATTTCCTTGTCTGCTGCTGCTCTATCTTTTAAACAGTCATTTATCAATTTAGTGATATTATTGTACGTGTATTCAGTGAGATTAGTTGTAGAAGAAGTCTGGGTGAATAGCGATGAAGTAACGCCATCACTTAGTTGATTATTCTCAAAGAAGCTTTCTTTATATTTTTTACGTATCAGTAAAACGTTTCTAGGCATAGACATCCCAAATTTCTTATCGCTAGTTTCGTTATAAATAGGAATTCCTAATTTAACGGCGTTCAATGTATCACCTTCAAGTTTTTCTGCTATTTGTCTAACAGGGAGAGTGACCTGAGTAAAAATACCAGCCGGACTTTTTAAATAGGTCCAATCAGAATTATCAATACACTTCTGAATAGCTTCTGTATCATTTGCTAATCTATTAGCTTGAATAATTTCACGTGTAGAATTGAAGGTGCGGCCAGTATACTGTATAGAGTCCTTTTCCGCATTAACTTTAGATTTTAGCTTAATTCCAGTAATACTATCTGTTACATATTCAATGGAAACAACATCCATTTGTACTTGACTGATATAAAGTACAGTACCGTCTCCATAGTCACTTTTTTTACATATATGCCACTGAATAGATCAGGAAAAGCCTTGTAGAAATCTTTTCTGTCAGCTTTGAAAAGTTTCTGTCCTAATTTCTTTGCTTTGGCTTGATCTAATCGAATACTTACACTTGGCACGTATGTATCAAGTTTACGAATAGAATCACTTACTGATAAATCTACGGCAGTATATGCTTTAGTTCCTAATAAATCTGATTGTTTGTAATAATCCTCCGGATTAATATTGGTATAATATGCCTCTTCTTCATTCAACCTTTTATTTAATTCGTAGATGCTTAAACGGCACGCAGTTAGTGAGTCACCGAAATAACTACTATACCATAGGTAGATATTTATTTGGCAATTGCCTATTACGTGATTATTCTCATCTTTGATTAAAGTAAATCTATCTTTAATCTTACTATCTATTTCTATATTATCAAAACTAGTAACCAAACTTCCTGTGGCTTTAGTCCCTGCTTCATTTTCTTTGTACATTTCAGAGAAACTCAATACTTCCGGACAGTTCAGTTCAGATAAAAAAAAGCCTGCCTCATATGTACCGAATGTATCATCTGTGAATTTTCCCACGTATCCGGTGCTGGTCTTTGCATATACTTCACCTGCGTGTACAGATTTTGTTGTTACGTCAAATGTAGTCAGTTTTCCCTTGATATTCTGGTCACTTCCCGGAAACATTCCCAGTCCTAATCCGGCTGTGTTATCGTCACATCCGAAAAAAGTGATTGCCAGTAAAGCTATTAAGGCGTATTTTGCTTTCATGATCGTCGTATCTTGATTTTTATTCTTCTTCTTCTTTTGTTCGCAGTGGCATCCCATACCTGATCGTAGAACTCGTTGCAAGCATCTGCATAGTTCTCCGGGTTCTGATAATCAAGTATCAGTTTACCTGATTGACGGGCATATTCAATGATAGATTCATTCACCTTTTTGCTGTTTTGTATCACTCCGTCCGAATAATCCACGGCGAGTTTGCAAAGGGCGGCATAATCTACCGGTTCTTTTAAGTTGCTTAAATCATCCTTAGATATTCCTTTCAACATTAATTTAGTTGCAAAGTCGTCACTGAGCGTATTTTTTGAAGTCGTCTTCATATACAGAGAATACAACTTTGGCATCACGGAACGACGGTTCATCCTTGTACGCTTTCTTAATATAAAGAGGTGCTAACGCTGTCATCCAGCCATGACAGTGAATTACATCGGGACACCAGCGAAGTTTCTTCACGGTTTCCAATACACCACGCGCATAGAAGATAGCGCGGCTGTCGTTGTCGTCATACTCTATGCCGTTTTCGTCCATAGCCTGCATCCGATTCTGGAAATAATCATCATTATCGATGAAATATACCTGCATACGTGCGGATTGGATAGAAGCTACTTTTATAATAAGGGGGTGGTCAGTATCATCGATAATCAGGTTCATACCGGAGAGGCGAATCACTTCGTGCAGTTGGTTCCTGCGCTCGTTAATGTTTCCCCATTTGGGCATAAAAGTTCTGATTTCACGGCCTTTTTCTTGTATCGCCTGTGGAAGGTTTCTACCTATATTGGCCATTTCGGATTCTGAAACGTAAGGTGTAATCTCTTGAGTAATAAATAAAACTTTATTCGCCTTTGTCATAATAACAATAGTTCTCTATAATATTCTGCAAAGATACGAAAAAAAAGACACATTAAATAAGATATTCTTTCTTTATGTGGCAAATATTAGTTTATTTTGCAGAGTTTTTGCAAACGAGTAAAACATAAACCAATTGACGAAAATGAAAGTAATACACACTATCAAGGACTTACAGGCCGAATTGACTGCCCTGAGAGCCCAGGGTAAAACAGTAGGATTGGTTCCTACAATGGGTGCTTTACACGCAGGACATGCATCTCTGGTAAAGCGCAGCGTAAGTGAGAATGGTGTAACTGTTGTGAGTGTTTTTGTAAATCCCACGCAGTTTAATGATAAAAACGACTTGGAGAAATATCCGCGTACATTAGATGCGGATTGCTGCTTGTTGGAAGAATGTGGAGCTGCATTTGTATTTGCTCCTTCTGTGAGCGAAATGTATCCGGAACCGGACACCCGCCAATTCAGCTATGCTCCATTGGATACTGTAATGGAAGGTGCATTCCGTCCTGGACATTTCAATGGTGTTTGTCAGATTGTTAGCAAGCTGTTTGATGCGGCACAGCCAGATAAAGCTTATTTCGGAGAGAAAGATTTCCAGCAATTAGCGATTATTCGTGAAATGGTCCGACAGTTGCAGTATAAACTGGAAATTGTAGGCTGTCCGATTGTGCGCGAGGAGGACGGATTGGCTTTGAGTAGCCGAAATAAACGTTTATCTGCACAAGAACGTGAAAAATGCTTTAAATATTTCTCGGACATTATTTAAAAGTCGTAACTTTGCAGCCTCTCATACAGTAAATGAAACGCAAAAAATGGTGGAAGATGCGATTGACGTAGCTCCGGGATTGCGTTTGGAGTATTTTGAGATAGTAGATGGAAATACATTGCAGAAGATAACCAATTGGGAAGATACTTCGTATGCAGTAGGATGTATCACAGTGTTCTGCGGAGAAGTTCGGCTGATTGATAACATTAAATATAAAGAATAACTAAAAAGACGAAACCTTATGATGATTGAAGTGTTGAAGTCGAAAATTCATTGTGCGCGTGTCACGGAAGCGAATCTGAACTACATGGGTAGTATCACGATAGATGAAGATCTGCTGGATGCGGCAAACATGATTCCGGGAGAAAAGGTGTATATCGCTGATAATAATAATGGCGAACGCTTTGAAACCTATATTATCAAAGGTGAACGCGGTTCCGGCAAAATTTGTCTGAATGGTGCTGCCGCCCGTAAAGTACAACCGGATGATATTGTGATTATCATGTCGTATGCGTTAATGGATTTTGAGGAAGCGAAGTCGTTTAAACCGTCTGTCATTTTCCCCGACCCTGCGACGAACAAAGTAGTAAAGTAAAAAAGTATCTTTGATATTTTTATAAGAAAAACCCTGTCTTACAGAATGTAAGCAGGGCCACGTGTGGTTTTCGCCCAATAAACTTCCTAGCCCACGGTTTTTTTTATCTATTCTATTTTCTTGTTACTACTTTGTTTTTAACTGTTCGTTCATAGCCGCCGCTGCCTTACGGCCGTCACCCATGGCGAGAATCACAGTGGCTCCACCGCGTACAATATCGCCACCTGCATAAATCATCGGGATAGAAGATGCCATGTGCTCATCTACGGCAATCGTTCCTTTCCGTCCTAACTCCAGTCCTTTGATAGAACTAGGGACAATCGGGTTCGGTGACACTCCGACACTTACGATAGCTAGGTCAATATCAATCGTTTCCGTAGCACCTGGGATAGCGACAGGACTACGACGTCCAGAAGCATCTGGTTCGCCTAATTCCATCTTTTGCAGAATAACCTGTTTTACGCAACCTTGTTCATCAGCAATATATTCGATAGGATTATGCAGAGTCAGGAATTCTACTCCTTCTTCTTTTGCGTGTTTTACTTCTTCGATACGTGCGGGCATTTCTTCTTCCGAACGACGATAGATAATCATGGCGCGTTCGGCACCCAGACGTTTGGCCGTACGGACAGAGTCCATAGCTGTGTTACCGCCGCCGATTACTGCCACATTCTTACCGAAAGCTACCGGAGTGTCCGAATCTTCGCTGGCGGCATCCATCAAATTGACACGGGTGAGGTACTCATTTGAAGACATGATATTGATAGAGTTTTCGCCCGGAATATTCATAAAGTTAGGAAGACCGGCACCGGAAGCTACAAATATCCCTTTGAAACCTTCTTCTTTCAGGTCTTCTATACTAATTGTTTTTCCTACAATACAGTCTTTGATAAAGTTAACTCCCATTTTGGCTAGATTGTCAATCTCAACATCAACAATCTTGTTGGGCAGACGAAATTCAGGAATACCATATTTCAGTACACCGCCAATTTCGTGCAATGCTTCGAATACAGTTACATCATATCCATATTTCGCCATATCTCCGGCAAATGCCAATCCTGCAGGTCCCGAACCGATAACAGCTACTTTGATACCATTCTTTTCTGCAATGACAGGTACGGAGATTTGTCCGCTCTCGCGTTCGTAATCAGCTGCAAAACGCTCCAGATAACCGATAGCGACGGGCTTTTCATTCATTTTTAAGTGAATACATTTTGATTCGCACTGTTTTTCCTTGTGGACACACGCGACCGCAAACTGCAGGGAGCGCACTTGTTTCTTTCAATGTCTTTGCTGCTTCCAGAAATTCTCCACGCTCGATGTTCTTGATAAAACGGGGAATGTCAATTCCTACCGGACAACCTTCCATACATCCTGGGTTTGCACAGTCGAGACAACGTTTGGATTCTGTCATAGCCTGTTCCTCAGTCAATCCCTTGGTTTACTTCTTCCTTGCGGCTATGTGAACGATATTCAGCATCGAGTTCATTCATCTCAACACGAGGAATAGCCGTACGTTCTTTGGCTTCATCGACTTACGCAACTCCTGTCTCCAGGCAACATTACGACTTTTCTCGTCGATTTCTTTGGGATTGCTTCACATTCTGGTTGCAGTTTATGCATTTCTTCGCGTTCGATATTCTTGAATGCACCCATACGTTTCAGCATTTCATCAAAATCTACTTGGTGACCATCGAATTCCGGACCGTCTACACAAACAAATTTGGTCTTTCCTCCTACAGTGATACGGCAAGCGCCACACATACCTGTTCCGTCTACCATAATCGTGTTCAATGAGACGTCAGTGGGAATTTCATATTTCTTAAGTTAGCAAGCAAACGAACTTCATCATGATAGCAGGGCCAATAGCGAAGCATTTGTCTACTTTCTCACGTTTGATAACATCTTCCACACCTTCCGTTACCAATCCTTTACGGCCGTATGAACCGTCATCCGTCATGATAATGACTTCGTCGGAGCTTTCGCGCATTTCTTTTTTCCGAGATGATAAGATCTTTATTACGTCCTGCCAATACAGTGATCACACGGTTGCCGGCAGCTTCAAAGCTTGTACGATAGGGAGCATTGGGGCCACACCTACGCCACCACCGGCGCAAACTACAGTTCCGAAGTTTTCAATGTGAGTCGCTTGGCCGAGAGGACCTACTACGTCTGTAATATAATCACCTTCGTTCAACTCACAGAGGCGGGTAGAAGAAAGTCCGACTTCCTGCACTACCAGAGTAATGGTGCCCTTTTTTGAGGTCGGAACCTGCGATAGTCAATGGCATACGTTCTCCTTTTTCACCTACACGCACGATGACAAAGTGTCCGGCCTTACGAGATTTAGCAATTAAAGGAGCTTCAATTTCAAATTTGAATACTTTCTCAGAAAAGCGTTCCTTGCTAATGATTTTGTTCATTATCTAATTAATTTGTTGGTTTTATTACGTAACTGCTAACAGAATGTTATAAATTATGGCAAAGATACAGCTACTTTACGAAAAACAAAAAGAAAAGCCACTCTTTTGATGAGTGGCTCTCTGTATAAGGGTGCTTTTATTAGTCTGTCATGCCAAGTCTTAGTCTATCATATCAAAGCCGCAGTACGGAACCAATGCTTTCGGAATTTTGATTCCTTCAGGTGTCTGGTTGTTTTCGAGTAGGGCCGCAACGATACGTGGCAATGCCAGTGCTGAACCGTTTAGGGTGTGACAAAGTTCAGTTTTCTTTTCTCCACTACGATAGCGGCATTTCAGGCGGTTGGCCTGGTAAGTGTCGAAGTTGGAAACGGAACTTACTTCCAACCAACGCTTTTGTGCCTCAGAGTATACTTCGAAGTCGAAGCAAAGCGCAGCGGTAAAACTCATGTCACCTCCGCAGAGACGAAGAATGCGGTAGGGTAATTCCAGTTTTTGCAGTAGTCCTTCTACATGGTCCAGCATTTGCTGGTGAGATTCTTTAGAATGCTCCGGCTTGTCGATACGCACTAATTCTACTTTGGAGAATTCGTGCAGGCGATTCAGCCGCGTACATCCTTGCCATAGGAACCAGCTTCACGACGGAAACATTGTGTATATGCACAATTCTTTATAGGCAACTGTTTTTCTTCTAGGATTACATCGCGATAGATATTAGTAACAGGTACTTCTGCTGTCGGAATCAGATATAAATCATCTACTTCGCAATGGTACATTTGTCCTTCTTTGTCGGGAAGTTGTCCGGTACCGTAACCGGAAGCTGCATTGACTACTGTCGGTGGCATGATTTCAGTATATCCGGATTTGCGTGCTTCGTCCAGAAAGAAGTTGATAAGAGCGCGTTGAAGTTGTGCGCCTTTACCTTTGTATACGGGGAAACCTGCACCTGTGATTTTAACACCCAGGTCGAAGTCTATTAAATCATATTTCTTAGCCAGTTCCCAGTGGGGAAGTGCATCTTTGGGAAGCTCAGTTTCCATACCTCCCATTTTTTCCACTACATTATCTTCAGCGCCTACACCTTCGGGTACACTGTCGTAAGGAATATTAGGAATCGTATAGAGTGCATTCTGCATATCGGTGGCAGCTTGTGTCATAGCGGCGTCTAGTTCCTTATTACCTTCTTTTATTCTGCTACACGTGCGCGTGCGGTTTCAGCTTCCTCTTTCTTGCCTTCCTTCATCAGTTGTCCGATTGTGCGTGAAAGCGAGTTAACTTCTGCCAGATTTTATCTAATTGATTTTGGGTACTACGTCTCTTGTCGTTAAGAGCAATAACCTGCTCTATCGTTTCTTTTGCATTTTTGAAATGCTTCTTTTCCAGTCCGCGGAGTACCGCCTCTGTGTTTTCTGTAATTTGTTTAATGGTAAGCATATCTATACTTTTTATGAACTTTCTTACTTAAGGCTACAAAGATAAAGAAAAAACGAACAATCAAGCAAAATATGATTAACGAAAATATCTAAAAAAATGAAAAGGAGATGCAATCGCTTGGATTACATCTCCTTTCTTGAATATTTCAGTTGTGCAATTATGCTTCTGTTGCTTCAGCAGGAACGACAGAAACGTATCTTCTGTCTTCTTTGCCTACTTTAAAGCTAACTGTACCATCTACTAAAGCGAAAAGAGTGTGGTCTTTACCCATACCGATGTTTTCACCCGGGTGGAATTCAGTACCTCTTTGACGAACGATGATGTTACCTGCTTTGCAAGCTTCGCCACCAAATATCTTAACGCCTAATCTTTTACTTGCTGATTCGCGGCCGTTCTTAGAACTACCGACACCTTTTTTATGTGCCATTTCTTCTTACTGTTTAATTGATTAAGCTACTACTTCTGTAATTGTTAATTCAGTGAACTGTTGACGGTGACCGTTCAGTTTTCTGTGTCCTTTTCTTCTTTTCTTGTGAAAAACAAGAACTTTGTCGCCTTTAACCAAGCTTGAAACAACCTGGCAAACAACTTTTGCGCCTTCTACAGTCGGAGCACCTACTGTTACGTTTCCGTCTTTGTCTACCAAAAGAACTTTTTCAAATTCTACTGTTGAACCGTTTTCTGCACCTTCGATGTGGTGAACGAACAACTTCTGACCAGCTTCTGCTTTAATTGCTGACCGTTAATCTCTACAATTGCGTACATCTTATATATAAATGTATAAGTTAGCTCCGGCGGGTGGTCTTTAATCACTTAGAACTCTTTATCAAACCCGTTGCGGAATAATCGGGCACAAAAGTACTGTTTTTATTCGTTCTCAACAAATATTTCTTTTGTTTTTTAGGAGATAAAATGATTTTACAGATACAAATAAATGAGCATTTTAAAATTTTCAAGTTGTCAACTCCATTATTGGGACTTTAAAGTCTCCTAAATTCTGCATAATGATTTTGTGTGGATAAACACGAAGTTCCTCTGCCGTTGTCATTCCGTTGAGTACACCTGCAAAATCGACTCTGCATTCCGAGCAGTTTCCGCATCTACAATGCTATCTCCAATATACAATGTCTCTTTCGGGGTACTTCTCAGATGTTCTAAGGCAAATTTGACTCCTTCCGGCGAAGGTTTTGCAGCTTTGACATCTTCTCCTCCCACTACTATATCAAGAAAATCTTCCGGTTGGTACTCTTCGAGGAAACTTAGTATCCTAAATCGATACTTGGTAGAGATAATTCCGACGCGGGCACTCCGTTTCTTCAGCTCTTTCAGCGTAGACAACGTGTCGGGAAAAGCTGGGTGTTCACATTCATGTGTACATCAGCTTCCAGTCTGTACTCCTGTCGGAAAGGCTCGAGCTTGTATTGGGTCGGTAATTCCGGTAAGAATACTGAATGATTCTTCCAATGTTTTGCCGATTGTACGCTTGATAGCTTCATCGGTAACGGTTAAATACTGATGGCGGGTGAGCACAATTCGGAAACACTTAACGATACCACGTGACGAATCGGCTAATGTGTAGTCGAAATCGAATAAATAGGTTTTGTAGTTCATTGGGGAGAACTTTTCCGCAAAAGTACTAAATACTTTTCTTATTTTACAGGTTCTACCGTGTATCCTTGTTTTTTAATAAGTTTAGCAATCCTTTGTCACCGGGAAGGTGCAGGGCGCCTACTGCAACAAAAGTCGGGGCAGCCTTTCATGATTGCCGGAAGTTTTTCAGCCCATATTTTATTACGGTTGTAAATCATGGCATCTTCTTCGCCGGGAAGTGCGTCACATTGATCGCCTTTACGCTCTTCGCTGATTTTAAGCATGGTGTTCAGATCTTGGTTCATGTAGGCGTTTGTGAGCTTCTTCAGGTTTTCTACTTCTGCTTCTATATGATTAAGAGTGCACATGAGTAGCTGTGCTTGTCGTTGTAGTGAACTACCGTTGAAAAGCAGGTTGAATTGGAATTCGGCAGTTTCCAGACCGTCCACCTTTTTTCCGTTTTGGGCGGCTTGGCTTTGAAAGAACGTGTCGAGTTGCTCTTGCGGGTTGAACTTTCCTACATGTTTTACGTAAGCCATTACCACTACATTATTCAATGAAAGAAGGCAGGTTTTAGTTTTGAAGCCATATTTAAGTCTACCATCAGGTTTTCTTTGCAGAATTTATTAACAGTCTCAAAGTCTTTCGGGAGAAAGGAGAGAGGACAGCGTGGTATCACTTTCAATCATCATTGCCTTTTGCATCTTTTCCATGGTGGCAGGCGATTGCATTTCCGACATTTTCAGCTCTCCATATACTTGTTGGGTTTCTTTCATTGCTTTTTAAGTCCGGCAATGCTATCCATAATGCTGAACGGTGCCAAGTGATGAGTACCTATGATGTAGGACGGTTGAGTTAGTCCGTTGCCGGACACTTTCCATAAAAGTTGTGCATTGGCGCTGAATGCCACACAAATAAATATAACTGCTCCGATGAATGATTTCATAATTTTATATCATTAGAAGTTGATAATTAACGTATTCTGCCTCCGCTTATCCAGTGTTTGGTATAATAACTCTCGTTCAAGTTGCTGACGATCACTCCTTTGCTGGTGCTGGCATGAATGAATTTCCCGTTTTTAAGATAGATGCCTACATGAGCTACTTTCTTTTTGGAACGGCTACTGCTAAAGAATACGAGGTCTCCTTCTCGTAGATTTCGTTTGGCGACTTTATTACTTTCTTTTTTTAGATCTTCCGTGTTACGCGGCACTTGGGTGCGGTATACCTTACGGTACACTTGATAAACTAATCCCCGAACAGTCGGCTCCTCGTTTAGAATCACCCCCGCCACGATAAGGAACACCTATCCATTCGGCTGATTCCAAATAGAGTTTATGGTCATCTTCCATATTAATATCTACACCCAACAATATAAAGCTCGTGCCAATGCTTGATAGTCCAGCCGGGGAGCGGAAGTGCGACAGGAACTAAGGCTGGCAACCAGTCTAATAAAGACCATTGCAGGAAGTATCTTTTCTTTTTATCAGGTTTCTTTTATACTAGACTTATGGCTATCAGACTTTTCTGTTATATATCTCATCATCATTAGTTTATGCAATAATTTTTGCTAAGGATGAATACTTACCATTCATTATTTTATCATTCCCTATTTACCGTTTACTCTTCTTCTACATTAAAATAATCCTCCAGTTCTTTTTCTGCGGAGTTATCTTCGTTGATAATATCCCGGATGATGACCCCGTGTTCCAGTAAAGCGATCCGTGGACATACATCTACGGTATGATTGAGGTTGTGACTGGATATGATAACCGTAGCCTGATGCTCCTCGTTGTATTTTTTAAGCAGATGTTTAATGATAGACTGCGAACTTGGGTCGAGGAAATTGAACGGTTCGTCCAATATTAATAATTGCGGATAATGAAGCATGGCGGAGATTATACCGATCTTTTGCTTATTACCGGCAGAGTAGTTGCGAATTAGTTTTTGTGCCCGATCACTTCTCCGCTCATAAAACGTTCGAAAGGGATCAGACGTTCGTCTACTTCTTCTTTCTTTAGTCCGTACATCTTTTCCGATGAAATAGAAATATTCTTCCGGGGTCAGATAATCGATCAGAAAACCATCGTCGATGAAAGCACCGGTAACGTTTTCCAGTCTTCACTCTGGCTGACATCAATATCATTTATAATCACTTTTCCATCATCTGCTTTCAGCAGATCCAGCATTAACCGGAAGAGAGTCGTCTTCCCCGCACCGTTGTTTCCCACCAATCCGAGCATATCGCCTTGATTGATTTCGTAGTGTTCTATATCTACGGCAATCTTCTCACCGAAATTCTTTTTGAGCTTGTCAATGGTAATCATGATTTTCAATGTTTATATAATTAATGACCCATGTATGTCTATTGGCGGCTGTCTCTGAAACCTTCCATATTGTCATATCTTCGTTTCATGAAGCGATGATATACATTTTTTATCCATAAAGGGAGAGGTCAGGGTAAATCCGAGACCAATCACTAACAGGATTGTGTAAGTGATTGTTTCTCCCAAAAGAATGTATTTAACAGACTGTATAAGATGAAGAGGCACACCGAAAGCAGCGAAATTAACCACCATTTGTATAGCGCTATTGGTTTGGCGGCTTGACACTTTCTCGTTTAGAGCCACAGTCTGTTTATTGTAGACAGCCAGTTGGAAGAAGCAGAAATAGATGAAGCCGATCGTATAAAAGACCAGGCAAAGGCTCCCAGCAATGTGAGTTTATTCATAATGATAGCGGGAATCATGAGTAGGAAAGGAATGATTTCGCCAATACTATATATATAATATTTAGCTTTCAACAGACTCATAATAGATTCTTTACGTGACATCAATCCGTCGATATAGTTACCCTCGAACGACATAATCTGTGACAGGATAATCATTCCGAATACAGCAAAGTTGTACACGCAGATGAAAGAAGTCATGAAATTATCCGTCATAGACACTGGAAAAGCTAAGTGCAACGGAGAAAGCTACAATTACGATAGAGACACTGCGTAGCGAACTTTTGCAACGGCGGTTACGTAAAAGCATTTTCAGTTCTAGTCGCATATATTCACCGACTTCTCCGTAGCGTTCGAAGAATCTATATTCCGAGACGTGTTTGATCTGTGCATCTTCTACTTTGGCCAATTCTGCGTAGATAAGTCCGGACATGATAAGCTTGCGGTTAATCAGCCACAAAGTGACAATCACAAGTATAGTGCCGAGAAAGCAGAGAATATTGCCCTGGATATACCCGTCTCCCAGATCCATAAAGAAATAGAAAAGAGGACTATCTTCGGGAATGAAAAGGAGGCAGCCTATTCCACCGTAGAAAGCGATAGGTAATAGAACCCACCAAATATGTTCGTTGATAAGAGTGCGGCAAAGCAAGTACCAGTAATTATTGGCAATAATCAATAGCAAGATACCGATAAGATAGGTGATGACACCGGAGATACCAAAAACTTGGTAATAGTGATGAAGGAAAAAGGGACAAACAGAAACAACCAGAACAGGTTGAACAGGCTTAGTCCCGAGCGGATTAGTAAGAAGTCGATGACACGATTCGTTTAACCGGCAGCAGGAGGTAAGGTTTTACCTCCTGCGTCGGTGTTTTTTGAAACGGAACACGCAACAGAAAGTCTAGTGCCAGGATAAAGATCAGAACCACTGCGTTCATCACATGATATGGTTCCCGGTTGGGAACCATATCAGAGAAACCGAACGCGAATGTCGTACCGAAAAATATAAGGTAGCCGGCCCAAAATGCAGCCATGACATAACCGAGTATTTTAGCAACTTTGTTCTTTTCATACATCGGGTGCCGTTTGGCGGCAAGCCTTCCGTGTTTACGTAATTCGTTGAGTATCATCATCTATACAAAAGAATTTTTATTTGTTTTCTTCCGGCACGGTCATGATGACTTGAATTTCGTTGTTCTGTTTCAGCAGCTTGGCGAGGAAGTCTTGCACTTCTTTCGCTGTGATGCTGTTGACCAACTTTTCATAGTCTTTCGTATTGTCGATACCTGTGTAGAAGTATTCGTCCAGATTATTCAGCCAGTAGCCGTTTTCTTTCTGAGCATCTTTGTATTTTTTCAGCATATATTCTTTGATCTTCTGCATGTGTTCGGCAGACGGACCTTCTTTTGCCATTTTTTCTAATTGTTCCACAACGATAGCAGACAGTTTATCTTTCTTAGCTGGGTCAGTCTGGAATACAATTTGAAGTACGAGTTGTTCTTCGGATATCTGCTGAGGCTTCCGCTACAGTTCACGCCATAGCTACCTCCTTCTTTTTCGCGGATTTCTGCAGTGTAAACCATATCCAGAGCCTGATCTAAGAAGCTGAGTAGTGTGTTGCTACGCAGGTCGTATTTGCAAGTGCCGCTATATAGGAACATGATGGTAGCCATCGGAGTTTCCTGTGCCTTTGCAAATTCATTCTTGTATTCTCCTTTGCGAATATACATCTTATTATCTTTGAATGTCTCCTTGCGGTTGATAGAAGGCAGAGCACCCAGATATTTGGCAATCATCGGTTTCATTGTTCTAGGTTTACGTTTTCCTACCAGGAAGAAAGTGAAGTCACTTGCATCTTTGTAGCGGTCTTTGTACATTTCAAGGATACGGTCATAGTCGATCTGGTCTACCATGCTTTCTTTCAGCTTGATAGCGCGTGGATGGTCACCGGCCGTATAGAGCACTTGTGTCACTGTATCGCTGAAAGCAGTCATCGGGTTAGCGTCTGAGTTTTGAAGCTGTGCTTTCAGACGGTTCTTGTATGATTCGAATGCTTCATTATCCTTGCGCGGAGAAGTGAATGTCAGATAAGTAAGTTGCATCATTGTCTCGAAGTCTTTCGGAGCACAGCTACCTGAAATCGTTTCCGTAGTGTTGCCGATACCCGCACCTACGTTTGCACGTTTGCCGGCAAAGGGCTTTACCCAGATCCACTTTGCTGAAATTACCGATACCGCCTACCAAAGCTACACCGTTTAATTGAGAAATATTGATGATTTCATCGTTCGGGAATACACTGGTACCACCAAGGCTTACACCTTTCATCATGATCTGGTCAGCTTTGAAATCAGTAGGCTTCACATAGACGGTTACACCGTTAGAAAGTACTAGCTTATGTCGTACCATAGACGTCACCAGGCTTTTTCAGAAACAATCTTGCCACCTTTAATGTCTTCAGAGATAAGAGGTTCGTTGGAAACTTTGTCTTCGTATGGTTTCAGATCGAATGAACTCATCTGCTTCAATAAAGCTGCAATTTCCTCTTTAGTAGGATATTTTGCTCCTTCTTTTTCCGGACCGGCCAGCAAAACCACCTGATTGTTGTCAGTGATTAGTTGTTGCATGATCTGATTAACAGCTTCTACCGGAATATTCGGAGCCAATTTGTTCAAAAGCGTATATTCAACTTCGATTCCCGGAATCGGTTCTTTATCGAGGAAGTTGTTCACATATTCGTTGACGTAGTTACCACTTTTAGTTCTTTTCACGTTCGTTATAAGCAGACTCTATAGCTTGCATATAGTTAGCACGCGCGCGTTCATATTCAGTCTCGGTAAATCCGAAACGACGTGCACGTTCTGCTTCTTCCAAAACTGTTTTCATTGCTAAATCGATACCGTCTATTTTGCTGCTTGCATCAAGGCGAGGGCTTCTTTTAGTCTTGGCAAGGAAATACTCTCCATATCCTGCACCGGCACCGGTAAAAGGAGGATTGGCTGTTTGGCGGAGTTCGTTCAAACGACTATTCAGCATATTGATAGCCATGTTGAGTACGTACTGTGTAGCATAATAAGCAATCGTATTTTTCAAAGAATCCGGTGTAGCATCTTGTTTGAAGAAGATGTTGATAGAAGGATTGGCAACTTCTTTGTCAGTGCCGATATAGATCAGCGGTTCCTGATTGTCTGCTACCGGATAGTAAATACGTTCGGCAGGGTTTACCGGAGCTTTTACGTCTGCGAATACTTCTTTCAGTTTGGCTTCAATTTCTTCAGCGTTGATGTCACCTACGATAACGATTCCCTGCAAGTCGGGCGGTACCATTTCGCATAGTAATCACGGATATCCTGATAAGGGAAATTGTTGATAACGTCCAGACTTCCGATTGGCATACAGTCTGAATATTTAGAATCCGGATACAGAGTAGACTGTGCATCAGTCATGATGCGTAGCATACCGCTGTTGCGACTTCTCCATTCTTCGCGGATTACACCACGTTCTTTGTCGATTTCTTTGTCAGCAAGGTCGATAGCGCTCGACCAGTCATGTAGGATAAGCAGGCAGGAGTCTACCACATTCATGGTTTTCTGTCGGTACGTTACTGATGTTGTAAACGGTCTGGTCGACACTGGTATAGGCATTCAGGTTTGTTCCGAATTTAATACCTTTAGTTTCACACCAGGGAATGATGCCAAGTCCGGTTTCATCACCTGGGAAGTGCTTGGTCCCGTTGAAAGCCATGTGTTCCAGGAAGTGGGCCAAGCCGCGCTGCTGTGGTTCTTCCAGGATAGAACCCACTTTCTGGGCGATGTAGAATTCAACGCGTTTTTCCGGGAGTGCATTGTGGCGAATGTAATAAGTAAGCCCGTTATCTAGTTTACCGATGCGAACATTTTTGTCCACAGGTATTTCTTGCATGGGTTGTGCAAGTACGAGCTGGAAATTGCAGCATATGATAAGGACTGCAATAAATAATCCACGTAATAAATGTTTCATGTTCTATTTAATTTAATAAAAGTTTCTGTGTTATCTGTCGTGATGCTTGGTGGTAAATCACAAATAGGCAGAAAAAGAGTTATTTAATGGCTTGGCGTATCCTTACTAGCTTAGTTAACAACCCTTCCAGAAGGTCTAACTTTAGCATATTGGCACCGTCGCTTTTGGCTACGGCGGGATTTCGTGTGTTTCGATGAAAGATACCGTCTGCACCTACGGCTATACCTGCTTTGGCGACAGTCTCTATCAACTGCGGCATTCCTCCCGTTACCCCACTGGTTTGGTTGGGTTGCTGCAAGGAGTGAGTGACATCGAGCACCGGATAGCCGAATGACTGCATTTCGGAATACCACGGTAGTCTACAACAAGATCTTGATAGCCGAAAGTTGTTCCACGTTCGGTAAGCATAACATTCTTGTTGCCGACTTCCACCACTTTGTCTGCAGCAAACTGCATTGCCTGCGGTGAAAGGAACTGTCCTTTCTTGATGTTAATCGTTTTTCCGGTTTTGGCTGCGGCAACCAACAAGTCGGTCTGGCGACAAAGAAAAGCTGGGATTTGAAGTATGTCCACGTATTCGGCTGCCATTGCAGCTTCATCTGCAGTATGGATATCGGTTACGGTGGGGATTCCGAAAGTATCATGTACCTTTCTCAATACTTTGAGTGCTTTCTCGTCGCCGATACCTGTAAACGAATCCAGACGTGAGCGGTTAGCTTGCGGTAAGAGCCTTTGAATACGTATGGTATTTGCAGAGCTTCGGTGATCTTGACTACTCGTTCGGCAATGCGCATTGCCATTTCTTCACCTTCTATAACGCATGGACCCGCCAACAGAAAGAAGTTACCGGCAGGATTGTTCTTAAGTTCTATCATATTGTTAATTACAAATTATAAGTTACATTATATAGGTAATACAGGTGTCTCCCCTTGTTTAGAGGAGGCGTGTTTGTTTTCTTAGTTCGGGATAATAAGCGTGATCTTTTCCGGGAGAACGCCTACTTCCAGAGGAAAGTGTTTCGGCAGTATCCGTCCGTCCAGATCTACTGAAGCACTTTGTGCTCGGAGTACTTTCACTTTCTTTGTCCGATAGCACTTCACGACTTTTGTGATTCAGAATCCTTCCCTGTATCAGCATCCACAATCCCGAAATAATTTGCAGGAATTCCGGGCGGTAGATTACAGATACATCCAGCCAGCCATTGTATGGTGAACGGCACTCGGAGTTTGTCCCCAACCCCAGGCACTTCCTACACATACCGTCATGATGCGTCCGCGGATGTGTTCATCATTGATGCGAAGATGCATCCGGTACAGTTTCCGTTCGAAGATGAGGGAGAATAGGGCGGCAACGTACGACAGGAACTTCACACCCCAGAAGCGTTTGGTCTGATCGGTAATCTTGACGATTCGTGCTCCCAGTCCATATTAACGGCATTGAGGAAGTAGCGGCGTTGGTGTTCGTTTCCGTCGTAGAAATTGCAGTAGCCCACGTCTATTTTCTTCAGCCGATGATTGATGATACAATCCACGGCCGGTTTGTATTCGGTGCTGAGTCCCCAATATTTGGCAAAGTCATTCCCGATGCCGTTCGGAATCATGCCGAGAGCGATGTTCTCTTTATCCTTCTGCATCGGATAGCATAATGCCATTGATGGCATCGTTCAATGCCCCATCACCTCCCACAATGACAATCGTGCGATAACCATTGTTGGCCAAGATTTTAGCGAGACGCTCTACCGAACCGAAACCTTCGGATTGTACATAGTCATAGTCTACACCTTTACTGTCCATGTACTCCTTAATTTCTTTCCAGCGCTTCTTTACCTTTCGGGTACCAGCTTTGGGGTTGTAAATCACTCCCCATTTCTTCGGTTCTACACTCATATTTGTATATCTATCCTACAATATTAAAAATCTCACTATATTTCACTGCCAAAGATACTAATTCCCCTGCAGTTTCTCTTTCACCAAAGCTATCTTTTCTTCCATCGGCAGCTCTGCTTATCCAATGGATCGTAAATCCTCTTCTTTCCATGCCGCGGAACCAGGTCATCTGTCGTTTGGCGAATTGATGAATCGCAGTTTCTAATCCGTTGAACATCTCTTCGTATGTCATTTGTCCTGTGACATATAACGTCAGGTATTTGTATTCCAGACCATAATATATTAAATCTTCCGGTGAAATTCCTTCTCTGATCAGTTGTCGTACCTCATCAACCATACCTTCATCCAACCGCTGTTTTAATCGTAGCGTAATCTTCTCGCGGCGTAGTTCTCGTTCGATGTCTACGCCAATGATGAGGCTGTTCAGCTTCGGAAATTCCCGTTCGGGGACTGGGTGGGCGGCATAATATTCTTCAATCTCTATTGCACGAATGGCACGTTTTACTGTGTCTACGTCCGTAGAGTTATGCAACGTTTTGTATTGGCTTAAAATTTCCGTCAGTTCTTCAAGAGAATGACTTGCCAAACGGTACGCAACTCCGGATTTTCCGGTACGGGCATCAGTTTATATCCTTTCAACACGGATTCCAGATACATACCTGTCCCTCCACATAAAACGGGAAGACAGCCTTTTTTGTTTGACTGTTTCGTAAGAAACCAGAAAATCTTGTTGATATTCAAAAACATTGTATTTGTACCCGGGATCGGCAATGTCAATCAGATGATAGGGATTGTACGTCCGTTTACGGTATAGTCGGCCAAATCTTTTCCTGTGCCGAGATCCATTCTTCTATATATCTGACGGGAATCGGCACTGATAATTTCTGTGTTCAATTCATAGGCCAAAGCAGCGGCAAACGGAGTTTTACCCGAGGCGGTAGGTCCTAATATGGTGATTAAATCATAGTTCGGCATAGTTTTATTTTTTCACATCTGCAAAATTACGAAATATTTTTAACCTGTTTGGTATTCAATCGCTTTTTTATCAAGATTAATAAGGGGATAGGAAGGTTAATTTGCATTTTAACCTCTAATTGGTGGTATTCAATCTAATAATAATGAAGTGTATGAGAATACCGCCATCTGATATTATCTACTATAATATTTGTGTTGTTTTTATTGTCAATCTGTCAGGGTAGTGGCTAATCTTTTGATTTTTAGTGGAATATGGCTGATGATAGAGCTGACAATAGGCTGACAATAAAGGTCTTGTTTTTTATTGTCAGCTTTGTTTTGCTGATTAAATAGTATAGCTATTTGATAAACAGTTGTTTATCTCCTTTTTTATCATGATGCCCCATATTTTTGTGATAACTTCTGTATATCTGTATGTTTTTACGTTATATTACCACTAAGGTTGTGTTGAAAAATCAGGTGTGATAACTCTAGTATGCTGATAGAATAACACGGAGATACGGGTAAATGTAGCTTAAAGATACTGGCATTGTTCAGCTAGAGTGCCTTTTATTGTTCAGCTAAAGTACCGCTCTTGTTAGTTCTCCACGGCCGTGGTGAATGAATGATATCGGTAGCTTAACAGATGTATACCTGCTTGATAGAATAAAGATAATGGTGCCTTAATAGAGTTGTTTTTTTGCGTAAGTCTATAAACCTGACATTCAAAATCTTTTTCCACATTTATCTGTTGTTGACCGTTTGTATCGTCCGGCATATCTTTCCGTTTTTATCCACGCCTTCTATGATGATATCTTCCGGTGCAGTGCTGTCCGGAGTATAATATTCTATAGTTGCTTTTCCATTAGCATCCAGTTGAAGGATGGATTCCAGTAGATAGTACTTCGTAAATCCGAACGTTGATCGTTCTTTTTCTCGTGAGTGTCATAAGTCGGTTGATAGAACTCGACCGAATCGCTGTACCCCAATGGAGTACATGTGATAATGCCCTGTGCCGGTCTTGCCGGAAGATCCTTGCCGTCTTTCAGGGGTGATGACGATGGCACCTGCCGATCCGCGGGAACCTAAAATTGCTGCATCAGCACCACGAAGAAGGCTCAAACTGGACATGTCGCTGGTTTGAATCATGGTCGGTATGTCGTTGTCGTCTTCATACACCACGTCGTCAATGAACGATAACAGGTTGTTCAGGATTGTTGCGTATATGT
>VOFK01000053.1_pt1 | contig 20001 bp, 31 predicted proteins | sample 5384121 | NCBI WGS metagenome assembly VOFK01 (sample SAMN12384730, study PRJNA508395) | human gut metagenome | isolation source: healthy gut J | host: Homo sapiens | reverse complement strand
TTTTCTATTTCGAGGCACGGCTCCACGCCACACCGGGAGATAAGCAAGCGAAGTCGGTTTGCGGGTACTGTAGGGGCTTTGGTAAGGCACTACTTCTATCTTTCCCTGGTTTGCCTTGCGAGTGATAGAGCAAAGCGGCTTCTTTGGTTATCTTAGCCATGGTAGTTGATTATGAGTTGTTAGTTAAAAGTTATAATTTTGCCGCAAAGGTAGGAATAAATGTGATAAAGTGTAAGTCCGCGTGCAATAAAAACTATTAAATAGTACTTATTGACAGGATTAATTTGAAATGGTGTAGAAATGAACTAAATGCTGATAATTCTTTCTCCGCTATCTGGCAAAGAACGGATAAAGGGATTGAGGATGTGATGTTAATCAAATGATTTATAGGGCAAAGAAGTAGGATAATACAACTGTCCAGAATTGCATAAAAATGTATGATTGGATAGTTACTTTTATTTTTTAACTATCTTCGCCTTAGAAAGTCATTATTATTGCTATGATAAGATTACAACCATGAAAAAGAATATATCATTTTTTTTTTTAGTATTGCTCATTCTTTGTTGCACACAGATTTTGTTTGCCCAAAATAATGTAGATATGCTGTTCACGTCTGTAAGCGAAAAGTTGGCGGGGCATCCGTCGGAACTTGTGTACCTGCAAACAAACAAGGGTATCTATGAAACAGGGGAAGATTTGTGGTTCAAAGCCTACGGGCTGGATGCGCAGTCTTTCGGATTGTCTGACCGCAGCAAAACGCTGTACCTGCAAATGATGGACGCTAAAGACAGTGTGGTATGGCGGGAGAAATATCCTATCGAGAACGGGATTGCGGACGGTCACGTACATGGATGAAAAAGTTGGTGGAAGGGAATTTTTCTCTGGAAGCATATACCCGGCACTCGTTTTTTAATGATACGACGGAAATGCTGGCGGCACGAAATATCAAGGTGGTTAAGAATATCGCCCATGACAGCGGACAAGCGGAGAAAAGAAAAAAAAGGGAATTAAGATTCGACCTTTTTCCCGAAGGTGGAAATTTGGTTGCCGGGTTACCTTCCCGTTTGGCTTTTAAGGCAACGGACGGCAACGGTTATCCGGTAGATGTGGAAGGAACGTTGTATATAGATGAAAATCCTGCCACAACGTTCAAAAGCAGCCATGACGGGATGGGGCTCTTATCTTTTACTCCTTCCGTCGGCAGGAATTACCGGATAGAACTGAAAGATGGAAAGAGTTACTCTCTACCAGAGATTTATTCACAAGGTATGTCATTCCAGTTATTGAAGCACAATAAGGAATGGATGGAGTTTGTGATTTCCCAAACAGAAGGGGTGCCTGAACAGGACGTTTATCTGTTGGGGCAAATGCGGGAGTAGTCTGCTGCGTGGCAAAAGGGAAGTTGAAGAATAACCTGAGAATAAAGATTCCTGCAATGGAATTTCCATATCAGGGATTGCGGAATTTACATTGTTTGACGGTACAATGCAGCCCATAGCGGAACGTTTGGTATATGTCCACCCGAAAAGAGACTGAATATCAGTATCAAACTGGACAAGGACAATTATGTACTTCGTGAAAAGGCTACGCTGAAAATAAAGGTGATGGATGATGGTGGTAAGCCGATACAGGCAATTCTGGGTATCAGCGTATTCGACAAAATATATGTGAATCCGGCTGATCCTGCAAATATCCTTACACATTGCTATCTTACCTCCCAGATACGGGGGGATTATCCATAATCCGGCTTATTATTTCAATGAAGAGAATAAAGACCGGATGGAAGCAATGGATTTATTGCTGTTGACACAAGGTTGGAGGCGGTATGTGTGAGGTTTTGGACGTTCACCATATCATGGCGGGATATTCCTGACGGATGAAATATCGGGTACTCAAACGGTAAAAAAGCAAGAAGAAAAGCAAGGGAAACACAAAGCACGGAGCAACTGATTCAGGTGTGTCGGGTGCGGAAGGAAAATCGGCGTTTGTCTGGGCTGATTCGACCGGGATGCTTCAAAGTCGGTACAAATATGATGAAGGAGATTCGAGGGGGATATGTGTATTTGAAACCGATGTTATCAAAAAAGAGTTTAAAACCGAAACTGGAAATAACAGATTATTTTCCGCTGATAGACAGTATCAGAAAAAACAAGCCGTCCTGTTATCCGATCATGGATTTATCGCAAGCAATAAAAAGCAGCAGGTTCTTGATATGCCGGTGGTGAGCAATGACAGCACAATCCTACTGGATGAAGTGGTTGTTACCCGAAAGCTCGCAAACCGTTCCGTGATAAGTTCATGGGGGAGATTGGATAGTTTGGCACAAGCAAATTTAGGAAGTGCTTATGTCTGTGGGTGTGGTTGTTGCAGAACTACAAACCGGGATATGATGCCCATCCTTACTGGAAGCCGTGCAGCATTTCCGCTGATAAAAAGAAGGAAGCCGATTGAGGGGGAAAAATATTATATAGTTAAATTTAAACATTTAGGTGGTAACGCTTTTTCTGTTGAAGATGAACAATTAGTTACTTATCATGGTGAAACCTATTCGGAAGAAGAGTTATTACACATGAATAACCTTTACCGCACCAAAGGTTACTATGCTGCCCGTGAGTTCTACCGGCCGGATGAAATAGATATGCAGTTATCTACGCCGGATGCCCGGAATACTCTACTGTGGCAACCTTCTATTGATACTGACGAGAAAGGCGAAGCGACTATTTCATTCTATTGCTCGGATATTAATACCGAGTTCATAGGTGTAGTGGAGGGAACGGACGGGCAGGTTGCTTGGAACAGGAAAGTGTGAGTTTTAGGGTGGTTAGGAATATAACTAATTAAGAGTAAAAGGGTTATACAACCATCCAAACCCTTTTTATAGAAGATGTAGAACAATCAAAACAACTTTTGTATGGGGAAACGTAGTTTAAGAAAGTATTTGTACGATATTCCGAAGAATATGCGCAGTTTTATTGATGATTTTGTGGGGAGAACATAAAAAGCTATAAAGAATAACAAGAATCATTTAAAAAACTAAATGATTCTGTTATTCTTTTAATTATATATCAATGTCCTTATTCTCCTTCTTCTTTTTTCTCCTTCAGCTTCCGGAGCCTTATCTATCAACTCCAGGAATTGGTCGAGTCGAGGTGTGTAACAATGATTTGTGTACGGCGGTTGCGCTGTTTGCCCAGTTCGAATCATTGTTCAGATAGGATTGTACTCACCACGTCCGGCAGCAGAAAGGCGTTTAGGGTCAACACCATATTTATTCTGCAATTCTTGTACTACAGATGAGGCACGCAGGGCACTCAAATCCCAGTTATTGCGGATATTGGTACGTGAGATGGGTACGTTGTCCGTATTACCCTCTACCAGTACTCGTAATCTTTGTAGTCGGTGATAATCTTGGCAATCTTGCTTAAACGTTTCGCCGGCGCGTTCGTTGATTTCGTAACTGCCGCTCTTGTAGAGCATATTGTCTGCCAAAGAGATGTAAACCACAATCTTTCAGTATTTTCACATCTACTTCTTCACCTCGCGGCTCAGGGAGCGGGTCAGATTGTTGGTTAGCATAACGTTCAGTGAGTCGATTTACCCTGGCATCCACTAATTGCTTGATGTAGCGGTTGAGCATTGATTTCATCTACGAGTTTGGAGATGTTGATTCCCTTGGTGATTTTGCTGAGGCTCTTGTCGATGATCCTTGCAGGGTAGCGTAACTGTTACGCAATTCCTGATTATTTTTTCGGGCTTCGCTTAAACGATCCTCCAAGCTTTTTAGATTGTGTGCGGTATTCGGCAAGCTGGTTTGTGCGTCCCTGATATGACTTGTCGAGCAGACTTTTCGTCTTTCAGTTTGTTATAATCTGTTTGAAGATTCACAAATTCCTTCTTGGTCACACACATCCTGTCAGGAATAGAGTTGCGACCAACAGAAAGGATGCAGCTAATTTTGTACGTTTCATAAATCTTTTCTTTTTATTAAATGTTTACTGGGCGCAAAGATAAAGAAAATCCCCCCGCACCCGGTTGCGGAGACGGGGATATGTTTGTTTTATAGGTACTTTATGAAATTATGCGTTCAGAGCCTGCTCAATATCTGCGCGATGATATCGTCTACGTTTTCGATACCTACCGATAAACGGATTAGGTCGGGACACTCCGGCTTCCATCCTCATCCGATAACTGACGATGGTATGGCTGGCAGGGGTGCAGCACACAGGCCGTGCATCGGCAACATGTGTTACGATAGCAACCAATTGCAGTGAGTCCATGAACTTGATGGAAACCTCGCGACCACCTTTTTAATCCGAAGGAGATAACACCGCAAGAGCCGTTCGGCATACTTTGTGCCAACTCATAGTATTTATTGTCGGGAAGGCCACAATAGTTCACCCAAGCTACTTTGTCATTTTAGAAAGATATTCGGCAACCGCCTGTGCATTTTTACAGTGTTGCGGCATACGCAGGTGCAGAGTTTCAGACCGAGATTCAGTAGGAAAGAGTTCTGTGGAGACTGGATGCTGCCGAGGTCACGCATCAGCTGGGCAGTAGCCTTAGTGATATAAGCCATCTTACCAAGCTTTTTGTATAAGTCAGTCCGTGGTATGACTCATCCGGTGTGCACAATCGGGAATTTGTCAGCGTATGCATCCCAGTCGAACTTGCCGCTGTCTACAATGCAACCACCTACGCTGGTGGCATGTCCATCCATATTTGGTCGTAGAGTGTACTACGATATCAGCACCCCATTCAAACGGGCGGCAGTTGATAGGGGTAGGGAACGTATTATCTACAATCAAAGGTACACCGTGATGACTGTGGGCAATGCGGGCAAATTTTTCTCTATATCCAATACTTCCAGTGACGGGTTGGAAATGGTTTCGCCGAACAATGCTTTTTCGTATTCGGGCGGAAAGCTGCGGAAATTTCTTCTTCGCTGGCATCCGACTAACGAAAGAACGTCGATACCCAATTTCTTCATAGTAACCCCGAAGAGATTGAATGTACCACCATAGATAGCGGACGAACAAAACGAAATGATCGCCTGCCTGGCAGATATTAAATATAGCATAGAAATTGGCAGCTTGTCCGCTGGACGTCAGCATACCGGCAACACCGCCTTCAAGAAAGCAGCTATCTTGGCGGCAACGGCATCGTTCGTGGGGTTTTGCAGGCGGGTGTAGAAATAACCGCTCTCTTCAAGATCGAAAAAGGCGTGCCATTTGCTCGCTGGTTTCATATTTGAAAGTGGTGCTTTTACGATAAATGGGGAGTACACGGGGCTCGCCCTTTTTAGGGAGTCCATCCGGCTTGTACGCACAGCGTCTCCGGCTTGAATTGCTTTGCCATAATGTTATCTGTTTTTTTATAGTTTTTTATCAATTAACGCATTTGTGGACGCAAAAGTAGGGAAAATAATTGGAAATTTTTGTCCGCAAGATGAATAAATGGGAAAATGAAACAGTTATTTTGCTTTCTTTTTTGCTTTTTGCATGTCATTCTCTTACGAAGCGTTGGCCCAGGAAGAGCAGGCTACGCCGAAAAGCGGTGAGGGGATATCTGGTTTTCTACAGCGTAACGGGCGTACCGGAAAAAGCGTACTATCAGGAGTTCCTGGAACTGAATAAGAAACAATTGCGAGGGAAGGAGGAATTGCGGCTGGGAGTGAAATATTTGCTTCCACCTCTGAAAAAAGGGGAGTGGCAATACGGCTGCTTCATCAATTCATCTGCTTCAAACTCTTCTGCTTCAAATTCTTCTGCCCGTTCCGGCAACAAAACAATTCGTGAACCTCTTTTCGGAAAAAGTCTTGCTGAAGTTAAAGTGACGGGAAACCGCCTCAAAGGTGCGTGTTTCTATGTGGTGAGTGGGCATGGTGGCCCTGATCCCGGTGCTATTGGCAGAATAGGAAGCGTGGAACTGCATGAGGATGAATATGCTTATGATGTCGCTCTTCGTCTTGCGCGGAATCTGATGGAGGAAGGCGCTAAGGTTTATATTATTATTCAGGATGCCAAAGACGGTATCCGTGACGATCAATACCTTAATAACAGTAAACGTGAAACTTGTATGGGTGCTCCTATTCCTCTGAACCAGGTTGCCCGCCTTCGCCAGCGTTGTGAGAAAATAAATGCGCTTTATCAGAAAGACCGTAAGAGTTATACGTATTGCCGTTCCATCTTCTTGCATGTAGATAGCCGTGGTAAGAGGTCATCAGACAGATGTATTCTTCTATCATGCCCCAATAGCGCTAATGGTAAACGATTGGCAACTACTATGAAAAGTACTTTCGGATCTAAATACGACCGTCACCAACCTAACCGTGGCTTTTCGGGAACTGTCAGCCCACGCAATTTGTATGTGCTGGCCAATTCCAGTCCTGCCGGAGTGTTTGTAGAGTTGGGCAATATTCAGAATACTTTCGACCAGCGCCGATTCGTTATGAGTTCCAATCGTCAGGCATTGGCGAAGTGGATGATGGAAGGTTTCATCACTGATTATAAGAAGAGCAAATAAGTACTCAAATTTATTCTGTTTCTCTACTTCTATCTTTTTTAGAGCGATTTGTGAGCGCAAAATCTTTTTCGATTATATTTGCCCAGATTTTATACGCTGGTATATGGGGCGCAACAACAAACATTTAAAAATCAGGGCAATAATTACTTTTTTATTATTTCTCTTGAGTACTACACTGGTTTATTCGCAGTGTGTAGACCTTTCAGACAAAAAGAGTATCAATCTGCTCTTAGTGCATTCCTTTGATAATGGTTTGCCTGATTATCCTCGTTTTAATAAACTGCTGGAAGAGCATATGAACGGAGCAAAACTCCCGGTGCGGACTACTATCTTCTATCTTGACTGCGATGCATACGATAAAGAGGATGAAGAAGCCCGTATATTCTTGTTTAGATACAATTTCGGCAAAACCAGACATTATTTTAGTGTGTGATGACCAAGCGACTTATTCCTTGTTGGCATGTGGTCACCCTCTATTAAAAAAAGGTACCTATCGTCTTTAGTGGTGTCAATTTTCCTAATTGGGACCTGTTGGAAGCAGTATCCCAATGTTACCGGCATTTGGGATAACCCTAATTACAGGAGAATATCCAGATGATTGAAGATCTCATGGGGATAAAGCGAATTCGTTTTTTCTATGACAAGACGTATAACGGAAAAAGAGTTATAGAAAGGCTGGCTGAGCAATATGAGAATGAGGATCAGGAGTTATGTCGGTCGTTAAACCATTTCTTGCAATACAAAGACTCCATTAAAATGAACTTCAGGTGACTAATGGCTATTTAAAAGGCAGCATTATAATGAGCGTCCAGCGAAGACTTCTCTCCATTTCATTAATATGGGGATGATCTTGGGCAGAATCTTTTGTGGAATATTTCCGGTACATTTAAGTATTCTGTTTTCTTACTTACCAAGTACGATTATACAATCGTACAAGTAGGGCGTTTTGCCACTGTTCCTACTTTCTCACAGGCTGTAAACAAAGGGTTCATGTGTAACCGGGATATCTTAGGTGGGTACTTCACCACTATGGAAGAGCAGATTGCAGAAACAAGTGATTATATCATTCGTCTGACAAATGGGCAAGATGTCTCTCAGTTGCCTATCAAGGAGAGTTTGAAGAAGTGTGTTGTCGACTGGCTGGTATTGAATCGTTGGGGTATTCCTGTAAGCAAAGTCCCTAAACATATTGAAATCCTAAATATGCCTTTTTTATGTGAAATATCAGACAGAAGTGATTCTGTGCTTCAGTTTGCTGTTTGTGTTCATTATCATAATAATTGGCTGTCTGATATTCCTTATATCGTCGTGAGGCCAAACGCAAACATAAGGCACAACTGGATTTGTGGGAAGAAAAAAAGAATTTCTGTCATTGGCTCTTGGCGGTGGAAATATATTTGGCTGGAGATATAATCGTGAAAGAAATGAATTTATTATTGAAAAAAAAAGTTTTTTGATAGTATTGGCCTTCCTTATAGAAAAATCAGTTGGGAAGAGATGACACAGATGACTCATCCTGATGATTTGAACCAGTCAGAAAGTATTTTCCTCAATGTTTTGAACCTGGTTGAAAAACGTTCCGACTTGCGAACGAGAAATTAATTTCTATGGTACGGGCTATATCTGGTACGAGTTCAGGTTTCTGAATGTATCCGGTATCTTAGAAGACGGTTCTTCGGTTATCGGGTTGTTAATGAACATCCAGGAATATAAGAGTAAGGAGGAAAGAACTGACCACTGCCAAGGATCTGGCGCTGAAAGCTGAGTTGAAACAATCGTTCCTTGCCAATATGAGTCACGAAATCCGGACTCCTCTCAATGCGATTGTCGGTTTCTCTAATATCCTGGTTAATGATGATGAATTGCCCGATGATGAAAAAACTGGAATACATTCATATTATTAATAGTAATTGCGAGCTACTACTTAAATTGATTAATGATATTCTGGAAATTTCGCGCATAGAGTCCGGAAACATGTCTTTTGAATTTAGGTCGTGCCTCTGAATAGCTTGGTAGAAGATGTGTATAAAAGTTGTTTGCTTCAGGTTCCTGCAGCGGTGGAGTTTATAGAATGTACTCTTTCTGAGGATATGATCATAGAAACTGATGTGATGAGGCTTCGACAGGTTCTTATGAATTTTGTTAGTAATGCTTTTAAATTTACAGTTTCCGGTCATGTTGCTATCGGTGTTGAACATAACGATGTCAGGAAGGAAGTGTGTTTCTATGTCGAAGATACAGGAGCGGGGAATTCCGGAGGCGGAGCAGAAAATGATTTTCGACCGGTTCTATAAAATAAATGAATTTACCAGGGTACAGGTTTGGGATTATCTATCTGTCAGGTGATTGCAACAAAACTGAAAGGAAGAATCACACTGTCATCGGAAATGAATAAGGGAGTCGCTTTAATATAGTTTTGTCTTATGCAGATCAGGCTGGTGCTGACCATCTGCATCCGGATAATGCATTGACTGTGGCTGAAAAAGTTTCATCTGTGAACAGTAATTTGCCGATAGTGCTGATTGCCGAAGATAGTGTGAATAACTATATGGTCTTGAATAATATTCTTAAGAAATTCTGCACGGTTGTCTGGGCTATAAACGGGAAAGATGCTCTTGACATTGTTAATAAGCAAAAGGTAGACGTTGTCCTGATGGACATTAAAATGTATGAAATGGACGGCTGACGGCTTTAAGGAAGATAAGGAAGAAAAAATAAGAAGCTCCCTGTTGTTATCCAGACTGCTTATGCTTTTTGATGAAAAACCGGAAACAAGCCGAGGAGGCGGGAGCCAATGGATTCATTGCTAAACCAATACGAGTGGAAGAGCTAATGGGAGTTATTGGTGGTACATTGGGAATTAGCAATTTCCACTAACTGTTTCGAACCGTTTCATCTTTTTTTTCTCTCTCTCACTGACCCAAAAAGGCAATTTTTTTGTTATTACAGCAACGCCATTCTATCTGTCTGGCTTAACTGAATTAACTATTTGTAAAACGAAATTGTTATGGGAAAGAATTTTATTAATTCTGGGCGCATTTGTAAGCGTCCTGATGCTTGCCTCATGTGTAGGTAGCAAGAAAGAAACGGTGACTTATACTCCTGAAGAAATAGCAGATGCAGGGCAGGTGATGAAATACTACGACGCCTCATTGGCTCTGTTGAAAAATATCGTAAAGGAGAGGGATGTAAATGCAGTATTGGGTTATATGGAACAAAAGACGGAAGTACCCATGTTTTCATACATCATGTCTCCCGTCATTTCGAAAAAAGATTCTGCGGAGGTGATGCTACCGGGTGAATGCTTCGGTGCAGATGTCAGACAGAACTTGATACAGAATTATGCGGAGCTTTTTCAGTCGAGAAACCAGTTCTATGCTAATTTCAATAAATACTTGTCTCTTTGAAAGAAAAAAAGACCGAAAGGGATGGCTGATTTGCTGAATGATAACTATGAATTGAGCGTGGTAATGTCTGAATGTAAGCAGAATATATTTGATATATTGAGCCCGATTGCTTCAAATGCCCAGCGGGTTCTTCTGGCAGAAAATCCTGTGAAAGAGCAGATCATTGCAATGAAAAGCATGAGTACGACTATGCAGAGCATCATCAATTTGTATGCCCGTAAGCATGTTGAAGATAAATCCCGCCTGGATTTAAAGATTATGGAACTGCGACTTCAGCTGGATGCGGCAGAGAAACTACCGGTAGTAAAAGGACACGAGGAAGAATCAGAGAAATTCAAGGATTTCCTGTCTAAAAACAGAAGGATTTCTGAAAATAGTACAAGATGCCCGTCAGAAGAACTCATATGCTGATGAGGACTTTGAGGAAATCAGTAGCTATGGATTGGGTATTATATAAGTTCTTTTCGCTACACGTGGCACAATCATTTTATGGAAAGGCTTAATAAAGAAGAAATAAGCCTTTCCTAATGCATTATGATATTGAACCACGGTTGTTATATCTATCAGGTCGTTTCCTATCTTGGCAATGGAGACATAAAACAATAAGTGCTTATCATCTTTCCTCATGATAGCCTCATTTTCCGTATCTTCTATTATACAATCTTCTGTTTTCAACACTTTTCCGGTTTCAAGTCCCAAAGGTTTTACCAGAATATTCCTGACCTTCATTAAAAAATTGAGCCACGCCGGGGAGTGATTGAATATTTTTTTGATTAGTTCTTTGGGAATTATCTGTTCTGCAGGCTTTCTGGATTTCAAAACGAATGTATCATGATAATCTGCCGGAAGATATTTGTCGATAAGTCTTTCCATATCTTTAAATAAAGTTGGGTTAGTTAAATGTCCTGTACAAAGATAGTGTTTCGGATGGAATAATGGGAATGTCTTAATCATCATTTCCAGAAATTTGATATCTTTGTTGCGAACAGTAACTTAACTATTATGAATACTTTGAGTTTAACCCCAGGGATAAGCGTTCGAAGATTAGACTTATCTGAATATAAAGAGGCCGCATCTCTTTCTTTGGAAATATATCTTCAGACGGGTGAAGAGGATTTTGATGAACAAGGATTGGAAACTTTCAAAAAGCTTCGTCAATGATGAGGCGATGATAAACAGCTTGGTCATTTATGGTGCATTTGATGAGGCAAGACTTGTGGGTGTGATGGCAGTCAAAGATGAAGGGAAACATATTTCCCTGTTTTTCATACGGGAGGCATATCACCGGAAAGGTATAGGCAGAAGATTATTCGATGCTTTTATCGAAGAGACTTCTGTGCCGGAAATGACTGTTAATTCCTCTACGTATGCAGTGCCTTTCTACAAAAGTCTGGGATTTGAGCAGGTACAGGAACCGCAGATTACGAATGGACTGAAGTATGTGCCGATGAAAAGAGAGATAAAGTAATAGTTATATATTGCGGACAAAGACTATTTGCCCGCAATATATAAAGATGATTATTCTACCGGAATGAAGATTTCTGTCAACAAATCCTCCGGTTTCGTATTGCACGGATCATTCAGATAACGCTCGGCACTCGACTCGTCTCTCATCGTACATTCCATTTCGGGAATGAACTTTCCGTAAATCGTGTCGTATACACTTTGCAGATACTCATAAGATCCTTTGTAGGTAAACACTGCATAACGTCCGGCAGGCAATTGCTTGAAGCCGACATCTCCTTTGGGAGTTACGGTTACAGGCATCACCATGCAAACATCGGTACGCAACTTGTCGGCAGGCGTCACTTTGGGATCATCGTGGTACATGCAATAAGGGGCCATGTCACCCATCGGCAGTTTTTCTTCTTTGATGAATTGGAACAAACGCATCCATGTGCCTCCGTAATCATTCATTTTATAGTCTCCGAACAGGCGGATATAAATTACATTTCTGGCAGGCACTTCTCTTATTTCTTTCTTTAACTCTAAATCGGGTCTGATAATTGCTGGTTTCATAATTACAAAGTTTTTATTGTTACGATACTCTAATGGTGAAATTCCATAGAACTGCTTGAATACTTTCGACAGTGACGATGGTGAGGAATAGCCGATGCGATAAGCGATATCTGCAATAGGCAAATCCGAGTAACGCAACAGGCGGGCGGCAGATTCTGTTCGTGTCCGGACTATGAACGTCCCGATTGGCTCGCCCAGAAATGCTTTCATGATGCGATGGAAGTAGAACGGAGAGAAATGAGAAATCTTGGCCAACGATTTCAGATCAATCTCTTCTCCAAGATGGAGGTTGATGTAATCTACTACTGCATTTACGCATTTCTGATACTCTTCACGCGTGGTCTTCTTGCTATGTTCCATAAGTTCTTCTTTGAATTTCACGATGCAAACCATAAGGGTAAATAGCATCGGGGACTTGTCCAAAGTTGCTATAAATGCAATATCTTTGTACCCCCATGATTTTTAAAAGAAATGACCAAAGATATAAAAAGAAACTACAGGAGTGGGCAAAGACCTATCATTGTGCGGATTTTATTCAAAATGATCCGGTACAATTCCCGCATCGTTACCGGCAGAAACAGGATATAGAAATCAGCGGTCTGCTGACTGCTATTATGAGTTTCGGCAATCGTAAAGCAGATTCTGAAGAAAGCTGATGAATTACACGGTTGTATGGGGGCGTCTCCTTATCAATATGTACTTTCCCGTCGTTGGGAGAAGGATTTTCCTGCTGAGGAAAAACGTAGCTTCTACCGCATGCTTTCGTATGCCGATTTTTATTCTTACTTTGAACGCTTGTATGCTGCTTATTCCCGTTTTGAAAGTTTGGAAGAGGCGCTCCAAGTGTATTCCGACTGCCAATAGAGAAACTCTGTGCTTTTTCTGGAAGTATCTTCCCGCAGTCCTCAGAAGAAGCTGAATATGTTTCTCCGCTGGATGATACGTAAAGGACCGGAAGTTGACTTTGGAATTTGGGAAAGTTTTGATTGCAGGGATTTAATCATTCCTTTGGATACGCATGTCTGTCGCGTAGCCCGATTACTGGAACTTACCGAGACGGAAACTTTTTCCTTGAAAAATGCGCAAAGGATAACTGCCGCATTAGCGGAAGTCTTTCCGGATGATCCCTGTTACGGTGATTTTGCTTTGTTTGGCTATGGGGTGAATAATAAGTAGGGAATGTCCCTTTTTTACTATTTCTCCCCATTCCTTTTGTCTACTTTTGCGGCAATTCATGAGATATATCATATATTTGTCGTATGCAAACTTTTCGTATCGTAAAACCTGCTCCTGCATTGGCTCCTTATATCCGTTATTATTGGATATTACGGGATGATGCTTTTACTCCTGTGTCGGAACGGACATTGCCTGTTGGCTGTATGCAATTGGTATTTCATAAGGGTAGGCAATTAGTATCATTGCAAAATTCACAATTACAACCACAATCTTTTATTTGCGGTCAGTCTTTCGGCTTTTCCGACGTTATGTCGACGGGAATGATTGAAATGATAACAGTGGTTTTCCAACCCTATGCGGCAAAGACTTTCCTGCGAATCCCGCTGCATCTTTTCTTCGGACAGAATATCTCTACGGATGAAGTGGAAGATACGGAACTCTCTGATTTATCCCGGAGAATCGTGGATACTCCGGATAATGACCAATGTATCCACTTGATTGAAGACTTTTTCTTCCATCGTTTGGTTTCCTGTTCCGAATACAATCTGAAAAGACTTTCTACGGTTTTGAGTGAAATAAATCTCCATCCACAGGTCAGCACATTAGAGCTTTCTGATGTAGCCTGCCTCAGTTCCAAGCAGTTTGGCCGTATATTTGCTGATTATATAGGTACTACTCCTAAAGAATTCCTTCGTATTGTGCGCATGCAGCGTGCTCTTTATACTTTGCAACAAGATCCGACGTTGCCTTTTGCCCAGGTAGCTTATGAGTGTGGCTTTTCCGACCAATCTCACATGATTAAGGAGTTTAAACTCTTCTCCGGCTATACCCCTGCCGAATACCTTTCCGTTTGTGCTCCTGTCTCCGATTATTTTTCCACTCTTTAAAGATGTCTGTTTTCTTCTATTGAGGGTTACCGGCTTGCCCTATTTTTGCATTGTCTTTGCAAAGGCATAGTAATAACCATAAAAAGAAAACAAAATGAAAAAACTAATTGCATTTTTTGAAATTCCTGCTACTGATTTCCACCGGGCAATCGATTTTTATGAAACCGTGTTGAATATGAAACTTCCGACTTGCGAATGTGAGGAAGAGAAGATGGCATTTTTCACTGAAGGGGATGAATTTGTCGGAGCAGTTTCTTATGCTTCTGATTTCCTTCCTTCTGAAAAAGGGGTGCTCATTCATTTCAATGTAGATGAGATTGAGCCTACTCTTGAAACAATTTTGAAAAAAGGCGGAAAAGTCGTTATTCCCAGAACAAAGATTGAGGCAGAGGGTAGGGGATATTTCGCTGTCTTTGTTGATACGGAGGGAAATCGCGTCGGTATTTATGCAGATAAATAATCAGCATTTCTGATTTTTCTGTTTACATTTGCAGTACATTTCTAAATTGTACAAATATGATTAGACTGAATGTTTTTATTCAAGTAAGTGAAAGTAACCGTGCTGCGGTGTTGGAAGCTGCAAAAGAGTTGGTGGCATCTTCTTTGAAAGATAAGGGTTGTATTGCCTATGATGTTTTCGAAAGCGCTACCCGTAATGATGTCCTGATGATTTGCGAAACCTGGAAGATGCGGAATCGCTGTCTGCTCATGAGAAAGCGGAGCATTTTGTTACATTGGTTCCCAAAATACAGGAATTGGCTTCCATGAAGTTGGAGAAGTTTGACTTCTGACATAAGTAGAGAAGGTATATCAAAATGAAGTTTAGAACACAAATTACGCAAATTGTACAAATAATATAAGATTCATGCTGTTGAAAATCAATGATTAATGAACTACTTATTTGCGTGATTCGCGTAATTTGCGTTCACTTTTCCTATTTTGGCACACCTTTTTGTCTTGTCATATTATTCACCTGAATGACAGATCATAATTTGTGGTAATCGACTTTATCTATGAATTTCAGTTATAAGCAAATTTGGCTAATAGCGTATCCTATTCTTATCAGTTTACTGATGGAACACATGATAAATGTTACGGATACAGCTTTTTTAGGTCACGTAGGTGAAGTGGAGTTGGGAGCATCCGCGTTGGCGGGAGTGTTGTATATGGCTATCTATATGCTCGGTTTTGGATTCAGCATCGGTGTCCAAATTCTGATTGCGCGTAAAAATGGCGAGCGGAAGTATGGCGAAATAGGTGGAATATTCATGCAAGGCGCCTTTTTCTTGCTGGCATTGGCAGCCGTCATGTTTTTCTTGTGCGACTCTATCACAATACATATTCTCAGCCGTCTGATATCTTCCGATCAGGTTTATGCCGCTGCTTCTTCTTATTTGGAGTGGAGGAGGTACGGGCTTTTCTTTTTCCTTTATTGCAATTCTGTTCCGGGCTTTCTACATTGGCATCACTGAGACGCGCACTTTACGCTTAACTCTATAGTAATGGTGCTCAGTAATATTGTTTTCAATTACATTTTGATATTTGGAAAATTCGGTTTCCCGGCTTTGGGTATTGCAGGTGCGGCAATAGGTTCTTCGCTGGCAGAGTTGGTATCGTTACTGTTTTATGTGGCATACACCTGGCTGAAAGTGGATAAGAAAAAATATGCTTTATTCCAACAGTTTAGTTTCAAACTGTCCGAATTTAAACGCATTTGGAATATCTCATGTTGGACCATGCTTCAGTCCATATTGTTTCCTTCACAATGGTTCTTGTTTTTTATTGCTATCGAACATTTGGGAGAGCGTCCTTTGGCGATAGCCAATATCATGAGGAGTATCAATACTTGCTTCTTTATGGCTATTTTTGCTTTTTCCGATACTACCAGTTCTATGGTAAGTAATCTATTAGGGAGTGGAAAAGAGAAGAACGAAATCTGGCTTGCCTGTAAACGTGCCATACGATTAACTTATATGATAGGTATACCGTTCCTATTGCTGTCCGCCTTGTTCCCTACCGTGTTATTGCAGATATATACCAATAGTCAGGAGTTGGTACAAGCAGCATTACCTACTATGTACATCATGTTATTAGGATATCTCCTTTCAGCTCCCGGACTGGTGCTGTTTAATGCTGTTTCCGGCACAGGAAATACAAGCCGGTCTATGAAAATCATGTTGATAACCATTTCCATTTATGTTGTTTATGTGGTTGTTATGGTTATGTACCTGCAAGTGGATGTCGCTATAGCGTGGACAAGTGAATATATTTACGGGGGTATGTTGCTGTTGCTTTCCTATCTGTATCTGAAAAGCGGGAATTGGAATAAACGCATTTAATTACGATCCTGATATAAGAATCTCTTAATTTTCTTGCGGGTGAGGAGGAGGGTTGGGAGGCTTCTATTTTTTATTTCATTCTATCTTTTTCTCCTGTTTGCAATAAATACAATAATCGTAGTGTACAGTTCTTGGCTTATTACATTCAGGACAGGCATATTTTTTTATTCTGATTTGCTTAGAAAGCTTTTTCTCCATTGTTTTTGAATATAATGGAGATTATCAAGCATGCTCATTCCATATCTCATTCTGTATTAATTTTCATCTTTTATTCCCAAAATACTGCGATATTCTTGTTGTTTCTTTTTGGGCAATTTCTTGATTACCTCTTCTATTGAATGATTGATTAATTCCTTTATAAGGCTATCCGGCACATCACTTTCCAGATATATGGTAATCCAGTGTTTCTTGTCGGAAAACGGGCCGAATGCAATGCCATTATATAGCTCCATCAGTTCTGTCGACTTGGTGGAGTCACATTTTGTGTCTGCCCAAAATTGTCCATCTTTAGGATTTAATGGAGCAAAAGTGAACATCTTGTCCATGATTTTATAGACAAGGGTATTTTCGCCAAAGGGGAAACTTTCTGTTGCTCCTTTGATGCTTAAACAATATTCCCGATATTCTTCAATATTCATGGCTTTACTCTTTTTGTATTGTTTCCTTCCTCAATCAGGCTTCAAAAATACGATTTCTTTTTTCATGAAGCATGCAAAAATTCCATTAAAAGAACGGATTACCCAAAATGCACGCTGCATGAGTTAAAATATCAGCATTAATATATGGGTGGTGTTGATATATAGATGCTGCGCGTCCGATGTATAGATACAACATGTCCGATAAATTGATCTAATTGTCTGGAAGGGGTGAACTCAAAAAGCTCAATTATACAAAGAGTTTTTTGCCAGCACTCCTGCACAGGTGTACCTCAAACCCTTTATTGATCGGCATTTGAAGGTGTGCTGGCAACCTGAAAATTAGTGCTGGTAAACTGTTTGCCAGCACTAATTTTGCAGTGAATGTTTACAATATTTCCATCTATCTGGTTGATTTATAGTGAGTAGCCCGATAATTACCGAATTGAACTTTTCTACACGAATCTATGCGAAAAATGTGCTGTTTTAACTCTTTTTTACTCTAAATGGGATGATATTTCCGTAGACTTCGCAAAGATCTCCCGCGCACACTGTCTCTTTCTGTTTCAGCAGGTGACACCGACTGTTTCAATAGGGGAAACACTCTGTTTCATTGCTTGAAACACTCTGTTTCACACCGAGAAACACTTAGTTTCAATAGGGGAAACATTTGGTGTCAACGTGCGGAGTGTCAGATATGTGCCAGTCTGATTATTGTTTTACTCGTTGGCGAGTTAGCTCCTTGCGTGTAGGAATGAAGTAAATGATAAAGTAATACTATCTCAATTAGCTTCGCTGACATATTTCTGATTTTTTTCATTTAGCCCATAACCTTTACAAGAAAGAAATTAATTCCGCCAACGGGTATTGTTTTATATAAAAACCGCCTTATCCCTTTTTCTTATCTCGATAAAAAACTGTAATCTTTGCCCTCCGATTTTAATAGTAATTGAAACAATTATGGCAGCAAAACCCAGTATTCCTAAAGGAACCCGTGACTTTTCGCCGGTAGAAATGGCGAAGCGTAACTATATATTCAATACCATTCGCGATGTATATCATCTCTATGGTTTCCAACAGATTGAAACGCCTCCAATGGAAATGCTTTCCACACTGATGGGGAAATATGGTGAAGAAGGTGATAAACTTCTGTTTAAAATACAGAACTCAGGTGATTATTTCTCCGGACTAACCGATGAGGAATTGCTGAGCCGTAATGCAGCCAAACTCGCAAGTAAATTCTGTGAAAAAAGGTTTGCGTTATGATCTCACAGTGCCATTTGCGCGCTACGTGGTGATGCATCGGGATGAAATAACTTTCCCTTTTCAAACGCTATCAGATACAACCTGTGTGGCGTGCAGATCGTCCGCAAAAAAAAAGGCCGTTATCGTGAGTTCTATCAATGTGATGCTGACGTGGTAGGTAGTGATTCTTTACTGAACGAGGTGGAATTAATGCAGATTGTCGATACTGTATTTACTCGCTTTGGTATCCGTGTTTGCATCAAGATCAATAACCGTAAGATTTTGACGGGCATTGCGGAGATTATCGGTGAGGCAGATAAGATCGTGGATATCACTGTGGCTATTGATAAACTAGATAAAATCGGTCTGGACAATGTGAATGCCGAGTTAAAAGAAAAAGGTATCAGCGATGAGGCTATTGCCAAATTACAACCTATCATTCTACTGAGCGGCACCAACGAGGAGAAACTGGCTACCCTGAAAGAAGTACTTGCCGGAAGTGAAATTGGTCAAAGAGGGAGTGGAAGAAAGCGAATTTTATCTTGAAAACTCTATCGGCTTTCGGTCTGAAGAATGAATTGGAACTTGATTTGACACTTGCCCGTGGGTTGAATTACTATACCGGTGCCATTTTTGAAGTAAAGGCATTGGATGTACAAATCGGGAGTATTACAGGCGGTGGTCGCTATGATAATCTTACCGGTGTATTCGGGTATGGCAGGAGTTTCCGGTGTAGGCATCTCCTTTGGTGCGGACCGTATCTTTGATGTGCTGAACCAGCTTTGATCTTTATCCGAAGGAAGCTGTAAACAGTACGCAACTTCTATTTATCAACTTTTTGGTGAGAAAGAAGCTGCTTTTTTCCTTGAATGTACTTGCCCGGGGCGTGCAGAAGGTATTCGTGCGGAAATCTTCCCGGATTCATCTAAAAATGAAGAAACAGATGGGCTATGCCAATGCCAAAAATATTCCGTTTGTAGCTCTTGTAGGAGAGAATGAAATGAACGAGAATAAGGTGACACTCAAGAATATGGAGACTGGTGAACAGACCCTGGTTTCGGCCGAAGAATTGATACAAACTTTAAAGAAATAAAAACTTCATAAAAAGAGTAAGCTCTTTGTAATCCATCTTGGTTATCTTTGTAGTACTAACCTAACAAAGATAACTATTATGGATGTTTAGAACCAAAAGTATTGCGCAGCCATCGGTATGGTGATGACGTTAATAGCCGTAATATTCCTATTCTTGATGGGGAGTGCTTTTTAGTACATTCTACCAAGAGCTTCTGGCAGGGATATTCGACTGAATTGAGTTGTGATACAGACTTGGATATTGACTAAACTTTCTTAGTTTTGTTATTTATCAGTCGTCAATAGCTTGTTGATAAGAACTTAACTCCCTGTTGACAAGAAGTTAACTTCTTGTATGCAAAGTCTTAACTTCTTGTATGGGGGATTTTGGGGTAAAAAAAGAATAGGATTGGTATGCCTTAAACCGGCTATTTACAGTTGTTCTTTTGCCCAGGCAATCATTAATTCGTTGCGATCTGAAAGCCAAGCCAGTTGATAAAGTTGGCGAACTACATTCAACCATGACTGGTTACGGTGTTCATCATTATCTCCCCACATCTGTTTTACCTCCATTTTTTTGTAATATTGAGTACGGTTTGTACTGCAAATGCGGGCATATCTGCCGGTGTTTGGTTTTTAAGTCGGCATTTGTCATATGCAGGTAAAACTCCAGTTGCTCATCGGTGCAATGCTTATCTGT
>VOFK01000640.1_pt1 | contig 20004 bp, 19 predicted proteins | sample 5384121 | NCBI WGS metagenome assembly VOFK01 (sample SAMN12384730, study PRJNA508395) | human gut metagenome | isolation source: healthy gut J | host: Homo sapiens | reverse complement strand
GATACCTTTTGAAGTGTATCCAGTAAATAGTCCATGGAGAAGATTTATTAGAAGCATAGGCATGAGGAACTCCCGCAGGAATGATAAAATATTGATTGGCGGAAACGGTATATTCCTGTTCACCTATCCGATACCAACCGGCCCCGTCGATACAATAAATGAATACATATTGATTGATCGGTTCTTTTCGTTCCCGGAAGTGATGTTTGGCTTTCGGATAATATCCGATGTCGGTGATATGCAGCATGGAGGTCAGCGGGTCTTCCTCCAGTTTGTCAACAATCATTCGGGGAAGCACTAAAGCCCTTTCTCCGGTAAATCCATTTTTTAACTTTACCATAATATCATAGTATGTGATTCAACTGTTTTATGCAAATATATAGTAATGTATACTATTCATCAAATATAGGGCAAAAAAATAAGATTGTCTATCTTTATAAAATGAAATTCTATTTTTTGTCTACTCAACCGGTTCTATCTTTGCAATATTAATTAATCAATCTTCTAATGGTATGAAAAGTTATAATATGAAATCTTTCTTATTAATAGTATTATTGGGAATCTCCAGTATTTCTGCCGCCCAAAATCTGTTGGATTTGAGTGGAAATTGGGAATTGGCTTTAGATAGTACAGATGTAGGGGAGAAAGAGGGATGGTATCTGAAATCTTTCTCCGATAATATAAGTTTGCCTGGAACCACAGATTTGGCCCGGAAAGGGACTTCCAACAGACTCGTTCCCAAACTGGAAAAAACGCAGTTACTTCGTCTGACCCGTAAGAACGCTTATGTAGGGGTCGCATGGTACAAGCGTGAGATTAATATTCCCAAAAGTATGGCAGGACAGCCGTTGGAGTTCTCTTTTGAAAGAGTCCTGTGGCAGAGCCGTTTATGGATTGACGGAGAAGAAGTGGCGGGTGCACAGGAAAGCTTGATCGCTCCTCATCGGTTTGTCATGCCGAAAGGTCTGTCGGCAGGTAAACATATAATAGCTTTACGTATTGACAATAGAAAGCGATATGATATTTCTGCAAACGACCTGGCACATGCTTATACCAATGACACTCAGATTATGTGGAATGGAGTGTTGGGTAAGATGAAACTGACTGCCCGGCAGAAAGTCAGTATTCAGCATGTGAATGTTTATCCTGATGTCAGAAATGGGAAGATACGGGTGGCGGTTACTTTGGAGAATAGCGGGCATAAACCGGAGAAAGTGAAACTAGCCTTGCAGGTCGGACAGCCTGAAGGTGGACAGAAGTTTGTAGAAAAAGAATTTCAGATTACTTTGCAAGAAGGCAGGCAGAAGCTCGAATATGATTATTCGCTGGGTACAGATATGAAGAAATGGGATGAATTTACTCCTGAATTATATAATTTGTCTGTAGTTTGCCGGTTTGACAGGAAGAAAACTGAACGGAAAGATGTTTCTTTCGGGATGCGCGAGATAGATAATGGTCAAGGCATTCTGACGGTCAACGGTAATAGAATTTTCCTGCGCGGAACATTAGAGTGTTGTATTTTTCCTCTGACAGGTACTCCGCCGATGACGGAAGAAGGTTGGATGAAAGTCTTTGCCACAGCCAAGGAGTGGGGGCTGAACCATTTGAGGTTTCATTCCTGGTGCCCGCCGGAAGCGGCATTTTGCGTTGCGGATAAGTTAGGTTTCTATTTACAGGTGGAACTGCCGAACTGGTCTTATACTATCGGCAAGGATGAGGCAATGACCCAATTTCTTTATAACGAATTTGACCGGATTGTCGAAGCGTATGGAAATCACCCGTCATTCTGCATGATGAGTGTTGGTAATGAACTCCAGTATGATTTTAAACTGTTGAATGACATGGTCAGATATATGAAAGGGAAAGATAGCAGGCGTTTATATACAACTTCGACTTTTACTTTCGAAAAAGGACATGGAGCGAAACCGGAGCCGGAAGATGACTTTTTTGTCACGCAATGGACAGATAAAGGTTGGGTGAGGGGACAAGGTATTTTCGATCAGGAACCACCTTGTTTCTATAAAGATTACAGTGCCGCCATGCAGGACATGAATGTCCCTCTTATCTCTCATGAGATTGGGCAGTATGCCGTATTTCCGAATCTAAAAGAAATAGAGAAATACACAGGAGTACTGGAACCTCTGAATTTTAAGGCTGTTAAACAGGATTTACAGAAGAAAGGATTATATTCGAAAGCGGAGGATTTTCTGGAAGCATCGGGAAAATTGGCGGTCTTGTTATATAAGGAGGAGATAGAAAGAGCGATGAAAACAAAGCAGTTCAGCGGTTTTCAGTTGTTGGATTTGCATGATTTCCCGGGACAGGGAACTGCACTGGTCGGACTTTTGGATGCTTTTTGGGATTCGAAAGGATTGATTGAGGCTTCTGCTTTCAGGCAGTTTTGTGCGCCTGTTGTTCCGTTGGCTCGTTTTGCTAAAGCGGTTTATTCCGGTGATGAGATGTTCTCTGCATCAATTGAAGTTGTCAACTATTCGAATGCGGCTATTGATAATAAACAGATAATGTGGCAGGCTGGCTGATGAGGCGGGAACGCAAATCTCGAACGGCAGACTGAATGTGGAAAGTATATCCAAAGGAACAGTGACACAATGTGGAGATATCCGTGCAGAACTTAAAAGGTACGGAAGGCTTCAAAGTTGTATCTCACGGTATCTGTAGAAGGAACTGAATGGAAAAATACGTGGCCTGTTTGGGTATATCCTCGTATCGAATCATTGAATGTCGGAGATGTCCTGCTGACTCAAGATGTAGAAGAAAGCTTTGGCTGCGTTGAAGCAAGGAAGAAAAAGTTTTGTTTTCTCCGAAAATGAGTTATCTGAAAGGATTGGAAGGGAAGTTTCTTCCGGTCTTCTGAGTCCTGTCCATTTCCCCAGACAGGGCAGGAACAATGGGACTTCTGTGCAATACTCAACATGCGGCTTTGCGGCACTTCCCTACAGAAATGCATAGCAACTGGCAATGGTGGAATCTGGTGAAGAGGTCGAAAGTACTGGTTGTCGATTCGTTACCGCCGGTTGAACCGATTGTGGAATCTATTGACAATTTTACAAATAACAGAAAGTTGGTATCTGTCTTTGAAACAAAATGTGGAAAGGGAAAACTGATAATGAGTGCTATGGATATTCTTTCCGAGGGAAGCGACAAGCCTGAAATACAACAGATGCTTTACAGCCTGGTTACGTATATGAATTCTGAAAGTTTTGCTCCCCGGACGATGCTTGGCGAAGAGGATATCAGAAGCCTGATACTAAAGAATGAAGGTAAAGTGATAGAAACAAAAGCGACATCTATTTATAGGGGCTTGGACTAGAAAAAAAGGAGTACCGGGTGTTCGGTTGAAAGTCTAAAAAATAAGTTTGCAAAATCAATTAATCAATCAATCTTCTAGTGGTATGAAAAGTTATAATAAAAAGTTTGTCTATTCTATTTGTCTGGTTTCCGCGATGGGCGGTCTTCTGTTCGGATATGACTGGGTGGTCATCGGCGGAGCGAAACCTTTCTACGAACTCTATTTCGATATAGCCGATGTGCCTGCCATGCAGGGACTTGCCATGAGCGTGGCTTTACTCGGCTGTCTGATTGGCGCTATGGTGGCAGGGATGATGGCAGACCGTTATGGGCGTAAACCTCTCCTGATAATTTCTGCTTTCATATTCTTGTCTTCTGCATACGCTACCGGAGCTTTTTCCGTATTTAGCTGGTTTCTGGTGGCCCGTTTTCTGGGAGGTATCGGTATCGGCATCGCTTCGGGACTTTCTCCTATGTATATTGCCGAAGTAGCTCCTGCCTCAATCAGGGGAAAGCTCGTCTCGCTAAACCAATTGACAATTGTGCTCGGTATTCTTGGCGCTCAAATCACAAACTGGCTGATTGCGGAGCCTATTCCTGCAGACTTCTCTCTCGCGGATATCTGCGCTTCGTGGAATGGCCAAATGGGATGGCGATGGATGTTTTGGGCGGCTGCCTTCCCTGCTGCGATATTCTTGTTGCTGGCATGTTTCATTCCCGAAAGTCCCCGTTGGCTGGCGATGAAAGGAAAAGAAGGGAAGGCATGGAAATGTACTCAGCAAAATAGGCGGTGACGACTATGCCGGTCAGGAACTTCGCCTGGTGGAAGAAACCGGTTCTTCGAAGTCGGAAGGAGGATTGCGGTTGTTGTTTAGCCGTCCGTTCCGTAAAGTGCTTGTTTTAGGTATTATCGTAGCTGTGTTCCAGCAATGGTGCGGTACGAATGTTATCTTCAATTATGCGCAGGAGATATTTCAGTCCGCAGGATATTCATTGGGAGATGTTCTCTTTAATATTGTGGTGACAGGTGTGGCAAATGTAATTTTTACTTTTGTGGCAATCTATACAGTCGAACGTTTAGGACGCCGTATTCTTATGCTGTTGGGAGCCGGGGGACTGGCAGGCATTTATCTTATTCTGGGTACTTGTTATTTCTTCGAAGTCAGTGGATTCTTTATGGTGGTGCTGGTCGTTTTGGCTATTGCTTGCTATGCGATGTCGTTGGGGCCAATCACCTGGGTACTGCTCGCCGAGATTTTCCCGAACCGAGTACGTGCCGTTGCGATGGCTACCTGTACATTTGCTTTATGGGTCGGTAGTTTCACACTGACATACACTTTCCCGCTACTGAATAATTTCTTGGGAAGCAGTGGTACATTTTGGATTTATGCAGCCATTTGTGCTGTCGGCTACCTGTTCTTCTTCCGTGCATTGCCCGAAACGAAAGGCAAATCGCTGGAAGCATTAGAAAAAGGACTTAATTAAATAAACGATAACGGATTGTCAAATTAGCAAGTAAATAGGCATAACATCATTAATCAGGCTGGGAGGATATAAAACCTCCCTGTCTCCGATCTTCTTTGTCTTTTGTTTTTTTGTCAACGAATAAAAAATAAATTTATAATCAATAATACGATGGTAAAAGCATGGAAAGAAAAGGTGGTTATCCCTACCTATGAAGTAGGTAAACCGGAGAAGAATCCGATTTTCCTGGAGAAACGGGTGTATCAAGGCAGTAGTGGGGTAGTTTATCCTTATCCTGTGATTGAATCAATGTCCGATGAAAAGGTGGATAAGGAATACAATGCCATCTTTATCGAAAACGAATATATCAAAGTGATGATTCTGCCTGAACTGGGTGGACGTGTGCAGATGGCCTATGATAAAATCAGAGAGCGTCATTTTATTTATTATAATCATGTGATAAAGCCGGCTCTGGTGGGACTTGCAGGACCGTGGATTTCTGGTGGTATCGAATTTAACTGGCCCCAACATCATCGCCCCAGTACTTATATGCCCGTAGATACGGCGGTTGAAGAAAATGCAGACGGCAGCGTAACTGTGTGGGTCAATGAAATGGAACGTATGTTTCATCAGAAAGGGATGGCAGGTTTCACTCTTCGTCCGGGACATGCTTTTCTTGAAATCAAAGGAGTACTTTACAACCGTACCGAAGTACCGCAGACCTTTCTGTGGTGGGCGAATCCTGCCGTAGCGGTGAATGATTACTATCAGAGCGTATTCCCGCCGGATATCAATGCCGTGTTCGATCATGGAAAGCGGGCCGTATCCAGCTTCCCTATTGCCACGGGCACTTATTACAAAATGGATTATTCTGCCGGAGTAGACATCTCGAACTATAAGAATATCAAGGTTCCTACTTCCTATATGGCTGTAAATTCCCGCTTTGACTTCGAGGGTGGATATGAGAATGATACCCGTGCCGGTATGCTGCATGTAGCCAATCACCATATTTCTCCGGGTAAGAAACAATGGACTTGGGGGAACGGTGATTTCGGTCGTGCATGGGACCGTAATCTGACCGATGAGGATGGACCGTATATTGAATTAATGGCAGGTGTATATACTGAAAATCAACCGGACTTTACTTGGCTGCAACCTTATGAAGAAAAGAGTTTCGTTCAATATTTCCTGCCTTACCGGGAATTGGGAGTGGTGAAGAATGCCAGCAGGGATTTGCTGATGAACATTGAACAGGAAGGAGAAGACTGTGTACGTTGTAAGATATTTGCTACTATCTCGTCAGACGGTAAACGTTATTTTGAAAGGAGAAGACGGTAAAGTGTATTATAGCAAGGAAGTGACTATCACCCCGGAAGAATTGCTGAATGAAGTGGTAAATGTGAATGGTGAGAAACTTAATAAACTGATTCTTGAAATCACGGCAAACGGAAGGGAATTGCTTTATTGGCATGCGGAACCGGAAGAAGTGAAACCTATTCCTGATGCTGCCGAAGCTGCGCTATTTCCACAAGAAATAAAGACAACTGAACAGCTTTTATTTAACAGGTATGCATTTGGAGCAATACAGGCATGCTACTTATAATCCCGTAGAATACTACGAAGAAGCATTGCGGCGTGATCCGATTGATGTACGTAATAATAACGCGCTTGGTCTGTGGTATATACGTAAAGGGCGTTTCCATAAAGCAGAACAATATCTGCTTACTGCCGTGAAGACCCTACAAAAACGTAATCCGAATCCTTATGACGGAGAACCGATTTATAATCTTGGCCTTGCCTTGAAATATCAGGGACATTACAATGAGGCTTACGACCGTTTCTATAAAGCTTGCTGGAATGCTGCTTGGCAGGATGCCGGATATTTTGCTTGTGCACAGATTTCTACTATGCAAAACCGCTTGGCAGATGCATTGGATGAAATTAATCACTCGCTAATCCGCAACTGGCACAATCATAAAGCCCGTGCTTTAAAAGTTGCTATCCTCCGCCGAATGGGACAATCAGAAGAAGGCCTCTGCAACTGATTGAGGATTCATTGGCCATTGATAAATTCAACTTTGGCTGTCGTTATGAAAAATATTTGATAACCAATGTTTCTGACGAGTTGGCTACTTTGAAGGAAATGATGCGTGGCGAACCTCATAACTATGATGAAATAGCGCTTGATTATTGTGCGGCAGGTTGTTGGCAAGAGGCTGCTTCTTTATGGAATATAGCTATAACTGAAAGTGCCGTTACTCCTATGACTTATTATTATTTAGGCTGGTGTCTGGTTCAAGGGGAATTGCCGGGAACAGGACAGGTGTTTGCCCAAGCGGCTGAGATGTGTCCTGATTATTGTTTTCCTAACCGTCTGGAAGCAATCCTTGCATTACAATGTGCCATGGAGCAAAATCCGCATGATGCTAAAGCTCCTTATTATCTGGGTAATCTATACTATGACAAACGTCAGTACGACTTGGCTATGGAAGCATGGGAAACTTCTGCCCGGCTAGATGATAACTTCCCGACTGTATGGCGTAATCTGGCTCTGGCTTATTTCAATAAAAAGAATGAAGAAACAAAGGCTATCGAATACATGGAACGTGCTTTTCGGCTTGATACAACAGATGCACGTATTCTAATGGAATTGGACCAGCTTTATAAACGTGTTCGTCGTCCGCATAAGGAACGTCTGGCTTTCTTACGGCAATATCCTGATTTGATTGAGCAACGTGACGATCTTGTATTGGAAGAAATAACTCTGTTGAACCAGACTGGTGAATATGAAAAAGCCAAAGCATTGCTTGATGCACATAGCTTCCACCCTTGGGAGGTGGTGAGGGAAAAGTACCTGCCCAATATCAACTAGCCCGTGGGAACTGGCTAAGCAAGCATTGACTGCTGGCAATAATCAAGAAGCAATTGCATTACTGGAAGAATGCTTGGAATATCCGCATCATTTAGGTGAAGGCAAATTGTACGGTGCACAAGAGAATGATTTCTATTATTTCTTGGGTTGCGCTTATGAAAATCTGAACCGTAAAGATGAAGCTGTCAGATATTGGGAACAGGCCACTGTTGGGCCGACAGAACCTGCCGCCGCCATGTATTATAATGATGCGAAACCCGATAAAAATATTTTATCAGGGGTTGGCATTACTAAAAACTAGGACGCATAGATGAGGCGAATGGACGTTTTCATAAGTTGATTTCTTACGGAGAGAAGCATTTGTTTGACAAGATTAAAATGGATTATTTCGCTGTGTCATTGCCTGATCTTTTGATTTGGGAGGATAACTTGACTGTAAGGAATATAATTCATTGCAAATATATGATGGCATTGGGATATTGGGGATTGAATCAGAAAGAGAAATCTGCCAGGTTATTGAAAGAGGTAGAAAAATTGGATATTAATCATCAGGGGATTCAGGCCTTTCGTAGTTTGATCAAATGAGATAGTGGATGCTTTTTTATTCCTGAATGAAGAGCTAGGCTGATTTGTTAATCAGCTTAGCTCTTTCACATTTAAATTGTTTCACACTTGAAAGAGAATATAAGTATCAGGCTATATATAATTTTAGGTCTTGTGAATATTAGCTCTGTTTGGGATTGGGTATAAATTTCACGCAAACAGGTTTATCTACTTTTATGTCTCCGTGTATGTCTGTTAACAGGCCTGTGTCTGCATCTCTTTCGTATATCTGAATGACATTGCTGTCTCTGCAAGCAACCAGCATGTATTTGCCATTAGGCGTAATAATGAAAATTACGCGGATGAATCCCTGTAAGTTGATAACCTACTTTTTGTCAGTATTCCGTTATCCGGTTGGATACTGAAAATGGCGATGCCGTCTGCTTTCAGGCGATTACTGGCATACAGGAATTTGCCGTCCGGACTGATATGAATATCACCACTGCCTTTTGGACGGACTGTATCGGCAACTATGGTTTGGATTTCTTTTTAAATCTCCGTCTTTATACTCGAAGGCTATTACTGTACCCGACAGTTCATTAATCAGATAGGCATAATTACCGTTGGGTGAGAATGTCAGATGCCGGGGACCTGAACCGGCTTTCACTTTAAAAGGCGGAAGGAGAACCTTCTTTAAGAAAAAAAACTTTCCTTATTCTCTGCATTCGCGTCCGGGTTAATGATAAACTTATGTATTTGGTCTGTTCCCAAATTATCGGCAAACATATATTTACCGTCCGGAGTGATACGGACACAATGTAAATGGGATTTCTCCTGTCGTTCCTTATCGGTTCCCGAACCTTCGAACTTTATAATATCGGAAGCAGGCAGGGAGTGAACCGTCTTTGCGATAGGAAAAACAGAGATACTGCCGCCGCTGTAATTGGCGGTTATCACATTATTTCCATTTGTAATGATATAGCAAGGATCTTCACCACCGGTTTTCTGTGAATTCAATAATTTAAGAGTTCCTTTTTCCTGATTGAAGGCAAATGCATTGGCGGCCGCCTGTTCATTATTGAATTCACTGACTGTATAAATAAATTTCCCGTCAGCAGAAACTGCGAGATAAGAGGGATTTTCTACTTCCGTTTCACTAAGTGCGGTTGCTGTTCCGGTTTCTTCGTTGAAACGGAAACTGTAAATTCCCTTACTGTCTCCTGACGTGTAAGTTCCTACTAGCATGGTTAGTTCATTTTCCTTTGTTCCGGTTGGTGTTTCCATATCAGTCTTTTTTTTAAAGGTACAACTACTAATGGTAGTTGCAATTACACAGATAACAGCGAATGTATACAAATGAGTTGTAATCAATAATTGTTTCATGATATTGATATTTTATGTTGTACGGAATATTGCATAAATTGTATCAGTATGACAAAGGTAAGTGATTGACTTGGAATAAAGTCAATAATTTGCTGGAATTCTTCTTTAGGATTGTTTTTATTTTAAGAGAATATTTGGGATAGAGGAGTGGAATTATGTATTTTTTCGATATTCGAAAAAGCGCTAACTAATCTTTTCAAAAAAAGACTATTTTTTTTGTTGATTATTAGAATTTTATGGTATATTTGCAATACCACAATGAAATAATACACATAAGCAAAAATAAATAGTGCCGTGAGGCACATCCTCTTACTTTAATAAATAAAAGAGCAAGTTAACCATTAATTATTGTAAACAGTTCCTTGTCCGATTTCACGCATAGGGATTTTGTTTACTTCCTTATTATTAATGTGACCTTGATATAAATCTAATTACTAACTAACAATTTATTCTATGAAACAATGTAAAAACACTGCCATTCATGTTTCTTCTTCGAAGCATGTTTGTGTTATTTCTTTCTTGTTTGTCCGTGAATACTTTGGGGCAATCACTGACAGTTAGCGGTACCGTTACGGACGAAAAAGGCGAACCGATTATTGGTGCCAGTGTATTGGTAATAGAACTACCAATGGTAGTATTACCAACTTTGACGGTATTTTTTACTCTCAACAATGTAGCATCCAATGCTCAAATTACAATTTCTTATATTGGAATGAAAAGTCAGACATTGAGCGTTAATGGTAAGACTTCTTTTAAAATAGTTTTGAAAGAGGACTCTGAAGTGCTGGATGAAGTAGTAGTAGTGGGATATGGAACCCAAAAAGAAGGTAAATTTGACGGGGAGCCGTTACTATGGCTGATGGCGATGTGTTGGAGGATCGGCCGATAGCTAACGTAACCCAAGGATTACAAGGAGCTATTCCCAACTTGAATATAACATTTGATGGAGGTAGTCCTAACGCAACTGCGCAAATCAATGTCCGTGGAACAACATCATTGAACGGTGGCTCGGCTCTTATATTGGTGGATGGAGTGGAAACTAATGATATTTCTTTGCTCAATCCACAGGATATTGCAAGCATTTCGGTGTTAAAAGATGCTTCTTCAGCTGCTGTTTATGGAGCTAGAGCTGCATTTGGAGTGGTCTTGATCACTACAAAGAAGGGTACTAAAGGTGAGAAAGTGCGTGTGAATTACAACAACAATTTCTCCTGGTCGTCTCCTTCCAGATTGCCCGAAGGCATAAATTCCAGCAAATGGATTCATGCAATTAATCAGGCTAGTGTTAATTCCGGTGGTAACGGAGACTTTTCCACTGAATTAGTAGAAGCCATTGACAGGTATAATAGTGACCCGGTCAATAACCCTTCTGTATTTATAGACCAAACAGGCAAGTATACAGGTATAGGTCAGTGGGCGTATGCTGCTAATACAAACTGGTTCGAGGAGTTCTATAAGAAATCTGCTTTCATGCAGCAACATAATGCCAGTATCAGCGGAGGAACTGAGAAAAATTCATATTATGCTTCTATCGGATACAAAGGACAAGATGGATTATTTGCATTTGGAGATGATACTTATAAACGTATCAATATGTCTTTCAATTTTACTTCTCAATTGACAAACTGGTTGGAAATCACCTTCCGGACTAAGTATAACCGTAACGAGTCGGACATTCCGAATACATACGATTATATGGGAAGTAGTCCTTATCATGAAGTTTATCGTGCTTTTCCTTTTTATTCCGGTTTATCTGCCGGATGGAAATTTTGCAGCTGTAGGCCGGTTCTAACTTCAACTATAATATTGCAGGAATCATGGCTCAAGCAGGACGTGATATTACTTCTTCCGATGACTTTTGGTATACAGGGAGCATTCAATATTACTCCGATAAAAGGTTTGTCCATTAAAGGGGATTATACAGGAAATAAGTTTTTTAAGCAACAGAAAAAGCATCAAAATATTTTGTATCAATCACAACCGGATGGTACAAGTATTCCGCAAGGAAGTTCAAATGGGGTAAATAATGATAAGTACAATGACACTTATCGCTTTTAAACCTCTGGGCTGAATATAAGAAAACTATCAAGCAGCACTCTTTCGGTGTCATGGCCGGATATAATCAGGAAAGTAAAAAATAACAGCTTTTGAAGACAAAAGTTTCAGGACTGTACGACAACAATACTCCGGTCAGTGACCTTGCTACTACTTTGCAGTCTATAGGAGAAGATGCAACGGTCTGGGCTGTACAAGGCATGTTCTTCCGCTTGAATTATGACTATTTAGGCCGATATCTGTTGGAAGTGAATGGACGTTATGATGGTTCTTCCAAATATAAAAGCGGTTCACAATGGGGATTTTTCCCTTCTGTGTCTGTTGGTTGGAGACTGTCGGAAGAAAAGTTTTTTTGAACCTGCACGCAACCTTTTTGATAATGTAAAGCTTCGCGCTTCTATCGGAACACTAGGCAATCAGGTAACAAACGGAAATTTTGACTATTTAGGTTATCTGGATAATGAAACTTTATCTTATGTAATGGGTGGAAAAGTTATATCCGGATTGAAAGCACCGACATTGGCAAGTACCAATATTACTTGGGAAAAGGTAACAACTACCAATTTCGGTCTGGATATCGCTATGTTGAATAACCGTTTAAATGCTTCATTCGATTACTATATCCGTAATACAAACGATATGGTGATTTCTAAAACCTATCCGGCCGTATTGGGAAGTTCCGGTGGTAAAGAAAATTTGGCGAATATGCGGACGAATGGTTGGGAATTATCTGTTTCTTGGAATGATAAGATTAATAATGTCGGAGGCAGTCCGTTAATGTATTCTATCGGTGTAGGACTTGCAGACAGTTATTCAACTATTACAAAATTCGATAATCCGGAAGGAGCTTTTGAATAATTACTATGAAGGTAAGCGAATCGGAGAAATATGGGGGTATGTAACTGATGGATTCATTCAGGACGAAGCAGAAGCTCAGAGAATGGCTACTATTCAGGGAGATATATCAAAGACTTGGAAAGTAGGTGACATACGTTATAAAGATTTGGATGGAGTGGAAGGTATTACATCTGCCAAGACTATCTATAATACAGGTGACCAGAAAGTGATAGGTAACACCACTCCCCGTTATTCTTTCAATATCAATGCCAGTGCTTCCTGGAAGGGATTCGATGTGCGTGTCTTTTTTGAAGGGATAGCTAAAAGAGATTTATGGATTGACAGCCCGGTGTTTTGGGGATTTCCGAGTAATAGCAACGTATGGCAATCTGCTGTTAATGATTACCATGTTGATAATTCTTGGAGTGAGAATAATACCAATGCCTATTACCCGCTTCCAAGTTATAGTGGCAGGAGTAAGCAAACCCAAACAAAATACTTGCAGAATGGTGCATATATTCGTTTGAAGGATTTAACAATCAGTTACACAATACCTAAAGCGTGGATATCCTACAGTTGGAATCGAGCAATTGAAAGTATTTGCAAGTGGTCAGAATTTATGGGTAGGGACTAAGCTATTTAAGTATCTGGATCGGATATTGTCAGTACACGTCAGTCCAACTCCAAAGACAATAAATTGGTGGGTAATCTTACTTCCGATGGTAAGGCTTATCCGTTTAGTCGGACCTTCTCATTTGGTATTAACTTAACTTTTTAAAATCTGTTTATTATGAAAAAAATAATTATACTAGGACTAGGGGTAGCGGCATTCTTTATGCAGGGATGCGATTTTCTGGACAGGACCCCGGAAGATATCATTGAAACCGGAAAATTCTTTGAATCTGCCAATGCCAATGCTTTAGAACAATATTGCAATGACTTTTATCCAAAGTTGATTAACGGTCATGGTGCCCCTAAAGGGTACAATTCGATGTTGGAAGACGACTGGAACTCGGACAATATTCTTCCTTGGGAAAAAGAATGATGTAAGACTTCGGACATCAGATAGCTGTAAAAAATGCTTCTGATGAAGGGTCTGATTGGAAGTGGGAGAATATTCGTGCATGCAACGAGTTTCTAATGAATTATGAGAAATCACCGGAAACAGAAATTGTGAAGCAACAATACGCCGGAGAAATCTTGTTCTTCAAGTGCATGGATTATTTTAATAAAGTAAGAAAATACGGTGATCTTCCTTGGTATGACACAGCACTGACACCTTCTGATACGGAAGAATTATATAAAGGGCGTGATTCCCGGATTCTTGTCATGGATAATGTATTGAGAGACATTAACCAGGCTATTGCATGGTTGCCTAAAAAGACAAAGGTATATAGGGTGAGTAAAGATGCGGCTTTAGCTTTAAAAGCACGAATCTGTTTGTTTGAGGGTACTTATCGTCGTTACCATAATATAGAAAATGACACCAAATTCCTACAAGCTGCTTATGATGCTGCTGGTGAATTAATGAAATCGGAATATGGATATAAATTGTATGAAGGAACTTCTCCCGCTACGGCATATCACGAATTATTTATTCAGGATAATTATAATACTAACACAGAGGTTATTCTATCAAAAGAATATGACCCCAAAGTTGATAAAGGTAATAATGTAACCCGGCAACTACGTTTGGGTGAAATGGCTCAAATGATGGGTATGAGCAAAGATTGTGCGGATGATTATTTGACAATAACAGGGCAACCGTATGACCAGACGGGGGTAACGTCGGTTAAAGATGAATTGGAGAATCGTGACCCACGTCTGTTGCAGACAATCGCGACCCCGTATGCAGGACCTTATACTTATTATTTGGAAGGGAAAAGAAGTTCAATATCTTCTTTCCTTGAAGGAGGGACACATTCCAGTACGGGATACGCAATTGCTAAGTTTTATAACGAAAAAGAGTTTTCCGATACTCATGGCGTAGGTACTCTGGATGCTATCATATTCCGTTATGCTGAGGTGTTACTGATTCGCGCTGAAGCCGGAGCAGAATTAGGAAAAAAGATCCTGAATTGGATTTGACTGTAAATGCTTTTAAGAAAACGTGTCGGATTTAATGTAAAGCTAACCAGTTCGCCGGCAACTGACTCTAAACTGGTAGCCAAGCATCCGATTATTAAAGGAACTAATGCGGATTTGATTCGTGAGATCCGTCGTGAGCGCCGCGTGGAATTGTTCGGAGAAGGATTACGTTACGCTGATTTGATGCGTTGGGGATGTGGTGAAAGACTGGTAGCCCCCAAAGCGGGAATGATGCTATATACAGATGTTTACACACCTGAGGAAATCGCTGTATTGAAAACAGAAGTGGGAACTTATGCAGATGGAAGTTTGGATGTATATGGAAAACGTGTGACTACCCCGGCTATATTTTGAATCTCCCAAACATTACTTATTTTCTTTGCCGTTAAACGAAATGGCTCTGAATCCTAAGTTGAAGCCAAATAATCCGGGCTGGGGAGATTGATGGAGATGAACATATAAAATAATTTAGAGGAGAAAAGACTGATAGAAAAGTCGGTAGTATCGAAAGTTTCTTCTTTCGGAAAGAAGGGGAATTGAAGATACTACCGACTTTTTAAACACGCCTTTTCCTATTTTTGCAGTTGGGGAAGTTTTATCTCTGCTACTCCTACTCGGTCACTACCTAGTACAATGCGTAAATCGCTGGCAGTAGTTCCTTTGAAACGGAAGTCCAACAGTTTATTGTACTCTTTCACAGTACCGGAATATACAGTGAGGAATTGTCCGCCGCCACTCGATAGTTGTATCTCGAAGTCAGTTTCCAGTCCGTTCTCACGGGAGAAGGCAATGGATACTCCGTCTATTTTAGCTCCATTCTGTAAGGTAAAGGTAATGTAGTCCCCTTTATTGCCTTCCCAGAACGTAGTTAAATTATTATCAATTACATTATCTACTGTGTCTGCATTGGTACTGGCACTGACAGGAGTACTGTCCTTGTGTGTATTTGTGGCAGGAGCTTGCCCCGGCTCTACAACAGTCAGTGTTCCGTTCAGACGAATATCCGTAGAAGAAGCTCCCAGCATCAATGTGAAGTCACCCGGCTCTACTACCCAATGCATATCTGCATTCAGCAGTTCCAGTGCTTTGCGGTCGATAGGGAAAGTGATTTCTTTCGTTTCACCCGGTTTCAGGTGTACCCGTTCGAATCCGGCAAGGTTCTTCTCATAAGTAGTGACGCTGCTCAGTACATCACGTACATACAGTTGTATCACTTCGTCTCCTGATCGTTTTCCGGTATTGGTCACTTTACAGGTGACATAAGCCTTTTGGTTGGGAGTGATAATAGCCGGAGAGATTTTCAAGTCGGAGTATTCGAAAGTGGTATAACTTAACCCGTATCCGAAAGGATATAATGCACCGTTGGCACGAGACATATTGCCTTCCATTCCCGGATTCTTGCCTCCGTCTATTTGTGAAGAGGGCTTGCAGGGGAAGTTGAAAGGTATTTGGCCTACGGTTTTCGGGAAAGTTACAGTCAGTTTTCCTCCGGGATTATAATCTCCAAAGAGTATATCTGCTACAGCTATTCCACCTTTCAGAACCCGGATACCATGCCTCGAGAATAGCAGGGACAAACTTGTCTGCCCAGTTGATAGATAATGGACGTCCGTTGATAAGAACCAACACGACAGGCTTTCCCGTAGCCACTACTGCTTTTAGTAAATCGAGTTGACGACCGGGTAAGTCGAGACTGCTGCGGGATTTGTTTTCTCCGCACGTGCGCTGTCCGCCACCTAGCACGACAATAGCTACATCTGCCTGTTTGGCCTGACTGACAGCTTTGTCTATTTCTTTTTGTTCTTCATCTGTCAGAGGATAGTCAATCAATTCTGATTCCGGCCAGTTGGCATCTACCAAGTCGCAGCCTTTAGTATAAAGTACATCTGCTTTATCTTTCATTTTTTCCTGAATGCCTTTTTAGAACAGAAGTAACCTCTACTGCCAAAGGTCCGTAATGAGTTAGCGCATACGAATGCTCATCTGCATTCGGACCGCAGACTGCTATTTTTCGGATCTTTGAAGGATCCAGAGGCAACACATTCTTTTCATTTTTCAAGAGTACGATGGATTCACGAGAGGCTTGCAAAGCGACTTCCTCGTTCTCTTTCTTTTCTACTTCCTCATCCGCTCCTTTCAAATCTGTCTGGTAAGGAGTATCGAATAAGCCGACAAGGAACTTCACTCTCAGAATATCACGTACACGGTCATTGATTACTTCTTCGCTTAGTCCTCCTTCTTTTACCAACTCTCTTAAAGGCAATACGTACGAATCCGGTGAACGGAATGTACAACGCACGTTCAATCCGGCTTCCACGCTTTGGCGAACGGCTTCTTTCATATCTTTGGCGGTCCCGTGTTTGGTATAAAGATATTCTACGGCATCACTGTCCGAAACGACATATCCACGGAATCCCATTTCTCCGCGCAGGCGGGTAGTCAGCCAGTAATAGCTGCTTTGAATAGGAAAACCGTCATAGTCATTATAAGAACTCATTACGCCGAGTAATCCCGCTTCGCGGATAACTCTTTTAAAAGGATAGGCATGAAGCATCTCCACTTCACGCGGTGACATCTGCGGGTCGACACGAGCCATTCCTTCGCGTGCACCTTTGTTGTTGCTATAAGCGATAAAGTGCTTTCCGGTAGCTGCTATCTGATGGTTGTGTTGCATACCACGTACCATTTCTATACCCAGTTCGGCAACCAGATAAGGAGACTCGCCGTATACTTCTTCGTAGCGTCCCCAGCGTTGGTCGCGACCTACGTCCAATATAGGTGCATACACATTGGTATATCCCAACATGCGTGCTTCCCGTCCGGTGATCAGCCCTACTTGGTGAATCAGCCGGCGATTCCAGGTATGTCCCAGCCCCAGTTGGTAGGGAAGTTGGTAGCTTTATAACTTTCCACTCCGCGAATCCCTTCATTGGTGAAGTCGGTGGGAATGCCGTGAGTCTTGTTTCTTCTATAAAAAATCGCTGGACTTCATTCAGCGCCCAGGCATGTTTGGATGCCGGCCATACATATTCATTGTCCGACGGTGGAAGCCCCATTGTTGGAAACCGTTCAAGTGTTCGTCAATAGCTCCGATTCCGTCTTTCCACAGTTGGTTTTTCCATTCGGGAGTAGGCAAAATCATCTTTCAAAACCGTTTGTAACCGTAAAGTCACCATTTGGCATTTTTTTCTTCCAGTGTCATCTGACGAGCACAGGTCTTCTATACGTGCATCGATAGGATTGCTGTCGGATCTTCATGGTATGCTTTAGCACCATTTTTATTGAAGTCTATCCATCCTTTCTTGCCATTTCGAACGGACGGGTTTATAAACATTAGGTATTTTAGTCGTTTTTTGTGCTTTAAGGAGGAGTACACAACTTCTAAATAATTTAATTAAAAGTTTTTCATGATATCTTTGTGTTGAAATAAATTTGCCCTATAAAATACTGCTTTGATATAATATTTGCTAACGTCTTCTGTAATTTCAAAACATTTCCTATCTTTGTACCCTTAGCGTTATAAACAAATGCTGTTTTGTACGAATAAAATTTGGGCTTGACTGGATTGACAGCGGGCAAAATGGTAAATAAGCATGCAGTGGGTCATTATTTCCACTTAAATCTCATTATCAAAATTTTATCTGGCGAAACTAATTACTCTTGCTTGTGATCGAATCTTAGTGAATTGAAAGCTTAATCCCAGGCTGGAGGTGCCAGGACGGGAACATCACTCAGGAAAATTTGTTGCTCCCAAGCATTCCGGCTGATGGTGCAGTTATCGAGGATGATCAAAAAGGCGACCTCTTTTTGATGGCTTTTTGAGATAATTGAGGTAAATAAACTTTGATTTCTGTTCTTAATTTAAACAAAATAAGCATGTGAAAAACATGATTTCCTCGTTTTGGACGAGGGATTGATTCCCTCAGGTCCCACTATCAATGAATTAAACCTCTGGAAACAGAGGTTTTTTTCTTTATTAATCGTTTCCCATTCTGTTGGGGACTAAATTCAATATTACAACAGTTTTTTTTATATCTTTGACTGTTACGAGTTTAAAGTCAAAATCTGTGGTATTTTAATCATTTCTTATGTATTTTCCAAAGGCAAATGAGTATACTTTTAAAACTCTACAGAACTATGTGCGTTTGTTATACAGATTTGGTGAGGGTTTGTGGTCGGTGATGGATATTCTTTCAAAACCTATCTGTCGGTATGTAAGGTTGGTTTGTTGTGTGGTGGGGTTGTTGTGGTTGGTGGGTGGGTTTTGTTTTTGGTGTGCAGTTTATGTATTTCTTATATTTCCCATTTAGGATACAGAGAAGTATTCTCAAAATCAAAGTTGGAAGCAGATTTGGTGTGCTTGTGGTAGTTCTATCATTTTGATGTTGTTGATTAAAAGAATAATAAATATATTGAAACAATATTTGAGTTCCCTATTATTTTCTAGCATGTATTCCTTTTAAGGATACTATTTAACTGTGGCGAAGGAAAGTTTATGTGCTTTTGATAAAGTCCGCAATACATTTGAACAGCTTTCAGGTAGGAATGTATTCTCAAGATGTTGATCCAGAATTTTGTACATAAACAGCAACTCTATCTTCTCAAAAAGAAAGCAGCATACGCTTATAATGAAAGAAGCAGTCGACTCTTTTTCCAGCGACAAAACCATCCGGGGAGAGTTGTTCATTCTTCAACAACTTTGGGTTTATCTGGTTTCGACAGGTCTGTATCGTACGTCTTTGAAGGGCTCCGGAACAGGCTATGGAAACTGTTTTTGATCCCTGGACGACTTTATTTTACTGAGGATAGTTTTGATGGATTGGCACTTATCGTAACGGAACATTTGCTTCCAAGAAGGAACCAGACTCCTTTTCAAAAAGTTGACAGCAAAAACATCGATGTATGTCAACGGACCATTCCGGCAATTATTGGATAGGCAGCCTGAATGGTGAGGGTATGTGTACTTGACTCCACTGCCAAAACAAATAATGGGGAAGACGATTTTCCCAGACAAACATACAATTTGGGTCTTAAGGGAGTCTTCAGAAGAAAAGTATGGGTTGGTATGTATGGCCTTTATGACATGGATTAGTAACAACAAATTGTTTGTTTGTCAAAAAACAAGAACCATGTCACTTCTATCCAGTATTGTTACAGGACTCTTGTTTTCTTGTGGATATCTTATAACAATGAAGTTTACTCTTTATAATTATTCTACTCAACAAGTGGCAACATAAAACTGATTCTGAAGTTTTGCCTCCTCAATACTATACGTACAATTCTGAAAGATGAAATAATTTATGGGTTGGTACATGAAAGGACTTGTTGGCTGTGTTAAATGGCAGAGGAAACGTTTCACATCTTCCCATATTGGCTTGCCTCATCCAAAATAATCTGTTGTTTCAGATAACATGATTTCATATTCATTGAAGCCAGAATGGAGCAATACGCTT
>VOFK01002342.1_pt1 | contig 20017 bp, 22 predicted proteins | sample 5384121 | NCBI WGS metagenome assembly VOFK01 (sample SAMN12384730, study PRJNA508395) | human gut metagenome | isolation source: healthy gut J | host: Homo sapiens | reverse complement strand
TCCACTTCGTTCGGTTACGTATTGCTGTCAGCGCCGACCTGAAAGGCGCTGGGCACGCGGATCTGCTCGCATCGTTGACCGGCAGCGGTTCGCTTGACGCGGATAAGATCGCCTCGTTCATGGAGTCCCCGACCGTAATCGACACGAAGAACGTGTATCCCGTCAACTCCTACGGCTCCGGCATGGCTCCGCTGATGACCAATCTGGCACTGTGGGTGGGCGCGTTCGCCTTTGTGGTGATCTGCAAAGTGGAGGTGGACGACGAGGGGCTTGAGGGTCTCGATCCGACCGCAACCGAAAAGTATCTGGCCCGATACCTGTTGCTCGGCACGATGGGCGTCATTCAAGGCGCGATCTGCACCGTTGGCGATCTGATACTCGGCGTGCAGACGGCTTGCGCGCCACTGTTCATACTGACCGGCATGATCACATCGCTGGTATATCTGAGCATCACGTACGCGCTGTCCACCACGTTCATGCACATCGGCAAGGGCCTGTGCGTGGCGTTGGTGATCGTGCAGATTCCAGGCGCTTCCGGCCTGTATCCGATCGAGATGATGCCGAAATTCTTCCGCATGGTCTATCCGTTCGTGCCATTCAGCTATTCGATAGACGCATTCCGCGAGACCATCGCCGGCTTCTACGACGGCCATTGGACCAAGGCGATCGGCACGCTGCTGCTGTTTGCCGCCATGGCGTTCGTCATCGGTCTGGCGGTCCGTCCTCTGTTGGTCAACCTCAACCGACTGTTCGCCCGCGAAATCAAGGAAAGCGACATGATTATCGGCGAGGAAGTGGAGCTTCCGGAACGCGGATACAACATGTCCCAAGCCATTCAGGTGCTGGCCGACAAAGGCGGCTACCGCGAGGTGATCGAGGAACGCGCAAGTCGGTTCGCGGAACTGTACCCGAAACTCAAGCGCGGAGCTCTGGTGATCGGATTCGTAGTTCCGGTAACTCTGGCGGCGGTGTTCTCGTTCACCAACGGAGAGAAAGTGGTGGTACTGGCCACGTGGGTCGTCTGGATTCTGCTCATCATGGGCTTCCTCATGGTCATCGAATACATGCGCGATAATCTGAACCGTCAAGTGGAGCTCGGCCATTTGAGCGATGAATCGATCCAATCCATGCTGGTGGAGCGCCAAGCGGCACGCATCCGTCGCAAAAAGCGGGCGCAACAGGAACGGCGGAACAGACTGCTGCGCAAAACGCGAAAACGCACCAGCGGCAAACGCACGACATCCGATAATCGCAATACCAGCGTCATCAAAGAAACGACGGAAAACGTGACGGGCGTCAACCACAATGAAGATGACGGAATCGCCATACTGGTGCAGAAAATGCAGACGACCGGTCCAAGCGCCGCCGCGAACGATGCCGCCACGGACACCACCGAGACTACCGAGACCGCCGAAAACACCGAGGAAAGGAGCAACGCATGAAAACCATCTGGAAACTGTTCGTCGGCGACATCCGGCGAATCACCAGCAACGTCGTCTCCATCATCATCGTCATCGGACTCGTTGTGATCCCCGGCATCTTCACATGGTTCAACGTGGCCGCCAGCTGGGACCCGTTCGCCAATACCGGCAATCTGAAATTCGCCGTAGCCAATGAGGACGACGGATACCGGTCCGACCTCATTCCAGTGAAGATCAACATCGGCGACCAAGTGGTTAACACGCTGCGTTCCAACGATCAGCTCGACTGGACCTTCACCACCAAAAAAGAAGCCATCAACGGCACCAAATCCGGCGAATATTACGCAGCTGTGGTGATTCCAAAGAACTTCAGCACCCGTATGATGACGTTCTTCGCATCCGATGGCAACCACGCCGAAATCGCCTACTACAACAATGAAAAGAAGAACGCCTTGGCTCCGAAGATCACAGGCCAAGGCGCCGATACGGTCAGCGCGCAGGTCAACGAGACGTTCTCCGAAACACTGACCAGCACCGCGCTGAGTGTGGCATCGCAACTCGCCAACCAACTCGACAAGCCAGCCGCGCAGGAACAACTCACGCAGTTCAACGGCAATATCAGCGACTTCGCGGAAACGCTCACCGACGCTTCCGGAACGCTCCGCACGTTCAGCACGCTGACCCAAAGCGCACGGCATCTGCTTGAGTCCTCCGACGGTCTGATCGCCAATGTCAGCGGCAATGCGAAAAGCGCAGGAACAACACTCAAGCAAGCCGGCAGCGGCGTGGAGGATCTGACGGGCGCGTTGAAGACCGGCACCACCGCGCTGGGCACGGCTCTGACTGATTCCGCCAACAGCTTCACAGCCATGGAAGCAGATGCGGACAGCCTATTCGGCAATGCGGGCACGCAGGCCGGCAACACCGCCAACGCATTACGCAACCAGGCCACGAACATCAGCAAGCAGGCGCAAAGCTACCAGCAGATCTATGATTCGCTCGACGCGCTCAGCGCAAACGAAAAGCTGCCGGAAGCGGTGAGGAACGCCATCGACCATCTCAAAAACCAACGTCGGCACCACCATCACACAGCTCAACGACCTAGCATCGGCGCTGAATGGCAGCGCCGACAAACATCGACGCCAAAGTAAGCGATACCACGGCCGAACGTGCGGAGATCAAGAAACTGGCGCAGCAGGCGGCAACGTCCGTCAGTGGCATCAAAACCGACTATGAGAGCCAACTGAAACCGCAACTTGACGATATCGCCACGTCCATTACCAGCACCACCACCGCGCTCAATGCCACAGCGGCCGATCTGAAAGGCGCGCTGGGCAATCTGAACGGCACCACCAAGACCGCGGATAAGAATCTGACCGCCATCAGCAGCGTGTTGGATTCCACCGCCGATAGTCTGGCCGGCGCGGGCAAAAAACTGGGCGCATTCACAGGAACATTGACCGATGCGCTGAACAGCGGCGATATGAGCGCCGTCAAAGATGTGCTCAGCGATAATACCGACTCGTTGGCCGCCGCGCTTGCAGCCCCTGTAAAGTGAAACGCAACGCGGTGTTCCCAGTCAAGAACTTCGGTTCGCAGATGGCACCGTTCTACACGATCCTGCCGCTGTGGGGGTCGGTTCGCTGCTCATGGCAGTGACGCTCAAGACCACCGTCTCGCGTAAGGTGCGCAAGGAACTCGACGACCCGAAACCGCATCAGCTGTTTCTCGGACATTACGGTGTGTTCGGCGTGATCGGACTATTGCAGAGCACGTTCTCCTTGGGAGGCAGTCTGCTGTTCCTCCATGTCCAGGCGGTGCATCCGCTGCTGTTCATGCTGTCCGGCTGGGTGAGCAGCCTAGTGTTCTCGTTCTTCATCTACACGCTCGTGGCCAGCTTCGGCAACGTCGGCAAAGCCATCGGCGTGCTGTTTCTCGTCATGCAGATCTCCGGAGCGAACGGCGCATATCCGCTGGCCGTGCTGCCGAAAATCATCAGCGGCATCAGCCCGTTCCTGCCTGCGACGCATTCAATCACAGCAATGCGCGCGGCGATCGGCGGAATCTACAGTAACGATTACTGGTTTGCGATTGGCGCGCTACTGCTGTTCATTCCGCCGCTGCTGCTGATAGGCCTGCTACTGCGCATTCCACTGGTCAAGTTCAACCATTGGTACGTAAGCAAGCTGGAAAGCACGAAAGATCGCGGCATGATGGGCGGAACCACGCAAGAGGGCACGCGGAAGACGGTGCAAAAAACCACGCAGGAAGACGTCGGCACAGTACGTGGCCGACGTGAGCGATTACGGGAGCAAACCGACCGCAAAATCATGAAAGCCACATTGGGGATAGTGATTTCCGATGGTATCGGAGCGGTGACCATCGAAGAGGTCGCACGACGTTCAGGGGTAGCAAAGACCACAATCTACCGACGCTACCGAAACGCCGACGATTTATTGCAACGCATCCAACCGGAAGTTGCCGGACTACCGAATTTCAACGATTTGAAGCCGTCGCGGAGCGGACTGGCCACCATGCTGCGACGCATCCAGGACTGCTTCGACAGCGAACTCGGATTGAAAGCCGTGGGCGTGGTGCTGTCTTCCGACAACGCCACGCTGAAGGCGATCGCAGCACAAGTGCTGGCGCCGGCCGAAGAACGGTTCGTGGGGTTCATGGAACGTGGCATCGCCGACGGAGTGTTTCAAAACCGTTTGGACTACACGTTCCTGTTCAGCACGGTGCTGGGTTCCATGCTGGCTTGCAAAGCGTTGGCGGGACAGGAAGCCGGAGGGGAACGGCAATCCGGCAAGGAACGCAAGTCTGATTCCTGGGCCGAGAACATGGCCACGTTGCTCTGGCCGAACGTATGCGCCGAATCCGCACGGTAACCACAGGAAAACCGTCCGCACCGACGCAAGACGGGCATGCCGTGTCGGTTTCAGAAGGAATGGGCTATTGGATTGACGCTTCCTGACGCGCCACTTCCAACGCCTTGTTGAAGGCTTCGGAGGTCCAGCTGGCGCCGGCGAGCTTGTCTACTTTAAGGTCCTTCAACGGCTTGCCGACCACCGCGTCCGGCACGGCTTTGGCGAAGTCGTTCTGATGCTTTTTGGAGATGGACGTGAACGGATGGCCGACGATCTTCACGGCCGTCACGTTCTGGTCTTTGACGGTCAGTTGCACGTCGATGGTGTCCTCGCCGACCGGGCCGTACTGGCCGTTGACCGAATAATCGCCATCCGCGTAGTTGCCGGTGTCCTGCTTGCTGGACGTCGTGGAATTCGCGTCATCGGCATGGTTTTTGGTGGTGGCGTCGCCGCCGGCCGTATTGTCAGCCGCCTTGCCGTCGGTTTTCGACTTCTCTTCCTGCGATTGCACGCTTTCGCCGGAATTGCCGGCGTATTCGTCGTCCATCGGCGTGGCTTTCGGCTCGCCGCATGCCGATAGCAGCGCGATGCTCGCCGCGGACAGTGCGATGACTTTGACTGCGTTCGATTGTGCGGTGCTCATGCCTGCTCCCCTTTCGTGACGTCGGGCTCTACGTCCGTATCGTCGGCAACGCCAGCCGCAACGGCAACGTTGGCCGCGTCCGTATCGCCGGTTTTCGCGGCTTTCGTGGGGTCGGCGAACGAAATCGCAATACCCCCGTTCTGCGCGCCTTCCGCGGCGGAACCGGTGAATGCGGGCTTGCCGCCGGCCGCTTCGTACGCGCGTTTCGCCTCCTCGTCGTTCCACTTCTCGCCGACGAGCACGCCATGGTTGAGCATGATCTCGCGCTGCGCGCAGCTGGCGACCAGCGCGTCATGCGTCACGACGATGATCGTGGTGCCCTGCTCGTGCAGCTGGCGGAACAGGTCGAGCACGATCTTCTCGTTCTTCTCGTCGAGGTTGCCGGTCGGCTCGTCGGCGAGAATCAGCTTCGGGCAGTTGATGAGCGCGCGGGCGATGCACACGCGCTGCTGCTCACCGCCGGACAGCTGGCCGGGCAGGTGATGCGCACGCTCCTTCAATCCCACTCGTTCCAGCGCTTCCATCGCCTGCTTCTCATCGACTACAGAATGGTAGTATTGCGCCACCATCACGTTCTCCACCGCCGTCAGATGCGGCACGAGGTAAAACTTTTGGAACACTAGTCCTATCATGTTCTTACGCACATCGGCGAGCTGGCGGGCGTTCAAATCCTCCAATCGCCGGCCTTCAAGCATGACGGAACCCTTCGACGGCGTATCCATGCAGCCGATCATGTTCATCAGCGTGGTTTTGCCGGAACCGGACGAGCCGACAATCGCCAGCCATTGCCCTTGCGGAACGGTCAGACTCAGGTCGTCGACGGCGTGCAGATCGCCGTAAATCTTGGAAATGTGGTCGAGTTCCAGCAGCATATGTTCGTTGTCCATGATTATTCCTCCCTCAAAACGATGGCGGGGTCGATACGGGTGGCGCGGCGGACCGGCGGAATGGAGGCGATGACGGCGATCGCCACGCTCAGCAGCAGCGAGCCGGTGCCGAGCAGCCAGTCGAAGCCGATCGCGCGACCGAAGACGGTGGCGCACAGCACACGCGCCAGCACATAGCCGATAGCAGTGCCGAGCAGACCGCCGATCAAGCCGTAGATGCCGGATTCCACGTAGAATTCGACGCCGATGGCGCGTGAATCGGCGCCGAGGGCCTTGCGCAGGCCGATTTCGTTGCGACGCTGGCTCACAATGGAGCTGATGGTGGTGCCCACGCCGACGAGCGTCAGCACGAGCACGACGAGCGAGACGATCCAGAACAGGGTCTGCAGCATGGCGATGATGCGAGTGTCGGACGAGGTGATTCTGGTGACGGTCTGCGCTTTGACGGCGCTGTTCGGGTTTTTGTCGGCACTGCGATTGATGTTGTTGACGATGTCGTTGAGCTCGTCGCCCATGGCGTTCACGGAGTATTCGACCACGTCGGCGCCGCGCTCGTGGCCCGCAAGTTTGGACACGTCCGCGGTGGTGGCGTAGATGATGGAATCCTCGTTGCCGCCGGTGTCGACGATGCCGGCGATACGGAATTCGGTGCCGTTGTTATCCATGATGTCGGACGAGACGCGGCCGTTTTCCGTGGCTTGCGTGGTCTGTTCGCCTTGCGTAGTTTGCGTACTCTGCGTGCCCTGCGCGGACGATTCTGCCGTTTCAGTTGATTCGTCCGAATCGGATTTTGCGGACGCGGAAGAAGACGCTGAAGCAGACGCGTCGGCGGCGCGGTAACCGATGGTGACACGGCTGCCGACTTTCACGCCGAGCGCGTCGGCGACGTCGCGGCCGACCATCACGTTGCCCGAGCCGGGCCAATCGCCCGTCACGTTCCAATGGCGATTGAGCGCGCGGACGGCTTTCACGTCCACGCCGGCGATGGTGTACGGCGCGGAATTGATGCGCACGCTCTCATACCGGTATGCGGCTGATTTCACGCTGTGTCCGGCGCCGACGAGCGCCGTCACGTTGCGTACGGTTGCAGTATCGATGCCTTGCGATTTGCCCGTTGCGGACGCGGGCGTGACGATCAGGTTCGCGCCGTACGCACGCGCATTTCCTCGTTCATCTGCTGCGGCACCGCGACGCACACGGATGCAAGGCAGAACAGCGTGGCCGCGCCGACGAGCGACGCGATCACGGCCATCATCGCACGGGAGCGACGGCGGAACACCGCGCCCCCCACAGCATAGTGAAGAACATCTTGCGATTCGTCATCGCACACCCCCTACGAAAGCCAAGCACAACTCACCTACCATGCAGCACCTCCGCCGGACGCAAGCCCAGAATCGCCCGAATCGACGAAAGCGAGGCCACGAGCACAGTGACCGCCAGCAACACGAAAACCAACACGAACACCATCGGACGCATGGTGATGCCCGAGCCGAACACCACGTGCCCCACGATCTGCGCAACGCCCGAGCCAAGCAGCGCACCGGCAATCGCACCAACCAGCGAAATCACCGCCGTTTCGGCGAGCATAAGGCGCGAAACCGCACCGTCCGTGGCGCCGATCGCCTTCAACAGCGCCAATTCCGAACCGCGTTCGCCAATCGACGCGGCCATCAGGTTTGCCACGGCGATCGCGGCGGCAACCAGCGACAGCACGGTCATCAGCACCATCACCGCCTGCGTCTTGTTCAGCACATCGCCCTGCAGCGCGGCCACCTGGCGCACCTGCTTGGCCACCGCGCCCGGCAGCACCTCTTCGATCTGGTACGCGATCGACGACGGATACGCGGTGCAATACCACGTCTCCCACTCGTCCTGCGTGAGCGCGTTCGGATTCTTCGACGCCTTGCGCGCGAGGTCGTTGTCGGGCGTGGTGAGCGCCTTGACTTCAATCTTGTCGATGGAATTCGGCAGATTCGCAAGCGTTTGCACGGCGATGGACGGCATATAAATGGCGCTGTTGTCGGAATCGCCCGAATCGAAGATGCCGACGATTTTCACTTTCACGCGATTGCGTTCGGTGGAGGATTTGCCGGTTTTCCCGGTACCTCCGTTCGTATTGTCGTCCGCACCGACGGCAATCGTCTTGTCGAGCGTAACGCTGTCACCGACGTTCACGCCCAGTTTCGCGGCGAGCGCGCTGCCGACCATCGCCTGCTCGCTGTCGTCTTTCGGCCAGGTTCCGTTGATTTTCCACCATGAGCGCATGCCGTTCATGCCGGCCACGGTGGACTCGCCGGAGTCCATGTGCAGGGTTTTTCGCGAACCACGTGCCCACGATCGGCACGTGGTTCGCCTTTTCGCCGCGGAAGCAGCCGCACCTGACGCACCAGCCGTTCCAGCAGAGCCAGCCGAACCAGCCGAACCAGCCCCCGAACCGACACACCCCGCATCCGCGTGGATGTTCAATTCCGGCGCGAAATTGGTGATGTTGAACGCCCAGAAGATGGTCTTGATCTTCTGCGCGTCCGACTCCTTCAGAAACGCGGTCGGGTCGGCGCTGTCCGCCGCAGCCGAGCCGTCGGAAGTGGAACCCCGTCCGAACCGGACGAACTACCCGGAAGCCGAGCCAGCAGAATCGCCGGTATTGTACAAATCGCTCACCACAGCGTCGGATTTCGGCTGAACGATGATGTTCGAGCCGTACGTGGACAGTTCCGCGTTGAGTTTGTCGCCCACGTCGAACACCACGCCGAGCATGGCCACGCTGACGGTGGCGGACAGGCACACGGTGACGGCGATGAGCAGACGGCGTTTGAACTGCCGGCTGAACGAGCGAGAGATCATTTTCAGGAAGAACATGGCACCCCCTTACCTTTCTCGGCGCTCACTGGAAATGGCTCGACAGCGCGTCGAGCGTGGACGTTTGGATGACGATTTTGCCCGGCTTGACCTGGTAGTCGAACGGTATCGGGTTGCAGCCGCCTTTGAAGCCGATGGTGGCGAGGTTGATGGCCACATCGCACTTCTTGCAGATGATTTTGCCGTCCTTCTCGTAGTAGCCGGCGTCGCCGCAGTTGTCGCACGCGTCGAGGCCGACGCCGTACGCGCCGCCGTTCTTCTTGATGATGATGAATCGCATGGAGGTGCCGTCCTTCGCGCGGTATTCGAAGCGGTGCAGGTGGCCGTCGGAAATCTGGCTGAATTTGATGGTGGCCACGCCGTCGGCGAGCGAGTAGTCTTCCGGCGGCGACAGCGTGACGACTTTCTGCGTTTGCGCGACGCCGTACGTCAGGGCCACGGTGATGCAGATCATGGCGACCAGGCTGAACGCGCCGGCCGCTTTCGCGCGGCGGCGGAACGCGATATGCGTGCGTGCGATCGCCTCGTTGGCGCCGGTCGGCTTGACTTTGAAGCCCATGACGATGCTGGCGATTGCCGGAATGGCGAAGACGAGCGCCATTGCGATGGTCAGGCTGCGCTGATGGTTGATGCCCCACACGAGCGCGAGGAAGGCGGCGGTCGGGAAGCTGACGATGCGTTTGGATTGGAGGATCTGCGCAAGGTCGGTGAAATGCTGTGCGAACAACAGCGCGACCAACAGCAGCACCGCCGTCGTGAACGACCAGCGGACGGCGGTGGAACGCATCGTGCGGAAGATAAGCGCGGCGATGATTGCGACGGCCGCGCCCAAAGCGAAGCCGAGCGCGCAACAAAGCATGTCGGAAGTGAAGATGGGATCGCCCGGCTCGACGAAGATCGTCAGTCGCAGAATCACGTCGGGCAGCGCACGAAAAAGGTGGTGGCCGCGATCGCAAGCGCCGCAACGAGATTCGCGATGTCGAGCAGCGCGCGGTGGTTGTGCCAGTCGGCGGTGATGCGGCGGGCGAACAGGACGATGACGAACACGGCCACGTCGAGGATCACGCAGCACCACAGGGTCGGATAGTTGACGAACGTGCGTTGCGTGATGACGGCGGTGGCGCGCAGCGCGGCGAATACGACTGCGCCGGCGAATCCAACAACGAAACCGGCCAGCCGCCAGTACGCGCTCAGAGGCTTGTCACGCCCCTCACCGACGGTGAGCATGACGCTCAACGCCATGACGAGCAGCGCCGGCGCCAACACCCCCTGCAACACCGTCACAAACTGCAGCAGCATCCCAAAATCCTTTCATCCAAAAACCCAACTCAAAGAGCCCAACGATTCCCATTCCGCCCCATCCCAAAGAGTCCCACCCCTCTCACCCCCCCCCTAAAATGCGAGGATTTCCCGGACCCCCTCCACAATCGCAGAGGTGAATCCATCCCCCTAAACGCGAGAGAGCGGTTTCGGTATGCATTGCCCGACCGTAAGCTTGGCCGAACGGCCTTGAATGTGTCGGGTAATGCATACCGAAACCGCGAACGGGCTACGCTAGGAGATCACCACTCCTGCGGCGTATAGTTCCAGTCCGGGAAGGTGACCTCGATCGGTTCCGTCCAGAAGCGTCCCTTCACACCCGTCTCCGGATCGACGTGCAGCATCCAGCCCTTCTTCTCCGGGGATTCGATCTTCAGCACGAGTTTGTACGCGCCGGCCTTGTCGAGCTTGACGTTGGCGCCGTAGTGCGGGCCGTCGGAAGGCGTTCATCTGCATGAAGGTTCCGGAGGCGACGGACGCGTTGGAGGTCTTGTCGATGATGTCGTAGTTGACGGTCAGGTCCGGCACGAAATCGCCCTTGCCGTAGCCGAGTTCGGTGCCCTTCTGGTTGGCATGGATGTCGGCTTCGAGGTGGAAGCTCGCATCGGCGGCCTTGAGGCCCATGCCGGACGGTTCCATGTCGATCGGCTGGAAGTACACGGCGTTGACGGTCAGCGGGCCGCATTCCTGGTCGGAGTGCTTCTCATCGACCTGGATCTCTTCGAAACCGGCGGAATCGCTGGAATCGTCCTTGCTGGAGTCGTCGGCCTTCGAAGCCGACGCGGAGGCGCTGGACTTGTCCGAAAGCGGCGGAATCGTTGGAATTGCCGCATGCGGACAGGGAGAAGGCCATGGAGCCGGCCAGCAGGATGCCGAGCAGAGCGGCGATCTTCTTGTTCTTCATTTCTCTTTCCTTTGTTGTTGGATGTGGAAAAAATATCGGTAAATCTCGGAAAATTTGCGTATTACTTGCGATTGTCAGGCGTGCGCAACTTGCGTTTGCGTGCGAAGCCGACGGCGAACAGCGCGAGTACGGCAATCGCCGCGATCGCTTGTGCCGCAAGGCATTCGACGTACGGATACAGGCCGATCCAGTCGTTTGTGGGCACGCTGGACAGGTAGTGGCCGTCGATCAGGTCACCTTCGATGAGCGCGTGGATGCCACCGCCGGCGAAGATGACGACCAGCACGGCCATCAGGATCGACGTAACGAGGAAGAACGGGCCAATCGGAATCTTTACGGAGGTGAAGCGCAGCACGAGGAAGATGACGAGCAGCACCACACCCGCGGCGATGCCGCCGATCCACATGCCTTGCGCGTCGCGACTCATCGAGTAGATCGATTCGTAGAAGATGACGGTTTCGGCGCCTTCACGGAACACGGCTAGGAAGCTCAGCATGGCGAGCGAAACGACCATACCCAGGCCCACGCCTTCGCCGGCGGCGACTTTGTTTTGCGCGTCGGCCACGGCGGATTCGGTTTTGGTGCGGATGTAACGGTTCCACGCTTCCACGGGACTTTTGTTGAGCATCCAGTTACTGGTCCACAGCAGCATGAGCATGGCGATCAGCGCGCACGCCTTCGGAGATTTCCTGAATCGGGCCGGAGCCGCCGAACAGGAACGTGAAGAGCACGGCGATCAGGCCGGAACCGGCGAGACCGGCGAGCACGCCCAGGTAGATCCCCTTGGTGAAGCGCCGGTTGCCGGATTTGACGAGGTAGGCCACCACGGCGGCCACCACCAGCAGCGCTTCGGGCCCTCACGGATCAGGATGAGGAACGCCTGTCCGGCGGGCTGGTGATGGCTTTGGTGAAGGCGTTGACGTTGCCGGCCGCGCCACCGTCGAGGGTGGCCGCGTCTTCGACGAGCCAGCTTTTCAGGTCGTCGACGAGCTTTTTGGTCTCCTTGTCGGAGCCGCCGTCGCGCATGGTTTTGCGGGTCATTTTGAACTGGTATTCGACCTGCGAGACGCGGTCGCCGGAGATGGCGTTCATGACGTTCTTTTTCGAAGCCGAGCTTCTCGTAGTACTGGTAGTACGCGTTGTTGACGAGGCTGGAGCCTTCCGCGCCCTTGCCGGAGACGGCGGCTTTGTAGGCTTTGTCGAGGATGACGTTCATTTCGCTGGCGACTTCGCCCCACGTGCGGTCGCCTTTGCCTTTGGAGGAGTTCTTTTTGGCCGCGTCGAGCTTCTTACGTTCGGCTGCGGTCTGTTCGGCGCGCTGCTTCGCGTAGGTTTTGGGGTCGGCGAGGTTCGCGTTGCCATCGAGCGTCTGCGCGGTGGCGGTGAGGTCCGCGTTCAGCGCATCGATTTTGCCGGCGATCGCGCCGCCCTGGCCCTGCTGGTAGGCGAGGCCTTCCAAGTCGGTGAACTGTGTGAGCAACGCCTGCTGCTTGTCGGCGGAAATGGTGTCGTTGACGGCCTTCGAGAAGTTGGAGGCGTCGTAGCCGATCCAATGCGCGGTCTGGAAGCCGGTGCCGGCCTGGCCGTAATCGCCGTCGTTGTAGTCTTTTTTTCGGCGGTGGCGAGCTGCTTGGCGATGTTCTGCGCAGCGGCGGTCCAGGAATCGAAATTCGTTTGGCTGTCGTCGGCGGCGGACGCCTGCTGCGGCATCGCGGTGCCGGCGAACAGCGTGGCGAGCGCGATCATCAGCGCGGCGACGAGCGCGGCAAGACGGCCGGAAGCCGAGACGCGCGAATCGCACGAATCGTAGGAACCGGCTGCATGGCGCTGCGCGACGCGAGATGACATGGGTCGAACCTTCCTTCCGCAAATCTTTTCGGCGCGCTTTCCCCGACGTACCCGACGTACGAAGCGCGCATCGGAAGCCAAGATAGAACGAAACTTTTTTGAATAACAGTCTTGATTTTTAATTGGTCTTGTTGTATCGCGCATGGAAAAACGTTGGAATTTCGCCGTTTTTATTTTTCCCGTTTTCCGCGTGTCGTCTCACATTGTGACGCTCACCGCCGTTCCGCAACACCCCCGTCCGCCCGAAAACGTGAAGCGAACTCCATGCCAAAGCGTCGGTCTGTATAATCACGATTAGTATAATCGTAACTATACAAAGCTACGGGGGTATCAAAATAAGGCGATGCCTCATGCCACATATAGCGCATATCAGGTTGCCCAGGCACGAACTCCGCCAAGCCGGGCACGCGCTAGCATCGTGGGTATGGATTCCCTCGCACCGCTCGCGCATCGCATGCCGTACACCGCCGCTTTCCCCAAGGCGCTCGGCACGGGGTTGCTGATTTCGACGCCTCGCCCGATCACTGCGGAATTGCGCGGCGAGATGGAACGGTTCATCGATGAATACGAGCATGCGCTTTCGCGGTTTCGCGCTGATTCGCTGGTTGCGCACATCGGCAATGCGAAGCATGGCGGGCATTTCGATTTTCCCGATTGGGCCGGCCCGCTATTCGATTTGTACGACGCGCTGCACGCCGCCACGCGCGGTGCGATCGACCCGTGCGTGGGCGAGGACCTGATTCGTCTCGGTTACGATCCCGCGCTGAGTTTCACCGTTGAAGCCGACGCCGGCGAGCGCCTGGGCGCGCTGCACGGACGGGCCGTATGGGGTCGTGATGTGGTTCGTTCGAGTGGTACGACATTGGTTACACGCAGTCCGGTTCATGTGGATTTCGGCGCGTGCGGCAAGGGTTATCTGGTGGATTCGCTGGGCGGATTGCTCACCGATTCAGAACTTTCGCACACATCGCATGTCAAGTCAGCCGAAACGACCAACCCGACATGCCAATCTTCCATCTCAGACAGCAAACGCGAAAGCGCTGCCCCGGAATTTGTGATTGATGCGGGCGGCGATCTGCTGGCGCGCACGAACAAGCCGATCCGTGTGGCGCTTGAGGATCCGGATGATCCGTCCTGCGCGGTCGGCGTCGCACTGATCGGCGATGGCGCGTTCTGTGCGAGCGCGCCCAGCCGTCGCCATTGGGAGGTGGCGGTAAACGAACAGACGCATCTGGCGATTCACCACCTGCTCAACGCCATCGACGGCCTGCCCGTGCAGCAGACGGAGGCCACCTGGGTTGCGGTGCGATCCGCGTCGTTTGGCGGCTATCCGACTGCGGTGGCGGACGGGTTGGCTACGGCGCTGTTCGTTGCGGATCCGAATGAACTGCGCAGCGTTTTTGTTTTCGATTGCGCCACGTTGGACGCCGACCGTCACGCCACCATCAGCGCCGGTTTCCCCGGCCGTTTCTTCTGATTGCCGACCGGTCACTGATTGCCAGGTTGGCCGGTTGGCGGCCCGCCAATCGCAGACCGCAAACCGGCCAATCGCAAGCAAAACTCACGGAATGAGGTTGCCGGCGGCCACGTACAGGTCCCACCAATCCTGCTTGTCGAGATCGATGTCCGCGCCGCCGAGCATTTCGCCCAGCCGGGTGGGGTTCATCGAGCCGAGCACGATCTGGATCTTCGCCGGATGCCTGAGCACCCATGCGGTGGCGATGGCGTTGGCGCTCACGCCGTACTTGGCGCCCTTTTCGTCCAGTGCCTTGTTCAGCTCCGGGAAGTGCTCGTTGCCTACGAACGGGCCGTATTCCGTGCCGGACTGGAACGGGCTCCACGCCTGGATGGTCATGTGGCGCAGTCGCGAGTAGGACAGCAGGCCGTCCGAATGGTTGGCCACGACCATGCCTTCGGCGCCGGAGTTGGTCATCAGCTCGTCGCTGACCATCTGCGCGTGCATCAGGCCGAACTGCAGCTGGCTCGCTTCAAGCCTCATGGCCGGGTCGTCGCCGAGCCAGGACTGCAGCAGTTCCGCCTGCCACGGGTTCACGTTGCTCACGCCGAAGTGGCGCACTTTGCCCGCCTTGTGCAGGGTGGTGAACGCTTCGACGATTTCTTCGGCCTCCATCAGGGTGTCGGGCCTGTGCAGGAGCGCGAAGTCCACGTAGTCAGTGCCGAGCGCTTCCAGTTCCTCGTCGAGTCGCGTGATGAGGTGCTTCGCGGAGGAGTCGTAGCGGGTGGCGTGCACGTTGTTCGGGTCGCTGAAGTCGATGTTGATACCGAACTTCGTCTGCAGGAAGATGTCCTCGCGCTTGAGCCCGGCGTCCTTCCACGCGCGGCCGAGCACACGCGAGCTGGCATGGTCGTGGTTGACGTTGAATCCGTAGATGTCCGCCGTGTCGAAAAAGTTGACTCCATGCTCGGCGGCCGTACGCACGACTTCTGCCGCAGCGTCCGCATCCAGCGCGTCCATGCGCATCACGCCGAGCGCCGCCTGCGATGCGACCACTGCCGATTTGCCGATTTCGATGCTTTTCATGACTGCCCACTTTCTTTGTGATTTTCAAATACGTCAATCGATTGACGTCAGTCACCTCAATGGTAAATCCGCCGTCCCGTCAGCGCAACACAATAAAAATGCCGAAGCCAAAACGCAAAAATCCGAAGGGGTGGTCCCTCCGGATTTTTTAGCGAGTCAGCACACCAACCTCACTCGGCCAGCGTGAACTGGCTGTTGTAGATGTCGGCGTAGAAGCCGCCCTTGGCGAGCAGTTCCTCGTGCGTGCCGCGTTCCACGATGTCGCCGCCGTTCATCACCAGGATCATGTCGGCGTCGCGGATGGTGGACAGGCGGTGCGCGATCACGAAGCTCGTGCGGCCCACGGTCAGCGCGTCCATCGCCTTCTGGATCAGCTCCTCGGTGCGTGTATCGACCGAGGAGGTGGCCTCGTCGAGGATCAGGATCGGCGCGTCCTCCACCATCGCGCGGGCGATCGTCAGCAGCTGGCGCTGGCCCTGGGAAAGCGACGCCTTGTCGTCGAGCACGGTGTCGTAGCCGTTCGGCAACGACATGATGTAGTGGTGCAGGCCGACGGCCTTGCATGCGGCCACGATCTGCTCGTCGGTGACGTCCTTCTTCGAATACGCGATGTTTTCACGCACTGTTCCACGGAACACCCACGTGTCCTGCAGCACCATGGAGAACTGGTCGTGCACGTTCCAACGCGGTACGGACTTGGTGTCGATGCCGTCGATCGAAATCGTGCCACCGGAAATCTCGTAGAAGCGCATCAGCAGGTTGACCATGGTGGTCTTGCCGGCACCGGTCGGGCCGACGATGGCCACCTTCTGGCCGGCCTTCACGGACGCGGAGAAGTCGTTGATGATGGTCTTGTCCGCGTCGTAGCCGAAGCGCACGTGGCTGAATTCCACGTCGCCGCGCACCGGCTGCGGCTTGCCGTCCGCGCCGACGCCCAGCAGCGCCTGCTTGCCGGTTTCGTCGGCCAGTTCCGGTTCGTCAAGGAAGCCGAAGACGCGTTCGGATGCGGCTGCGCAGCGCTGCAGGTTCTGGAAGGCCTGCGCGAACTGGGACAGCGGCTGCGTGAACAGGCGGATGTACATCATGAACGCCACGATCACGCCGAACTCGATCTTGCCGTCCATGGCGAGCGCCGCGCCGACCACGCACACCACCACGTATCCGAAGTTGCCGACGAAGTTCATGATCGGCATCATCAGGCCGGACAGGAACTGGCTTTTCCAGCCGGACACGTACAGGTCTTTGTTGTACTTCTCGAACTGCTCGATGGAGCGTTCCTCGCCGCAGTATGCCTTGACCACGGTGTGGCCGGTGTACATTTCCTCGACGTGGCCGTTGACGTCGCCGAGCGCCACCTGCTGGCGGGTGAAGTACTTCTGCGACACCTTCATGATCACGCCCATGATGATCAGGCCGAGCAGCGCGGAGCCGATGGCGCACAGCGTCATGGTCACGTTGTTGTAGAACATCATGATGAGCGCGCCGAAGAACAGCGTGATCGATGTGATCAGCGAGCCGACCGACTGGCCGAGCGTCTGTCCGATCGCGTCGACGTCGTTGGTGATGCGGCTCAGCACGTCGCCGTAGCTGACTTTGTCGAAATATTTCAGCGGCAGGCGATTGATTTTCTGGCTGATCGCCTCACGCAGCTGCTGTGCGGTGCGTTGCGTGACGTTGGCCATCAGCCAGCTTTGCAGGTAGCTCAGCAGCGCGTACCCGACGTACAGCGCGACGAGCAGCCATGCGATGCGCGACACCGCGTCCATATCGATCGAATTCATGACGGGCTTGCCGTGCACCATGGCCGGCAGACCCTTCGTGATCTCGTTGGTCATGTCCTTGAGCTTGTCCGGGCCGATGATCTGGCACACCGTGCCGGCAGCGCCAGAACCAGCGCGAAAAATCATCACCGGAATGTACCGGCTGCAGAATTTCACGAGCTTCTTCATCACTCCGCCGAAGTCCTTCGGCTTTTCCACGGCCCCACGGCCGCGTCCCATTCCTCTTGGCATGTCTCCCCCTTTCAGCGCTTCAGTTCGTCTTCGCTCAACTGCGATTCGGCGATCTGCCGATACACTTCGCACGTGTCGAGCAGTTCCTCGTGCGTGCCCTGGCCGACCACTTTGCCGTCGTCGAGCACGATGATGCGGTCGGCATTCATGATGGTGCCGATGCGCTGCGCGACGATGAGTTTCGTGGAATCCTTCGCTTCCTTTTCGAGCGCGTCACGTACGGCACGGTCGGTTTTGAAGTCGAGCGCGGAGAAGGAATCGTCGAAGATCAGGATTTCCGGATGACGGTAGACGGCGCGTGCGATCGACAGACGCTGCTTCTGCCCGCCCGAAACGTTGGAACCGCCCTGCGAAATGCCGGAATCGTACTTCTTCTGCTTTTTGTCGATGAATTCCGTCGCCTGCGCGACGTCGCATGCGCGGCGCACGGTGTCGTCGTCGCGGTCCGTATCTCCGTACGCGACGTTGCTGGCGATCGTTCCCTTGAACAGGAACGATTGCTGCGGCACGTAGCCGATCTTGTCGCGCAACGCCTTCAGCTTGTAGTCGCGCACGTTGACGCCGTCGACGAGCACCTCGCCTTGCGTGGCGTCGTAGAAACGCGGCACGAGGTTGATGAGGGACGATTTGCCGGAGCCGGTCGAGCCGATGAACGCGACCGTCTGACCCTTCTTCGCCTTGAAATTGACGCCTTCGAGCATGGCGTGACGCGAGGTCGGGGTAGGCGAAGCTCACATTGCGGAATTCGATTTCGCCTTCCTCGCCCGGCTTGCCCGCGTCCTGCGTGCCGTCGGTGACCATCGGCTCGGTGTCGATGACTTCGAGCACGCGCTGCGCGGACACGTCGGCTCGCGGCCAGAGCACGAACACCATGCTCAGCAGCAGGAAGCTCATGATGACCTGGATGGGTAGCTGGAGAACACCACCATGTTGGAGAAGGTGGTGAGCTTGTCGACGGCGTCGGCAGCGTCGATGAGGTAAGCGCCGATCCAGTAGACGGCGAGCATCAGGCCGTTCAGGACGGTGTTCATCAACGGCATCATGAACGCCATGACGCGGTTGGTGAACAGCTGGGTCTCGGTGAGGTCCTTGTTGGCCTTGGTGAATTTGGCTTCCTGGTAGTCCTCGGCGTTGTAGGCGCGCACCACACGCAGGCCGGTGAGGTTCTCGCGGGCCACGAGGTTGATGTTGTCGGTCAGGGCCTGCATGGCCTTGAACTTCGGCATGACGAAGCGCATGAGCACGGCGATGACCACCAGCAGGATGGCCACGGCGATGCCGGTTGCGAGCGTCCAATCGAAGCCCTTTCCTGCGATCTTGCACACGGCCCACACGGCCATGATCGGCGCCTTGACGATCATCATCAGACCCATGGTGATGAACATCTGGATCTGCGTGATGTCGTTCGTGGAGCGGGTGATGAGCGACGCGGTGGAGAAACGGTTCATTTCCGCCGGTCCGAAGCTTTCCACCTTGTTGAATTCGAGCGAACGCAGGCGCTGGCTGAACGAGGCACCCACGCGCGCGGCGATGAAGCCGGTGACGACCGCGCAGGCCGCCGAGCCGAGCGAGACGAGCAGCATCTTGCCGCCGGCCACCCAGATGTCGCGCATTTCGCTGCCGGGGGTTTCGACGAGCTGCGTGATGTCGGCCATATAATCCGGCAGGGTCAGGTCAAGCCAGATCTGACCGACGATGCTGACCAGCGCGACGAGCATCTGACCGATCTCCGCTTTGGAGAGGTATCGTACGATGCGAAGCATGCTTGGTTCCTTCTCTTGTTTTGTGTTTTGCTTGTTTTCTTACGATTAGTTTTTGCGATTTTTCGCGGTTTTTGCGATTACTGGATTGCGATTACTTACACTGTGAATTATTTACAGCGTAAGATACTACGCGTCTTCCTGTGCGTTTCCTGAGAACGCGGCTTTGACCTCGTCCGCCGTGGGGCGCGGTTTGCCGGGCATGCACAGCGACATGTACGTGGTGAATTCCTCGGTGAGCTCAACGAATTCGCGCGCGCGGCGCTCCCCCATCTGCGAGAAGATCCAGCAGATCGCCTCGCGCATGCTTTCGCGCTGCCGTTCGGCGCGTTCCCTGCCGGCTTCGGTGAGGTTCACGTGCACCACACGGCGATCGTCGGGGTCGGATTCGCGTGTGATCTGGCCTTTTTTCTCCAACGCGGACAGCAGTGTGGACACGCGTCCGGTGGTGGTTTTCATTGAAGAGGCGAGCTGCGATGGCGTCAGCGGGCCTTTCCTATAGAGTTCCTGCACGGCGAAGGGTTCGCCCTTCGCGCCTTTCACCATCTCCTGCTGCATGCGCGAGCGTTTGTCCCATGTGTTGGTCGCCAATTCGTGGAACAGTTCCTCTTCAAAGCCCACGCGGCACCTCCTTCCGTCGCAATCGCCGTCATAATATCTTACAGTGTAAACATTTTTACAGTGTAAGTTATCCCCAGGGCGATTTTGCAGCGAGCAAGCTACAGAAGGCACGAAAAAGGCCGCGGCCCGAATCGCGATTATTGTGCGGAATCGGGCGCGGCCAATCGTACGTATTGCGCGAATTCGCCGCGACGGAAGGAAGAAGGTGCCGCGTGGGCGCCGACCCGCCTGCTGGCAGGAAACAGGCTGCGGCCTGTCCCACTCCACGTATGCAGAATTTCCGGAATGCGGCATAAATGATGGAGTGATATATATCTTTGAAATTCACCA
>VOFK01002430.1_pt1 | contig 20018 bp, 28 predicted proteins | sample 5384121 | NCBI WGS metagenome assembly VOFK01 (sample SAMN12384730, study PRJNA508395) | human gut metagenome | isolation source: healthy gut J | host: Homo sapiens | reverse complement strand
ATTACGCTGCCAAAAATAAGATACTTCAGAGCAAACCAAGTCAGCCGATGGAGAAAAACGCCGCTCAGGGAAACCAATTTGCTTGAGAGAAAGTTCTTTACGGCCGCAGCATTTCGTTCAAAAGAGATGGTTTTAAAGTTTTGATGCGCTATACGCAAAAAACGATGACCTTTTTCGCAAAAAGGTAATTATGAGTTCTGTTATTTTATAGACAAAAGTACCGCTGTTTGTTTATAGGAGTTTACGTTATTTTCTCCGCCCTGACCGGTCACTGTGTGCGGACGCCAGTTTTAGCCAGAAGGAAAAATTTTTGATGAGCTGCCTGAAGTGGTGAAGTCAATACGCCAAAAGCGACTCCGTAAATACACGCATTAATATCTTTTTTCAGAGAAACGCTTTAAAGGACATTCAGTTTCACAGCGAGCTTTACTACCTTGACGCCTGGTACTATGCTTCGTCTGGTGCGGCGGTAATACGGAGCGACAAATATACGGCTCTTTGAGTGAATTTTCTCAAAAAAATACGAGACGGACTGTCGGGCGGCAAGGAAAAAGAAAGCTGAATACCGGACGACCCGTACGAAATAAAAAGCGATTTCTTAAACAGACCAGAAAGCGGCGCGACGATATTTACAACAAGTCCTCATTGCGATAGACGTTCCTCTGTCGGCAGAAGTCGCTCGGAAGTGCAAAGCAAGCCCGGTGTGGAACAGAATATTTGAATCCCGATTTCTGGCCGCCCGCCGCGCGGTCATCGCCGCGCGCTGGCCGCAACTTATCGCCTCGGTGAAGCCGCTGCCTGACTCGCAGGAGGTCCCGGACTACGACCGAAGAGACCTGCTGGAACGTACCTCAAAACGTGGAAGCGTGCTTGTTTGTGTCGGGCCTCGCTGTGCCGGTCTGGCCAACACAAGCCCACCAACAAGTGCCGCCAACACCAGCCAAAGCTGGCGAGCCATTGCCGCGACGTTCGGGCGCGACGTTCCCGCGGTCCGCGGCGGGAGATCGACCGCTGGGAGCGGCTATACCGGCTGGCTTCACGACACGACCTGAGCGCGTGAAGCGATATCATCCTCCGCGATTTGACCCGGACGCGGCACTGCCGCCGCGGTTTCGAATCCTCGTGACCAAGTTCAAAAAGCTATCACATTGGTGTTTCAAATGTCGGAATGTTAGTATTTAAGTTGAAGCCAACGCTCACATCGCTGCAAAAGCACCAGCGATGCTGCCGATCCACGTACCATTAAAAACCAGGTGCCAATCAAGATATGTTAAGAAATATGGAAAACCCTTTTGGTTCCGCTGGAAAGTCAGAACAATAAAAAGCTTTAACAAAGCAGGTTTTATGTCGCTTTTTGCATGGAGGGAAATATATGAAGTCAATTGAAATTAATGATTTATTGTCTTATCACTTTTTATGGAAATTTAAAAAGTGAAAGATGGAGTTCAAAGTCTTTGTTGATGGAGTAGCGGCAGAAAAAAAAATGCTTATGAATATACTTTAAAATGCGTAAGGACGATAAAGTATATGATTTAACTTCTTATGGAAAAGAATCTGGTTTTTTATATCGAAAATGAGAATTCGATTTTATTCTGTGGAAATCGTAAAAATATTGAAAAAAAATCCACTTCTTTATATCGTTTATCTTTAAATGGTGGAGAAGCCAAAGAAATTGCTCGCTTCGATAAACCAGGAATGAGTGTATTGGGATATTTAAACGAGAAAACACTTGTATTATTGACAAAAGAAAAACTAGTGGAAGAAGAAAGTGATTATGAAGTGTTTGATGAAATTCCTTTCTACCTGAATGGTCAGGGAGTCACAAATAAACACCGTAGTCATTTATATACATATAATTTGGATACAAAAGAACTTGTTTTTGTGTTACAGAAGGCACTTTTGATGTATCCAACGCAAAAAATTCATGATGGCACTTTGTATTATACAGGTCAAAAATGGACAAGAAAACAATCTTTATATGAAAATCTTTATAAGTATGATGGTGAAGTAAGTACAGTTGTAGAGGCGAAGGAAAGAAGTATTCAAAGTTTTGATTTTGTGGATGATAAATTAGTTTTGATCGCAAGTACACATGAAAAATATGGTTTGAATGAGAATCCAAAATTCTTTGATCAAGACTTTTAATTTAATCGCGGATTGGCAAGAATGTGTTGGTAACAGCGTGGGTACAGATTGTGCTTTAGTTGCAGGAAATGCGACTTTAGTAAAAGATCAAGCTTTATATTTTGTATCAACCATTTATGATCATAATAATCTTTATAAATTAGAAAATGGAAAGATTGAACTTGTATTTGAATGGCCAGGAACAATTCAGACTTTCGCATTTGAAGATGACACATTATATTTTATTGGAGCAGATGTGGCGAGTCTTCAACAATTATATAGGGTTCAAGATGGAAAAGTGATTCAATTATCTGACTTTAATAAGATGGAAGATACGTATGTGGCAGATCCAGTAGAAGTAAGTTTTGGTGAAGATCTAACAGGATGGGTATTGTTGCCAAAAGATTATGATGAAACAAAAAAATATCCGGCTATTTTAGATATTCATGGTGGTCCTAAAACTGTATATGGAAAAGTGTTCTATCATGAGATGCAAGTATGGGCAAGTAAAGGCTATTTTGTGTTCTTCTGTAATATTCATGGATCAGATGGACGTGGCAATGAATTTATGGATATCCGTGGAAAATATGGAACGATTGATTATGATGAATTAATGCAGTTTACAGATAAAGTGTTGGAAACATATCCTCAAATTGATGCTAGTAAAGTCGGCGTGACTGGAGGAAGTTATGGTGGTTTCATGACAAACTGGATTATTGGTCATACAGATCGTTTTGCGTGTGCAGCTAGTCAAAGAAGTATCGCAAACTGGATTTCATTCTCTCAGACAAGTGATATTGGGCCATATTTTGCACAAGATCAACAATTAGCCACATATTATGAGAATCCAGAAAAATTATGGTGGCATTCACCATTGAAATATGCGCGTAATGTAAAGACACCAACATTGTTTATTCACTCGGATGAGGATTATCGTTGTCCGCTTTGTGAAGGTCTACAAATGTTGAATGCTTTATTAGATCAAAATATTGAGGCCCGCATGTGTTTATTCCATGGTGAAAATCATGATTTATCACGTACGGGACTTCCTCAACATCGTTTGCGTCGTTTAAATGAAATCACAAATTGGATGGAACAACACTTAAAATAGATGGCTTTTGGAATTTACAATATTTTTCTAGATTATCCGGATTGAATAGGATATAATAGATAGGCATTACCTTGAAATGGGGGAAAATGAATGGAAAAAGTCATTAAAATTGAAGGTGGACATCATTTAAATGGAACAGTTCGTATTAGTGGTTCTAAAAATGCGACTGTGGCTTTAATACCAGCATGTGTTTTAGGAAATGAGCCAGTGACAATTTATGGTGTACCTAATATTTCAGATGTACAGTCTTTAATCGTTTTATTGAATGAACTTGGCGTTTGTGTTGAAAAACGAGATGAAGAAACATTATATATAGATCCTACTCATATGGAAAATATTCCTATGGTATCTAAAGCTGTTTCAAAATTAAGAGCAAGCTACTATTTTATGGGTGCGTTGTTAGGAAAATTTGGACATGCAGAAATTAAGATGCCAGGAGGCTGTTATTTGGGCCCTAGACCTATTGATTTACACTTGAAGGGCTTTGAAGCTTTGGGTGCAGATATTCAATATGAAAATGGATGTTATATATTGGATGCGAAAGAATTAAAAGGAACAAATATTTTCTTAGATATCTCAAGTGTAGGGGCTATCAATCAATATTATGATGGCAGCTGTTTACGCAAAAAGGAAGAACTGTCATTGAAAATGCGGCACGTGAACCGGAAATCATTGATATTGCGACTTTATTGAATAAAATGGGTGCAAGAATTCATGGTATGGGTACAAGTACATTAGTAATTGATGGTGTTGATTACTTAAAGGGATGTATTCATGAAATTATTCCGGATCGTATTGAAGCAGCTACTTATGTGATTATGGCAGCAGCTATGGCTAATGATATGCGAATTGAGAATATTATTCCTCAACATCTTGAAGCCATTGTTATGAAACTTCAAGAAGTGGGAATCAATATGGAAGTGGGTTCAGATTTTATTCATGTATTTAAGAGTGATAAGCCGTTAAAACGCACAGAAATATTGACTAAACCATACCCAGGATTTGCGACTGATGTGCAGCAACCGTTTACTGTATTATTAACGCAATGTGAAGGGCAGTCTGTTGTCACAGAAACGATTTATACAGAGCGATTTAAGCATTGTGCGGAATTAAATAAGATGGGTGCGAATATTGATGTACACACACCAAGTGCATTTATCAATGGAAAAACAAAGTTACATGGTTCGAAAGTAACCGCAACAGATCTTCGTTGTGGTGCAGGACTTGTGATCGCAGCCTTGATGGCAGATGGTGTTACAGAAATTCATGATATTTATCATATTGATCGTGGATATGATAACTTAGATGGAAAGTTAGCTCATTTAGGTGCTAAAATGTGGCGTGAAGAGGTAGAAGATTAAGGTGTATGGTGACATACATCTTTTTTCTATGTATAATCAATTTATGAATATGATGGAAATAACGGCGCAGATGCGCGAAAATAAAAAAATAGAATTTAAAGATCAATTAAAAATTGTCATTTTATTATCTGTACCTGCCATATTAGAACAATTAGTTGGAACAGCCATGAGTTACATTGATACGGCGATGGTTGGATCTTTAGGCTATAAGGCTACGGCAGCTATTGGTGTAGTTGCCAGTACTACATGGTTATTTGGTGGTATTTGTACAGCAGCCGTATTAGGTTTTTCAGTGCAAGTAGCCCAATATTTAGGGGCGGGTAAAAATAAACTGGCTAGGCAAGTTGTTTGTCAGTCGATACTTTTTAATATTATATTTGGCTTATGTATGGCTTTAATTGTAGTAGGAGCCAGTTTTTATTTGCCAACTTTATTAGGGGCAGATCCATCAATATGTAGGGATGCCACTTTATATTTAGCTATTGTAGGAGCTTTTATACCATTTAATATGATGGCTATGTTACATTCAGGAATGTTAAGATGTTCAGGAAATGCCGTGCTTCCAAGTCTTATGAATATTTCAATGTGTGTATTTGATGTTCTTTTTAACTATTTCTTTATTTATATATTGAATTTAGGAGTTGCAGGAGCTGCACTTGGTACGGGAATGGCGCAGTTGGTTGTAGGTTTTATTTTAATGTATATAGTAGTCAAAAAGGAAAGTTCGTTACGTCTTTTAGGAGATGAATCTTGGAAGTTTGATAAGGATATCTTAAAGAATGTAGTTAATCTTTCGATTCCTGCGGGGCTTGAAAGAGTCACGCTCTCTTTAGCTCAAGTTGTAATGACAGGTGTTGTTTCAAGTATGGGAGCTGTGAGTGTGGCCATCAATTATGTAGCTGTATCTGCAGAAGGGTTATGTTATTTGCCAGCCTATGGAATTGGTGGTGCTGCAACTACATTGGTTGGACAAAGTATTGGTGCAAAGCGCAAAGATATGGCGAAACGCTTTGCGTATTTAACGACTTTATTATCATTTGTCCTTGTCATAGTTATGAGTGTCATTCTATTTGCGTTTGCGCCATTCTTAGCTTCAACTCTGACAAATAGTCAAGAAGTCATAGATGGAGCTAGTGAATGCTTAAGAATTGTTTCTTTTTCAGAACCATTATTTGCGATAAGTATTGTAGTCATGGGAGCATTACGTGGGGCTGGAGATAGTAAACGTCCTTTTGTCTTAAATGCTTTGAGTATGTGGGGCATGCGTGTTTTACCAATTATCATCTTCACCAAACGATATGGTGTTATCGGTGTATGGGTTACAATGACTTTCGAATTGGTATTTAGAGGTATTCTATTCTTTATTCGTATGGTTCGAGGTAAGTGGTTAGACCAAAATTCAATTGAGTAGAAAAAAAATGAGTGGAATTTCCACTCATTTTCTTATTCACCAGGATTTGATTTTAATACTTTACCTGTATTAAAGAGTTCAGCAGCTCTTTTTTGCCGCTTCTAAACGATCTTCTTCGTTTTTATAATCAACGTGAACTGTGTAGCAGCCACAATCCATGCATTGTGCATAGAATCCGTTTCCTTCTTCTTCTAGAATCGAACCACCTTCGCATAGAGGGCATTCGTGTAATTCAACTAAATCATCAATGTTTTGCATAAGAATCCTTCCTTCTTTTATTCTTATCTATTGTACAATCAATTGCTTAGAAAGTTAAGAGAAATTTAAGGTTTAATAAAGGAATGAAATGATATAATACATCGGTAACAATAAGGGGATGTTATTATGGATCAAAAGGATCGTGTTTTTACGCCTACATTTATCGCAAATTTATTTTTAATTGCAGGAACTGTTTTCTTGTTTTTAAAGGGGAAAATAAACGCATATGTAGGATATGATGGTGCGATGCATGATGGTACTGCTTTAATGCTGATTGGCTTGGCTTTAGTATGTATTGGCATTGGCATTTGGATCATAGTATGGATTAATAAGAGGATGAATCGTTAGGATTTATCCTTTTATTATTTTCTTGTGATAATTTCATTTTCTTTATACAATAGTTGTATGCAGAATAAGAAAAAGAATCGTTTCTCAAAAATAATGCGTATTTTAATGACGGCTTTAACCAGTCTTTTAATTGTGCTCATTTTAATTATCATACTTATGGTTTCACGTATTCAAGGAACCGCACGTGTAGTCAATTATGCGGGATTAGTACGTGGAAAAACACAGCGTATCATTAAATTAGAAGATGCCAGAATGCCTCAAGATGATATGATTGCGGATGTCAAAGGCTATATAAAAGGCCTTCGTTTTGGTAGTGAAGAACTAGATTTAGTATCTTTAGATGATAAGGCTTTTCAAGCAAAGATGGAAGAATTAGATGCGTATTTTGATACTTTAAAACAAGAGATTGATCTTGTACGACAAGTTGGTTATGAGAATACAAGTATAATTGAAAAGAGTGAAATATTTTTTAACTTATGTGATGTTGCGACAGGTCTTGCGGAATCGTATTCACAAAGAATTGCGACAAGACTTAAACAATTTGAAACTTTGACGGTTATTGATATTGTTATCTTAGTATTTATGATTTTGTATGAACTACTTAAAGCTTTGCGTTATGCGAAGGCGAATCGAGAATTAAAAAAGCAAAATATATTTAGATGAAGCTACGGGTTTACCAAATAAAAATAAGTGTGAAGAAATTTTAACTTTAGAAGCTGAACAAAATATGGCAATTTGCGTATTTGATTTGAATAATCTTAGAATCATCAATAATCAACAAGGACATGAAAAAGGTGATTTATACATCCGTTCGTTTGCGAAAAAGTCTTCGTAAAGGTGTGGATGAAAATCAATTTGTAGGTCGCTGTGGCGGTGATGAATTCATTGCTTTTTATAAAAATGTGACAAAGGAAGATGTAAAAAGAAATTTAGAAAATATCAAAAAAGAATGTGCTAAATGTTCAGAAATTCCATTAAGTTATGCGGCTGGTTTTGCGTATTCAAATGATTTTTTCAAAATTAACAATGCGTGAACTTTTTTGTCAGGCGGATAAAAATATGTATATTGATAAAAACCAGGCAAAAATCAAAGAAGCAAAACAAAAACGAAATTTAATATTAAATGTGATTCAACAATTAAAAGAAAAAGGATTCAATTTTTCAGATTGCATTTATTGCGATGCGAAGACAGACGCATATTTTACTTTGCGTGCAAGTCATTCTTTCTTTTTAGCTGAAGATGGAAATTATTCGGGAGCAATCGAGCAAATTTTAAATGAGTTGTTTAATGAAGATAAAAGAATGGATTATCGAAATGTTTTAAATGTGAATAGTTTGAATAAGTATGTCACAAAGGATAATCCTATATTTGAAATACCATATTATCATCAAATGAATAATGCAGAATTGAAAGGTAAAATCATGGTTGTCTATTTGGATAGCGATGAGTATGGTAATCTTCACCATTTTGTGCTGGGCTTTAAAATGTATAGCGATACGATTGAGATGGATGAAAAGAAACAATTGATGCGTTATTATGATCAGTTGAAACAATCCATCTTAGAGAATGCGAATTATATTGAAGCCTTAATGAATATGGCGCAATCTATTTTTTCTGTGAATTTAACGCAGAATCAAATCGATGGTATTTATGATAAATATATGGTAGAGAATATAAGACCTGCTTTTACCTTGTTCATATGAGACATACTTTAAACAATGGAAATTCAATGTATTAGAAGATTGTTTGGGAAGTTTCAGTATTGTGGAATCTTGTCAAAATTTACTAGATCGCTATAAGGCTGGGGATAAATATGTTACTATTGAATATCAAATTAAAATGCCAGATGATCGAGTGATTTGGGTTCAAGAAATGATATTGATGAGTGAAGAGATAATTTATGATATAGATATTCAAAGTGAACGAAATATAGTTCGTGCTATTCTATTATTTAGAAATACATCGGCATTTCATGAGAAAGAAAGATAGAGAAAAGGAAAAGTTACAATTAGCGTATCAAAAAGTAGATTTAGAAAGTAAAGCGAAAACAGATTTTATGAATCGCATGAGCCATGATATTCGTACGCCAATCAATGGTATTTTAGGTATGATGCAGATTATACGTAAAAACTGGGGTGATATGGATAAGTTGGATGATTCTTTAAATAAGATGGAAGTTTTGACAAAACACTTAAATGAATTGGTTGAAGATATTTTGAATATGTCTAAATTAGAATCAGATCATATGGAGATTGTGAATGAACCATTTGATTTAAATTATATGGTTGAAGAATTGAATAGTTTGATTGATGCCCAAGTATCCCTTCAAAATATTACATATCACAAGCATATGGAGAACGTAGTCCATACGCATTTAATTGGGGACGTGTTACAACTTAGAAGAATTCTCATTAACCTATTAACGAATGCCATTAAGTACAACAAACCAAATGGCACGATTGATATGTATGTTAGAGAAATAAAGAGTGATGATTCAAAAGTTACATTTGAATTTGAAATCAAAGACACAGGTATTGGCATGAGTAAAGATTATATTGAGAATCACTTGTTTACACCGTTTTCACAAGCTAAACAAGATGCCAGAACAAGATATGAAGGAACTGGCTTAGGTATGTCGATTGTGAAGGGTTTAGTGGATAAGCTTGGTGGCAATATTGAAGTTAAAAGTGAAGTGGGTGTAGGTACACAAATCAAGGTCGTTCTTACTTACCAATTGGATACATCTAAAAAATGAAAAACAAGATAGTTCAAAATTAGATTTAAAGGATAAAAGAATTCTTTTAGTAGAAGATAATGAAATCAATATGGAAGTAGCTGAGTTTTACTTGAATACCGTACATGCTAATGTAGATAAGGCATGGAATGGATTAGAAGCAGTTGAAAAAGTTAAGGAACAACCCAATCAATACTCTTTAATTTTAATGGATATCATGATGCCAAAAATGAATGGGGATGAAGCGGCTAAATGCATTCGTAAAATCAATCCATCCATTCCAATTGTCGCCATGAGTGCACAATCAGAATATAGTATTGATCAAACAATTATGAATGATTCAATCTCAAAACCGATTGATGAACAAAAGCTTAATCATATATTAAGCAAATATATAGCATAGATAAAGACTTGCGTTAAAGTAAGTCTTTTCTAGTCTATGCAACTGTAAATTGATAAATTGACAAGTCTAGTTGGTGGAATGCAACCGCAAATTTTAGTAAACTTTGGCTAAGGAGGAAGAACAATGATTCTAGCTGATAAAATAATTGAAGAAAGAAAAAAGAATGGGTGGACACAAGAAGATTTGGCACAAAAACTAGGCGTATCTAGACAGTCGGTTTCAAAATGGGAAAGTGCAGGAGCAATTCCAGATTTAAAAAAGATTATTCAGTTAGCTGACTTATTTGGAGTGAGCACAGATTACTTGTTAAAAGATGAAGTTGAAAAAGAAAATACAGAGACAATATGCGATACAGATTGTGAATTACATCGTGTCACAATGGAAGAAGCAAATGCATATATGAATGAAAAGAAAAAAGCAGCACCTATGCTTGCAAATGCGACAACTTTGTGTATATTAAGCCCGATTTCTTTGTTTCTAGTTTCAACTTTCAATGATAGCTTAGCCATTGCAGTTGCGTGTACCACATTATTAGGTATGGTTGCAATTGCAGTATTTTTCTTTATTAAAACTGAAATTAAATTGAGTCCTCTACAATATTTAGAACAAGAACCCTTTGAAACAGAATATGGTGTAACAGGACTTGTCAAAGAAAAGAATCAAAGCTATCAAGAACATTACTCCTTTTCTTTAGCATGTGGTGTTGTTCTATGCATTTTATCTGTAATTCCGTTGATTATTGCAGGTTGCATGGAAGCATCTGATTATGTGTGTACATTATGTTTAGCTGTATTACTAATTTTGGTTTCCGTTGGTGTGAATATTCTGATTCGTGTTTCCACAATAAAAAGTAGCTATGATACATTGTTGCAAGAAGGTGATTATACGAAAAAAGAAAAGTTTGTAAAGAAGAAAACGGAAACATTCACAGGTGTATATTGGTGTCTTGTGACAGCTGTTTATCTTGGTTGGAGCTTATGGACAAAACAATGGGATGTAACCTATATGATTTGGCCCGTTGCAGCCGTCTTATATGCGGCATTGTATGGAATTGTAAAAGTGGTAATGAAAGTGGATTAAAAAAAGATTGTACGTTACTTGTACAATCTTTTTAGTCCACTTTTAGTGTAAGATCTTGTTTAACTACATTTATTGTATATGTATATATCCTGGAATGTATTGTAACCTTCAAAAATACTTTAATTCATAGAACTTATAAAGTTTTTGAATAGGTTCACTAATGTTTAAAATGGGAATTCTTATCTATTTACTAATGAATAAGAATTCTTTTTTTTTAACTTTTATATAAAATTAATTTTTTTGCAACTTTTTAATTTTTATTTCGTTAGTAGTAGTGAAAGGAGAAAAAGAGAGTAGAAATAAACAAAAAGAAAGGTGGTTTATATGATCAAGTTAAAGAAATTATTATTGATATATTTAACAGTAACATAGTTTATCAAAGTAAGTGCTGTTTAGGTAATGGTAATGAAACTTCTAAGTGAAATTGTATAGAAGAAAAACATTTTTTAAAAACGAAGTAAGCCAATAAAAAAATTTAATATATGGCTTCTATTGTAACTTCTATGCTATTTATTTGATTTTAAATTTTATTTTATACGAAAAGGAGGAAATTATTATGAGTATAAATAAATGTAGAATTGCAGGTATTGTAGCTGAAGAACCCAAAATTTGTAAGGATGAATTTTACAAAGAAGGTTTAGAAATTGTTTTGGATATTGATCGATATGATATCCATAAATTTGAACGAATTAAATGTGTGATTGTTGATAAAGAATTAATCGCAAAAGCACAAGATTCCCATTGGTGTTGGTGATTATTTAATGGCAACAGGACGACTTGCTTGTTTTGAATACGTAAGAATGCAAGCTATGAAGTGTCCGCATTGTGGTGAAGAGAGTATGCGTCGTCGACGTGCAAAACGCACAGATATTATCCTAGATGATTTTGAGGTTTCACCTGGATCCTTATCTCCAGATTCAGTAGGAATAAATTCCGTTTCTATAAGTGGAGTTATTCCAAATCCCATTAAGTCAAATTTAAATCATACATGGTTCTCAGTAGCTAATAATCGTCCTAAAGTAGCACAAGAGATTTTAAAAGATTTGATTATAGAAAAGGTTAAATCAGGAACTGAGCGCTTGAATCTAATTTATGTGCATGGCTTTAATAGAATTGCAGAAATAATGAATAATTCTATACATGTAAAAGATCGAGTTATTGTATCTGGATATATAAGTGAACATCTTGAACGTTATAAAATTCCATTTCGATGTAAACATTGTGGTGAATATTCAGATCTGTATTTTGAATATCCAATTTATGTAGTTATCGCAAAAAAATGTAACACAAGATGTGGGTTATATCCCAAGTTCAAATGAAAATTTTGTAAATCAATTGAATGAAGTTAGGAAAGTCGAGGTAAAAATAGTATGAAAAAAAACTAACGAAAAAGTATTGATGAGTGTAATTGCAGGAATGACTGCTTTTTACAAGGTGTAAGTTCAACTATGATGAACATTAGTGCAACAACGAGTCATGTTGATTATGTTAAACAAGCAATGACAAAATCGGATGAATTAGAATCTAAACTACATGATTCTCAGAAAACTATGGAAGATAAAAAAGATTGCTGTTGATTCAGCAAAAGGAGCTTCCAGCGTAGCTTCTAAACAGGTTGAAATCGTACAGGCTGCTTATGACGCTCGTGATGCAGACTGCAAAGCAAAATTATCAAGCAACTTATGATGCAATTATGAATGAACTACAACCTATTCTTAATGAAATCGAATCGTTAGAAACACAAATCAACGATTCTAAAAAAGAATTAGAAGAACAAACAACGTTGAATGAACAAGCTTCTGCTAATTTAGAACAGGCTCAAAAAGATTTGGATGCAAAGAAGACTGAATTGACAGAACTTCAAAACAAGCTTGCTTCTTTAGGAGATGTTGCAGATTTAACAGCAGCGTTGGAAACTGCAAAATCCGAACAAGCAACAGCAAATGAAGCCTTGACTTCAGCACAGGAAAAAAAGCAGATGTTGCTAACACTGAATTAACGAATGCAATCGCTGATGCAGAAGCGAAAAAGGTGGCTGTTGAAGAAGCTTCAGCTACATACAATAATGCAGTGGCTGACGTTACTGCAAAAACAAATATCGTTGCTGAAAAACAAGCCATTGTTGATCAGTTTGAAGATGAGAACGGTATTGAGAATGCGAGAGTAGAATTAGAAACTGCTCAAGCTGACTTGGCAACAGCCCAAAACAATGTAACAGCGTTGTCAGAAAGGCAATGACACAGGCTCAAACAGCTTACGATACAGCTGTTAACGTTCAACAGACTGCACAAACAAACTATGAATTAGCTACTGGAGAATTAGAAACAGCAAAAACAAACTTGGTAAATGCACAGGAATCGTTAAACAAAGCTCAAACTGACTATGATGCAAATCAAAAAGAAATTGAAGCCAAGAATAATGAAATCTCAGCTTTAAACACACAGATTGCAAATGCTCAAAGTGAAGTTGACAAAGCTCAGGCGGATTACGACAAAGCCTTGAACGACTACAACAGTACTTCCAGCCCTTTGGAACAGGCAAAGAAGAACCTTGCTGACTTTGAATCCAAGTACGCTACAGAGTTGAGTCGTTTGACAGCTGGAAGTAAAGGATACTTTGAATCTCTTGGCTGCTACGATATTCTAAAAGAGATTTTCAATGTAAACAACGCTTTCCCAAGTCGAGGTGAATTGGCTTCTTATACACATATGGGACAGGCTGGAGATGCAACAAGCCTAGAAAAATATGCAGGCTAGTATTGCTTACTTAAAAAGAATACGACAAGCTTCGTAAACAGAATGGCTTGTCTACACCAAAAAGTAAGCATGGCTGCTATGGCTGTTGCTCAGGTCAATGCTAACTACGCACAGGCAGAAGGCAATCACTCCGGCGTGTATGGATATTCTGAAAACCTTGCATGGGGATATGGAGAAGCCGAAACAGGTGCAAGCCCATTTAGAGGCTGGTACGACTACGAAAAGAAACAGTACGAAGCTGGAAATCACAAATTCTCTGAAGTAGGGCACTATTTGAATATCGTGAATCCAGATGATGAAACAACTGGCTTTGCACTACAAAAAAGGTAAACGGTGTCTACGCTCAGGAATTCGGATACTTCGAAGAGAAAGATGTTGTAATGTCTGTCGACGAATTTGAAACATCTTTCAATAACTATTACAACAATTTAAAATCTGTAGATGCTCAGCATAAAGCATTAAAAGATGCTGTAAACAATGCAAATGGAACCACTACAAAAGATGACACTGCATTGAAAAATGCTGAAGCATTGTTAAATGCTAAAAAGAATGCTTTAACTGGATTACAAAACAAACTTACTCAGGTAAACAATGCGAAAGCAACCTTAGAAGCAAATGCAACAGTGATGAATAATACTGTTACAGAAGCTAAGAATGCTGTTCAAAACGCAGAAAACGCAGTCAGCCAGAAAAAGGCAGATGTAGCAAATGCTGAACAAGCATTGTCTGAAGCTAAATCAGGTGTAGAAACTAAAGAAAATGCAAAAGCTGAAGCTGAAAAGAAACTTGCAGATGCAAAAGCCAATGTGAATAGTATTCAAGTTCGAATCGACACATTAAATGACGATATTGCAAACTGGGATACAAATAAAGCAAAGGCTCGCGAAGAATTACAGACTGCTAAAGAAAACTTGAAAACAACTAACAATGTAGAAACTGAAGCTAAAAAAGCTTTTGAAAAAGCAAATGAAAATGCTGCAAAAGCTGTGGCTGTTCGTGATGGAGCTCAAAGCAAAGCGAATAAAGCTTACGAAGAACTTGAAAAAGCCACTGCTGATTTCGAAGCTAAATCGGAAGCAACAGATAAAGCACAAAAGGCTGTTGATGACTACAACACAAATGCAGAAGCAGTAAAAAAAGCCCAAGCTGACGTTAAAATCATCGGTGCTCAAATCGATACTTTAAAAGCTGTAAAAGAATCAACAAATGCAAAAATCGACTCTTTGAAAGAACAAATCAAAGCGTTGAACGAAACTTTAACAGAAAAGAAAGCTGATGCATTGCCATTCGAACAGGCTCGAACTGTATTGAATGACGTAATGAATCAAGGCTCTAAAAGCTGACTTGACTTCTGTTGAAAATGAAAAACTTCGTGCATTCTTATCTCAACTTGGAGCTGCAGTTGATGAACGAAATGTAGCTCAAAAATCCTTAGAAGAAGCTAAAAACAACTATGTTGAAAAATACAACTTGTATTTAGATGCAAAAGAAGAATTGTTAAAGGCCGAATCTGATTACAATGAAGCTGTTCGTCAATTGAATACATTCTTAGCTAAACAGAATACGCAAAAACCTTCTGCAAAAAAAAGGATGAAACCAAAACAGATTCTGTACAAACAACAGAAAAGACAAACTCTGTAAATACAGGAGTATCTACAAATGTAGAAGCTTCTATCGCAACTGCTGGATTAGCATTAGCTGGTATTGTTCTTGCTGAAACAAAACGTCGTAAAAAGTAAATTAATAGCATAATCTAGTGATAAATTATTAAGATTCACTAGATTATGCAATATATGAAATTAGTTTATTCTATATGTAAAATATAACGTTTAATTTATAACTTTATGAATTTAAGTCTTTTTATTTAAACTGTTTGTTTTATAATAATTTTGTATGGGTTTATATGTGAAAAAAAAGGGAGGGTTATTATGCCACAACTGCCAGATATTGAGCCAAGCCTTGTGAAAAGAGTACGCCAAAACGATGAAGAGGCGATTGCTCAAATCTATGAGAAGCTTAATAAGAAAGCTTATGTTTCTGCTTATTATATTCTTGGAGCTGACGAAAGATTCAAGGAAAACGCAAAAACAATCACACAAGATACGTTTCAAAACGCATTCAAAAAAATCGATCTTTTAAAGGATGATGATAAATTTGCACCTTGGTTTTATATAAGTTTGAGGAATCGTTGTTATGACTTTTTTGATTCTAAAGAGTATAAGAATATATCTGAAAGACATATTCATGATCTTTATGAAGATAATTCAAGTGAAGACTTTAGAGATACGTTTGAAGAATCTATTGAAAATACAAATATAGAATTTAGTCCGGATGAGGCTGCAAATAAGGAAGAAATTAAACAAGGTTTAAATGATTGTTTACAGAATCTACCAGAAAAACAAAAAGAAGCCTTAATTATGTTTTGCTTAACAGATACATTGGTGACATGTTAATATATTCGACATTAATGATGTCTATTTAAGAATTATTGTATAGGTGTAAACGAAAGAGAGACTACACTTATGACAAGAACTTCAAAATATTTAAACCAAGATACTATTAATTGCTTTTACAATCTTTTCAAATTGAAAAGATTGATCGTGAAATCACTGATTATTTAGATACAAACAATAAAATGAATACGTATCATTTTGAATACTGTCCTAAATGCGGATGTTATCATCCTCATTTAATTAAGAGTGGTTTTGCCAACTCTGGTAAACAAATGCTTCGTTGTAAATCATGCGGAAAACGTTTTGTTGTAGACCGCGGTCAGCTTACTTTTTATTCTCACCAAGACCAATCCAAATGGAATGAACTTATTCTGGATACATTGAATGGTGTATCTCTTAAAGAAACGGCTGCTAAAATCAATGTAAACGAACGCAATGTTTTTAATATGCGTCATAAATTATTGGTTAGTCTAGGAACTGAGGAACGTCCCATCCGACACAGTGGGAAATGAAGTTGAAATGGATGAAAAGTATACTCCATACAATCATAAAGGGACTAAGATTGATGGAGTAGAACCTAAACATCGTGGAACACCTGCTACAAAAAGAGGATTATCTAATCAGCAGGTGTGTATCATCACTGCAATTCAGAGATTCGGTCATACAATTGCCAGAACATTAAATTATGGCAAGCCATCATCCATAGATCTATTAAGATTTGGTGAATGTCTTGAATCAAAAATCTTTTGTAATGCTAGATGGTTCTAACAGTTACAACGAACTTTTAGAAAGTAAGAATTGTACTAAGAAAGTGTTAATCAGTCATGAGTCATATGATAAATTCAATCATTTAAATACAGTGAACAGTTTTCACAAATGAATTGAAGAAAGACTGCAAAAAATATAAAGGGGTAGCATCAAAATATATAAATCGTTACAACGCTCTTTTTTTGTCATGCAAAGAGAAACCCAAGGAATGGATAATACAGAAAAGCTAACAGTACGTACTACTTAGATTGAAAAACATCTATAAGATCACTCGCTTAAAGGATTTGAAGAATGAATGGTTGTTCGCATAAGTGATAAAACGCAGAATTATAGCAAAATCACCAAATTGCTAGTTAAGCCTATGTTTTATTTCCAGGGACTTACTATTGATGAAATGTCTGAAGTAATGGATGCTAAAACGAGTACAATAAAATCATGGTTAAAACGAGGTAAAGAATCTATCGAGAATCAAATTGTTCAACTTCGTAAGGAAAACAGAAGTTTCTACTCTGTATTACCTATTCCAGCACTTGTATGGGTATTACAGGAAGCTACAAAAGAAGCTCCGCAATTGGATGCCAAGAAATTTGCTTCGCAGATTGTTATTGAAGTCAAAGCCTCTACTGTTGAACCAAAAAAAAAAAAAGAAATATACAAGCATAGATAAAGAGAAAACAATAACGAAGAATAAAAAAAATGGATAATGCCTTAAAAGTTGGAAAAAATACAAATAATCATTTCACGAGAGCGATTGCAACTTTAGGCACATCCAAAGCTATTGTTGTTCTTATAGTAGCTGTCATTTTTTCTGACAGTAGGTTTTCAAGGTGTTAAACACTTGATTACAAAAATGAAGAATATGTACAACAGAGCCAATCAAGTAAACTTGATGAAGTTACAGATGGAAAAAGAACGTGGACATGTTCTAAAACACCGATTGCATATGAAATTACCGATTATAGTCTTATGCACTCAACAGACTTTATGATGTATGATACGCCTTATGAGGATGGCAATCAAGATATACTGATGAGTATGTACATGCTTGTAGGTGATAGTGAGACAGGCGGGTCAAAAGGTCGAGTAAATGGTATAGTTGCTTATGCTGTTGACAATAATGAAGATGATGGTTGTGTTTGGGTAGCGATTGGAAATGTAGATAATGGAGACTCTCGCTACTATGTAAAGATTGCTGATAAAACAGCAGAATATTTTAAAAAGGTAGAAAAAAAACCAATTCTGTACACAGATTACTATGATGTGAACAAATTTAAAGAAGCTTGTGAATTTAACGTGGTCAAAGATGATCAGATTGCAAAATCTTGAAATTGATAGAAATAGCAAAAAATTTCAAAGATGATCCTATATATTTTTCTGAGATATAAAGAATATGAGAGATATACGCAATTATGTAATGGATTGTTGGCGTATTATTAAAAAGTAGAATAATTATTATTTTATGTATAGAAGGAAATAAGGTATGGCAAAATCATATAAAATAACAGATCAAGAAAGAGAAGAAAAAATCAAATCAATACAAGACCAATAGTATGATTTGTCTCTGTATTTGTATTGTGGCTTTCGTGTGGTTTGCGATATGTGGTATATTTTTTAATATAGCGTATTGCATTGTGCCCTGGCTTTTATTTGGAATTTCAGGAGTTATTGGAACAATCAATTGGAAAAGATATAAAATAATATCTACGGGATTGTTAGGAGAAGAGATTGTATCAAATACTTTGGATTTATTACCTGATGAATATACAGTTATTAATAATATTCCAATCAACTATAATGGTAAACAAGCTGAAATCGATTCATTGATTATTTCTAAATATGGATTATTTATAGTTGAAACCAAAAATTATCAGGGCGATATTATTGGAAAAGTGACTGATGAGAATTGGATACAAAAAAAGAAGAGTTCTGGTGGACGTGTATATGAAAATAAAATGAGAAATCCTGTTAAGCAGGTAAAATTTCAAACATATTTGTTGTCCTCAATGTTAAAGGAACATGGGATTCACTGTTGGATTAATCCTTATGTAGTGTTTGTCGGAGCTAAGAGTGTTTCGACAGATTCTGAGATTGTTTTTGATAATCAGGAGAATCTATATAAGAAAAATTATGTCAAAGAATAAGTCAATTGTTACCATAGATGATTTACATAAAGTTGAAAAATTGTTTTTTTGAATGCCTAAGAAGAAAGCACGTGTTGAATTTTGAATAAGCATAGTGATAAATGTATGTTCAATACTAAAATGGTTTGTAAACACTTATGTTATGAAATGATAATAAATTGTGTTTGTGATATATAAAAGATTTTTAATGATCTAGAAAAGCTCACACCATCAGATGTGAGCTTAATTAATGAAAGAGTTATGGAGGAATTACAAAGATGTTTCATTATGCAGACTATTACCAAGCTACTTATATATTGATTATAGGAATGATTTTGTTTTTAGTCGTTATGGCTATCATATATAAACGTGCGTCTAAGCGGAAATTGAAAACAGGAATTATATTTCTTTCAATATTTGTTTTTATCTTTGGTGGATATAAAATCATCATGTGTAAATTAAAAACAGATCAAATGTTGCAGGAAAAGCTGAAACAAGATTGGCTTTTTGAAAAATATTCAGGTCCCGCCAACATCCAATATAAAGACTACCCGCCTATTTATATAGACTCTAATGCAGATGTATTAAATATAACCGTTGCTTCTTTTAAAGAAACTTTAGACAACACCCCGAAGTGGTTATACAAAAATGCATCTAGTATTACTTTAACGTCGCAGCAATATTTAATAGATAACTTTGAGCGTGATAAAGATGTTATGGGATGTTCTTTCTTTTCCTGATATGACAGTTTATACAACTTCACATGCAACTTCTAGTATTTTGGAGCATGAGTTTGGACATATTTATGACTATAATTTTTTTATAACATTCAATCAAAATCATCAAGATATAATTCCACCAGATGTTTTAATTTCCAATCAAAATGCGGTATGTGAAGCTGTTTCAGAGTCAAATTCTTTCGAGCATTGTATGAGTTCGTATCATGAGACATTTGCTGATGCTATGGCGTTATACGTAGAATCTCCAGATAAATTACCCCCTGATTTAAAAAGCATGGATGGATTCTCTGCCAAAAATAAGATAATCAGCCTTTCTGTGGCTTGTTGTATACAAGAAACACAGGGAGGTT